>MPMF02180466.1_pt1 | contig 115987 bp, 106 predicted proteins | sample 1617271 | NCBI WGS metagenome assembly MPMF02 (sample SAMN05944812, study PRJNA350692) | marine metagenome | biome: marine; feature: ODZ; material: water; isolation source: 120 m water sample prefiltered with 30 um filter, filtered on to 0.2 um... | place: Pacific Ocean | collected 2012-04-09... | reverse complement strand
GATTCATGTGAGTTCGAAAGGGCATAATCTATTGCTTGCTGTTTAAATTCTGGACTAAAGCGTTTAGCCATTTTACATCTCCAAAGTTAACGTTACGTTATCTTTAGAGGGACTATGTGTCCATTATTTTGTCTAGGATCACTGATCAACTATCAGCTATTAAGCAAAATGAAATACATCTTCAACTACAAGAAAGAAAATATCAGGAGCTATTTTCTTTCTTTAAGATGTATGGATCATTTTTTACAGCTTGTTTAAATTTTCATTTTCCAAATAAAAGCAGATTTTTGAATTTTGAGAATTTTGCTCAGCAAAGAAATAAAAATATAGATTTTATAAAACAGAACATGCTTGAAATTGAGCCTTCACTAGTGAAAGCCTTTTATAAATATGAAGATGATGGTGAACGAGGTTTTAAATTTAGCTGTATTCTCATTTATGTAGGCAGTGCAAAAAAAACAAAAAAAGACCTAATCAACTTTATATCTAAGAAATTGGATTCTCTTATCGCTGAGTACCCAATTCAATTGGAGGATTGGGGCGAGAAAATTGAACAGCTCGCTTACCCATCTCCATTTGGAAATTTGAAAAATGAAGAACAATTAAGACGATTTTTCTATTGGGCTGTGAGTCCGTATTTTCGTTATGAACAGTTTTTTAGGTTAAGGAGTACGTCTAACTTCAATACCGCACTAATGGTGAATACAGAATTCACAAGAGTTTATTCTGGCGTGAAGCTAGATAAGTTTGTTGACTATGATCAGCCTCTTAATGTTAGCCAGTTTAATAACTATACTTCGAGTGTTAATTTGGTTTGGGGAACAAAACACTTAGATAAGGTTCTACAGGAAAAAAATAAAGTAGCGTTAATTTACTATCGTGAACTTCAGTTTGAAGGTCGAGAGGGTAGCTTTTACGATCCCGCCTATTTGTACTATCTCAGTATTTTTATAGATACACTTGCTCAGCAAAGAGAGGATTTTTTTATTCTGACCTTTGGGGCGCTGAAACAAGAAAAACAGATAAGAGTCACTCGACTTGGAAATCAATTATTATTCTTGCTTGAAAAATTTGTTCCTTTTGGCATTGAGGCATTTGAAGATTTTTCCACCTATAACCAAAAGCTTTGTGGGCGTTTTGATTTGCTTCTACATAGTGATATTTGGTCCAAAATGGGAGAGGTAGTTGCTAGAAAAGACATCCGATTAACCGTCAAGCATCTAAAAGATTTTAATACAGCGCTTGAGAAAACTTATTTTGCTAGTGGAATTAATCACAATATCGTTCCGACAATAGACTACAGTGCGACTTTCATTACAGAAAAAGCGTTATATAAAGATGAGTGCTTTTCCTACTATGAGAAAAGGACGCTTGAAACACAAAAATATGTTCGAGCTTTTTTTAAACAAGATCGACTGCTAGCAAGATTTCAAGTTTCTTATGATTTTTATTCTTTCAATAGTGAGACGTTAAGAGTCGCATTTTCAACAGCATTTACTGAGTTTATTCGTATCAGTAAGCGGACTGAATTGTTGAGAGATATGGTTGGATACTTTTTGGTGTGGTTGGATGATCATCAAAACAAGCCGTATGTTGATTTGATTGTCATTTTGAATTGTACTGATATATCTTTTAAAAATCAGACGATGCTGGCTCAAATGTTAGATAAAGCTTGGGCTGAGTTTTTACAACGCAGACATTTGGTAAATGGACCTATACAACCAAATTCAATGAGTTCAGAGTTTAAATCCACCTTGATCATGCAGTCTGCGGCTGCGTTATGCCAACATTCGGTTCTGGTTGAAAGATTGAATAAAGAATTGCAAAAAGAGATTATTCATTACTTGGTGCCGTACTTTACCTATAGACATTTTTTCCTACCATATCATATTGAAAATAATAAAAATTCACCTGTAATTCAGCAAAAGCTAAAGCTCTTTAGTCGTGGTGCTGTATTAACTATTAAGAAGCCAAAAAAGAAGGTGAAAGAGTAATAATCAGTAGTTCGATGACGTAACTTTAGCTTAGCCCAATTTAAGCATTGATCCCATTTACAGGAAGGTTTTTTATTTCATCGCTTGAGCATACCGAAGGGTGGTGAGCGTCTACCTAGTGGGTTTTTAATATAATGAATTATACATTTGATATATAAAACAATAATTTAGTGATAGATCAACTAATTATTGTGAGTTAGTTGATTTCAATACTTATAGGCGTAAAAAGATACAAATGACTTGAGTCATATGAGTTTAATATCTCAAGGATAGTTATATGTATCAGCAATCAACTTTAGCCAATCAATCTCAAGTACTTATTGCGATTGATCAATTTATCCATGCAGTACTTGAAAAAGATATAAGTGATCAAGTCTTTCGAAGTAGTTTGATTGAGCTGATTCCCTTATTTTATGTGTTAGAGCAAGAGGAGTTAAGTTACTGTCAAAGTGTTGAAACGTTTAAGGAACTTATTATTGAACTACAACGTTTGGATTCTGAATTAATGCCATTTAGTGTTCATTCATTGAATGCTGTACAGATTGAATATCTAAAGTGTTTTATCATAGATCATCGTATTGAGATTGAAGCAGAGTTAAAGGCTTTTAGCCAACAAGAAAGACGTAACAGAAAGAGCTTATCTAACTACCTTCATCAATTGACTCAACACTATGCAAAATTATTATTTGTACGTGTCGATTTAGCAATCCAGCTTGAGCATCAAATGAATGTTGGTATTCTACAGTTTAATGCGTATTTACATCAATTTCTGAGCCGACTACACCAATGTGATACTTGCTTTAGGGATTTACAAGGTTTTGCTTGGGCAATTGAGCAAGGACAAAACAAGGGGTATCACTGCCATTTATTATTAATCTACGATGGTCATAAACACCAAAATGATTTTGGATTGGCACTAATGGTTGGCCAGTGTTGGAAAGATATTACAGCTCATCAAGGTTGTTTCTTCACGTCAAACTCACCTGAATATAAAACACGATTTGAGCAACAAGGTACATTAGGTATTGGAATGATTCATCGCAATAATTCTGAACAAGTTCAAAATGCGATCAATACTGCAATGTATCTGGTGAATCCTGAAAAGGAGTACCAGTATTTAAGAGCTAAATCAGATGCAATGCGTACTTTTGGTCGAGGACAATACGTGCTTGATAGAAGGCGTCGACGCTTTTAGTAATTTGGATTTATTGAATGCGTAATCATTATAATTACGCATTCAAATTTTAAGCTATGCAACTCGCTTACTAAATTCTGCGTGCCAATCTAAGATTCTATCTATATCAGACTCTAATTCATTAGGGTTAGGAATTTCAGTTGGAGCTTCTAAAGACTGACTATGTTCATAGCAGGAGTATTTGGTCATGATTTCCTCAATGAGACTACAATCCTCTTGAGTTATGTGAGCTAGCTTATGTATTTTACCTTGAGTATTTACAGCTCTTCGATGCCTTTGTATAACATCAGCTAGGAATACAAATTCAACAATTCTCTCAGTTAGAATTCGAAGATCACTACATATTGATTTTGCGAGAGGATAGTATTCTTCTTGTCCTTCTAATTCATGTATTTTTCTAGCTTTAGCAATTCTATTATTTTTTAAATCTTTTAGAGCCGCTTCTGGTTTCTTGCCATATAGAGGAATTTCACCAGCTTCACCAGCCCCCCAATGTTCTTGCCTAATATGAATTGTGCTAATTTTATTAGCTTTTTCCGTAAGCATACCGAGCATACTTAGGCGATGAGTAAATATAATAACTTGTCGAGTTTGGCTTAGCTCAACTAGGCGTTCTATAGTTTTTTCTTCCCATATTTGATCAAGTGAAGAAATAGGATCGTCGAAAACAAAAGGTGCTTTATATGGTTTTTCAGCTACATCTGCTAGAAATGCTGCAAGAGTAACGATTCTGCGCTCTCCTTCACTTAAAATTGTTTCGATAGGAAGTTGATTTTTAGCAGCTTTTAACTGTAGTTTATGAAGAGGGCGGCCTTTAGCTATCTTGGTTTTTATTAACTCTACTTTTAATCGGTTTGCACCTAGACTTTTTAGTTCTTGATTAAATCTGTAAACATATGATTCTGTAATTATGGCTTCGGCAACAGCGCTAGCCTTGGTTGAAATAGTTCTTGAGTTAGTTAAGTTTATCCATTTATCGTATTGATTAATTTGTTTGAGTCTTACAATCTCTTTTTCGATTGGTATTTTTTGTTGGAAAACCCATCGCTTCATTTCTAGATTGCATTTATTTGCTTCGGCTAATGGTCTATCAAAAGTTTCAGCATCTGATTCAAATTGTGCACTTTTGATTTGATAGCTGATTATGATTTGTCTTAGCCTATCAAGAGCTTCATTGATATTACTAAACTTTGTGATGCTAGCCTCTTGTTTTGATGTGCCTGTCATAATTTGCTGAATTAGCTTTGCATTCTGTAAGAAAGCTTTGATATATTTTATCCATTCTTCATTAAGCCCAGCAGCTGTACAAAATGTGCTAATTTCTTCATCTGATGGTATGGGAGGTAGTAATTTTATTGTATCCCTATATTTAGCTTCAGCAGTTTTTACGTCGGCTGCAATTTTACCTTGAACATATTCTTCAAATTTAGTGAATAGCTGTTGGGCTTCTTTTGATAAATCCTGATGACATAAAACACATCTCTTAAGTACTGGAAATGTATCATTAGGATAAGCGATAACGTTAGAGTAGGTTCTAGCTGCATCCCACATTGCTTTCCAAGACTCAGTCCCGATACCATCTAAGGGTTGATCATTTATAATGAAAGAAGCATCTTCTGCTATTTTCTTTTTATTATTTAAATCAGCCCTTAAAATATTAATATTTTTAATATTTTGTTCATTGTAATGAGCGTTGAGTAACTCAATTTTTTTTACTAGCAAAGCTAGTTGATGTTCAGTAGCTTTAATTTTCTTGGCTGTTGCTAAAGGATCACTTTCTTTTAAACGATCATCAAGTAGTTTCAGAGCTGCTTCATCTTGCTCACTCCATGAACAGAGTTGTAGTATGTTTGATTCAGTCATCTTATAACTGAGGTTTTTATATTGTTTTGCAAAGTCAGTATCAAGAAAACTAGTTGGGATATCTGGTAAAGTTGAAACTAAAGTTGTCTTTTCAGATTGTAGCTGCAATTTAATATCATCACAGGCTTTGGCTAGCCCTTCGAATAGCTTTATTAATACTGGAGTGTACGAAATAGTATTTTCTTTATTCAAGTAATATTGGGATTCTTCAGAATCAAAAATATCTATTATTCTGAAAGTATCAACTGCTCCAGTATTAATATGCCAGTCTAAGACATGTTCATTCGTACCATCTGAATATTTAATCTCACAGTTTTGTGATGCTGGTGGGTCTAAAAATACATTTGCTTTTATAGTTCCTGCTCTGGGTTTTCCTGACAGGTTTTTAATGATTTTTGAATAGCTAGACTTTCCTGAACCGTTATGTCCAAAAACTACTACTAAATTATCATTTCCAAAATTCAATGGTTGTCTAGGTGCTAAATTTTCGATTCCATAAATTTTACCAATGCTCTTTAACCTTAATTCATCATTAAGACTATTAGATATTGATAATTGTGAAAAGGCTCTTTGGGATTGGGGTTGCTGATCTTTAGGTATTTTTATTAACTTTACAATATCTGTAATATCTTGTTGTAACAATTCTTCAGACTTTAATAGACGTTCAGCTGCTTCTTGTAGCCAGTCATTTTGTGTGTATAACCATTGTCTAATATCATCAGATAGATTGTTCATTGGTATTTCCCCTTTAAATTTAATTTGTTATGTTTTTAATTACTATTTATTAATAATATATTTCACTTTTATTTTGATTTCAATAAGATAGTATATTCGTCGAATGCTTTGATGTTTTTTTAATTTTATCACTTGTTGAAGATAGTAAGTATTACTAATGACATCATTATACAGCTGTAACAGAATTATAAGTATGAAATGATAATTGGTATCAAATGAAGATGTGTAATAAAAAACAGTATTACACATCTTATGTACCTGTTTATTGAATACGATAAGCATAGGTTCCATCAGCGGTACTGACACTGACTTCACGAATATTCTCAGCCTTACAACGTGGGTAGGCGAGTGCCACTGAGCCATAGTGCATATTGCGGTAATCGTACATTCGAGTCACCGCACAATGGCCTCGATTCACTTGAATCCCTGTAATGGTGGTAGGCAAGTCATTGAGTGAGATAATGTCGATTTTATCTATATAACCTGTCATTGAGCCTTGAGACTCAGCGCGATACACCCGTATATCAAACTCTTCTTGTACAGGTCGATTCTCAGCAATTTCCTCGTTTAAGCTATCTTGATATTCTGCTTCAGACTGATCAGTTTCAGGTACACTGACTTCAAGCTCACTTATATCTGTTTCCAAGATATTCCGAGTTTCAGGATCAAGCTTGTTGAGTTCTTCTTGACTCAGTTCTTTGTGTTCTGCTTGTTGAGATGGACTACAGGCACTGAGTAAGCTGATACCAATCATACATAGCAAAAACGATTTTATCTGGCTGTTCATTATATTTTTCCCTGATCATAGGACTGTTTACGCACCATGTTCTCGTTGATGTTTTGCGCTGATCAATACACTTACTGAGGCGTAAGAGCAGTCCAATAGTGATTTATTTTGATGTGGCTGATGAGGTTGTACGTTGAGGCTGATGATCCAAATAGAGCAGAACAGCTAGACCTTGTGCATAAATACGCTCATCTGCCTTGGAGTGACTTCCACCATTAAAAAATGCAGCATCACCTGCTTCAGCCAGTGCAATCGCACGATCCGAATTCAAACTAAAACCTTTCCATAAACCGTAACCATCTCCAGCTTTGGCATAAGACTTCACATTGATGCCATCGAGCTTGAAATTGTTCGGGATGGATTGCCATTGCTTCGCCAAGGCATAAAAGGCATTGCATTGCGGATTGCCTTTACAACGCTGTAGTTTCGGTGCTGATTGTGGATGGTGATAAATCGTGTTGAGTTGACCGATATCGGCATGGGTTAAGCTGATGACACTGAACCCAAAGATCAATGCCATGCTGTTTAAAAAGGTGTTGCGATATTTGTTCATAAAAATAAAACCCTGATTATTGTTGTTAAGTTGGTTGTTGCTTTAATACAGTTAGTTAAACATCGAGATCGGCCAAACGATGGCTTTACCCAAGTTAAAGGCATAGCTTCGATCTGCGGTGGCACTACAGCCTTTTAAATAAGCCGAGAATAGTACGGCAATCACGATATAAATCCCGATCAGATAATGTTTGATTTGCATGCTGAACTCCTAACGTGACTGACAAGCTTGAGCTGCACGAAGCATTTGCTCAGTGAAGTCATGGGGAAGATCAAGTTGACTGACATGCTGTTGTCCAAGCTTGTCCATCACCTCAGCGGAATAATGTGACTCCAACTTGTCATAGACACAGGAACAGGTGGAACGATCCGTACCACCCGATTGGCAACCCGCATTAAAGTCACGTTTGGATTTACTTTCACACGCGGTCAATGAAATTGCAGCGACAACTGCACAGGCCACAATGGGCAAACGATAAAAAATAGACATGATTATTCTCATCATCAAGCGAAAGATCGATGCCTGATTTACATTGCAAACAATAAGAGCTGCACCAGACTAGGGTGGAGGCGGTTTATTCCAACCTGCCAAAGTCAATAATGCATAGAACAAGATCAGCAACAGCACAAAGCCAATAAAGGCAGGGCCGAGCCAGATCACTAAAGCAATGATTAAAATCAGACGTGCAATAAACTTCATTGTCGAAGTAAGGTGAGACCTGACTTAGGCAGACGAGAACCAATTGGAATACAGCAAAACGCTAAAAAGAAAGAAACAGTCATGATTGACTCCTGTATGTATAGAAGTTCTACCGCATCACTGCTAAATAATGGTGGCAGAACGAAAAGGGGTTAGCAGACTGGACATACAGAACCAGCACGCGCGAACGCGTCCCCCTCCCGTTCTACCGCAAAGGGGGACGAGAAGGTTTTTACGCATACGGAGAATACTCAGAAGAATAAACCCTGATGCGCTGTATGAAACGGTCTGCTAAAACCGACTGACCATGAGGGTCAGCAAGGTCATCATAATCATATCTATTTGTGAGGTCAATTCGATTTAGTTGCCTGTACCACATGATCATTTAAAAAATAAACATGAAGCTGATTCCAAATATTTTCAAACACATATTACTGAAATGAACCCAATCACAAGGTCAATCAGCCGAATGAAATAACTTTGGCATTTGAACATTCATTTAAGTTTTATGGAGTACAGCACATGTCGTATTTAGATATGAATGATGAACAAATGGGTATTTACCCAGAACCTGAAATCAAAGCATTACCGAAAGAAATCCCTTGGGGGCTTGCCAACACCCCAACCACATTAACGGTACTTGGCTTGTCCCTAGCCAAGTCGATGGGCTTCTCACCGATGCTAGGTGGAATCGCAGGTGCAGTGATCGGTGGTGTGATTATTGTCTTGGTCGATAAAGCTTCATCAACACCGAATACCACAGCAAAACTCTTTAACTAAGGGAGGGCAGACATATGGCACATTTAGTAGAAACAATGGCTTTTACAGGTCAAACCCCTTGGCATGGTTTAGGCAATCAACTCACTCCACACCAACCGATTGAAGTGTGGGCACAACAAGCAGGCATGGATTGGCGCATCGAATCTTCAGATGTCAGTTATATGGCGCAAAACCATCGGGGGCAGAACATCATTATGCCCTTTGAAGAACAACGTGTTTTATACCGCTCAGATACCCATGCACCTTTGTCCGTGGTGAGCCAACGCTTCCAAGAAGTGCAACCCAAAGAAATTCTTGAATTCTATCGAGACCTCACCGAACAATCAGGCTTTGAGTTGGAAACAGCAGGAGTACTGAAAGGTGGCAAGAAATTCTGGGCTTTGGCAAAGACAGGACAAAGCAAAGCATTAAAAGGTAATGATGTGAGTAACGGCTATATTCTATTAGCTACGGCTTGTGATGGCACCCTTGCTACAACAGCACAATTCACCTCTATTCGTGTGGTGTGTAACAACACCTTAGCGATTGCACTGAAATCACAAAACAACAGCTCCAACAATACTGGAGTGGTCAAAGTGCCTCACAGCACTCGCTTTGATGCAGAGAAGGTCAAACACCAACTCGGTATTTCAGTTCGAGCATGGGACGAACACATGTACCAAATGAAACAGCTCAGCGAACGTAAAGTGACTCAGCAAGAAGCTGCTGCTTTCTTTGATCGTGTCTTTAACGAAAGCAACTACTATACTGATCCAAGCATTATTCACTTCAACCGCAATAACCCGAGCAATAAAACTGAACCGAATGGCCGTGCCATGTCAAAAGTCATGACCATGTTTAACGGACATGGACGAGGGGCAGAACTCAGTTCAGCCAAAGACACAGCCTATGGTTTGCTTTGCTCAATCACCGAGTTCTGTGATCATGAACGTCGGGCTATGAGTACGGATCACCGACTCGATTCAGCTTGGTTTGGGGCAGGTGCAGCGATTAAACAACGAGGTCTTGAACAAGCTTTGAGAATGGTGGTTTAAAGCAAAGCCGCTATTCAGTTTGATTTAAGTTAGTCCTTTTAATCTACATTTACGGATCAAACCGTACCAGCACACGCATACCCCCTTAGCCACATTCTCAAGATGTGGCTTTTTTTATGCCCGAAATTCAGCTTTTACGATTTTATCAATATAGGAACATAGCAATGAACAGTCATCACCACATTCAAAACAACTTAAACCAGTCACCTTTACAACCTTATCCTCAACAGCTCAATCCGACCACACACCAGTCAAAAACTCAAGTTGAAGTTGGCACACGAATGAAACGCGACCGACCGAATCAACAACCACGAAAAACCAAAGTATCCGCAGCCAAACGCCTCGCCAACACTAAACAACTGAACTATCAACAATGGCTGGAAGTTCGGAAACAGGGCATTGGCAGCAGTGACGCAGCTACAGCATGTGGACTCAATCCGTATATGTCGATGTTAGAGCTGTGGATGATCAAAACAGGTCGAATGCAACAAAACATCGAAGATGAAAGTGCAGGCTATGCACCACTTTACTGGGGTAAACAACTCGAACCTTTAGTGGCGGAATACTACAGCATGCACACCAACCACAAAGTCCGTCGAGTCAATGCGGTGCTGCAACACCCTGACGAGGATAAGCAGTTCATGTTGGCAAACTTGGACTATGCCGTGGTGGGCAACCCAGATGTGCAAATCTTGGAATGTAAAACCGTAGGGGAATATGGCTCAAAACTATGGCGAGATGGTGTGCCTTTATATGTCCTGTGCCAAGTCCAACATCAACTGGCGGTAACAGGTAAACAAGCTGCACATATCTGCGCCTTGATCTGTGGACATGAAACTAAAATCTTTAAAGTGACACGAAGCGAAACAGTGATTCAACACATCATCAATGCGGAACGTTACTTCTGGGAATGTGTCGAAAAAGACGTACCGCCTGATGTGGACGCTTCGGAATCAGCAGCCAAAGCACTACAGCTTTTATACCCAGCCCATATACCACTCAGCACGACGGATTTATCTGAAGATGCACAAGCCAATCAATACTTTGAGCAATTGCTGCAACAACGCCATTTAATAGAGCAACATCAAACGAGCTTTGATCAGCTCAAACATCAAATCCAAGCCAAGATGCAAGATGCTGAACGAGCCACCTTTAAAGCAGGTTCAGTGACATGGAAGAAAGCCAAAGACTCAATCAACTTAGACAGTAAAGCCGTACTGCAACATTACCCTGAGTTTTTACAGCAATTTCCACACAACAAGCAAGGTACACGTCGATTCCAGATTTATACAGATATATAAGAGTTTGTTTAGATAGCTATAAATTCTTATAGCTATCTTTCCTTTCGTGAATTTTTGCATCTTATCAAGCTTAACCCTCTGGCGGAAAAGGATCATTACCATAAGAGTTACGTTCACGGATTTGCCCATTTCTACCGTGAATCAGAACTTCACTTTTTTGGTTTTGTGCAATTTCACGAGCAGCATCGAAAGCTTCTTGTTGAGTGCGATGGTGAGAAGTGTCCTTGGAGTTTTTTTCACCACGGACAGCCCAACCATTATCACGTTTAACTACATGTTGATTTTTACCAGCCATATGTCATCTCCTTCGTTTTTATGGCAATTTATAAATTATCATGAAAGCTAAGAAAAACACAATATATTGTGTTTTTAATTAATAGATGAACTATATATGGTTGTTTTTGTTCTCTGAAATATAGATCTTTTATGGTCTTAATGATCCTATGCTGTTTAGCATGGGATTTTTTTATGTCCAATTTTTACTAAAAGGAAATTACCATGATTAAAGGTTTAGCAATTACACCACCCGTTTTAGGTCGTATCAGTATTGGTAAGATCGTTGAAAAGAACGGCAAACGCGTCCCTGAAAAGGATGACCAATTTACCATTACCAGCCAAATTCAAAATAAGGAAGGATGGGTCAAACATCCACTTGATGAACAACTACGTATCAAAGCACCTAATCAAAAACTCAGAACCATTCCAGTGCGGATGATCTTCAATGATCCAGAACTGAATCTACGTGCAGAGTACAGCCTATTTGACCGCCAAACAGGACGCTTAATCTGCTCAGGTAATGGAGAAGCTTGCCAGCGTCTTGGTCAAAATGGTATTGAACAACACCCATGCCCATCACCTGATTTATGTCCCTTGGCACAAGGGGGACTATGTAAGCCTTATGGCAGACTCTACGTCAACTTAGATGAATCGGATGAGTTGGGCACATTCATTTTTAGAACAACAGGATTTAATAGTATCCGCACTCTGGCAGCACGACTTCGTTACTACCATGCGGCATCGGGTGATTTACTTTCATGTTTGCCATTGCAACTCACGCTCAGAGGCAAGAGCACCACGCAAAGTTATCGTACACCAATCTACTACGTGGATTTAACCATGCGAGATGGAGTAAATCTCAATGATGCGATCACTTCAGCTAAACAGATGGATGAGCAGAGTAAGGCAGCAGGGTTTTATCAAGAGGCTTTAGATCATGTGGCACGACAGGGTTATGGTAATGTTAGCTTTGAGGTGGGCGGTGAGGAGGGGTTGGATATTGTTGAGGAGTTCTACTCGGATGAATCTAATCAGCAAGCCCAAGACACACCGAATGAGCTTGGTCATGTTCAGGATATTCAGAAAGGCTTGCAGCAGTCGGTTCAGGCTTTGAATTGATAACGGTAGACGTGAAGTTATTTTTTACGAATCGCCCTATGATTTGAGTGAATTGCCACTCGCATAATGATTAGGAGAAAAACATCATGAATGCGTTTACAGGTCAAACTTTTCAGATGAACCAATTGCTGAAAATATCTCAAGTTTGCGAGATTACTGGATTAAGTAGACCAACAATTTATCTAATGATGAATCAGAAATCACCACGTTACGATGAGACTTTTCCTAAACCGATAAAGTTATCAGTCAATCGTGTCGCTTGGTCAGCTAGAGAAATCAATCAATGGATAGAGGCTAAGCTGGCTAGTCGAAAATAAAGGGGCAATAGGCTCCTTTATTTTTTGTTAAATTCCATTAAAAACTACCACATGAACAATGCTAAATGATCAGTAAATAGATAACTTAGTTATGTACAGTTAGGTTATCTATCGCTTCCGACTCCAAGACAAAAAGCTCATTAATTAATAAAAACTCTCTATACATTTGTAGTTTATTTTCAATGCATTCTCTATGTGCTCTAGCATTGCGAAAAGCTTGGTATGTTCCAATAAATAAATTGGCTCTTCCAATGATTTCAGCTTTATCAGGGACATCCCAAGTCAATGGCGAGGTTGACAAGGTAAACGCTTGAGAGAAAAGTTTGGAGTTACTTTCTTTAATGCCTGTTCTAGTTCTGACAATATCTTCAAGTCGTTTATATGCTTTCAATAAAGCCGCATCAGGATCTGATTTGAACAATAATGCTAAGTCAAATATGCGCTCATCTAAAATTGCATAAGGAAGTTCTAAAGGGTAGTAAGATTTGATAGGTCTAACTTTATTCAATTGTTCTTGAAAGGGATAAATATAGTCAGCTAATCGTAATGGTCTTATAGGAGGTGTTTTAAAAAATGTATTTATATCCTGATCACTTAGAATAGCCTGATTCAATTTGTCTAATAATTTTGATGTGATATTTATTTCTTCAACTTCAATTTGATGTTTCTCTAAAAGAACAAGTGCCTTAGCTAAACCTTTTGGCCCTTCGCCTGGATAGCCAGAAGTGAATCCAGATCTAATTACATAAAAATTTTCACGGTGATCTTGAATTACAAATCCATGATAATTATCGCAGGACAGTAATAGTGCAAACTCTAATTCTGAGTGTGTCTGTAGCAAATTAGCCAAAGCTATTATGCAATCCTGAGTAACGCCATTGTCACCTAGGTACTGAATTTGATGGTAATTCTGTGTTTTGAATAGCACTCTTTATTTTCCTACTCTTATATAGCACTGATTAATCAATAATGGACATGTCGAAGTTTAGTTTTTCATCACTTTTGAAGTTAATGATAAATTTCTATTTTTAATAAGATGTAGAAAGCCGATTTTAATTAAAATTAATCAACTTTTATCTTATTCTACGGGTAGTAAAAGCTATTGTAAATCAGGCACAATTAGCCGCATAAATTTTAAGTTTCAAGCTGTAAAGTAAGCGGTATATTTCAATGACAAATAACAATTTTTCTCAGGTTGCAGCTTTCATTTGGTCTGTCGCAGACCTACTTCGTGGTGACTTTAAACAATCTCAATACGGACGTGTGATTTTACCTTTCACTTTACTTCGTCGATTGGAATGTGTTTTTGAGCCAAGCAAAGCTAAAGTGCTTGAAGCGAATGAAAAAGTGAAGGCGATGCCTTTGCCAGAAGAAGCAAAAGAAAAAATGTTATTGAAAGCGACTGAGGGTTTATCTTTTTTTAATACTTCAGAGCTTGATTTGAGTAGCCTCGGGCAAAAAAATATTCGAGCGAATATCAGTAATTACATCCAGCACTTTTCAAAAGATGCGCGTGAAATATTTGAACACTTTAAGTTTGATGAGTTCACAGGCTTATTGGACGATGCCAACCTACTTTATAAAGTCGTGCAGAAATTTGCGAGTACGGATTTAAGTCCACAAAGTATTTCTAACCATGACATGGGCTTAGTATTTGAAGAGTTGATTCGTCGTTTCGCTGAAAGCTCAAATGAAACCGCAGGGGAGCACTTTACCCCACGAGATATTGTACGACTTACCACAGGTTTGATTTTTAGCCAAGATGATGATGTCCTCAACAAAGAAGGTGTGATTCGAACCATTTATGATCCTACGGCTGGGACAGGCGGGTTCTTATCTTCAGGTACGGAATATGTCTATGAGCATAATCCAGAAGCTGTGATGCGTGTGTTTGGTCAGGAACTGAATCCAGAATCCTACGCCATTTGTAAAGCGGATATGTTGATTAAAGGGCAAGATGTCAGCCGTATCAAGTTAGGCAATACATTGTCTAATGACCAGCTTGCCTATGAAAAGTTTGACTATATGCTGTCCAACCCGCCATTTGGTGTGGACTGGAAAAAGATCGAACAAGAGATTAAAGATGAGCATGAACAAAAGGGCTTTAATGGCCGTTTTGGTGCAGGTTTACCCCGTGTCTCTGATGGTTCACTCTTATTCCTGATGCATTTGATTAGCAAGATGCGTGATGTGGATAGCACAGGTCAAGGTAGTCGAATTGGTATTATTCTAAATGGTTCGCCTTTGTTTACAGGCAGTGCAGGCAGTGGTGAAAGTGAAATCCGTCGTTATATTTTAGAAGCGGATTTGCTTGAAGCGATTATCGCTTTACCAACGGATATGTTCTATAACACAGGTATTGCGACCTATGTTTGGGTGCTTAGTAATAAGAAAGAGACTGAACGTAAAGGCAAAGTGCATTTAATTAATGCAGCGAATCTGAGTTCGAAAATGCGTAAGTCGCTTGGCTCGAAGCGTAATTACCTGACTGATGCAGAAATTAAGACCATTACCCAAAACTATGGTGCTTTTGAAGCAGTAGATACACTGACTTTAGATGGTGAAAGTGAACAGCAGAAGCCATTCTCCAGCAAAATTTTTAACAGTTATGAATTTGGTTACCGTCGCGTCACCATTGAACGTCCGTTACGTTTATCAGCGCAATTGTCTGATGCGCGGATTAATCGTCTAAAATTTTCATCAAAATTCCTAGACGTCATTATGGAGACGCTATTTGTTGAGTTTGGTCAGTCTTGGAATGATCAAAGTTATGGTGATTTCTCGGATGTAGAAGCCGAAGCGAGAGCTTTCATAAAAGCAAATTATCCTGATATTAAAGAGAAAGATGTAAAGAATATTTTGTCCAAGGATTTATGGATTGATCAAAAAAGCTTGTTCATCAAAGCAAAAATGATTCAGGAAGAAATTGGACTTAAACAATTTGATGATATGAACGAGTTCTCTCTTGTACTTAAAAGATCAATTAAGAATCTTGGGATCACATTAGATTCGAAAGAGCAAAAATTACTTTTGAATGTAGTGTCTTGGAAAAACCCTGAAGCACAGCCAGTGGTAAAGAAAGTATTGAAGACAACTTCGAATTCACTGTATGGGCATTTTGAATATAAAGGCCAGGTAGTTGAATTTGAACAAGATGGTGACTTGCGTGATGCGGAGAATATTGCGCTTGACCCAAACCAAAGTACCACAGATTTAATCGAGTCGTATTTTAAGCGTGAGGTACAACCGCATGTGCCTGATGCATGGATTAATGCGGATAAGCGTGATGCACAGGATGCTGAAATTGGCATAGTCGGTTATGAGATTCCGTTTAACCGTCATTTTTATGTGTATGAACCGCCACGTGATTTAGCCGAGATTGATGCAGATTTAGATGCTGTGAGCCGTGAAATTATGGCACTTCTACAAGAGGTGCATTCATAATGGCAAAGTATCAAAAATATGCTGAATATAAAGATTCAGAAATTGTATGGATGGGAAATGTACCATCACATTGGACATCCGAACGTTTTAAATGGCTACTTACTGAAAAATTAAAAACTTCAAACTGTGATTTGCCAGCAGGTTCAATTAGTTTTGGTGAGGTTGTATATAAAAATGAAGATAATCTTTCACCTGACACCAAAGCAAACTATCAAGAAGTTTTAAAAGATGAGTTTTTAATTAATCCACTTAATTTAAATTATGACTTAAAAAGTTTAAGAACAGCTTTGTCAAAAATAAACGTCGTGGTTAGTACTGGCTATATTGTTTTACATTGCAATAAGTCTTTAGATAAAAAATATGTTCGATGGTTACTTCATGAATTTGATGTATCTCATATGAAAACATTGGGGGCTGGTGTAAGGCAAACTGTTAACTTTTCAGATATTGCTAATTGTTATTTTTATTTACCTACTAATATAGAGCAAAAAAAGATAGGTGATTTTTTAGATAATGAAACTGCAAAAATTGACACCCTCATTGCCAAACAAGAAAAACTAATTGAATTGCTAAAAGAAAAACGTCAAGCAGTTATTAGTCATGCGGTAACTAAAGGTTTAAATCTGAATGCACCGATGAAAGATTCTGGTGTGGAATGGTTAGAGGAAGTGCCTGAGCATTGGAAAGTTGCTCCTATAAAAAGAATCATTCATTTGATGGAACAAGGGAAAAGTCCTGAATGTGAAAACATCTCTGCTACATCAGAGCAATGGGGTGTTTTAAAAACAAGTTGCGTCAATAATGGTATTTTTCACTCTCAACAGAACAAAGCATTGCCCGAACATATTAAGCCCCATATCCAGTATCAAGTAAAAGCAGGTGACGTACTAATGTCACGTGCGAGTGGTTCAATAAATTTAATTGGATCAGTTGCTTTAGTGCCAAATGATGTTCAAGAGAATTTATTACTTTCAGATAAAATTTTTCGTATTCATTTAACAAAAGACTGTGATTCAAGGTTTTTTACGCTTTTAATGGCAACTCCATATATGCGGACATTGATTGAAAGAGCAATTAGTGGTGCAGAAGGTATGGCAAATAACATTACTAAAACAGCTATTTTAGATTTTGTATCTGCTATTCCACCTTTAAAAGAACAAGTCGAATTAGTTGACTATTTGACACAGAAAATACAGGTTTTTGATTCATTAGTTGTGAAAGCAAGTCAAGCAATTGAAGTAATGCAAGAACGCCGTACAGCCCTAATTTCAGCAGCCGTGACAGGCAAGATAGATGTACGTGACTGGCAACATACGAATCAAAACAATGAAGTGGATGTGGAGTTAAGTGCATGATGCTCTCCACTCGTCCTATACAAATCTGGTCTCAAATGCGAACAAAAAGCCATTGCACAAAAACGTATAAAGTTGCAAAATACGCTCAACAACACCCGACAAGGCTAGGCAAGCAATTGCATCCTCAAACTGTCGGGTTACTTTTTTCTGCTATGCCAAAACATAATAATAACTTTACATACAGGCAATTACCTCGATGTGCAGGTAAGGCCGTATGAAAGCATTTAATAAACTGCCAAAAACATTTTCTGAGCAACTGGAGATTTTAAAATCTCGCGGTATGGTCGTTTCCGATGAACAAAAAGCCATTTTTCATTTAGCCCAAGTCAATTATTACCGTTTAGGTGCCTATTGGCTACCCTTTGAGCAGACCCATTCACCCCATTGTTTTCAAGAAAACACGCATTTTGAACAAGTGTGGGAAATTTATGTTTTTGACCGTGAACTCAGACTATTGGTACTCGATGCAATCGAACGGATTGAAGTAGCAATTCGTACCCAATTTGCCTATGAGCTTGCCCATAAGCATGGCGCACATGCATTTATGCATCCGCAATATTTTAAACCGCTGCGTAGATGGGAAAAATTATTAGAGTCGTTAGAGGGTGAAATAGACCGAGCCGATGAAGTGTTTATCGAGCATTATCAACGTACTTATGATGATCCAGAGCTACCACCGATTTGGGCAACTTGTGAAGTGATGAGTTTTGGTCAGCTTTCCAAATGGTATCAGTCACTTGCTCCGAAACAAACACGTACAGCAATTTCAAGTCATTTTGATTGCGATGAAAAGCAATTTGAAGGTTTATTACAGCATCTCGTATATTTGCGAAATACCTGTGCACATCACTCGCGGCTATGGAATCGTAAATTTACCAAAACTATTGCGAAACCTCGAAATAAACCTTTGGGCTTAGCGCAGCAGTGCAATTTTGATCAAACGACTTCGGCAGATCGTAAATTGTATAATAGCTTGGTTTTTCTACTGTACTTTATGGATAAAATTACCCTACAACATACATGGCGTCAGCGTTTGATTGATCTTTTGTTGTCGCATAACAACATATCAAAAGCATTTATGGGCTTTCCTGAAGATTGGCAAACTTATCCAATCTGGCAGATTAAAAAATAGAAAAGATATTTAGAATTTAAAGGGGTGATGGGAAAAATGAGATCGGATGTAACGTTAGAAACGGTTTTCCAACAAGACATTATTACGCAAATGCAAAGCCACGGTTGGCAGGTCGGTTCACCGCAAGGCTATCACCGTGAAAAAGCCTTATATGAACAAGATGTTCTGGATTTTGTACAAAAGACTCAAGACAAAGAATGGCAGAAATTTAAAAGCATTTTCCCCAATGATACTGAACGCCATTTTTTAGATACTGTGGTGGCGCAGCTTAAAAAGGCGGATATTAATGCCACCGATATTGAATCTCGTAGTTATGGTACGTTGGGTGTATTACGTCATGGGCTAAAAACCCGTGGTACACGTTTTTCATTTTGCCAGTTTAAACCTGAACATGGTCTAAACCCTGAACTAAATGAAATCTATAAACAGAATATTTGTCGTGTCGTACCTGAGTTGGTGTATAGCCCATACGCCAACAAAGCCGAACTCGAAGCAACAGGTAAACAAGCCAAAAAATGGCGCATTGATTTAGTCCTGTTTATTAATGGCTTTCCTGTGGCAACGCTAGAACTCAAGTCAGAGTTTAAACAAGCCGTACAAAATGCCATGGCACAGTACAAAAAAACACGCCTGCCCAAAGACCCTAAAACTAATAAGCCAGAACCGTTATTGACTTTTAAACGTGGCGCATTGGTACATTTTGCGGTGAGCCAGTATGAAGTCTATATGGCAACCCATCTCAATGGCGACAATACCTATTTCTTGCCATTTAACAAAGGTACTAAAGAACAGGGTGCAGGCAATGATGTCCCTGAAGATGTGAATGAATACGCCACAGGTTATTTGTGGAATGAAGTTCTAACCCCAGACAGCTTACTGAATATTATTGGTAATTTTATTCACTTACAGATTGATGAAAAAGAAGACTGGGAAGGGCGTAAATATAAAAAAGAAAGCCTGATTTTCCCACGTTATCACCAATGGAAAGTCGTGACCAAACTGGTTGAAGATTCTTTGGCAGAAGGAACGGGTCAAAAATATTTGATTCAGCATAGTGCGGGTTCAGGCAAGTCCAACTCAATTGCATGGACAGCACACCAACTGTCTAGCTTATACGATGCCAACAATAACAAGATGTTTGATTCGGTCATTGTAGTCACTGACCGAACCATTCTGGATGCACAGTTACAGGATACGATCTATCAGTTTGAACATGCCGATGGTGTGGTTGGACGGATTAATCATAAAGAGGGCGATGGCTCTAAATCTGAAAAATTGGCAAAAGCATTGGAAATGGCACAGCCGATTATTATTGTCACCATTCAGACATTCCCTCATGTGCTCAAAGCAATTGAAAACAGTACCAGTTTAAAAGAACGTAAATATGCGGTCATTGCCGATGAAGCACATTCTTCGCAAAGTGGCTCAACGGCACGACAGCTCAAAGAAACGCTGATGCTTGATGAGCGTGATGAAGATGATCAGCTCACGTCAGAAGACGTACTTGATGCGGTAATGGCTTCACGTAAAGGGAGTGATAATTTAAGTTTTTACGCCTTTACTGCAACACCAAAAGATAAAACACTACAGTTATTTGGTCGTTTGCCGAATCCTGATTTACCACCATCCAAGACCAATAAGCCTGAAGCCTATCATGTCTATTCAATGCGCCAAGCGATTGAAGAAGGCTTTATTTTGGATGTCCTAAAAAATTACACCAACTATAAAGTCATTTATAAACTGAAACAAAAGATTGAGGAAAAAGACGATCAGGTCGATGCCAAAAAAGCCAAGATTAAGCTTAATCAATGGGTGCGACTACATGACTACAATATCTCGCAAAAAGTACGCGTGATTATTGAGCATTTTAAAAAGAATGTGATGGGCTTATTAGGTGGTCAAGCCAAAGCCATGGTGGTGACCAGTTCACGTAAAGAAGCGGTACGGTACAAACAGGCCTTTGATAAATATGTGGCAGAGCAAAACTATGCCAATATTCAGGCGATGGTGGCATTTTCAGGTGAAGTCGAATTTGCTGATCACGATGCGGATAGCGGTCATTTGCTTGGGCAGAAGTTTACTGAAAGTAATATGAATCCGAACTTGAAAGGGCGTGAAATGCGTAAGGCATTTGATAGCGATGACTTTCAAGTGATGATTGTGGCGAATAAGTTTCAGACAGGTTTCGACCAACCAAAATTGTGTGCTATGTACGTCGATAAAAAACTCGGTGGTGTTGAGTGTGTGCAAACCTTATCCCGTTTAAACCGAACTTATCCTGGCAAAGCTGAATCAGGCACATTTGTTCTAGATTTCTTCAACGAACCACAAGAAATTTTGGATGCATTCCAGCCCTACTACCAAATAGCAGAGCTGGCAGATGTCTCTAATCCTGACATCGTGTATGACTTGGTTGAGAAACTTAAATCAGCACGTATTTTTCTCATGACCGAAGTTGAGCAATTTGTTGAGGCTTTCTATAGCAAAAACAAATCTAATGCAGCACTTGCCAATATCTGTAAACCAGCGATGCAACGTTGGCAGCAACGCTATTCTCAAGCAATCAATGATTATGACGTGACCAAGAATCGTTTGGAAATTACCAAACGAACAGGTGAGCCTGTGTTGATTGCAAATGCTGAAAATGAATTTGCAGAAGCGAAAAAGGCACGTGATGCACTAGAAATCTTTAAAAAGGATTTAGGTAGTTTTAGTCGTTTTTATGAGTTTATGTCACAAATTGTGGAATATGATGATAAAGAACTCGAAAAAATCAGTTTGTTTGCTCGTAGTTTACGTCCTCTATTGCGTGAGCAAGCAGCGGAGGAAGATGTGATTGATTTAAGTAATGTCTCAATGAGTCATTATCGGCTCTCTAAAATCCGCCAGCAGGATATCCAACTGAAAGCGGATAGTACTGAGCATAAATTAGAACCAGCCAATGATCTGGGTTCGGCAAAAGCAAAAAATAAACAAGAGGATTTTTTATCGGTCATTTTACAGCGTGTAAATGATGTATTTATTACCGATAAGCTGACAGATCAGGACATGATTAATTATGTCTACACCGTGGCAGACAAGATGTCTGAAAACACCAAAATGATGAAGCAGATTCAAAACAATACTCGCGAACAAGCGATGTTGGGGGAGTTTGATAGTGCTTTAGATGATGCGGTACTTGATAGTAATACTGCGCATACTGAACAAATGACACAGCTGATGAGTGATCCAGCCAAAATGAAGCAGTTTGCCAATATTATTTATGATGTGTTGGTAAGCCAGCAAAAAACAAGATGATAATATATAAAGTATAAGGTTATTTAATTCATGGAATTAGAAGAGTTTAAGCAAAAATTTAATTTGCCTCGTATTAGTGAATATGTCGCACTTTTATCTCAAGAACAAAGCGAATGGTTCTGGGAGTTGTTGCAGGAAATAAAAGAAGTATTTCCCAATATAGATATTTATCCTGCAAGCACTTCTAACTTTAACTATTTAGGGTTTGGAATAAAGAAAATCAAATCAAAAAGAGTTAGCGCTTATTTTTTTGCCTTATTTTTAAGGAAGAATGAGGATTTCATACTTCATATACCTGATCAAACTTATAGACTCTTATCTAAAAATGAAGAATTATTGCCCCAAGCTTATAATCATGATGTACAGAAAAAAACTAGTTTAAAAGATTGGTTGTTTTTAGTGAAAAAAAGTGCTGAAGAAGTAAGGTTTAATTTTGAGGGAAATGATTTATTTCCTGTAAACTATGAGGCTGAAGATTATTTTTCGACTGAAGAGGCTTATGATTTTTTAAAGAAAAAATATAAAAAGAATAAAGAAGAGTCAAAGAAAATTGTTGGTTTTACTAATAATGCTAACAGAGAGATAGCTTTAATATTAGATAATCTAAGACCATCTCTATTCATAGGCTGTGACCCACAGAATAATCAGTTCTTTGAATTTGATTTTATTGAAAATAATTCAAAGATTTATGGTAAATATGAGCAGGATGATGGAAGACACCATGGTTTAAAGTCCCATACTCCTAGCTTGGATAAAGGAAATAATGCCAATTACATTGAGATAAATAGCTTAACTGATTTGGAAAAATTTTGTGAGTGGTATGAATTGGATACACACCAATCAATAGATAACAGTAATTCAAAGGTAAATAAAGAAATGTCGAATAAGATATTACAACCATTAAATCGTATCTTGTTTGGTGCTGCTGGGACTGGGAAAACTTTTAATACAATCAATCATGCAATTTCAATTATTGAAGATAAATCATTGGAAGAGCTACAAACTGAGACCCGCGAAGAGTTAAAGAAGCGGTTTGATAATTATAAAAACCAAGGGCAAATAAAGTTTGTCACCTTTCATCAAAGTTTTAGTTATGAAGATTTTGTCGAAGGTATTCGAGCGAAAACTGATGATCAAGGGAATTTAACTTATGATGAAGAATCTGGAGTGTTTAAAGAGCTTTGTGAGGATGCTGAAGCAGAAATTAAATTAAAAAAGGTTAATGAATTAACTCCAACTGAAATTAGTATTAATGGAGCAATTGATAATCTAATCAATCGAGCTAAAAATGAAGAAATAATTTTTCATACCAAACGTGGTATGGAAATTAGAGTAACGAGTAATTCATCAGGTACACTATTTTCTCTGACATCAAAAGACAACAATATTAGATTATCTACAAGACATATTCGCAATTATCTTAAGACACAATCAGATATTATTGTTGATCAGAAGAGCTATGAATGGGCGATTGCGAATTCATTACGTTCAGAAATAAAATATGAAAAAAAAATGGTTCAGCCTAAACCTTATATTCTAATTATTGACGAAATTAATAGAGGTAATATTTCTCGTATCTTTGGTGAGTTAATTACTTTAATCGAAGATTCAAAACGGCAAGGTGCAGAAGAAGCTCTTTCAGTGACTCTACCTTACTCCAAAGAAGAATTTTCAATACCACACAATCTCTATCTTATTGGTACGATGAATTCTTCTGACCGCTCTTTAACAGGTTTAGATATTGCTTTACGTCGTCGATTCACTTTTATTGAAATGCCACCGCGTCCAGAGCTATTAGATAATTTAGAGATAGATGGTGTAAATGTTCAAGAACTATTGACTGTTATCAATCAACGTATTGAAATATTGCTTGATCGGGATCATTGCCTAGGTCATGCTAATTTTATGAGCCTAGAGCAACAGCCAACTTTAGAAAATCTCTCAAACATTTTTAAGCAGAAAGTTATTCCACAGCTTCAAGAATATTTCTTTGATGATTGGGCAAAGATTAATTTAGTTTTAAATGGTAATGGAATGCTTAAGCCAAAGCCTGTGGAAACATCAGCAATATTCCCAAATGTAGATTCTGAGGAATTAGGATACTTTGAAGATAAAAAAATTTGGGAATTGGTGCCGACGTCATTTAACTCTATTGAAAGTTTCAAAAAGATTATTCAGTACTGATAGGGGCGAAAATGTCTGATCTGATAACTGTCAGAGAATATGCATACATTAGCGTTGCATATATTGGATGTCCTGAATCAACGATAGACCATGCTTATATTTCAGCATCTGCTTTTGACCATTTATGTGAACTTTCGGCTTCATTTTCTAAACATGGTGCAAAAGTATTTGAATTAGCTGGGCGTAGAAAGCTCAGACTAGATCAATATGTTGGAGTCATAGAAACCAAGTGTGGTACGCGTATTGAAATATTGCCTAAGCATGTTGATATCAATCTTAATGAATCCAATGAAACTGCGATTGAAAAAGAACGTGAGCTCTTAAAAAAGATGCTCAAAGTATCTTTACATTTACCATATCGTGATGCTGGGGAGGCTAATCTAAGTCGTTTTAAACAACCTATACATGAGTGGATCATAGATCAGTTTCTTTGTAATTTTGAAAAACTAATTCAACGCGGTTTACGCTTTGATTATCATCGTGTGCAAGAAGAGCAAAAGTACTTGAGAGGGCAATTACAGCATGTGAAACATATGCGACAATCCCCAGCAAGAAAGCATATTTTCCCGATTGAGCATGACATCTATGAAGTTGATCGCCCTGAGAATAGGTTGATTAAAACAGCATTAGATGTCGTTTGTAAAAAAACACGAAGTTCTAAAAATTGGAAACTTGCGCAAGAGCTTCGCTTAATGACTGGAGAAATACCAAAGAGTCAAAATATAGTTCAAGATTTCAAGCAGTGGCAGTCAGGGCGTTTACTCGCACTATATGCAGATATAAAACCATGGACTGAGTTGATTTTAAGTGAATATATGCCTGTATCTACTCAAGGTGGTTGGCGTGGGATGAGCTTACTATTTCCCATGGAAAAACTTTTTGAGTGGTATGTTGCTTATCATCTATGTCGAGAATTAAAAGATTGGGAAGTGAGGACGCAGGTATCAAGTCAGCATATTTGTCTTTATGAGAATAGGCCAATTTTTAGATTAAGACCTGATATCCAAATTCAACATAAGAAAACTAGAAAAAAAATTATTTTAGATACTAAATGGAAATTATTAGATCAAAATAAACGAGGTGAGCGTTTTGGCTTTAAAGATGGTGATATCCAGCAGATGTTTGCTTATAGTCATTATTATTTAGAACATGCCAGTGAAGTCATTTTGATTTATCCTCTATTGGAGAACAAATTTGATGACGAACTACGCTTCAAGTTTAATGTACAAAGTGACAAGGCATTTTTAAGGGCAATTCCATTTCATTTGGAAAGCCCAGAAAAAATAATTGACTACATTTTTGATATTAATTGAATGGTTTTAATTAATTTAAATCAATATCTTATATTATTTTTACTAAAGGCTTAAAGTGAATTAGCCATTTTTTTAATATCATCACAATAATCCGCCCAAGCCTGCATCATTTCAGTACGTTTATCTAAATGCTTGGTACGGTTATAAGCAGTTCCGTGCATATCTCTGACTTGATGAGCTAATTGTTGCTCTATCCATTCAACTGGATATTCAAGAATCTCTTCTAAAATAGTCCTAGCTGATGCTCGAAAACCATGTCCACACGCCTGCTCAGATGTATAGCCTAAGCGACGTAAAGCCTGATTAATTGTATTCTCAGACATTGGTTTTTGCCATGAAGTAAGAGAAGGGAAAACATACTCACTGTTTGCCTGAGTAACTTCAGCAAGCTCTTTCAATATTTGTACGACTTGGCTAGATAAAGGGACGATATGAGATACCCCCGTTTTTTTCTTAGTCTTAGGTGGTATGTATTCCCAACGACCTTTTTCTAAGTCAATATCAGTCCATTTAGCATGGCGTAATTCACCTGGGCGAACAAAGACTAGAGGAGCAATACGTAAAGCATATTGAGTGATAATCGAACCATCATAATGATCTAGATCATTTAGAAGCTTTGCAAACTCATCTGGATCTGTTATTGCTGCCATATGCTTTGTTTCAGGTACAGTTAAAACACCTCGTAAATCTTGTGTGATGTCACGTTCGCAGAGACCCAGAGAGACCGCATAACGAAAAATTTGGCCGCATTTAGTTCGAACTTTTTTTGCCGTTTCATGTTTGCCTTCTTTTTCGTATATACGACAAATCTTTAAAATATCCATTGGCTTAAGTTCATGGATAGGAACTTGACCAATATGTTTGAAGATTACATCAAATAAGCGTTGTTGACCTTTCATTGTAGAGTCAGCAAAATTTTGTTTTGTTGCCCATTCTTGAGCTACAATAAAGAAAATATTCTTATTTGCTTTTAGAATCTCATTCTCGATCCTGAGTTTTTCTACTTGAGGATCAATATTCTTAGCAAGTAATGTGCGAGCGTCATCACGTCGTTGTCTTGCTTCTGCTAAACCAATAATAGGGTAGTGACCGAAGCTTATAGAGTTACGTTTCTTTGTGTAAGGACGTGCATAGTCAAAACGCCAAAATTTTTCTCCATTTTTGGCAATCATCAAAAATAAGCCTTTCCCATCTGATAGTTTTTGTATGTTGTTAGGATCAGCTTTAGTCTTTTTGATTTTGGTATCTGTAAGTGGTACAACAACTTTTGGCATTTTTGCGGTATTGGTTTTGCGGTAAAATGAGTTTACCGTATAAATTACCGTAAAGAAACGTATATTTTACTAGATCAATAAAGACGGTATTTAATGATAATTTATGTAATAAATTGATATTTATTGATTTAATATTATTTAATACTTGGATTAATATTCGTTTAGACTATAAAATGGTACGCCCTGCGGGACTCGAACCCACGTCGGTCGCTTAGGAGGCAACTGCTCTATCCAGTTAAGCTAAGGGCGTATAATTTAATGATTATAAACAAAAAAGTGATTGCCTTAGCAATCACTTTTTAATAAATCGATCAATTATTTAGTCAGTTTTCTTTTTATTTAAAACATTAAATAAAATAAACATGAGCACAATCCAGATCGGAATCATCAGTACAGATTCTTTAAAGCCTTGCTGCCACATGATGTATAGAACAACTGCAATAAATGCTAAAACTAAATAGTTACTCAAAGGAGACCATAATGCAGGGAAACTGGTTTTTAAACCTTTCTCTTTCGTCATTGCTTTGAATTTTAAGTGCGTTAAGCTGATCATCGCCCAGTTCAAAACTAAAGCACCTACCACGATATACATTAAATGACCAAGAGCATCTTCTGGAACAAAGTAGTTCAATAACACACAACCAAAGATCAATAATGCAGAAAGCAAGACTGCTGGTACAGGTACACCTTGCTTATTTACTTTCGCAAAAACTTTCGGTGCGTTGCCTTGTTCAGCCAAACCAAACAGCATACGGCTATTAGCATACATACCACTGTTATAAACGGAGAGAGCAGCCGTTAGAATAATAAAGTTAAGTAAATGTGCAGCCCAACCAATCCCCATTTGACTGAAGATCATCACGAATGGGCTCTTGTCTAAACCACCTAAATCAAGCTGATTCCAAGGCACAAGCGATAATAAAATTGCGAGTGAACCGACATAGAAAATTAAAATACGAACAACAACTTGGTTAATCGCTTTTGGAATTGTTTTCTTTGGATCATTCGCTTCAGCTGCTGCCATACCAATTAGCTCAATACCACCAAAGGCGAACATGAGGAAGGCAAGCATATAGAATAGCCCATCAAAGCCATTCGGAAAGAAACCGCCGTGTGACCATAAGTTGCTAAATGACGCTGTTGAGTTTGCATCTGCGGTAAACAATAAATACAAACCAAAAAGAATCATAGCAACAACAGCAGTGACTTTAATGATTGCTAACCAAAACTCAGATTCACCGTAGAATTTCACATTGGTGAGGTTGATCGCAGTAATGATGACAAAGAAGAATAATACTGACTGCCAAGCCGCAATATGAGGCCACCAGTAGTTGATATATTTCGCTACCGCCGTGAGCTCACTCATGGCAACGAGAATATATAAAACCCAATAATTCCAACCTGATAAGAAACCAGGAAATTTACCCCAATACTGATAAGCAAAATGGCTAAATGAACCTGCAACAGGTTCTTCAACGATCATTTCACCGAGTTGACGCATGATTAGAAAAGCAATCAAGCCGCCAATCGCATAACCCAAAATAATAGATGGTCCAGCAGACTGGATGACTTGCGCAGAACCTAAAAATAAGCCCGTACCAATAGCCCCACCCATCGCGATGAGTTGGATATGGCGGTTTTTTAGTCCACGCTGAAGTTTAGAAGAATCGTTGTTCAAAGGACTGAGCTCGACGAGGAATAAGTGGATTATTCTAATAGATTGAAAGATTTTCGCCTAGTAAAAGTACAGATGAGCTATGACTGGAAAGTTGTTTTTAAAATTCATTTAAAATCTTATATTTGAGTGAATAGTAAACTAAGCTTTGTATTTTATTTATACACTTAAATAAAGGCTTTGTTTAATTAACCTTGTTTAGTGGTTTAAACGCCATTGTTAAATTTACAGAATAGACTCAATATCAAAGACATATTTTGTTCACGATCGATGATCTAAAATCAATTGGTCGTATGGCATTTTCGATTGCTGTGCAGTAATTTAGACTCAAAATTTACTTGCACCAAGTACATGATAGAAGGATGAAATTGACATGAGCTCAGTACCGCAAATTAAAGTCCCTGCAACCTATATGCGTGGTGGCACAAGTAAAGGTGTATTTTTCAAATTAGATGATTTACCTGAAGCGGCACAAGTAGCAGGCAAAGCTCGTGATCAACTTTTACTTCGTGTAATTGGCAGTCCAGATCCTTATGGTAAACAAATTGATGGAATGGGAGGTGCAACCTCTAGTACCAGTAAGACGGTGATTTTGGCAAAAAGCACGCAGCCAGAACACGATGTTGACTATCTTTTTGGGCAAGTTTCAATTGATCAGCCATTTGTCGACTGGAGTGGAAACTGCGGTAACTTAACTGCTGCAGTGGGTTCATTTGCGATTTCTAATGGTTTAGTTGATGCTGATCGTATTCCTGAAAATGGCATTTGTACGGTGCGTATTTGGCAGAAGAATATTCAAAAAACCATTATCGCGCATGTACCAATAACCAATGGGCAAGTACAAGAAACAGGTGATTTTGAGCTTGACGGTGTGACATTCCCAGCAGCAGAAGTTCAAATTGAGTTTTTAGATCCAGCAGATGATGGCGAAGAGGGTGGCGATATGTTCCCTACCGGTAATGTCGTCGATCAGCTTGAAGTGCCTGAAGTTGGTTCATTCCAAGCCACCTTTATTAATGCAGGCATTCCAACGATTTTCTTGAATGCTGAAGATATTGGTTATCAAGGTACAGAATTACAAGACCATATCAATGGTGATTCGGTGGCATTAGCGCGTTTTGAAAAAATTCGTGCTTATGGCGCAGTGCAAATGGGCTTAATTAAAGATATTTCTGAAGCAGCAGCACGTCAACATACACCTAAAATTGCATTTGTTTCAAAACCAAAATCATATACATCTTCAAGTGGAAAAGCTGTTGACGCTACAGATGTTGATTTACTGGTTCGTGCGCTTTCAATGGGTAAATTACACCATGCCATGATGGGCACAGCTGCGGTTGCAATTGGAACGGCAGCAGCGATTCCCGGAACTCTCGTTAATTTGGCTGCTGGCGGTGGCGAACGTGAAGCTGTTCGTTTTGGTCATCCATCTGGAACGTTACGTGTAGGCGCTCAGGCTGACTTGATTGATGGCAAATGGTCAGTGAAAAAAGCCATTATGAGCCGTAGTGCGCGGGTATTGATGGAAGGTTGGGTACGCGTACCGGGTGATACGTTCTAATCAAGATTTATAGTCGATAAAACCTCCTTTTTAGGAGGTTTTATTATTTTGAATGGATTAAAAATACAAACACAATTTAGTGAGGTAAATAGTGTTATGATGTCGCCACTTTGGCAAGTTCTGTCATTTATTCTTCCATTTAAATTCCAGAGGCAATCGTGTCATCTATTTCTCAAGTTAATGCGGATGTTTTAAAACAAGCTCAACAACGTATTCAACAAGATTTATTGACAGCATTGGCTGCATTTTCGATTCCAGAACCCTTAAAAGCCGCAGTACACCACGCGGTAATGTTAGGTGGAAAGCGAATCCGTCCAGCACTGTGTTATGCCACATCTGCATTAAAACCAAATCCTCATTTTGCTGCTGCTCGACGTGCTGCGGTTGCAGTTGAATTGATTCATTGTTATTCACTGGCACATGATGATTTGCCTTGTATGGATAATGACTTGCTGCGTCGTGGTCAGCCGACTTGTCACGTTGCTTTTGGCGAAGATACCGCTTTATTGGCGGGTGATATTCTGCAATCCATGGCGTTTGAGATTCTAGGTAGCCGTTTATTCGATGAACAAGGGCAGGGCACTGATCCTGCAATTGTACTAAAGCAGATGCAAATTTTAGCGACAGCCAGTTCAAAAATGGTTTGTGGACAGGTTTTGGATTTACAAGCTGAAGGCAAACAGGTCGATCAAGCCGAACTTGAAAATATCCATCGCAATAAAACAGGTGCATTAATCCAAGCGGCAATTATGATGGGTGCAGTCACGGTTTTCGCTGGAACTGATCAAGCAATTCCAAAGCTACGCCAGTTTGGGCAAAGTATTGGCTTAGCGTTCCAAGTTCAAGATGACATTTTAGATATTACGGCAAGCACCGAAACACTCGGAAAAACTGCGGGTAAAGATGAACAGGTGCAAAAATCTACCTATCCTGCGTTAATGGGATTAGCGCAAGCACAAGCCTACGCGCAAACATTACATGATCAAGCCTTTGAAGCTTTGGCATTCTTTGGTGAAGACGCAAAAGATCTCACTGCAATCTCTCAATTTTTATTGGCACGTCAAAGTTAATTTAAGGCATGTTATGAATATTCAATCTTTACGTATTGTTGGCACACTTGAAGGTATTTCATTTTTACTTTTACTCGGCATCGCAATGCCAATTAAATATATTTGGGGAAATCCAATTTTCGTAAAATATATTGGTATGGGGCATGGTGTTTTGTTTATTTTGTTCCTCGTGATGTTGTTTGTGGTATGTCATCGCATGAAATGGTCTTTATCAGTCTTTAATATGGGGTTGATTGCGGCTGTATTACCATTTGGCCCATTTGTATTTGATCGCAAGGTTAAGCAGCTTGCTGATCAGAATTAAATTAAAGCGACTTATTTAAAAATCTAGAGAATAAAAAAGCCATGGAGAACCATGGCTTTTTGCATACAGAACGATAATTAAAATTAACGTCCCATAATTCCGCGAATCGTGTTCAGTACATCGGCAGGGAGTACGACAGTCTTGGCATTGTTTGATTTTGCCATATCTTGCATTGCTTTCACGTATTGTTCACCGAGTAGGTAAGCAACTGGAATTTCTTTATCACCTACCGCACTTGTAACCATTTCAATGGCACGTTGTGAAGACTCGGCAAGAACAACCTGTGCTTCTGCATCACGACGAGATGCTTCAAGACGACCATCTGCTTCCAGAATCGCAGCTTGTTTTTCACCATCCGCTTTGGTCACAGTCGCACGACGCTGACGTTCAGCAGCAGCTTGTGCTTCCATCGCAGCCTGCATGGTGTGTGATGGTTGAATATCCTGAATTTCAACTGTTTTAAGGGTAATACCCCAGTCTGAGATATCATCAGAAATGGCAGCTTTAAGTTTAGCTTTGATGTGATCACGAGATGAAAGTGCATCATCCAAGTCCATTTCACCTACGATAGAACGCAATGAAGTTTGAACAAGGTTTTGAATTGCCCAAGTATAGTTCTCGATCCCGTACACTGCTTTTTCTGGTGTCGTGATATTAATATACGCTACAGCATTGGCAATAATGACGGCATTGTCACGAGTAATCACTTCTTGAGAAGGAATATCTAAAACAATATCTTTGGTTGTGATTTTATAAGCAACTTCATCAATATACGGAATGACAAAGTTAAGACCTGGACGTAAGGTAGTATGGTATTTACCTAAGCGTTGTACAATCCATTTATAACCTTGGGGAACAATACGCACCCCTTTAAAAATAGTTGTACCAATAAAAGCGAAAAGCGCTAATACAACAATAGTACCGACAGACATTGAAAACCCTCTTTGTGTTTATGCGGAGCTATGCGGTTGAACGACTAAATCATTACCCAAAATATCAATAACTTGAACGCGATCCCCAACTTTTACTTCGGCTGTTGAACGGCAGTTCCATTCATCAGAGCCCAAGATAGGCATCGGAAAGTGTACAATAATTTGACCATGATCGAGTCCAGTATGGATGACCATGCCAACTTGTCCAATGGTTGATTCACGAGACAAACCAGCTTTGGTTTTATCGATTGAAAGTGGTTTTATAAACTTAAACCAAAGAATCGTGCATAAAATAGATAAAATTCCCCAAGTAATTACTTGGGTTGTAAATCCCATCATCGGGAAAAGCCACAACAAAATGCAGACCATAACGGCTGCAATGCCAAACCATAAAGCGGCAAAAGCTGGCAAAATTAACTCTGAAAGAATGAGTAAAATCCCTAATACAAACCAGTGCCAAGGCTCAACTACAAATTCCATAGATTTGCTCGTGTGATTAAAGTGAGTAGAGGTGAATAAATATTCACCTCTTGCACTCTATCAGATCATTATCTTTATGAATATACAAAGATTGTTTTTTTAGAATTTTGGTCTTGGGGCAGGTTTAAATGCTGCTGGAGATTTCTTAAAATTAGTAATTGCGCTTTGAATTGCCGTGATTTTTGCTTGCGCAGCTTTCTCACCTTCTAGAATGGCTTCATTACTCGATTTAAGGTCGAGCACACCTAAATGTCCGACTTTAGGTTGAATCACAATCGTCGCTTGGTTGAGTTCTTCATTAATACTTTGTTGTCCCATAATATTAATGGTTTGATCGAGTAATCCCCACATACTCAGTGGTTTGTCACCCGTTGGACGTGCTGAAATATCGACAGCAATCACAATATCCGCGCCCATATCTTTTGCCGTTTTTACAGGAATTGGACTTACTAAGCCGCCATCAACGTATTTAGTGCTGCCAATCACGGTTGGAACAAACACATTTGGGATACTGCATGATGCTCTAACTGCTTGTCCTGCATTACCTTTGATGAATTCAGCCTTTCTACCATTATCTAATCGGGTTGCTACTGCTGCAAAACGAATTGGAAATTTTTCAATCGGCTTATTACCAACCTGAGCATTGACATAGTTTTGTAGTTTTTGTCCGAGGATGAAGCCTTGGCTATTCAAAGTAAGATCGCGGATATCCGACTCTTGGAGTTTGAGCGCTAGATTTTGCATTTGATACGGTGTTTGACCACTTGCATAAATGCTCCCGACAAAGCTACCCGCACTCGTGCCTGTTACGATTTTTGCTTTAATGCCGTGGGACTCTAATACTTTGATCACACCAATGTGAGAGAACCCTTTCGCACCACCACCACCTAGAGCCAGTGCAATCACTGGTTCACGTGCTTTTAATGTCGTTGTGGGCGGTGTTTTTTTCGTTGCTTGATCACAGCCGAATAAAGCAAGGCTAAGCAGTGCCAAACAAGAAAGTCGAGCAATTTTCATAACAGTTGAAGATAAAATAGACAGAGGAGATGGGCACATCAGATCAGATTTGCCCTTAACTTTCTAGTTTTTTTTCACAAGTTTTTGTAATGGTTCAGCCAGCCAATGTGGGTTTTTCGGCGAAAAATGACCTTCATAAAGACTCATAATTTTTTCTAAATCTTGTTGATAGTGACCTGTTGGGGTAAAAGCCCCTAAGCTATAAATGGTTTTATGGTCGTAATCGAAAGAGAACATCACAATTGGAATACCCGCTGCATGAGCAATATGGTAGAAACCACTTTTCATTTTCTCTGCTTTTTTACGTGTTCCTTCAGGTGCCATACCTACCCAAATTCGATCATATTTTTGAATGGTTGCGACAACTTGCTCCGTTAGCCCATTGGTACTGTCACGGTGAACAGGAATCAATCCAGCCCAGTCTAAAAGTGGTTTGAAAGGTGGTTTAAATAACGTATCTTTGCCTAAAACTGTGATTTTTAACCCTAAGCCACCAATCGCTAGAAAACCATACCATCCATCGATATTTGAGGTGTGTGGTGAAATAATTGCGACTGCTTTAGGTAGGTTTGGAATATCGCCCACAACTTTCCAGCCTTGGCTTAAAAAGATTTTTTTACACAAAGCCCGACTATAATGAGTTCCACGTTGGGGAACTAATGGTGGTAAATCTGGAAAATGTTGTGGCATAAGTAAAGCTAAATAATGACAACTATAATTATCTTAAACGCTGAGGAGATACTCTGCATTGGCAAAAAATGAGAAAATATCGTCAAGATTTTGAGAGGATTAGATACTTTTGAACTTACTAAGCACTTGTCGAGGAAATTGATACATGCCTAATTTACGGCAAGTTTATGTCTTATTATTTTCACTGTATTGGGCTCAAGGTCTACCTGTCGGCTTTATGACACATGCTTTGCCCGTCATTTTGAGAGCGCAAGGTGTTTCACTGGCACATATCGGCGGTTTTGGTTTGTTGATGCTGCCGTGGTCAATCAAAATATTTTGGGCTGCCTATGTTGATCGTTATGCCATACCTTATCCATCCGTTTTCGGCAGGGAAAGAAATGGGAGTGTTAATATTGGGCATTATCGAAGCTGGATTATTCCTACACAGCTTTGTAGTGTTTTGATTTTAATTTTACTTTCATTTTTCCCCATTCAAGCTTTGGATCAACCAAGTTACTTGTTGATCTTCTTTGTTCTATTGTTATTGAGCAATCTAACAGGCGCAACGCAAGATATTGCAACAGATGGTTTGGCTGTTAATTTGCTTAAAACTGATCAACAACATTGGGGCAATACCTTCCAAGTAATTGGTTCAAGGCTTGGCTTTATTGTCGGTGGTGGTGCTGTATTGTGGAGTCTGGACTGGTTGCAATGGCAAGCAACTTTTCTATTACTGGCTGGGATTGTGTTTTTAAATACATTAGCGATCTTATTTTATAAAGAACCTGTTCATCCTAAAGCTTCTATTGATATTGCAAAAATACAGACATCACTACTTCAAGCCGTTCGACAATATCTTGCTTACTTTAGTTCATCTGTAGAGTTAAAAGCTTGGTTAATGGTGTTAATCAGCTTCAAAATCGCTGATGGGCTTGCAGGACCACTTTTAAAACCGTTAATGGTTGATATGGGGCTGAGTTTTTCGCAAATCGGAATTTACATTACCATGCTTGGTGCAATCGCAGCATTGATTGGTGCAGGTATAGCAGGACTATTGCTTAGATATTTTTCTAGATCATCGGCTTTGATTTTATTTTCAATATTAAAAATACTTAGTCTTATCGCTTACGGTTATCTTGCTTATGCATTTGAGCATCAATCTCCGATTGCGCCGATGTGGTTGTATGCTGTCAATGCATTTGAAGATGCATGTTCGGCAATGCTTTTGGTCGTGATGCTGACTTTAGTGATGCAATACAGCCGTAAAAATTTTGCTGGTACAGACTTTACTTTTCAGGTTTCTGTGATGGCGACGATCAGTGGTTTGCTGTATTTAATGAGTGGGATAATAGGGGATTGGCTAGGGTACACTTGTTATTTAACTGTGATTTGCATGATCGCGGTGATTTGCTTATGGCCGATTTATTACTGGTTGAAAAAGGCAAGACCACATTAGATATTTATTACAAAATTAATTTTTTTTATTCTAAGTTGAAATATTTAATGGGCGTGTACAAGGATAAAAAGAGATGAAGACCCTATTTCAATAAAATCAAAAAATTGCCTACCAAGATTTGAATCGCTTTAAATTAAAGAATTGGTTGTTTTTATAAGATATTGATAATAAATGATATTATTGAATGTTTTTTATTTTTAACGATAAGTGATCATCGTGTATAAAAATTAAACTTTAGTCGAAAATAGAATAAATAAATAAGATTTTAATTGTTTTGTCATATAAAGTTAATGTGTAGGATTTGTTACAAATTAACTAGGATGTCAACAATGAAAATCAAAATTGTAACAGCAGCAGTGCTCAGTTTACTTGCAACATCAACTTTTGCAGCGCCAACAATCTACGGTGAGATTGATGCTAGCGTTGACTATTTACCAGAAAAAATGCAACTAAATCGAATAAAGATGTTTGGGAAATTAGTTCAAACAGTTCTTTTATCGGCGTAAAGGGTGATGAAAAACTGACTGACCGTTTAAGTGCTGTATATGCTGCTGAATGGGGTTTTAGTGCTGATGGTGATAGTAGTGACTGGACTCAACGTAACCGTTATGTAGGTTTAAAAGACAGTCAATTGGGTACTGTTAAAATCGGTAAGCATGATACGCCGTTGAAACAATTATCAAGTGTAGTAGATACCTTCAATAACTATGTCGCAAATAAAGCGGATGTAACAGGGATCTTCACAGGCGAAAACCGTATTGATAATGTGGTGGTATATGAATCACCAGCAGTGAAACTTTTAGACGGTGGTTTCAAATTCAACGCATTACTTGCAACAGGTGAATCTTCTGGGATTAAAAAATCCAGTGGTGGAGCTAAAGTTTCTGGTCGTGGTTTAGGTGATGCATGGTCAGCTTCTGTTGTATATGAAAACCCAATGGTTGTTGCAGCTTTAGCTTATGACAAAGCAATTCCAAGTAATTTCTTAGGACGTGGCATGTTAAATGCTGCTGAACCTGAAATAGGTGGTGGATCTTTATTTGCAGCAGCGAATACTGTTCGTGCCATTGGTCGTGTGAATCCAATTGATGGTTTGGCGTTAAAAGCAATGTACCAAACATCAGAAGTAGAAGCTGTTGCTGGAAATGATGCGGGTTCTGAGAATATTGATGATGCACAAGGTTGGTTAATTGGCGCTGAATATAATATTCCTCAAGCGAAAAACTGGACGGTAAAAGGTCAGTACAGCCAAAATGATACGAGCTTTAAAGATAACTCATCTGATTTTAAAGCGAAGCAAATTATCGCTGGTGCAGACTATGCTTTTAACAAACAAGTTAAAACTTATGGTTATGCAGGTTATTTGACACTTGAACAAGCAAGTAAGAAAGACAAGCAACCAGTTGCAGGTTTAGGTTTAGAGTTCAAGTTCTAATACTTTAGCTTAAAACAACACCCTTAAGCGCTGCTTATAGGGTGTTTTTTTATTTCAATTTTTCTTCATTACACTATAATCTCCTTATCCACTGGATGGCTTGTTAACAATAAAATAATACGATGTTTGGAATGATCGGGTATAAGGAAATTATTGTTTTCATATAAATAATTTTTAGCGTCATGATACGAGTTTTAGCGTTCAATCAGCAGTATTGTGAAACATCAAGTATTTAGTTTAAGTCATCTTTAAGTTTCAATTTTTATCTTAGCGAAGCTAAGAATTTTCTTTTTAGATTGTGATGATTATGCTGCTACAAAAACTCAAGATCAGGCCGATTTCACTGCTTACTTTTAACTTATTGCTCGCAATTTGGTTAGGAGTTTTCCTGAATATCGCTTTTTATGAAAAGCTTCAATCCCTTACTCCTTATACCGGCATCAAAGCAGGTCTATTTGTTGCGGCTTCGGTTTTGGTTGTTGTTGCACTGTATAACTTTATTTTTCAGTTATTCAACTGGAAGTGGACGGCTAAGCCAATTGCAATTGCACTGGTTTTTATCGGTGGATTTGCTTCATATGCAGTGAGCACCTTAGGTGTCTTGATTACTTCTGATCAAGTGCAAAATCTGATGCAGACAGATATGGCAGAAGCGCGTGATACTTGGTCTTGGCATTTGGTTGTTTGGACCTTAGGGATGACGGTTTTACCGATCATTGCGATTTTAATGGTAAAACTAAAATCTGAACCTATCGTTGGTCAGTTGCTCAAGAAAGTAATTGCTTCTGTTGTTTCTTTAGCAATGGTAGGTGGTCTGCTTTTTGTTTTCTATGTTGATTTTGCAGCAATCTTCCGTGAAAACCGTGATTTGAAAGGTATGATCTCACCACAAAATATGATTGCATCTTTTGCGTCTTATTATAAAAAGAAAGCACCTAAAGAAAATCTTCCGCTCGTAACCTATGGTGAAGATGCAACGATGCAAAAAACTGATGCATCCAAGTTGCCTAAATTAATGGTTCTAGTCGTCGGTGAAACTGCGCGTGCAGAAAATTTCTCTTTAAATGGGTATAGCAAGAACACCAACCCTAAATTATCGAAACAAGACATTATCAATTTTTCTCAAGTGAGTTCATGTGGAACGGCAACGGCAGTTTCAGTACCTTGTATGTTCTCAGGTATGCCACGCGAAGATTATGATGAAAGTCTAGCGAATCATCGTGAAGGATTGCTAGATATTGCTAAGCGAGCTGGTTATCAAGTGACATGGATTGATAACAATTCTGGTTGTAAAGGAACGTGTGACCGTGTTGAAGAGTTCAAAATTCCAGAACCCATTCAAAAGAAATGGTGTAAAGATGAAGAATGTTTTGATGATATTTTAATTGATAGTTTAAAAGCATACTTAGCGACGATTCCGAAGGATGATACACGTCCGCATTTAGTTGTATTACATCAGATGGGAAGTCATGGGCCTGCGTATTACAAACGCGTCCCACCGCAATACAAAGTCTTTAAACCAACCTGTGATACCAATGCGATTCAAGGTTGTTCTCGTGATGAATTATTAAATAGTTACGACAATACTTTGCTCTACACGGATTATGTTTTAGATTCTTTAATTGAAACCCTAAAGACAGCAACCCAATACGAAACAGGTTTGTGGTATTTGTCTGATCATGGTGAGTCGACAGGTGAAAGTGGCATGTATTTACATGGCGCGCCTTATGCAATTGCACCATCTCAGCAAACACATGTGCCGATGTTAATGTGGTTCTCTGATGCGTGGAAACAACAGGCACAGAAACAAATGAGTTGTTTGTCGCAACAACGTCAAAAGGAATTAAGTCAAGATAACTTATTCCCGACGATGTTGAGTTTGTTAGACGTAAAAACCAAAGTAATTGACCCTAAAAATGACATGTTAGCTACATGCTCAAATCCATAAGTGAGATGAAATCATGACCAAAATCTTGATGATCGAAGATGATTTTATGATTGCAGAGTCGACATTGACGTTATTGCGATATCATCAATTTGACGTGGAATGGGTCAATAACGGTGTAGATGGGTTAACGCTTTTATCAAAGCAAGATTTTGATTTGGTGTTACTCGATCTTGGTTTGCCATTGATGGATGGTATGCAGATTTTGCGTCAAATTCGTCAACGTAGCGCATTGCCTGTGTTGATTATTTCGGCGCGAGACCAACTGCAAAATCGTGTTGAGGGTTTAAATCAGGGAGCAGATGACTATTTGATTAAACCTTATGAGTTTGATGAATTACTTGCCCGTATCAATGCATTGTTACGCCGTGGCAATACAGCGATGACGCAGTTAAAAAATAATTCACAACTGTTAAAAAGTGGCGATTTAGTCTTGGATGTCGAACAGCATTTAGCAACTTTTAAAGGTCAGCAAATCGAGTTGTCAAATCGTGAGTGGGCGCTTCTTATTCCAATGGTAACGCATCCCAATAAGATTTTTTCCAAAGCAAATCTTGAAGATAAGTTGTATGATTTTGATAGTGAAGTCACGAGTAATACAATTGAAGTGTATGTCCACCATTTGCGTGCAAAATTAGGTAAAGACTTCATTCGTACGATTCGTGGATTAGGCTATCGACTGGGACAACCCTAAGACTTATGAAAACACCCAAGCAATATTCGCTAAAAAAACGGCTCATTTGGGGCACATCAATCTTTAGTTTATTGCTTGGATGCTTATTGATTTTTACTGCTTATAAAATTGCCTTGCATGAAGTAGATGAAATTCTTGATACGCAAATGCAATATATGGCAGAACGTTCAACAACTCAGCCTCTAACGCCCGTTGCAAGTAAGGTTGAGTTGCATCGCACCTATCATGAAGAAGACCTACTTGTCGATATCTGGGCGTATAAGGATCAAAGCCATTTATGGCATCAAACCCATTTGCTGATTCCACCTGTACAACAGGCAGGTTTCTATACTCAAGAAACACCTCAAGGCAAATGGCGCGTTTATGTTATTCCACTAAAAGATTATCAAATCCAAGTCAGTCAACAGGAGCAAGTCCGTAAAAGCTTCGCATGGGAACTTGCTGGGAGTATGTTTATTCCTTATGTGTTGCTACTACCATTTGCGATCATTATCTTGGCTTTTATTATTAGCCTGAGTCTCAAACCGCTAGATGATTTTAAAGCTGAATTACAGCAACGTGATTCGGATGGCTTAGCACCGATTGATAGTAAAGAATATCCTCAAGAACTTATCCCAACCATTGAGGAAATGAACCATCTATTCGAGCGAATTCAACATGCTCAGGCGGAACAAAAGCAGTTTATTGCAGATGCTGCGCATGAGCTTCGAACGCCAGTAACTGCATTGAATCTACAGACTAAGATTTTGATGAGTCAGTTTCCAGAACATGAGTCCTTAAAAAATCTAAGTAAAGGACTGGCACGTATTCAGCATTTGGTCACTCAACTCTTGGCTTTGGCAAAACAAGATGTCGGTTTGATGTTGATCGAGCCGAATACGCTATTTCGTTTGAATGATGTTGCGTTGAACTGTGTTGAGCAACTGGTCAATCTCGCTATGCAGAAAGAAATTGATCTTGGCTTTGAACGAAATGATGTGATTGAGATGCAAAGTCTTGAGTCGACGGTACATTCAATCATTTTCAATCTGATTGATAATGCAATCAAATACACGCCAAGTCAGGGCATCATTAACATTTCAGTTTATAACGAGAATGAGGATTATGCTTGTATTCAAATCGAAGACAGTGGTTCAGGAATTGCCCCAGAAAACTATGACAAAGTTTTAAAGCGCTTTTACCGTGTTCATCATCATCTTGAAGTGGGCAGTGGTTTAGGGCTTTCTATTGTTGATAAAGCGACTCAGCGACTCGGTGGAACGTTGCAATTGGGACGTAGTATTGATTTGGGCGGATTGTTAGTGACGGTTCGCTTGCCTAAAAAGCTTGAGCGTCACGGATAAGCTGCTAGCAAGTTAATATGTGATCATCATTTAACTTCGCCATGTTCTCTTAAATAGCGTAAAAACAGCACGCATTTTTGGATGCGTTTGCCATCATTGCCAACACGACTGACATTTAAACGTAAAACCCAATTTAAGCGCTTACCCACTTTGCAAACGTCTTTATAGACTTGCGGCTCTGCGAGTAATGCTTGATATAGAATTTGACTGGCTTCAGAAAGCTGTTCAAACTCGAAGTGATAAGCAGTAGAGAAAATATACAACAACCAATCACGAACATAGCAATCATGTAGGCTTAGCACAGATGCTGGATCTGTTTCAAAATCAATAAAACTAAAATGAGTATCTTTGTCTACCAGAATGTTGCGAGCAAAAGCTTCACTTAAATATCCACCTTGCAAATGTACATGCTGGATCGCTTGAATCGCTTGAGTAAACAAGTTTAATTTGGCTGCAATATCATCTTTGCAACGTGCCAAGGATTGGTCTAATTGCTTTACCTTACTTTGACGTTGCGAACCAAGATCTTCTAAGAGTATGCCTTTTTTGGAAAGCGCAAGAACATTTGGGGTTGATACTCCCAATGCTTTGAGTTGTTGGATACGATTGTATTCACATTGAATCGCTGCCGAACCACCTTGATTCGGAACAGGCATGATTGCACCCAAGTTAAAAATTTTGGCCAACCATTTTAGAGGGGTATATAACCACAAACCATGACGTTCAGATGCTTTCTTTAACCACACTTTGCCAGAGTCTAAGGTGTAAGCTTTAATTGATTCTTGCTGAGTAACTAAAGCGGTTTCTAGAAATTCTTGAAAGTCATCCATTCGCAACAAACTATACCTAAGTGATTATAACCGTTCCATTAGGAGGTCACTTTACCACATCAAGCTTAGATTGAGGTATGGAAATGGTCGTACTATTTGCAAGATGGCGTTTGTAGGTGATTGCATAAACAACAAAGTTAATTGCAAGGCAGATCCATCCCGTCCAAAGATTATGACTTAAGAAATGCGCACCACGCATCATTTGTGCCCATCCCATTGCAAAGCCTAAAATGACACTCGCAAATAAGTAAAACCATGCACGACCTTTTTGATCGAATCGATAAACGAAATAGCCTGTAATGAGTGCAAAGCCAGTACTTGCATGCCCACCCGGAAAACAATGACCTGAGGTAGCCGAAAAATCCCATACAAATCCTGTCGCAGTTTCATGTGTCATTGCCCAAGGGCAGGCGTGAGCCGAATGCGCTTTCATAAAACCAACGATACAAGTACATAGCATGCTGACCCAAAACATATAGCCATATTGCCAACGTTTCGCTTTGAATTTTTCGACTTTAAAAGACAGTGCCCATAAAATAAAAAAGGTCACATACACAACGGTAATGATCTGTTTTACATAGCTATGATTTAGCTTTGCCAAATACCAATCACCTTTGAGCGCAAAGTCTCCAAACGTACCGACCCACGGTTGGATGAGATATAAGTCAATTGATCCACCCACAGGAAAAACCCAGAGTAAAATGAAAAAACTAATTAGCAGAAGAAAACTCATCTGTATAAAAAAAGGTGTTTTCAGGTGCATAGGCGGCACAATTCAAATGAAGACAATATATTTTTTATTAAACTGTTCTAATCTTAAGCATCTCTTAAATAAGCATAAAAAAAGCGGCTTTTTAGCCGCTTTAAATTACTGAAAAATTAGAACATAGACTCTTCGGAGTTGGCTGAAATTTTATGAATGGAAAGGTCAGCACCACGATATTCATCCTCTTGAGAAAGACGGATACCTAAAGTTGCTTTCAAGATGCCATACACCACAAAGCCACCGACAAGTGCAATCGCAATTCCTAAACCTGTACCTATGATTTGAGACATAAGTGAAACCCCACCTAAACCTCCAAGCATTTCTTGACCAAAAATACCCGCAGCGATACCACCAAATGCACCACATACGCCATGTAATGGCCATACACCAAGTACATCATCCACTTTTAATTTATTTTGTGTATAAGTGAATAGGTAAACAAATAGTGCACCCGCAACGCCACCAATCAATAATGCACCAATTGGATGCACAATATCTGAGCCTGCGCAGATTGCAACTAAGCCAGCCAATGGACCATTGTGTAAGAAACCAGGGTCATTTTTGCCCATAAAGTTCGCTGCTAAAGTACCGCCGACCATTGCCATTAAAGAGTTGATTGCCACCAATCCCGAAATCGCTTCTACACGTTGCGCACTCATTACATTAAAGCCAAACCAACCTACAATCAGAATCCATGAACCTAAAGCGAGAAATGGAATTGATGAGGGTGGATGCGCGCTGACGCGACCATCTTTCTTATAACGACCATGACGAGCACCGAGTAAAATCACGGCTGCTAAAGCAATCCATCCACCCATTGCATGTACAACGACAGAGCCAGCAAAGTCATGGAAACTTGCGCCGAATGTGCTTTCTAACCATGTTTGTACACCGTAGTTACCGTTCCAGATCATGCCTTCATAGAATGGATAAATCAGTGCAACTAACAGCAAGGTTGCGATAGCTTGTGGACGCATTTTCGCGCGTTCAGCAATGCCTCCCGAAACGATGGCAGGGATCGCAGCAGCAAATGTCAACAAGAAGAAGCAGCGCATCAAGTTATAGCCATGATCTTCTGCGAGGACAGCCCCCATATGGAAAAAATTTTGTCCGTATGCAATCCAATAACCCACAAAGAAGTATGCGATTGCTGAAATCGCAAAGTCTGTGAGGATTTTGCTGAGAGCATTGACTTGGTTTTTATGGCGTACTGTGCCAAGTTCCAAGAATGCAAAGCCAGCATGCATTGCCAATACCAGTACTGCACCGAGCAGTAAGAAAAATAAATCTACGTTTTGCATAGTGGTGCTCAAAAAAAGTGCTAAATCTGGTCTTGGTGTAAATGTTTGATTCGTTTTTTGCACCAAAATAGATTTAGTAAATCTAAAAACTCAAGTTATACGAATACAACTCAATTTAATGGAAATTATTATGCAAAAAACGCACCAATTTAGAATTTAATTGTGAGTTTTGGTGAAAAGTGGTGCATTTTGCTTAAAAATAGCACAGCTTTATGGATATTGTAGAGCTAAAAAAGAAAACGGTCGTTATCCTTGTCTGAACCTTGATAAGAATGCCATTCGCCGTGCAGGCCAATGTTTATATCGGGCGAAACAGCAGGCACGTAATCGAGTGATTTCTTTAATTACAGATGCTACGTATTGTCTTGCTTAGTTGCTCCTTTGCTTTTTCAGGTCGATTTGCTCAACTGTTAAAAGGACAGAGCGCTACTTTTAGCCTTTGATTATTGCTACACTTTTTCTTTTCAGGTAGATGTGTGATGTCATTTGATCTTAAAGTTAGCGTACAGCAAAGGGCAGAACAGTCACCACAGCAGAAAAAACTTAATCGCCTGATTGATAAAATTGAACAGCAAAAAATCAGCCTCGCCAAATGGCAAAATGCGCAAGCTGAAATTCAACAACACACACGACAAAAACTCCTACCTGTCTATAACGAACTGCATGCTATTCTATTTCAGCAGTTGCAACAGCTTTGGGATATTTTGCACAGTCACGAATTTTCTAAAGCCGATATGCAGCAGCTGGATGAAAGCATTGACCAGCGTGCGCGCATGTTGAAACATTCCAAAATGCTCTCCAACGAACAGCAGCAACAAGTCGAGCAGATCTATAGCTTTTATCAGCAACATGCGCAGCAGTCTGTGAAGAAACCTAAAAAAGTAAATCCACTAAAAGTCGATCAGCCTCAAAGTAATGAGCAAGATGAATTGTTTGAAGATGACTTTGAGCAGTATACTGCCGAGCAGCAACAGGTGCGTGAACAAGCCAAACAGCAAAGACAGCAACAAAAGCGAGAACAAGCGGAGCAGATGGCAGCGCTGTCGCTGAAAAAAGTCTATTTAAAAGTTGCGGCAATGATTCATCCTGACCGTGAACAAGACGAGTCTAAAAAAGCAGAAAAAACAGAGTTGTTTCAACAAGCCAGTCAGGCGTATGAGCAGCAGGATTTGTTTTATTTACTGAAAATGCAGTTACAGCTTGAACAAAATAAAGGTGTTGGCTCGAAAGCGTTATCTGCGGAGCAAGTGATGTTTTATAAACTGGCTTTGGATGCACAAAGTCAGCAGCTTGAATGCCAAATTGATGAGATTTTGGATTCTTTTCAGTTGTCGAAGAAAGTGAAAGCGGAGCATGTGCATATGAGTGATGTGTATAAAGCCATAGATGCGGACTGCGCTGAGTTAAAGCAGCAGTTGAAGTGGGAAAAAGAGCGTTTAAAGCATATGAAAAAGGTGAGTGGGGTAGAGATGTTGTTGGGGCATGGGGCACTGTAACCTCTCCCTAGCCCTCTCCTGAAAGGAGAGGGAACATCATTGCGTATCGAATAACTATTAAATTCACAAAGGATGCTCCCTCTCCCTTTGGGAGAGGGTTGGGGTGAGGGTAGTCAAAATGGAAAATAAAAAATGAAATTAGACCCACAATTATTAGAATTCGCCAAAACTATGAGGAGCAATGCCACATATGCAGAACACTTCATGTGGTAACTTTTACGTGCTAAACGATTTATGAACTAAAGATCTGATAGAAAAAATCTTGCATATAAAAAACGGTCATTAATCGTGTCACGTCAAATATGTATAGAAAGGAATAAATAGTTTATTAGCAGATAATACCTTCTAAAACAATATCTTTTGTAGTATTGTGCTGAAAAATTAGAGTCGTAGAAGAAGAGGGGAAAATGGAACTAATTCGTACAGAGGGTGAAAGTCAATCTACAGGTATTGTAACTAAAAGAGGGCACAGAGTTACAGCTGAGGCGGTACAGGATATTTTTCTGCAATTTACAGCTCCGAAAACTTCTTTAGGTAAATCATATAACAAAAATTTAGAAATTAATTACGAAGAAATACAGCATCTGAACTCCATGATTTTGCAGCTTTTGCAAAGAGAACATTTGTTGGGTGTAAATTGTTCAGTTGTGGTTATTCATATGGACAAAACGCGCATAGTATTCGATTCATTTAAACAATTTAATGAATATGCGACGGGTACAAGTAGTCCTACTCATAAAGTAGTATTAGTTTATAAATATGCAATTGAATATTCGGGAAATAAAGAAATTCAAAATTATGAAGTAACAATTGAATTACTCAATAAATTATCCGCATATGAAGAGCTAAAATCAGATCAACTTCCATCTGCTATGAAGGCATTATTAATAAGAGTTATGCCAGTAGTTGAAATTCATATTAAATATGAGGATTATTTAAAAGCAAAAGTTATTTTGGATGGTGTTGATGACTGGGTAAATGGTTGTCCTCATAATAGTAATGGTATTAATACATTTATTAGATTTTTGCAAAATAATTCTTCAACTCTACCTAGTATATTTGCCACTTTTAGTGTTCTATTTATTGTTAATTACTTGTCAAATAATATAAATAACTTAATCGAGCTTAATGCTAATATTCGAGATATTTTTGTGTTAGCAGTACAATGCTTAGGTATCTCATTTATCATTGTTAAAATTGCTAAGGGTGTTGGAGATATAGTTGAGAATTTTTTAGACTTCTATCCTTTTTTATCATTTATTAATATTAATAAAGGGGATAGTAATCTCATTAATAATAGGAAGAAAAATATCTCTGCCGTAATTATAAAGATAATTGTTACGATATTACTTGGTGCTTTGGGAAGCTATGTTATGGCTGTAGTTTGTGGTCTCTTTCCATCATTATTGCCAAGTATAAAGGGCTGAATAATCAGCCCTTTATACAATAATTTAGATTAAATTACCAATAAATTAAAGCGCTGTAATCTATCCATATTCGCTTTAATCTTCGCTAACTGGTCAGCAAACTCAGCTAATTTCGCTTTTTTACCTTCAACCACACTCGCAGGTGCTTTCGCCACATACCCTTCACTTGCAAGTTTAGTTGCAATCTGGTCATGCTGTTTTTCTTTTATATGAGTTTTTTACGATCAGTTTTTAATTAAAAATTAATATATATTAGATAAATACAGTCTTTTCTATCAAATGATGTAGTTTCATCAACTATTATGAGATTATCCTTTAGTTCTTTTGATAGATTAATATAATGTTGGTTGGCTACTCTTACTGATTGATTTTCAAGAAAAACCATAAATTTAAAATATTCTGTAGTGTTGAATTTTGACTTAGTCTTACCATAAAGTAGGTTGTTTAAGTCTTTAGTTATACCATTTCGTTGAGCAGACCCATATTTTGTCCCACCATTAATTGGAATATTACACTTAACTTCAGCTATCAATTTTATAATTTCATTTGAAACAAGATCATAACCATTGGTACTAGGTTTTGTGGATAAAATTTCATCGGTTATTTTTTGTTTTGACTCTTGAGAAAGATGAAACTTTTTTGAAATCCAATTAACAAATGAAATTGTTATTTTCATGGTTAATAGGTTGTTGATATCAGAGAGAGCCATTTTCAAAGAAATTATTTTATCACTATCAAGACGACTATAATAATCATCTTCTGGAAGAGAAAATTGTGTGATAAAAAAATTATTTAATCTACTTTTAAGTTCTTCTTCACGATGATATTTCATAAAAATAAAGGGCTGAATAATCAGCCCTTTATATTACAGATTAAATTGTAGTCTTTAAAGAATTAAAGCGCTGCAATCTGATCCATATTCGCTTTAATCTTCGCTAATTGGTCAGCAAACTCAGCCAATTTCGCTTTTTCACCTTCAACCACAGCCGCAGGTGCTTTTGCCACAAAACCTTCATTGCCCAATTTAGTTGCAATTTGGTCATGCTGCTTTTGCACTTTGTCCAAGTCTTTTTGTAGGCGACCGAGTTCCGCTTTCGGGTCAATTAAACCTTTCATTGGAACAAATACAGACACATGACCCACAACAGAAGACGATGATAATGGTGGTTGCTCAGCATCAGCAAGGAAAGTAATGCTTTCAACTTTCGCTAAAGCTTTAAACAACGCTTCAATACGCGTGATCTGTGCTTTTTCAGCTTCAGTGGTGTTTTGAAGCAGAACTGGCAACAAACGTGCATTACCTAAGCCCATTTCACCACGGATATTACGCACCGCACCAATCAAACCTTGTAACCACTGCATGTCCGCTTCAGCTTGTTCATTAATTTTCTCTTGAGCAGGCACAGGGTATGCCGCAGTCATAATGGTTTCGCCTTGAATACCGAGCATTGGCGCAAGGGTTTGCCAAATTTCTTCAGTCAAGTACGGCATAATTGGGTGAGCCAAACGTAAAGATGCTTCCATCACCGCTAACAACACACGACGAACTTCCGCTTTACGCTCTTCAGACACGTCTGCATCGTTTAATACTGGCTTGGTCAATTCAACATACCAATCGCAGTATTCATTCCAAATAAAGTCATAAATCGCTTGTGCAGCCAAGTCTAAACGATAAGTTGCAAAGGCTTGTTGAACCGCAGCTTCCGCTTTTTGTAAACGGCTCATGATCCATTGCTCAGGCAATTCCCAAAGATCAGGACGCGCGGTTTGACCAACCGTTTGACCTTCAACATTCATCAATACAAAACGGGTGGCGTTCCAAATCTTGTTACAGAAGTTACGGTAACCTTCAACACGCTTCATATCGAACTTGATGTCACGACCTGTGTTAGCAAGCGCACAGAAGGTGAAACGCACAGCATCTGTACCGTAAGCCTGAATACCTTCTGGGAATTCTTTACGCGTGGATTTTTCAATTTTCGCTGCTTGTTTCGGGTTCATCAAACCAGTGGTACGTTTTTGTACCAAGGTTTCAAGATCTACACCATCAATCAAGTCGAGTGGGTCAAGTACGTTACCTTTCGACTTAGACATCTTCTGACCTTCGCCATCACGGACTAAACCGTGTACATACACAGTTTTGAACGGAACTTGTGGCGTGCCATCTTCATTCTTCATGAAGTGCATGGTCATCATGATCATGCGCGCGACCCAGAAGAAGATAATGTCAAAACCTGTCACCAACACATCAGTCGGGTGGAAGGTATTGAGGAAATAGTTTTCCGCATCTTTGGCTTTGTCGCCAGTCCAACCTAAAGTTGAGAACGTCCAAAGCGCAGATGAGAACCATGTATCCAGTACGTCTTCATCTTGGTTCAATGCAACATCAGCAGGGATGTTGTTGTTGGCACGTACTTCTGCTTCGTCACGACCCACGAAGACATTGCCTTCGGCATCGTACCAAGCTGGAATACGGTGACCCCACCAAAGCTGACGTGAAATACACCAGTCTTGAATGTTGTTCATCCATGCCATGTACATGTTGCTGTACTGCTCAGGTACGAATTTGATGTCACCATCTTTTACCGCTTTAATAGCTGGCTCAGCAAGTGGTGCAATTTTCACATACCATTGATCTGTCAATAATGGCTCAACGATCACACCTGAACGGTCACCGCGAGGTGGTTTCAAGGTATACGGTTGAATTTGGTCTAACCAGCCTTCCACTTCAGCTTGTTCAACCAGTTTTTTACGTGCAGCAAAACGCTCTAAACCAATATAGTCTGCTGGCGCAGCGATGGTTTTAGAAATTTGTTCGCCAGCTTTGGCGATGTATTCAAACTCAGCCAATACTTCTGCATTTTTATTGAAGATATTGATGATTGGCAATTCACAACGCTTACCCACTTCATAGTCATTGAAGTCGTGCGCAGGGGTGATTTTTACACAGCCCGTACCAAACTCTTTATCGACATATTCGTCTTTAACAATTGGAACAGCACGGCCTGTAATTGGCAGAATAATGTTCTGACCGACAAGGTGCGTATAACGTTCATCATCGAGCGCCACTGCAACGGCTGTATCGCCCAGTAATGTTTCAGGACGTGTGGTTGCCACCACGATGTGATCTTTACCATCGTGTGTGCGGAGTGATTTGTCTTCAAAGAAATATTTGAAGTGCCACAATGAACCTGCTTCTTCTTTATCTGACTCAACTTCAAGGTCAGAAAGCGCAGTTTGCAGTTTTGGGTCCCAGTTTACGAGGCGTTTACCACGGTAAATCAAACCATCTTCGTGTAGCTTAACGAAAACTTCTTTTACTGCATTGGATAAACCTTCATCCATAGTAAAGCGTTCACGAGACCAATCCACAGAAGAACCTAAGCGACGGATTTGACGCGTAATCGTACCGCCAGATTGTTCTTTCCATTCCCAGATTTTTTCAATGAACTTTTCACGCCCCATGTCATGACGGCTAATGTTTTGCGCGCCCAACTGACGTTCAACCACCATCTGGGTTGCAATACCCGCGTGGTCTGTACCCGGTTGCCATAAGGTATTTTTACCTGACATGCGGTTATAGCGGGTGAGAGCATCCATGATGGCATTGTTAAAACCATGCCCCATGTGCAAACTACCCGTGACGTTTGGTGGTGGAATCATAATACAAAATGAATCACCTTGACCTGATGGCTTAAAGTAGCCTTTGTCTTCCCAGATTTGATACCACTTTTTTTCGATCTCAGTTGGATCGTAGGTTGTTGCAATATTTTGAGCAGATTGAGCGTCGGTCATAATACAGAAGATTAAAAATGAATAAAAAATTGGATCTATTGTAGCAAAAATTCTATCAATTTTTTCATCTAAAAAACCCGACGAAATGCGTTGGTTTTTTATGTGAAAAAAGCTAAATTTATGTCTATTGGATCACATATTTAATAAATGTAGATGCATAAAACAACAAAATAAAAATGCGAAAATTAAAAAAAGGATGCTTCTTATGAGTTATTCAATTCTTTTGAAAATTAATGAAGTGACACATGGACAGTTTGAGACGATCCGCCAACAGTTGAATTCAGGGACTCAAGAAAGCCAGTCACGCATTTTGGGTGAAGTACTATCAGAAATTGCCTGTGATATCGTTGAGCAAGTATTTTCAGTGCTGCTGATTCAAAATCGCCAACCAACCTATCTCACACAAAAGAGTGCCGCTGAATCCGAAAAAGTGATTCAGCAGATTATTGGCGCGGTTCGAAAATATATGCCGTGGTCGATTGCATTATTTGGCAATGAACGTTTATGTTCTTTTGTGAATTATTTTTCAGATATGATCAAATATCACGATGAACAAGTGTATGTGTCATATCCAATTGATCGAAACTTAGTTCAACAGGCTCATGCATTGGTCAATAAGTTAAAAAACAATGAGATTCAAGATATGGTGGATGTGTTCCAAACGTTGATTGAAATTGTTGATCTTGGGGTGACAAGTCTTATCCGTGAGCCTAAAAAATGTTTGAATTTCAATACGGTGGTCGATAAGACTTTAAATGGTGTGATTAATATGACCGCGCATTTGAGCTATAAGCGTTTAGAGAAAATGGGCAATCAGGTGGATTCAAATGCAGCGACTGATTGTGTGAATCATTTTTTGGCATTTATGCATGTTGATACTGAATAGAATATGTTAAATTCGGGGTGCAGAAAGCCAAAAATGATACAAAAACAGATTGATGGATAAAAAGGGGCTGATAAAAAAGCCTCTTTTTTATGGATCTAAAAATTAGGGTTAAGAAAATGAACACCGCCGTTTTTTTGAATATTCATGCGGATACATACGCAAGATTTGCGCATATTCGAACGCAGTTAATGCAAGGAAGTAAAGATAGTCAGGCCAATGCTTTGGGGAGTGTATTGTCCGAAATGGCTTGTGAGGTCATCGAACAAGTTTTTATCGTGCTATTACAAGAAAATCAGCACTATTCACAAACGGGTGAATCTGAAAAAGTGATTCAACAAATCTTAGAAGCGGTGCGTAAATATATGCCGTGGTCAGTCTCATTTTTTAGCAATGATCGTTTAGTACCGCTTGTTGAATACTTGTCTAAGACACTGCAAATTGAGGATGAAACTATTTACATGACTTATCCGATTGATCAGAAATTGGCTCAAAAGGTAGAAACATCAAGTCAAAAGCTAGCTGCTGGTGATCAACAAGAAATCTCAAATGCATTACGACTGTTAACAGAAGTGATTGATGTGGGTGTGACACACTTAATTCGTGAACCTAAAAAATGTTTAAAGTTCAATTTTGTGGTTGATAAAACGTTAAATGGCGTGATTACGATGACGACACATTTAGGATATAAGCGTTTAGAGAAATTAGGCACTCAACTCGATCATCAAGTTGCATCAACTTATATTGATTATTTCCTTAAGTTTATGCGTCATCAAGCATAGAGGGAACAGGTTATGGCAAAGCTAAAAAGTCTTGAAAACAAAGTGGTATGGATCACTGGGGCATCTTCGGGTTTGGGTAAAGCCTTGGCGCGTGAATGTGCCTTGCAAGGTGCACAAGTTGTACTGACATCTCGCCGTTATGATGAGTTAGAGGCTGTTCGAGTGGGCTTACTCAAGCCTGAGCAGCATCTTTCAATTGCTGCTGACATTACCGATGAAGCTCAAGTCCGCCATGCACATGAGCAAGTTTTAGCATGTAAAGGCCGTGTGGATTGGTTAATTAATAATGCTGGTTTGAGTCAGCGTGCTTTGATTCAAGACACGACCATGCAAACTGAACGTGCCATCATGGAAGTTGATTATTTCTCACAAGTTTTCTTTACTAAAACAGTTTTGCCAACTTTTCTTAAACAAAAATCTGGTCGAGTGGTCTTTGTTTCAAGTGTAGCAGGGTTGTTAGGCACTCAGTATCGCGCAAGTTATTCTGCTGCAAAGGCAGCGATTCATATGTGGGCGAACAGTTTACGTGCTGAGGTTGCCAAAGACGGTGTTGAGGTTTCTGTGGTTTTCCCTGGTTTTGTGAAAACCAATGTTTCTTTTAATGCCTTAAATGGTGAGGGGAAGCCGCAAGGTCATCAAGATGAAGCAATTGAAAATGGTTTAGATGCAGGTGTATTTGCTGAACGTGTGGTCGAATCGTTGATGGCAGGCGAGGAATATATTGTTGTTGGTGGGAAAAAGGAACAACTCGGTGTTTTAGTCTCTCGCTTATCGCCAAGCTTGTTGTATAAAATGATTCGTAAAACACGAGTTAAATGATAGTGAACATCCGTAAGAAAGCCGTTTTTAATTGGAGCGGTGGTAAAGATTCTGCTTTAGCACTACATACTGTATTAGAGCAAAATGAGTTTGAAGTTGTTGCTTTACTAACAACGGTGAATGAAGAAACAGAATTATCATCAATGCATGCGATCCCGCATGCATTGCTTGAGAAGCAAGCCGAAAGTATTGGTATCCCACTTTATCCTGTATTTCTTCCAAAAAATCTTCCTGCTTATGAACAACGCATGTTAGACGCGGCTAATCATTTTAAAGCCCTAGGCGTTGAGCACTTTATCTTTGGTGATATTTATCTGTCTGATGTACGCAAATATCGAGAAGATCGTCTACATCCTCTCGGTATTAAAGTTGTTGAACCAATCTGGAATTTAAATTCGGCAGAAGTGATGCAAAGCTTTTGGGATTCGGGAATTAAAACCAAAATCATCGTAACGGATGCCAGTAAATTAGATGCGTCTTTTATCGGACAAGATATTGATGCTGAACTTGTTGCAAGAATGCCTAGTGACGTCGATGTCTGTGGTGAAAATGGTGAATACCACACTTTGGCTTATGCAGGTGCTTTATTTAAAAAGCCTGTTGAGTTTGAAATTACTGAGACGCGGAAAATGTCTTATGACTTTAAACTTGATAATGGTGAGGAAAAAACCTATCACTATTGGCAAGCAATTTTTGCCGACTAGCGTTTTTGTCCTGTTATTTTCGATATGACAGGACAAATTTTTAATGATGATTGACGATCGCCGTTCCATAAGCAAATACTTCGACCATACCGCCTTGCATGCCTAACTCTGTGGTACTCATCCGAACACCCATAATATGATTTGCACCTATTCGATCTGCTTCCTGCTTGAGGCGAAGCATTGCTTCACGACGTGCGCGTTCAACCACACTTTCATAACTGGTCAGGCGACCGCCGAAAAAGTTTTGAATATTGGCAAGTATATATTTAAAGTAATCGTGAGAAATAACGACGTTGCTACTGACCATTTGCCCATGCGCTACGGTTTGCACAAAGCGATTGGTATCAACTCGAATATGTGCAAACTGCTTTTCTTTTTCATCCAATTCACGGAGGTGTTTTTGTTCGATATGACGACCAAACCCCCAACCCACTGAAAAAAGAATTAGAAACAGGGCAATCTGAAAAATTAATCCATCCATATGTTTGCCTACGCACCAAATGGATCGGGGAGTTTAGGTGTAACAGGCTGAACGACAACTGCTGTGCCATAAACAAAAAGTTCAGATGCGCCCTGCGCAATATTTGAGGTAGAGAAACGAATCCCTACGATCGCATTTGCACCTAAAGCACGTGCTTTATCAATCATCCGTTGGGTTGCTTCTTGGCGAGATTCTTCCAATAGTTCGGTATAGCCAGTGAGTTCGCCACCGACAATATTTTTAAGACCTGCCATGAGATCACGACCAACGTGTTTACTACGAACGGTACTGCCGTATACCACATCAAATTGACGCAAAATTTCATGTCCAGGAACGGACTCTAAACTACTTAATAACATTGTATTTTCTAATCATTAAAACGTCGTATTGAAGATAAGAAATATTCGCAATTGTTGCAATAAAAAAAGCTCACCGAAGTGAGCTTTTTTGTGCGCAAAAGTTGATAGTTATTTTGCGTAATGCTTTTCTGAACTAGATGGTTGGTGCGCTACAGTTTCACTGCTTGTCGCTTTCACACCGCCACCAAGTGTTTTGTATAGTTCAACTTGGTTGTTCAAGTCTGCTTGTTGTAATAACAATAGACCTTGTTCAGCTGAGTAAGCAGAACGTTGAGCATCCAATACGGTTAAATAACTATCAATACCTGCACGGAAACGCGCATTTGATAATTTATAGGTTGTATTGGTTGCATCAACTAAACGGCGTTGGGCGGTCAAACGATCACCGATGTTTGCGCGTGTAGCTAAAGCATCGTTCACTTCGCGGAACGCTGATTGAACTGACTTCTCATAATTCGCTAATGCAATCTTCTGATCTGTCTCAGAGATTTTTACATTCGCGCGGCGAGTGCCCCAATCAAAGATTGGCATATTGATGCTTGGTCCAATAGACCATAAACCATTTGCTGATTTAAACAAATCACTCAGGTCTGTTGATGCATAGCCTGCTGAACCAGTAAGGCTAATAGTTGGGAATAACTGAGCTTTAGCAGCACCGATATTCGCACCAGCCGCACTTAACTGATATTCAGCAACTTTGACATCAGGACGGTTGTTTAACAAATCACTTGGTAAGCCCGCCGTTAACACACCTTTTTGTGTGATACGAGCAACTTGTTGGCTCGGCAATAAGTTGTTTGGAACTGATTGACCAACCAATAAATTCAACAAGTTTTGAGCTTGAGCGATTTGTGTTTTGTAATTTGCAACATCATTACGTGCAGTTTCAACTGAAATCTGTGCCTGACGAACAGGGATTTCACTATCAATACCCACATCGAAACGTTTTTTGTTTAAGTTAAACGAGTCTAATTGAGCTTTTAATGTCTGATCTGCCAGTTTAAGTTGTGCACTGGCAAATGAATAATTTAACCAAGCTTGAGTAACTTGACCAATTAGACTGATTTGCGTTGCATCACGCGAACTTTGAGTAGCTAAGTAGTTGTCCAATGCAGCATCTTTTAAGCTGCGAACACGACCCCAAAAATCTAACTCATAAGAAGTTAAGCCTAAGCCCACTTGGTAAGTTGAGTAAGGGTTATTAGGGTCACGGCTAGGGGTGACTTGACGAACCGCACTACCACTTGCCCCAATGGTTGGCAACTGATTGTTTTCCGAGATTTGGTATTGTTGTTGCGCTTTTTGAATATTCAACGCAGCAGTACGCAAATCACGGTTGTTGGCAAGCGCCATATCAATCACTTGTAGCAGGCGAGGGTCAGCAAAGAAATCTTTGTAACCTTGTTCTGCGATTGATGTTCCAGAAGCATTACTATACGACGCATAGCCTTCAGGAATATCTGTGTTCACAACAGGCTCTGGCCCGCGCATGCTTTGGCAGGCAGCCAAAGAAAGCGCGAGTGCAGAAATTGCGATGCCACGACTAGAAATAGACCATACAGTTTGCATCACGATTAATGCTCCTGAGTATTTAAAGTTTTAGGTTTGTACTTAAAGATACTACGAATCCACACGAAGAACACAGGGATGAAGAAGATACCTAAAAGTGTTGAAGAAATTACACCACCAAGTACACCATAACCAACTGAGTGTTGGCTACCAGCACCAGCACCGCTTGCAAGAGCTAATGGTAATACACCGAAACCAAATGCAAGTGTTGTCATGATAATTGGACGTAAACGCATTTTTGCAGCATGTAACGTTGCTTCAAACAGGTCTTCACCTTTTTCTTGCAACTCTTTTGCAAATTCTACGATCAAAATCGCATTTTTCGCAGACAAACCAATTACTGCAACAATCGCGACTTGGAAGTAGATGTTAAAGGATAAGTTTGGATCACCTTTAATCACCATGCCTAACCATGTCAACGTAAACGCACCAATGATACCCAATGGAACAACAAGCAATACTGATACAGGGATAGACCAGCTTTCATATAGCGCAGAAAGACATAGGAATACAATCAATAATGAAAGAATCAATAAAGGAACTGTCTGGTTACCAGAATCACGTTCTTCTAATGATAAACCTGTCCATTCGTAGTCAAAACCTTGTAAGCCCATTGACGGTAACTTGCCAATAATTTCTTCCATTGCATTCATCGCATCGCCCGAACTTACGCCCGGAGCTGGAGTACCTTGGATGTTAACAGATGATACACCGTTATAACGCTCTAAACGAGGTGAACCATAAGTCCATTCACCTTTTGCAAAGGCAGAGAATGGAACCATTTCACCTTTGTTATTACGCACATACCACTTGTTCAAGTCTTCAGGCATCATGCGAGTATCCGCTTCACCTTGGATATAAACTTTCTTCACACGACCGCGATCAACGAAGTCATTGATATATGAACCACCCCAAGCCATGCTCATCGTACTGTTAATATCAGCAATACTGATACCCATAGAACCTGCTTGCGCTTGATCAATCGTAATTTGATATTGAGGTGTATCTTCCTGACCGTTAGGACGAACACCAGCAAGACGTTTGTCTTGAGCTGCCATACCTAAGATCGCATTACGTGCAGCAACAAGTTTATCGTGACCTTGGCCACTGACGTCTTTCAACTGGATATCGAAACCAGACGAAACACCGAGTTCAGGCATCGCAGGTAACTGCAACGGCATAATGTACGATGCATCCTTCACGATCATATTCAACGCCATACCACGTTGAATGATGGCACCAATTTGTGATTCAGGTGTGGTACGCTCGCCCCAGTCTTTCAATTTAATGAAGGCTAGACCCGCATTTTGACCGACCCCAGTGAATGAGAAACCAGATACCGTAAAGATAGAATCTACGTTATCTTTTTCTTTATTCATGAAGTAATCAGTCATTGTCGTGATCACTTTATCTGTACGTTCAAGGCTGGCACTTGGTGGTAATTGCACCAGTGTCATGACTACGCCTTGGTCTTCTTCTGGTAAGAAAGAAGACGGCAGCATTTTGTACAGACCAACTAACGCAGCAATCACAGCAATATAAATAACCCCAGAGAAAAGCTTATGGTGTGTCATACGATTGACACCACCTTGGTATTTCACAGAAAGTTTATCAAAGCTGCGGTTAAACCAACGGAAGAAACGTGCAAAGATATTGTTGCTTTCTTGCTTGTTTGGATCGTGTTGTTTTAACAATGTAGCGCATAGGGCAGGGGTAAACGTTAATGCAACGATCAAAGAAAGAATCATCGCTGTAACCAAAGTGATCGAGAACTGACGGTAAATTACCCCAGTTGTTCCACTAAAGAACGCCATTGGTACGAATACAGCGGTTAATACGCTGGTAATACCAACCAAGGCACCCGAGATCTGGCTCATTGATTTTTCAGTTGCAGGTACAGGTTCAAGATGTTCTTCTTGCATAACCCGCTCTACGTTCTCTACAACGACAATCGCATCATCGACGAGGAGACCGATTGCTAATACCATCGCGAACATGGTTAATGTGTTGATCGAGAAGCCGAACATGTTAATAACGGCAAATGTACCTAACACTACTACTGGAACGGCAAGTGTAGGAATAATCGTCGCACGCCAGTTCTGTAAGAACAGGAACATGACGATAAATACTAAAACAACTGCTTCAATTAAGGTATGTACAACACTTTCAATCGATAAACGAATAAACGGTGTTGTGTCATACGCAAGTTTGTCTTTTAAGCCACTTGGATAGTTATGGCGTAATTCTGATAAACGCTTTTCTACAGCTGCAGCTGTATCCAATGCATTGGCACCAGTTGCAAGTTTAATTGCTACACCACCAGCAGGACTACCATTGAATTTAGAATCGAACTGATAGTTATCAGAACCTAACTCAACACGAGCAACATCACCCAAAAGAACCTGCGCACCAGTCGAAGTATTCTTGAGGAAGATTTTTCTAAACTGTTCAGGTGTTTGCAGCATACTTTGTGCATTTACAGTTGCGTTCAGTACTTGTCCTTTTGTTGCAGGCGCACCGCCTAACTGACCTACAGCAACTTGAGAGTTCTGCGCGCGAATTGCAGCTGCAACATCACTTGGAGTGAGGTTGAAACTTGTTAATTTCGCTGGATCTAACCAAATACGCATCGCATAAGAGCCACCAAAGACTTGGATCTCACCAACACCCGCAACACGACTGAGTGGCTCAGAAATATTTGAGTTCACATAGTCTTTAATATCTGATGCTGATAAGCTTCCATCTGGTGAGTAAAAGGCAACAACCTGCATAAAGCTTGCGCCAGATTTAGTTACTCGGACGCCTTGGCGTTGTACGTCTTCGGGTAAAAGTGCTGTTGCAGATTGTAATTTATTTTGAACCTGAACCTGCGCGATATCTGGATCGATACCTTGTTCGAAATTCAAGTTAATCGATGCTTGACCATTACCCGCACTGTTAGAAGAAATGTAACGTAACCCATCTAAACCATTCATTTGTTGTTCGATGATTTGAGTTACTGTGTTTTCAACAGTTTTAGCAGATGCCCCAGGATAAGTCGCAGAAATGGTTACCGTGGGGGGAGCAATCGTCGGATATTGAGCAACTGGCATTTTTGTTAGCGTGAGAATCCCCGCCAGCATAATCACCAGTGCAATCACCCATGCAAAAATTGGGCGATGAATAAAAAATTGAGCCATGCAATCTACCCCTTAAGCTTGTGCAGTTGCTTTTTGTTCAGCTTTTGGTGAGTCGGCCTGTTTTTTCTGTTCGGCTGCTTGTGGTGCAGCACCTTGAGCTTGAGGCGCATTTGCTTGTGGTTGGTAAGGCTTAGTTGAAACTTCTTGACCTTCTTTCACCTTAGCAACACCATCTACGACGACTTTATCGCCAGCTTTTAGACCTTCAGTCACGATCCAATCTTGACCTTTAACACCAACAGTTGTAATTGGACGAGTCTCAATAACCCCTTTAGCATTTACAATCATTGCAATCGCTTGACCAGTAGGCAAACGAGTAACCGCTGCTTGAGGAACCAAATAAGCATTTGGCAAAATTCCCTGAGAAATTTTGGCAGTTGCATACATACCTGGTAATAGCAAATGGTTCGGGTTTGAGAACACAGCACGTAATGTCACTGTTCCAGTATCGGGATTTACACTTGCGCCAGAGAATGCTAACTGACCTTCAATCGGATAGTCAGAACCATCTTCAAGTGTGATTTTTACGCGTGTATTACCACTGCTATCCAAGCTACCTTTGCTCATTTGCTGACGAAGGCGAAGTAACTCAGCGCTTGATTGGTTGATATCAACATAAATTGGATCTAGTTGTTGGATCGTTACCAAAGGATCAGCCTGATTCGCTGTCACTAACGCACCAGAGGTTACGGAAGAACGGCTAGACTGACCTGAAATTGGTGCACGTACAGTAGAGTAACCCAAATTAATTTCAGCATTTTTTAGTGCTGCTTGAGCCGCTGCAACATCTGCTTCCGCTAATTTCACTTGAGCATTAATGTCATCATATTCTTGTTTAGAAACAGCATTTGTTCCAACAAGTTGACTATAACGACCTTCTTTTACACGTAAAGCATTTAAGTTTGCTTGTTGGCGTAACAGAGCCGCTCTAGCATTATCAGCCGTTGCACGATTGGTATTTGCGTCGATTTGATAAAGCGCTTGACCTGCTTGAACATAACTACCTTCAGCAAATAAACGTTTTAAAATCACACCACCAGTTTGTGGACGAACTTCAGAGATTTGATATGCAGCCGTTCGTCCTGAAAGTTCTACACTTTGTTCTACGCTTTGTGGTTGAGCAACAATGACACCAACTTCTGGAGGCGGCATTTTTTGAGCAGCAGCTGCTTGCTGTGCATCTTTAGGATCTTTGCTACAACCAACAAGCGCGATGCTTGTTGCTAATGCGCAAGCAGTGAGGGCAGGTGCCCAAAGCTTAGCCGACATCATTATTCCACCTCAATTTAGATTTTTTATCTAAAAACAAATTGTTGCTGAAATTGCTTTGATACAGCCAAAACCAAAGCAACGAAGTCCAAATTAACCCAATTCCCCAACCTGCAAGTACATCGGTTGGATAGTGAACCCCTGCATAAACTCTAGATAACCCCATGAAAATAAACCATAAAGTAGATACTAAAATGACGCTTTTGCGGTACTTATGCTCTCTAAATAGCAACATAGATAAGCTCGCAAGGGTTGCAGCATATAGGCTATGGGCACTTGGGAAGGATGCTCCATAACTTTGAACCAAATGATAAAATTCCAAAGGTCTTGGCCGATCAATGCCCCATTTCAGAAGCCAACCAATCACAATACTTCCACTTACACTCAAAGCAAGAAAAGTCACTTTTTTATAATCTTTAATCCGAATGTGGTAGACACAAAAAAACACAGTTAAAAATAGTAAAAAAGGCATTCCGCCTAGTCTAGAAAGCAGAACTGCTACATTGTTAAGCGCAAATGAGCGATGTTCAAATAAAGTTTGAACACTCAATAGATCAAAAGCTGATGCGTTGGAATAAAGCAGTCCAAACACACCGAATCCTAAAAAAATGCAACCAATACAAAGTAGTAGGTGCGGCATGCGAACCTCATTTTTTTGCTTAACCATTGTTCAGGGTTGTATAGTGTTTGAAAGTGTACTTGCGAGTACACTTTTGGTCAAGTCTTGAAATTTTATGATAATTTCATTTTCAGATTTTTTTAAGGTTCAGTAAAAAAACATAACAAAATTTGATTAGTGTCTCACTTTCTGTTCCGCTGAATTTTCATCATCAACTTCAATTGGTTGTTTCGGTGGCCAGAAAAAATCACTTGGTCGAGTCAAGAAGTGTGTAAGTACTAATTTCGCTAATGGTTTCCATTGCGCAAAACGAACACGACGTGCGCGTAGAGCAACAATAATCGTAAGTGTAAAACTGACAAACAAGTTAGTTAAGCCAATCAACATAACGCCTAAAAATGACACAAGGATTAAACCAATATCTGGCGAGCCACTAATCGTCATTAGACCTTGGATAAAGTTTGCTGAAGCAAAGGCGATATGACGGATATCTAAAGGCAAGCCTAAAATAAAGCCAATGGTGCCAATACTGCCGAGCATGATGCCGAATAGAAAGTTACCAGCAAGCGCACCTAAGTTCGTTTCAATATAGTTTGCAAACTTGTTTAAGCGTTGTTCACCCATCCAACGTTTTAAACGATGATGTTGTTTTAAACGAGGGCCAACTTTGCGATATACAGCGAGGTTATCAAAATAACCTGCAATTAAACCTGATAAAAATAAACATACCCCAGCGATAGCGGCATGAGGTACAGCCAAAGAGGTGAATGGATTTAATGAATGTAGGGTTTTGGCTGCTTTAGTGGTGGAGAGCAGTGGTTCGTGTAAATTGTATTGCCACAGGAATGTGATCAGCGCTGCTACTGGGATCGCAATCGAGATATTGCCTAAAATCGCTACGAACTGGGTACGAATAATATTAATAATCAACGCCGCAAGTTCTGCGATCTGGGCATTTTTACTGCCTTTCTGCTGTTGTACCGTAGCGGCAAGAGCGGCTGCGGTCATCGCAGGTTGTTTAGTCGCAACAGTAAAATGAAGTACATGGATCAGCATGAAGCCTAAGCCATAGTTCATGCTATATAGAAAAGCTTGCATAAACGGTGCAAGAACAAAACGTGCGGTTAGGATTTTCAGCGTTGCCATCAGCGCAATAATCGCACCAGCTCCAGCGGCAGCTTTGTACATTCCCCAGAAACCAGACTTGTCCGTACTCACATAGTGTTCACCAGTCTTACTTGCATTTTCAGTTACCTGTAAAGCAATCAGTTCACTGGTTGAGCTTAATAAGTATCGAACACTTTTTTCATCATAATGTGCTTGTGTTAAGTCGGTAATCAACTCGCCAAGAGAGGTATAACGAACCTCATTTTTACTGGCTAGCAAGCTAATTAATAACTCAATGCGATCTAATGCTTGTTCAAGCAAAGATAGCAAATACGTTAAACTAATACTGACACCGATACGTTTAGTCGCACGACGAATTTTTAGTACTACATCACGGCATTGATCAAGCATAACAAAAGCTTGAGATGCATCAGGTGGCGGTAGTACGACGACAGCATCCTGATCATCAATGATTTTTTTATACTTTTCTATAAATTCAACAATTTCTCGATTTTGAACCAAGAACGGGGATTCATATTCAATAATGTCTGGTTGCGCATTAATAAATTCAGGATATAAACCAATACCGCTAATACGATAGGATAGAACAGTAATCGCTTTGATCAGTTCATTCTTTGAGATTTGCTTTTCTTTGGTGTTGCTTTGGCTTTCACTAATTAAGCTAAATAAACTGATCCAATCCTGTTTCTCAATCAAGATCAGCCAATCACTATCAGTTTCCTGATGAAAAACTTTCCCAACCAATGTTTTGAGTTGCTGACCATCTTCAACTAATGGAAGGAAGTGCGCACCCAAACGCTGGCTTAACTGATTCCAAAAACCATCTAAGGATAAAATACCGCTGTCGGCATATAAGCTAATTTGCTTATATTGACTGATTAACTTGAGTAAAAAGTTTTGCAGCAAGATTGCAGATGTTGGTGTGAGTAACAATGTTTTAATCAACGAATGAATACGTTGTTTAACTTCTTCTGCATCATTGGGATTTTTTGGTCGTAAACGATTGACCAATTCAATCATTAGGTTTTCATCAAGAACAGCTTGAGGTTGGTCAAGCTGTTCCTGCATTTTTAAAAAGAGATCAGTTAAATTAAAATGCATAGGCACTCATAAAAAATTATTGTAAACGGTGTAAGGCCATTAAGGTCAGATTGATGAGTGCTTGGCGATATTCATTATCTGGTAAAGCTTTTAAAGCTTCTAAAGCGGCATCCGTTTCTTGCTGGGCACGTTTTTGACAATAATCCAAAGCGCCCGAGTTATGCACAATTTCAATGACTTTATCTAAATGCTCGATTCCGCCTGTTGCGATACTGCGACGAATAATTGCATGATCATCGCCAGTTGAATGAGCTAATGCTGAAATTAACGGTAAAGTCGGTTTTCCTTCCATTAAATCATCACCGATATTTTTACCTAATGTTTCTGCATCAGAGGTGTAGTCTAAAATATCATCAATGATTTGAAAGGCATTACCAAAGTGACCAGCAAAACAGCGCAATGGTTCACGATATTCTTCTGTACCTGCCAAAATTGCTGCGCCTTCAGTCGCAAGTTCAAAAAGACGTGAAGTTTTCCCGTGAATAATTCTTAAATACGTTTCTTCGGTTGTTTCGGGTTGATGTTGAGATTGCAACTGTAACACTTCACCTTCTGCAATTTCACAAGTGCCTGTTGAGAAATCTTTTAATAAGGTAATGTTGTTTAGATCGACCAATAAATCAAAAGAGCGCGCAATCAGAAAGTCCCCGACTAAAACCGCTGTTTGATTATTCCACGTTGCATTGGCAGTAGGACGGCCACGACGGAGATTAGATTCGTCTACGACATCATCATGTACCAAGGTTGCAGTATGCAGCATTTCAATAATTGCAGCCAAATGTTGCGCGTGCTGCATATTCGCTAAACCACAAGCTCGTGCTGCAAGCAAGCACATAATTGGGCGCATACGTTTACCGCCAGCTTCAACAACGTGTTTACTGACAGACATCACCAAACCGACTTTAGAGCTAATCCCTTCATTGATGAGGTAATCCATCGCAGCAAAATCTGTCGCAACAGGGGAGAGAATGTCTTGCTTAAAATCGATAACCATATGAAGGAAAACCTCGTACAGGTGAGTAATGGCGCTAAGTGTATCAATTAATCTTTTGCTAAACAGTTATACAGGCTGTGTAATCCATCATTTAAAACATGATGATGAGTTTTTTGGTGTTAATTTAGGCAGAAAAATGGTTTTCGCACATAACCTCAATACTCTACTTTTGACTTAGTTCAAACACAGTTTGTTCTTGTCGCAATTTGTTTTTAAAAATGTATTGTAAATCACGGAAAGAATCAATCAAAACAACGTATCTGCAATCTAATTGATTTTATTAAAAAATCTAAACAATATTCAGATATGTGAGCATTTGTGCAAAATGACTTGTTGTTTGATCAAATTTCACTTAAAATTTGTCCCCTTGTATAACCCCAGTGGCGTTCGTCTTAAGATCGATATGTCCCTTTATCGGCACGACGACACGGGCAAGTTGGAGTACATTATGTACGCAGTAATCCAAAGCGGTGGTAAACAGCACCGTGTTGTTGAGGGTGAAACCCTTAAAGTAGAATTATTGAAAGCTGAAACTGGCGCGACTATTACGTTTGATGACGTATTAATGGTTGTTAATGGTGACAACATTCAAATCGGTGCTCCAGTTGTAGCTGGCGCAAAAGTAACTGCAGAAGTAGTTGGCCATGGTCGTCACGACAAAATCCGCATCATCAAAATGCGTCGTCGTAAACACTACCGTAAGCAACAAGGTCACCGTCAATGGTTTACCGAGTTGAAAATTACTGGTATCGCAGGCTAACACGAGGAGTAAATAGACATGGCAACTAAAAAAGCCGGTGGATCGACTAAGAACGGTCGTGATTCGAATCCTAAGATGTTAGGTGTTAAAGTTTACGGTGGTCAAACTGTAACTGCTGGTAACATCATCGTTCGTCAACGTGGTACAGAATTCCACGCTGGTGCAAATGTTGGTATGGGTCGTGACCATACTTTATTTGCTACTGCTGACGGCGTAGTAAAATTTGAAGTGAAAGGTCAATTTGGCCGTCGCTATGTAACTGTTGAAGCTTAAGTTTTAATAGTTCAAGAAAACCCGCTTTTAGCGGGTTTTTTTATATCTCAAATTTTGAGCCATTTGTTTAGTTAGAAGTTTTTCCAAAAGTACCATTTTTTAAGTCTTTATAGGCCTGTAGAATTTCTTCATAGCTATTCATTACGAAAAAGCCATGTCCATTGATTGGTTCTTGTAATGGTGGTGCGGATAAAAATAATAAATCACAATGTTCTAAGGCCTTGATGGCAACATCGTTATCGAAGCTCGACATGACTGCCAAAGCTTGTTCTTCTAAAATTTCTTCATCTTCTGCGAATTGGAGCTTACCTTTACGCAAATAAATAAGAGTGGTGTCTCCATGTGATGCTGGCAAGGTGAGGTGTTGGTCTTTATTGAGATGAACATCTAAGACATTCATCGGACTGAATGTTTTTGCAATTCCGAATGTATTCTGAAATTGTCCTGCCACGATACGAACATAACCTGCATCTTGATCCAGTTGTACTTTAGGGATGGTTTCGTTTAACAAGCTTTGATAGCGGGGTGGCGACATTTTTTCTTTAGCAGGCAAATTAACCCATAATTGCACCATTTCAAAGTATCCACCTTGCTCACGGAATGCAGGACTAAAATGCTCTATATGCTGAATGCCAGAAGCTGCTGTCATCCATTGAACATCACCTTGAGCGATGATGCCGCCTTGGCCTGTTGAGTCTTGATGTTCTAGTTCGCCAGCAAAAACAAAAGTCACCGTTTCAAAACCACGATGTGGATGCTCATTGACGCCTTTTTTAGTGCTTTTCGGTGCTAAGCGTCCAGGCCCTAGATGATCTAATAATAAAAAGGGTGAAGTTGTATTACCTAATTCATGATACGAAAACACCGAGAGCGCAGGGTAAAAATCCCCAATTGAAAAATACGTGTTATTCCGTTGAATAAAGGCAAGACTTTTCATAATTCGTGGCTGTTGTTGTATTTGATGGTATTTAGACTAACAAAATGTAGTGTTTCGTCTAGTTGATTCTTTAGACATTATTTTATTTGAAGGCTTTATATGGCTCATTTAGCGTAGTCTAATTCAGGTTTTGATCGTAATTTTTATCATTACAATTCCTACATAAAGGCTGCAACTTCATACATAATGCAGGACTTTGCGACATGAAATAAACAAAACCTGTGCTTTTCTTCATTTTTTTAGTGATCAAAAACAGTAAGATGTCGTCATAACAGTAGAAATCTGATAGAAGGTTCATTTTATGAATTTCGTAAAAAAAATGGCTTACGCGGCAACTTTAAGTGCAATGACCTTAGCTCCAGTGATGAGCACACAGGTGTTTGCAGCTCCTGTCGCAGCTTCGACTCAGCAAGCAACGACAAGTTTGGTTCAACAGTTGTCTGGTTTGCAGCGTCTAACAGCAGATTTTGAGCAAACAACGAAAGTAAGCAATAACAAAAATGTGCAGAAAAAAGGCTTAACTGCACAGCATATGAATCAAACTTTCAAAGGTGTGATGAAAGTTGAACGTCCTGGGAAATTCTACTGGGAAACAACGAGCCCTGCGAAACAAACGATTGTGACAACAGGTAAGGTTGTGTGGATTTATGATCCTGATTTACAACAAGCAGTCCGTCAAAGCCTAGATGATCAAATTGCTAATACGCCTGCATTATTATTGTCGGGTAATACCAATCAAATTATGCAGTCATATCGTGTAACGCAGCCTGACCGTACGAAGTTGTATTACACCTTATATCCAAAGCAAGAAGATAGTGCTTTCCAAAGTATGACGATTAGTTTTGGCGCAAACAAAGCACCTAATTTAATGGTATTACAAGATTCATTAGGACAAACCACGTATGTTCGCTTTAGTAATATTAAAGTGAATCCAACGATTCCTGCATCAGTCTTTAATTTTGAGCCACCAAAAGGCACAGATATTATTGATCAGTAAATGATTGCAGATGAATAGAAAGCAACCTACGGGTTGCTTTTTTTAGGATAGGTTAAAATTCAAAAGCCTTGATATTTATACTATCTATTTATTTTGATAGTTTATTAGATTTAAAAGGTGGTTTATTTTATCATATAAATAATAATTTAAGAATTTCCTAATAAAAATGAAAGATTTGGCTGATCAAAAAGTAATTAATAGTTATCCTAAAATGACAGCTTTGAAATCGCTGAAAAATGTTTTAAAACAAAAGTTGATTAGGATTATCGGTTTGTTTCTAAGACGAAACTCCTCATGGAATGAGAATGGTATTTATCAAAAAATCGTATACCGACCTGTACATGAAACTGAGATTTCTAATTTTAAAGTGATTGGAGAAATTCCAAAGCATCTACATGGTTTATTACTGCGGATTGGTTCGAATCCTATCTATGCCAAAAAACTAACATTGTTTGAATGGTATATGGGTGATGGTATGGTTCATGGGCTTAAACTGCGAAATGGAAAGGCGATCTGGTTTAAAAGCAAAATGATTGCAACAGATACTGTGCAGAAAAATAAAAAAAAGCAATATGTACACGGATATAGGAGGGGGGCTCATGATGTTGTTAACACAAATATCTTTAAGCATTTTGGAAAGCTGTGGGCTGTTATTGAGGCGGGTGCTTTCCCAATTTGTTTGGACTTTGAGTTAAATACGGAACGTTATCAGCTTTTTAACAGTGATGCTGATTTACCTTTTACTGCACATCCTCGTAAGGATCAGGAAACGGGACATTTACATGCGATTTGTTACGATGCCCTTGATCGTAAAAATGCGTATTACCAAGTGATTGATGAGCAGGGCGAATTGGTCCATGTGAGTCAAATTCCTTTGCAGCATGGTCCGATGATTCATGATTGTCTCATTACAGAGCAGGATGTGATTGTTTTTGATTTTCCACTCACATTTTCCATCACTCAATTATTTACAGGCAATAGTGTGCCTTATCAATGGAATGAACAACATCAGGCGCGTATTGGTATTTTAGCGAAGTATGGACATGCTGAAAAAATTCGCTGGATCAATGTTGATCCTTGTTTTGTTTTCCACGCCGCGAATGCTTATCGGGACAATAAAAACCAAATTGTATTGGATGTTTTGGTACATCAAAATGATTTTGAACATTCTCAACATGCGGCTTATGAAGATCAACACGCCATATTGGAGCGTTGGACGGTTGACTCAAACTTAACAAGCATCCAAAGGATGGTAATTGATGCTGATATTCAAGAGTTTCCAAAAATTGACGAGCGCTATATCGGGATGCCTTACCGTTACTTGTATACTTTGGGCTTTCCAAAAAATAGTTCATTCAATGTTTTGAAAATTCATGATTTGGTTTTACAAACCAGTCTCATTTATGATTTGGGTCAACAATGGATTATTGGGGAGGTGACATTTGTACCTGAGAATTCTCAAAGTGTTGAGGGACAAGGTTATTTAATGACATATGTACACCACATAGATGGTCTGAATTCAAAAGCGGTGATACTTAAAGTGAATGGTGTAGAGATGAGCGTTCAGGCCGAAATAGAATTGGGGGGCCGTATACCGTTAGGTTTTCATTGTAATTGGGTTGATTTGGAGGAAAAAGTATAAGTAAACATATTAAGAGGGTAGAGTTGAAAATATAGATACATTTCGTAATTTCTTCTGACAACAGGGCTTTGTATAGTGATGAAAAACATCAGAGACTTGTATAACGATGAAGACGGTAAAATTACTCCCATTGATTTCAATCATGACAGTTGTTGCACTGGTCGGCTGTCAACCTAAACAAGATCAAACAACAAAGGTTGAAAAAACAGATATTCCACTTATTCAGGCAAAAGTTGTTACTGTCAAAATTCCAAAGCAGAAAGTATGTTTGGAAGATGGTTGCACCAATTATGATTTGCAAACTGTGGAAACCAATCAAAAATGGATTGATGATTATTTTGTAAAGCGCATGAAAAAAGCAGAACCAAATGCGTTTGCTGATTTACCTGATCAACAAGTTAAAGAGCCAGCCAATCAAGCTTTGCAAAGTGAAAGTAGTACCTATGTTCGCTTCGTTGGACAAAACTATAATTTAGCGACTTTTGCAATTCAAACTTATTCTTATTCAGCGGGTGCGGCGCATGGTATGTCACATCAAGAGTTTGTGAATTTTGATTTGGCCAATAAAAAACATATTACGGTCAGTGAACTCCTTAAACCTGATATGAATCAGAAACTTCGTGATGAATTATATGCAGCCAATCAAAACTGGTTAGAAGAACATAATATTAAGAAAGATCAGTTAGAGGTCAGCGATAATTATTATTATGGCGTGAATGGTATTGTCTTTGTATATCCACTTTATGAATTAGCATCTTATGCTGAAGGGATGAGTGAGCTAACCCTACCATATTATGCTGCGAAGCAATTTATCAAAGCTGAATATTTACCAAGTTTACCTAAAGAACCAAATTAATCAGTTTTTCAGCACCTACAATCCGTTGTAGATGCTGAGTCTTTGTTTTCTATCGCTGTATTTTTTTAGGTTAAAGCCTTACACTATAGCCAGTTTTTTCTCTATTCATGATTGATTATGATCGACCCAAAATTACTCAGAAATAATATTGAAGCAGTGAATACTGCTTTAGCAAAACGTGGAATTCAGCTGAATGTACAAGAGTGGGCTGATTTAGAAGCTCGCCGTAAAGATTTACAGTCGAAAGCTGAAAATTTACAAGCTGAACGTAACGCTGGTGCAAAACAAGTTGGTCAAATCAAAAAGTCGGGTGGAGATGCATCTGAAATCATGGCACGTATGGCTGCGATTGGTGATGAAATCAAAGCGGCAGAAGTTGCCTTGGCTGAGTTGCAAACAGAACTAGAGCAAAGGTCGCTTGCGATCCCCAACTTACCAGATGAGTCTGTTCCAGAAGGTAAAGATGAAAGCGATAATTTAGAAATTTTAAAATGGGGTACGCCGCGCCAGTTTGATTTTGACATCAAAGATCATACTGATCTTGGTGAGTGGATGGGTGGGCTTGAATTTGAAACTGCGACGAAGCTAACGGGTTCTCGTTTCAGTGTGTTGAAAGGACCATTAGCGCGTTTACAACGTGCTTTAACGCAATTCATGCTAGACACACATACACTTAAGAATGGCTACACAGAAGCTTATGTACCATATTTGGTCAATGCCGATACTTTACGTGGTACAGGTCAATTGCCTAAATTTGAAGAAGATTTATTCAAGCTGCAAGGTGAAAAAGAATATTATTTGATTCCGACAGCTGAAGTGCCAATCACGAACTTTGTGCGTGATGAAATCATTGATGCTGACCGTCTACCGCTTAAATACTCAGCGCATACGCCATGTTTCCGCAGTGAAGCAGGTTCTTATGGACGTGATACACGTGGTTTGATCCGTCAGCATCAGTTCGATAAAGTTGAAATGGTGCAGATTGTTAAGCCTGAGCACTCTATGGAAGCACTTGAAGAGCTAACTGCACATGCAGAGGGCATTTTACAAGCGCTTGGCTTACCTTACCGTAAGATTTTGCTCTGTGGTGGTGATATGGGCTTCGGTGCTGTTAAAACCTATGATTTAGAAGTATGGGTACCAAGCCAAGATACTTATCGTGAAATTTCTAGCTGCTCAAATATGGGTGATTTCCAAGCACGTCGTATGAAAGCACGCTACCGCGTAGATCAGAAGAAGATCGAATTGGTGCATACGTTGAATGGTTCAGGTTTAGCTGTAGGTCGTACTTTGTTGGCAGTGATGGAAAACTATCAACGTGCAGATGGTTCTATTGAGATTCCAGAAGCTTTACGTCCATATATGGGCGGTGCAACGTATATTGACTAAACTGTGCATCTAATTTGTGCATAGTTTTTGCTTTATCTCAGTCAGATTGAAAATATAGAGGCGTGATGTGGAAATTTTCCCAATCTCTTTAAAGTTGCAACAGCAACGTTGTCTGATTGTTGGAGGTGGGCATATCGCCTACCGTAAAGCAAATTTGTTGGTCAAAGCAGGTGCAATTGTCGATGTGATTGCACCTGAGATTGAACCTGAGCTACTTCAGCTTGTAGTGAAGTCAGTAGGACAATACATTCAAGCTGCTTTTTCTGAAAGTATTCTCGCAACGCCTTATCGTTTAGTGATTGCTGCAACTGATCAAGCTGAAGTCAATAAAGCCGTTTTTGAACAATGCGAACAGCGTAATCTACTGGTGAATAGCGTGGATGATATTCCGCATTGTCGCTTTATGGTGCCAGCAATTATCGATCGTTCACCTTTAGTGATTTCAGTTGCATCGAATGGCGCATCGCCTGTTTTGTCTCGACAGCTGCGTACTCAGATCGAAACGATTGTGCCACATGGTATGGGCAAACTCGCCGAGTTTTCTGGACAGTGGCGCAAGCAAGTTAAAGCAAAAATTTCTAATCCAGATGAACGTCGTATCTTTTGGGAAAATTTGTATGCAAGTCCGCTGAAAGAGCAAGTGTTCAATGATAATTTAGATGTCGCCAATGATCTGATTGAACAGGCATTAACTGAATGGAGCGCACCGAAAGGTGAGGTGTATTTAGTCGGTGCGGGGCCGGGTGATCCTGAGCTTTTGACGCTAAAAGCCTTGCGATTGATGCAACAAGCTGATGTGGTGATTTATGATCGTTTAGTGTCTGCACCTATCTTAGATTTATGTCGTCGCGATGCTGAAAAAATCTATGTGGGTAAAGCACGTTCTAATCATTCCGTTCCGCAAGATGGTATTAATGCTTTATTGGTTGATTACGCACAGCAAGGTAAACGTGTTTGCCGGTTAAAGGGCGGTGATCCATTTATCTTTGGACGTGGTGGTGAGGAAATTCAAGAGTTGGTAGAAGCCAATGTGACTTTCCAAGTCGTTCCGGGTATTACAGCTGCTTCGGGTTGTTCAGCCTATGCTGGTATTCCATTGACGCATCGTGATTATGCACAAAGTGTTCGTTTTCTTACAGGGCATTTAAAAGAGGGTTCGCCAGAACTTCCTTGGAATGAATTGGTTTATGAAAATCAAACCCTTGTGTTGTATATGGGCTTGGTTGGTTTAGAGCGGATTTGTGAGCAATTGATTGCACATGGTCAGCGACCGAATATGCCTGTTGCTCTCATTTCTAAAGGGACAACACCTGAACAAAAAGTGGTGGTTGGAACTTTGGCTGATATTGCAACTAAAGTGTCAGAGCATCATATTGTAGCGCCGACTTTAACCATTATTGGTGAAGTGGTGAGCCTACGTGAACAGTTAAAATGGCAATAAATCTCCCCCAACCCCTCTTTTTAAAAGAGGGGAGTTCCTCCCTTTGAAAAAGGGAGACTAGGAGGGATTATGAAAAGTAGAGAAAATTTGTGATTCATGTTGTTCTATTCGAGCCTGAAATTCCAGCGAATACAGGTAATATCATCCGTTTATGTGCTAATACTGGCGCACAGCTTCATTTGGTTAAACCCTTAGGTTTTGAACTCGATGATAAAAAGCTTAAACGTGCGGGATTGGATTATCACGAATGGGCAAGAATGCAAATTTGGGACAATATCGAGCTTTGCCTTGCTGATTTAAAAGCAAAAGGTGTTGAGCATGTTTTCCCATTAACAACTAAAGGAACGGCAACACCGCACACGGTTGATCTAAATCGTCCTGTGGCTTTATTGATGGGGCCAGAAACACGCGGTCTGCCAGAGCAAGTACGTTTAATGTTTCCACAAGAACAGTGGATTCGTTTGCCAATGGCGGAAAACTCAAGAAGTTTAAATCTGTCGAATGCAACAGCGGTGATTGTTTACGAAGCATGGCGTCAACAAGGCTTCAAACAACTCTAATTAATGCATGGCTATACATCGCCATAGGGACTCGCAACAACGAGAGTATAGCCATTTGGGTCTTTAAACCAAACTTCTCGATGGTGTGCATTCGCATTGTATTTTGGTCCTTCTAAAATTTCGACTTGATGATTTTGTAGCTTTTGTACAATCTCATCAAATTGAGAACTCTCAAACCACAATAACACGCCATTGCCAATCGCCGTATTTGGACTGCCGATATGAGGGTGTTCATGTGCTTGCCATTGATGTAGTTGTAGAACCATATGCTGGTTAAACATTAACTGTTCATATTCTTTGCCACCATGTCCGCTACTAAGTCCCAACATGGTTTGATACCATAAACTGGTTTTCTCGACATCTTCTACCGCAATTAAAGGTTGTGGGTGCATATATTCACCATTTATTTTGATTCTTCTGTTTGGGTTGCATCAAAGCGTTGTTGTGCAGTGATCACTTGTTCAATATTGGTTTCAGCCCAATCTTTCAATTGATAAGCCATTTTAGCTACCTCTAATCCTAGTGACGTTAAAGAATAATCGACACGTATAGGTGAGGTGTTTTGCACTTGCCGCTCAATGAATCCATCTCGCTCCAGCATTTTTAACTTTTGCGATAAGACTTTGGGTGAAATCCCTTGAATACTTTTCTTGAGCAAATTGAAGTGCTGAGTTTCTCTTGCTAGCACATTGATAATCAATAATACCCATTTATCTGCAACTTTTTCAAAAAATAACCGAGCAGGGCAATGTTGTTGATAAATATTATATTTTAATGCCTGATTCATTAAAAACATCCTTAAAACTTCAGTTAAATTGTGCTAGTTACCAATTGGTAACTAATTGACACCTAGTTTCTAAAATATATCATTAAATCGAACTTTTTAAAAATTTGGATAAAACTCATGTCAAACATCGCAGTTGTTTATTATTCTGGTTATGGTCATACAAAAGTAGTTGCTGAAACTTTTGCGCAAACAATCCAAGCTTCGCTGATTGAAATTGATCAAAACGGGGAAATTTCTGAGCAAGCTTGGCAAACACTTAGCGAAGCAAAAGGTATTGTATTTGGGGCACCAACCTATATGGGTTCTGCGCCGTGGCAATTCAAAAAATTTGCTGATGCTACTTCTAAAGTTTGGTTTACACGGGGTTGGCAAGATAAAGTGTTTGCAGGCTTTACCAATAGCGCAAGTTTGAATGGCGATAAGCAAGTGACATTAATTCAGTTACAAACACTAGCGTCACAGCATGGCGGAATTTGGGTGAGTTTGGGGCTGTTACCAGCAAATACTAAAGAAGCAAAACGTGAAGATGTGAATAATTTGGGTGGTTCAGTAGGTTTATTAGTGCAAACACCATCTGATGCAAGCGTGGACGAAATCCCGACAGGCGATTTAGAAACAGCAAAAATTTATGCGCAACGTGTCCAAACGATTGTTGAAAAGTTACATGGCTAATTGAACATAAATAAAAAGGCGCATCAAGCGCCTTTTTATTTGTCGATAGTTTATAGTCTGTCATCAAATTCATTGTGTTGAGGAGCAGAGTATTTAAAACCTTTAGTTTTATAACCAAGATATAAAATACCAAACATTGCCCACCACAAACCGTATTTGAGTGCTGTCTCTTCAATTTCTAACCACATTGCAAAGACACTGAGGAAGCCGAGTAGTGGAATAATCACAAAGCTCAGAATATCTTTAAAGTTCTTCGTGCGCCCATCTCGTAATGCATAACGAGAAATTACTGATAAGTTTACAAAGGTAAACGCAGTTAAAGCACCGAAACTGATCATTGAAATGACAATATCAAGATTCATAAAACCAGCAGTTAACGCAACGGCACCCACAATCAAAATATTATATGAAGGGGTGAAGTTTTTTGGGCTGATATGACCAAAGATTTTCTTATTAATTACACCATCACGACCCATCACGTACATCAAACGAGATACACCCGCATGTGCTGAAATACCCGATGCCATTACAGTCACGATTGCAAATGCTAGAACATATGACTGGAATAATGAACCACCGACTAATAGTAAAATGTCAGGCTGTGTGGCAGCAACATCTTTAAAGTACGTTGTGGGATCATTCGGGAAATAGATCTGCATAAAGTAAGTACTGATAATGAAAATCACACCCGCGAATAATGCAGTTAAGAAAATTGCTTTAGGGAGTGTTTTCTCAGTATCTTTGGTTTCTTCAGCAAGTGAACTCAGTGAGTCAAATCCAGTGAATGAGAAGCAAAGTAACGTTGCACCAGTGATGAGTGCACCGACTGAAGTTAGTTCATTCCAGAAAGGCTCTAAGCTCCAAAGCTGATAACGTGTTTCAGCCGTGATAGGACCGTCGGCATTCATACCCATTTGAAGTTTTTGATAAACCAAATAAGTGAATGTGCCAATTACGATGAGCTGTACTAAAACGATCCAACTGTTAAAGTTCGCCACAAATCGTGCACCACGTAGGTTAACACCTGTCATAAATGCTGTGAGAACAATTACCCATATCCAGTGGTTCACTGATGGGAAAAGTGCTTCTAAATAAATAACAGCAAGAATGATATTGACCATTGGCGAGAGTAGGTAGTCTAACCATGAAGACCAACCCACCATGAAACCAACGTTCGGGTGAATGGATTTTTGGGCATAGGTATATGCCGACCCAGAGGAAGGGTAGCGACGAATCATATGACCATAGCTAATCGAGGTAAACAAAATTGCAATCAATGCAACAATGTAAGAGGTTGGCACATGGTAATGACTTTCTTCAGATACTAGACCGAAAGTATCGAACAAAGTCATTGGTTGGATATAAGCCAAACCAATGATGATAATGTGCCAGAGTCCTAGCGTTTTTTGCAGTTTAGCTGCCGATTGAGTCCCAGAAGTATTTGTCAACGGCGTTGTCCTCATAATCGTTGATCAAGGATCAGCTTTAGTGTCAAGGATCGTTTGAGACGAACGATCCCCCCGATAAAAATCTAAAGTGCGCAAATCTATCCTAATTTAAGGCAGTTTGTCAGTAGCTTTGGAGATTTTTTAGCAATTTTTTAGCCAATTTGCCAAGGAAAAAGATGAATGAAAATTCACTGAACCAATAAAAAAGGCTCGATTTAATAAAAAATCGAACCTTTTTTATTTTAAATATTGATTTACCAAGCTTTTTTAAGAATCGCTTTTAAATCATCTAAATTTGCTTCTTTTGGATTATAAATGATAGATCCATCATTTAATGCCTTCTCAGCAACTTCATCTAACTGAGCTTCTGTGATCTTTCCTGTCTCTCTTAAGGTGCGAGGAAGCTTAGTTAAGCTAAATAATCGATCACGCATGGTCAAAATTGTGGCAATTGCTTTCTCTGCACGAAGATTGGCTGGAGTCTGTGCATAAATGTCTGCACCTGCAAGCGGTAATAATAATTCACCGATCTTGTCGCCATTGATCTCTTTGTTGTATTCAAGTACATACGGTAGGAATAAGTTCATGCATAAACCATGGGGTAGATGCGCAACTGCACCTAAAGCATGACCTAAAGAATGTACTAAGCCAACCATTGAGTTCGAGAATGCGATACCTGCCATCGTTGACGCTTGAGCAAGTTCTAAACGACCTTGAGCATCACTTGGATTGTCTAATACTTTGAATAGATTTTCACTGATTTTTTTGATCCCAGCACTTGCATAAGCATCGCTTAATGGATTTGCCGCTAAGCATGTATAAGCTTCAACACAGTGAGTCAATGCGTCCATACCTGTCATGGCTGTAAGGTGTGGTGGCAAAGTTTGCGTCATACGTGGATCAAGAATCGCAGCATGTGGCATCAAATAATATGAAGCGAAAGCTAGTTTTACATTTTTCTGTGTGTCAGAAACAACAGCAACCATAGTTGCTTCAGAACCAGTACCAGATGTCGTCGGAATAACGAAAAATGGTTTTAATGGTTTTGGTAGATTGTGTGCACCAGAATACTGTAGTAAATCGTCACCGCCTTCAGAAACTAAAATATTAGTCGCTTTAGAAGTATCAATTACTGACCCACCACCAATTGCAATAATCGCATCACATTTTTGTTTACGATAAAGTTCAGCGGCTTGACGAACGACTTCTAAACTTGAATCTGGTGGAACATCATCAAAGATTGCACCAATGACTGCATCAGTTGTACTGAAAGCAGCTTCAATTGGATTGAGTAAACCATTTGCACGGACGCCTTTATCTGTAATGATCATTGGGCGTTTTGCGCCTAAAGTGGCAAGTTCAAAAGGGATATGCTCTAACGCAGCGTTACCAGCAATTACTTTTACAGGACAAAAAAATTCGTAATAAGGCTTAGCCATGTTATGCGCTCCGTTTGAGATATGATTTCGCGACTTTAAGATAAATATTTTTCGCACCCGTGAATTTTTCTTTTAATGTCAATTCGGCTGGGTAGCGTTTTACGGCAAGTGAAGCGATCAATTTAGGTAAGATCAGGGCTTCCATTTTATTCAAGCAACGTACAAGACGAATTGCGCTTGAAACATCACCATCAGCGATCATGCGGTCATTGGCAAATGCCTGCGCCGTACTTTCTTGGAAAGAAAATACAAGAAATGCATGCGTTAGATGCTTGAAGGTAATGGTTAAATCAGGCTTTCCTTTGAAATTCGGTAAAAGCTCTAATTGTTTTTCTTCTGTTACACGAGCAATAAATGCAGGTCCATTTGGAAATACATTCATTGAAAGTATGAAGCCAATAGGAAATTTTGAAACTTCCTGTTGTACTTCACTGTCCACTTGGCTTGCCATTACTAAACCACGACCAACAACATCCATCATGAGTTTTACGTAGGCAAATTGCAAAGTGGGCTTCACTGCTTTGGTCGAAATCACTTGCGTATCCCTTGTTAAAATTATGCAAAAGCAAATTTAGAGTAATTACTCTAATTTATTTCTTTAGAATTGAAAAGTAATTTATTCAGATTTGACTTCAAGGTCATGAAAGAAATTTGTATTTTTTAAATAATCAACAAAATCATGACAAAGTTGCTCAAAACTTGGGTAATCTTTAAGCAAGTCTTGTAAGCGTACCATTTCTAAACCAGCGTATCCACAAGGATTAATGGTTTGGAAACCGCTTAGATCACAGTCGATATTTAAAGCTAAGCCGTGATAACTACGACCACGACGAATTTTAAAACCTAAAGAACCAATTTTACGTCCATCTACATAGACGCCAGGTGCATCTGGTTTCGCATACGCCTGAATGTCATATTGTTGGAGTAGGTCGATCATTGCTTTCTCAGCAAAGCTAACCAATGTGCGTACATGCCATTTCAGACGATTCAAATCAAACATGAAATAGGCAACCAGTTGACCTTGACCATGCCATGTCACTTGTCCACCACGGTCAGTCTGAACAACGGGAAGGTTGCTTTGCATGAGGATATGTTCTGCTTTGCCTGCCTGACCTTGCGTCAAAACATCTTGATGCTGTAATAACCAGACTTCATCTGGTGTATTTTCATCACGATTGGCAGTGAAGGCTTTCATTTCTTCAAAGCATGCTGTGTAATCTTGAAGATCATTGAAGCAGCGAATGATTAAGGATGGTTTATCAAGGTTTGTCACAATAAACTTCCTTCGTCTGAATAAATACAGTGTTGCGGAAAATCTGTTCCAATTGCTCATCTTGAGCTTGATGTGGGTTGGCGCAATTTGACCAGTCACGAATTAATTGAATTTGTGCATATTGCACGGCATTTTTGCTTTTTAGCTTTGAATCAAAATCTTGTGCTCGTTTCGCGAGGAAATCAGGATCATTTCCAAGCTTTAACTGATGTTTGTTTTCTTTATCCAAAGAGTTTTTGGCATTCTGGAGTAGGGTGTTGCTATTTCGTGTATTCAGCGATTTGGCAATAGCAAAACATTGTTGACCATAGTCGCTGATCAATAATTTTTCAGGCTGTGAAAATGCAGCAGCAGTTAAGTAATTATGTCGATATTCTTGATCAAGAGCAGTGAGTAAATTTTGTTTAAGTGTTTGAAATGCCTTGAGCGGTATCGGATGAAGATTGTTTAATTGGGTTCGAGTGTTTTTATATTCTTGATCAATTTCTTTTAGTTTGATTTTCGCAATATCTTCAGGTTTGAATGCATAAGATCTGCTATTTAATAGGCTTGTATGACTCAATTGCATCATTTGCACGGTATCTTGTAATTGCTTTTCTGAATATTGCTGAGGATTATATTGTCCTTCAAACTCACACAGATCATTTTGCCATGTAAAAGTCTTAGTTTTTGCATAGCATAAATTGGCGAATGAAACTGTAATTGCTGCGATTAGAAGCACATGCTTTTTCATCTGTAGATTCGCAACCATACATCAAAGAGTTATAGAACGATATTTTAAGATATTAACTGATTTTTATCAGTAATTCAGTTGATTAGATATTATGTTGAAATCGGTATAAAAAAATCCAAAACACTTTCGTATTTTGGATTTATCTATTAAAGCGCTGTCTTAATTAAAGGACACGCTGCAAGATCAGCATACAGTGCATGAACTTGTTCCAGCTCTTCAAAGCGTAATTGTGCAGTTAAAGAGTGGTATTTACCTGTACGTGACGGCTGAACTTTTACTGTGTCGCCATCAAATTCAGGAAAGTGCTTCTGTAGAATATCAACAACAGCTACTCGAAGTTCATCCCCAGCATTACCAATCAGTTTGATTGGATAGTCCATTGGGAAAACCCAAAGATGTTCTTGTAATTCACGAGAAGGAGTGCGGTCTAACATGAGCAACCTCTTAACTTGAAACGCCTGCATCAGTGCAGGCGCTTATGATCTATAACATAGATGGGGATGAAGTGTTGAACTTCAAGTCTTATACGGATTCAAAACAGGGTCTTGATTCAGTATAAGGTGGCCCAAATATTAGTCATTTTCTAAGAATGAACGTAAGTGTTCTGAACGAGAAGGATGGCGAAGCTTACGCAATGCTTTTGCTTCAATCTGACGAATACGTTCACGTGTTACATCAAACTGCTTACCTACTTCTTCTAAAGTATGATCCGTTGGCATATCAATACCAAAACGCATCTTCAATACTTTAGCTTCACGTTCAGTTAAGTTTTCAAGTACTTCACGGGTTGCTTCTTTTAAGCCTTCAGAGGTCGCAGCATCAACTGGAGAGGTGATGTTTGAGTCCTCAATGAAGTCACCAAGATGCGAATCTTCATCATCACCGATTGGTGTTTCCATCGAAATCGGTTCTTTTGCGATTTTAAGTACTTTACGAACTTTAACTTCATCCATTTCCAAACGTTCGCCTAACTCTTCAGGTGTAGGCTCACGGCCCATTTCTTGAAGAAGTTGACGAGACACACGGTTGATTTTGTTAATCGTCTCAATCATGTGTACTGGAATACGAATTGTACGCGCCTGATCCGCGATCGAACGTGTAATCGCCTGACGAATCCACCATGTTGCATAAGTCGAGAATTTATAACCACGACGGTATTCAAACTTATCTACGGCTTTCATCAGACCAATGTTACCTTCCTGAATCAAATCAAGGAACTGTAAGCCACGGTTAGTGTATTTCTTCGCGATCGAAATTACCAAACGTAAGTTTGCCTCAACCATTTCTTTCTTCGCGCGGCGCGCTTTTGCTTCACCGACAGCCATACGTTTAGAGATATCTTTAATATCTTTAACGTTGAGACCAAGGTCTTTTTCGATATCAGCAATCTTTTGTTGGAACGCTAATACGTCAGGACGTACTTTTTCTAAATGTGCTTTAGTTTCAGCAGGAGCTTTCGCAATTTGCTCATCTAACCAAGCTAGGTTTGATTCTTGTTCAGGGAAGGTTGTACGGAACTGAGTACGATCCATACGACCACGACGAACTGCATAACGCATGATTTCACGTTCATTTGAACGGATTTGATCATGTGTACCACGAATCATTTCAGAGATGATTTCAAATAAACGAGGAGTGAATTTGAACATCATGAATACAGCAGCTAAAGCTTCAAGAGCAGCTTTTGCTTCATCACTGTTACGGCCATGTTTTGCAATAACCGTTTTAGTTTCATTCCAAGCAGCTTCTAACTCAGAGAAACGAACTTTCGCAACTTCAGGGTCTGGGCCTGAGTCGCCTTCAGAATCATCATCACTTTCTGACTCTTCTTCTTCGTCATCATCATCGAGCTTAACGTCTTTGGTTTTAGATGAAGCTTTTTCATCTTCCTCTATTTCTTCAGATTCCTCTTCTAAAACTTCAGGAATCTCTTCGTCAGTTTCTGGGTCTAAATAACCAGATAGAATATCGGCAAGACGACGCTCACCAGTCAAAAAGTCATTATATTCTTGTAAAACTACTTCAACAGCGTTTGGCCAGTAAGCGATTGAATGTAAAACGTCACGAATACCTTCTTCGATACGTTTTGCAATGCTGATCTCACCTTCACGGGTAAGGAGTTCAACTGTCCCCATTTCACGCATATACATACGCACAGGGTCAGTGGTACGACCAGGCTCACTTTCAACCGATGCTAAAACAGCAGCAGCTTCTTCCTCTGCAACCTCATCCGCAGCTTCAGTAGATTCGCCAAACATTGCATCGTCAGTTTCAGGTGCACGCTCATGCACAGGAATACCGACGTCTTGAAGCATCTGAATGATGTCTTCAATCTGTTCGCTTTCTGTAATCGAGTCTGGGAGATGATCGTTAACCTCAGCGTAAGTTAAGTAACCTTGTTCTTTGCCTCGGCTAATCAGAGCCGCTACTTGCGAAGTAGGGGAATTCATATCGCTCATCTTTGCTTACTCTTTGTTGAATCTGTGGCGGTGAAAAACCGTGCATGATAGCACAATTCACTGGGAATGTTTTGGATTTGATCCGTTTGCTTTAAATAAAAAAATACGTTTGATTTCACGGTAGTTTGTTGAATATGGGGTTAACTATTATTTTTTCAAGCATCAAGTCCTTTCGAAATGAAGGAAATTTTCATTCTTGTTGCCCTTAATCTATAAATACACAAAAAAACCGCCGAAAAAAAGTACAAATTGGCGATTTATAGCAAAAAAATAAAATAAAACTTGACAAGAATTTTGAAGAAAGATAAATAGCGGCTAGACCCATTTAAATTTTTCATATTAGAGGTACTTAGTGTCTTCTACAGATTTTGAATTAGATGATGATAACTATGGCGATGATGATGTAAGTTTTGATGAGTCATCAGGAAAACTTACTGCCAAAGAATCATTAGAAAAGCGCCGTTTGATCGATGACCTATTAGCTCAACGTCGTCTCGAGCGAGAGTTAAAAGATTTTGATTATGATTTCGACGACGATGACCTCGATGACGAAGACTAAGCAAAATTGCTAAGACTTTATGATCGAAAATGTTATGCTGTTGCCGATGTATTTTTAAAGTTGGATTAAAGAATGAGCACGTTAGATTTAGACTTATTGAGTAATTATCTCGACGGTGATCAAAACGAATACGGTCTAGATTTCGCAGCGACTCATGGCTTTTTGTGTGCTATTGCCGTTGGTCCAAAATTTGATCGTTGGTTAGATGAGCTTTTCGAGAGCAACCAAAAGAAAGTTCCAAGTGAAATTATAGAGCAAATCAAAGCTTGGTTAGAATCGATTCGCCAAGATTTAGCGAATGAAAATGGAATCGAGTTTCCATTTGAAATCGAAGAAGCTGATGTAGATTCTAGCTTAGGTGATTGGAGCGTTGGTTTCGTCGATGCAATGTTCTTAAACGAAGAGGCATGGTTTGCCCCAGAATTTGAAGAGCAATTGGTTGATTTAACTCTACCAATCATGGTGTTTAGCGGAATTGATGAAGAAGATCCGCAAATGGAATCATTCCGCCGCAATGGTCAGTTGATGGATGAGCTGGCAGAAGAAATTCCAGAAAACTTGAATGAAATTTATTTGATGTACCATACGCCTGCGTAATGATACATTTTGCAGTGATGTCATCTCAGTGCAATTATAAAACTAAGTGAATTAAAAACGTCCCCTAGAGGACGTTTTTTTATATTGAGTATTTTGATTTACAGAGGTCGTATATATTCTTGAGGGTATTGTGATTAAATTACAAACTAGAAAATAATAAACTTAGACCTAAGCCACTTAGCACAGAGCCAATAATTCGATTAATAACAACTTGTTTTGCTAAAATTTTATTTCGAATAGTTGGTGTGGAGCAAAAATATGCAATCAATAAAAACCAGACTAAGTGACTGAAAGAGATAAACGCACCGTAACTCAAAAGATGAACAAAGTTATTTTCTGAACTCATAATTTGTGAAAATAAACTAATCACGAATAATGTCGTTTTGGGGTTTAAACTATTGGTTAATATGCCTTGTTTAAATGCTTGAAAAGCACTAATGGAAATATTTTCAGCATTGAAAGAAACTTTTTCCTGAGTAAATGTTTTATAACCGAGAAAAATTAAATAAGCAGCGCCAATGTATTGAATAATTTGTAGAAGACTCGGAATATTGTTTTGTAAAAAACTTAATGCAATTAAGCTATAGCTGATGTGAGCCCAAACTCCACTGGCAATACCGCATGCGGTTAAGATACCGAGCTTACGACCGAATAAATAACTATTTCGGGTGACTAGTGCAAAGTCAGCACCTGGACTAATCACAGCCAATACGGTAACCAATACGATAGCAATTATTTCATTCACTCAATTGACCTTGTAAAAATATACTAATGATTTATATATTTTTCATATATTTGCTATATTTAAAATCGAAGTTAATTTTGATTGATATATGAGATTTTGGAATGATTGAAAGGATGTCTTTGAATTCTCTTAAGTTTTTCTATTATGTGGCACGCTATGAAAGCGTTACCGTTGCTGCTGAAAAGCTATTTGTCACCCAAGGTGCGGTAAGTAAACAATTAAAAAACCTAGATGATACGTTGGGTTATGCTTTGTTTGATCGAGAGGGTAGACATCTGATTTTAACTGATCAAGGACGGATCTTGTTTGAATGTTGCCAGCAGGTTTTCCAACAAATTGACCAGTGCCTAATACAGTTACAAGGTGAGATAAAATCGCAAAATACCTTGATCGTATCATGTGAACCAACTATTGCCATGAAATGGCTTATTCCTCGTCTAGGCAAGTTTAAGCAGCTATATCCAAATATCGAAGTAGGTTTATTGACCAGTGGAGGAGCAGTTGATTTTGATACTCAGAATATTGATTTAGCCTTGAGACGCAATGATTTTGATTGGGGTAAAGCTGTTTATAGCGAAAAAATTGCAGATGAATACATGCTGTGTGTTGGAAAACAAAATACTCAGTCGGTTGATCAGATATTCATTTCATCTTCAAGACCGAAACTTTGGCAGAAATTTTTAGAAGTTCAAAATGGTCGCTTTAATGAGCTAAATAAGTCCGTGTTGGAACATTTTTATTTATGTATTGAAGCTTCAATCGCTGGGCTAGGTGCTTCTGTGGTTTCAGCCTATATGGTTGAAAGGGAGATCAAGTATCAGATGTTAGAAAAGCTGAGCCCTGTATATAAAGATGACTCAGCTTATTTTTTACTGTCAGCTTCACCAGTAGAAGATGATGTACGCAAAGTGATTTTTAAAACTTGGTTGATCGAGGAAATGCAAGCAAGCCAAGCTGAATTTTCTGCACTCAATATTCAATGACTTGTCGAAGTTTTTTCTAATAACCAAACATTTTCTTTTGCATCCACTTTTCCTTTGAGCTTTTCATACTCTGAGGCTAATTGCTTGATTTGATAATGGCTTGCGTAATATTTTCTGATTTCTTGTTCAGGAACTGAGAAAGGAGGGCCTGCTAAAAGGTTCTGATCATATTCAAAGCTAATTAAGAGTTGAGGGGCATTCTGAGTCAGTTGTACTAGATGTTGGGTATATGTCTCACGCATATGTTCAGGTAATGCAACCAACGCAGCTCGGTCATAAGTTGCATCAATTTTTGAGATATGATCAATATTCAGTTCAAAAAAGTCACCAACATATAGATCAATACTTTGATGAAGGTAATGGGTTAAATCTCCAACTTGAGACACTGTGAACTCAAGCTTGAGTTCAGATATAAGTTCTTCAATTGCAATTGGGCTAAGATCAATCCCTGTGATATGAAATCCTTGCTGAAGTAACCAGTGGATATCTAGGCTTTTTCCGCATAATGGAATGAATATACGCGCTTGAGGTTGTAAATTTAATGATTGAATGTGCTTGATTAATAGAGGATTGGGGCTAGATAAATGAAATCCAATATTATTGCTTTGCCATTTGTCATGCCAAAATTCGTGTTTCATTATCTATCCTTAATTTTTTACTGAATGACTTGAAATATACGTTGTTGCTTCATTTTTAGCTATTTTTAGACTTATTAAGATAAAATCTTTTGAAGCACCACCAAGCGATATAGATAGTGACAATCGTTAAAATGAAATAGCTCATACGTTGCATAATTGCGGTCATGAGTGCTTGATTTTCGCTAAAGTGATAACCGAGATAGGCAAGAAAGCTAGTCCAAATAACAGTTCCTGCACTACTATAAATCATGAATTTTGCAAAAGGCATTCTACTCATACCAGCTGGTATACTAATTAATGAGCGAACAGCAGGGATCATACGTCCAAAGAAAACAATACGATGACCATGTTTATTAAACCAATTCAGCGCTTTCTCTAGGTCAGTAACTTGGATACGTAAATATTTTCCATAGCACTCGATGAATTTAAATAATTGAGACTGAGGGACTTTCCTTCCTACCCAATATAACAACATTGCGGCAACGATAGAACCAATGCTGCCAGCAATGATTACACCAATCAGGGTAAGCTCGCCTTTTGAGGCTGTGTAGCCTGCGGAAGGCATAATGATTTCAGATGGAATTGGTGGAAAGACGTTATCCAGAAACATTAAAAATGCGATACCTAGATACCCAAGCTTTTCCATGATGGATAAGACCCACTCTTCAAGACCCATAGTGCCTATTTATGTTACTTGTGAATTAAGACAGGATAATTCGTGCTTGTTTTACTAGCAATAAAAGATTCGTTAAGCAAGTTGCATGTAATAGGAAGAGAATAACTGAATATATTTTACTTAGTATTAAACCCTACTTTCTAAAAGTATTCGATTGGTGTAAACAGAAAGGTATGTATAATACTGGCGATTTTGCGCAATGGTTAAATCACATAAAAAACCAAATATTAGGGTAAGCCAATGAAATTAAATACTAAAAAAAAATGTATGCTCAATTTGTTTTTAATATCAATTTTGATAACTGGATGCCGAGGAGATAATAGCAATGATTCAAGTGTTGTAATTGAGCCAACGGATCAATTTGAGATTGAATACAGTACAATTACAGGTACAGCATTTGCCGAATCAACTTTAAATGGAAAGACTGTAACAGCGAGTTGTAAGGATTCTGTAGGTTTTAAAGAAGAGGTGGTAGTTGATGAACACGGTGTATGGCTGGGACAAGTAGATAGTAGTAAATTTCCATGTCGTTTAGAAGTTAAAGCCAATGAACATAGCTATCACAGTTATATTAGCCAAGCAGGAAGAGTTAATATTAATCCGTTTACAGATTTGGCTATCGCTTATGCAAGTACGCAATTACCCGCTACATGGTATCAATCAGGTAGCATAACAGTTGATCAGTTGAAATCAGCGAATACTGCTTTGGTGAATGAGTTAATTAAAAAAGACTATTCACTTGATAGTAAAACGGATCTCTTTACTACAGAAATAAAAACAGTAAATCCTCTCCATTTAGCTATTCAAGCCTTGTTAGATGCAATTCAAGGCAGCAATAGTATTCAGGACTACAATGCCTTATTAACTTTGATTAAGGATGGTAATTTAAGTCAACTACCTGAAAAACTTAAAAACCAAAATACTGAAACAAATTTAGATGATCTCCCAAATGTGACAGATTTTTCATTGAACAAATTCAATAATAAGGCATGTACTTGGGTGGAAAATACAACTGAACTATATATTAACTGTAATAAGGATGTAATGAGTGATTTCAAAAATTTATCGCTAGTTTCCATCATTGGAATATCTGAGTCAGGCATTTTGACAAAACCTTGTGAAATTTATAAATATGGGGAAAATCTAACTCTACAGACAGGGGGTAAATCAATTACTGCACAGTTTACAAGTCAAGGTTTCGATCAAATATATTATCAAAATGATGAAAATCAGATAGTCGTTTCTGCTTCTCCAAGTAAAAACCGTTTTAATACGGCTACATTAGTATTTCGTGATAATAAACTTTTTACTGCTACTTTTGAGGGTTACTTAAATAATGAATCTAGTCTTGGAAATCAAGAATTGACATGTATTATGAATCCAAATTCATGATGGGAAATGAATTGTCTTATTCAGATCTGAATAAGCGTTAAATTTTTTACTTATAAAAAAGCCATAGTAAAAACTATGGCTTAACTATGCTTTAATGCTTATAGGCGTTTACGTTTTGCAGCAGCAATTTGTGATTGACGCATACGGAAACCTTCTTTTTGCTTCTCTGTGGTTTTATCGATACAGAAAACACAAGACACACCATGTTCATAACTTGGAAGAGCCGCTTCTTCTTGCGTTAAAGGCCAGCCACATGCGTGACATTTGATATTTTCGCCTTCTTCAACACCATGTGTGACCGCAGTACGACCATCAAATACGAAGCATTCTCCTTCCCACATGCTTTCTTCAGCTGGTGTTTCTTCAAGATATTTTAAAATACCACCCTTCAGGTGATACACCTCATTAAAACCTTCTTGGAGGAGGAGAGAGGTTGATTTTTCACAACGGATACCACCTGTACAGAACATCGCAATTTTCTTATCTTTATGCTGTTCAAGGTTTTGTTTTACATATTCTGGGAATTCGCGGAAAGTTTCAGTTTTAGGATCAATTGCACCCTTGAAGGTACCTGCTTTATATTCGTAATCATTACGTGTGTCGATTAAAATGACATCATCACGGCTGATTAGCTCATTCCATTCTTTAGGATCAAGATAGTGACCTACCAAATCACGAGGTTTAACTTCTACGCCTAAAGTTACGATTTCTTTTTTAAGCTTGATTTTCATTTTACGGAATGGTTTTTCAGAGCTTTCAGACTCTTTATATTCCATTGCATTAAAGCCTTCGTTTAAAAGAAATTGATGAATGCAATCAATTGCTGCACGATCACCTGCAACAGTACCGTTAATTCCTTCTGAAGCAACAATTAGAGTTCCACATAAATTGATGTTATTCACTAAGTCCAAAAGACGTTGTTGCAGATCTGCTGCATCTGAAACTTCTTTAAATTGATATAGTGCCGCAACAACCCAATTATTGGTCGCTTGCTGTTCTACAGGTGCAAGCTGTTCTACAGTAGCGTTCATGGATAACTCCAAATGTATTAAGATAGGAAAAATAAGGCGCGTATTTTAGCGTGAAATTTAGAAATAAGCGAGAAAACCATAAAATGAATATGGTTTTAAAGGAGTTGGTTTTGAGTAATGATCGTCGAATTCCATCATTAACCCCATGTGCAGGGCGTTGTTCAACGGTATTTGGTGATCTAGTTTGTCGAGGATGTCGTCGTTTCAACCATGAAGTAATTCAATGGAATACTTACACACCTGACCAACGCTTAATGGTTTGGAAGCGTTTAGATGCGCAATTGGATCAGATCTTAGTCCCGTTATTACCAAATGCAAATCTTCAACATGTCGAAGGTTTTATTCATGGTAAGCATATCCGTATTTTGGAAAATGCCAGTAAAGGTCGTAAGTTGTATCATGCTCTAAAAATTTGTGAAAAGAATAAACATTTAGCGCATGAAAGCGGTTTAGGTATTCACGATAAGCAAGTGAAACCTGTCTGGGATGAGTTTGAACGCCGCGTCCTAGCGCTTGCGAAAGCGAGTTATGAGTTGGCTTGGTTGCGGGCTGATGGAATTAGTTCTAATTTATTGCGTGCTTTAGAGGAAGATGAAATTTAATTGGATTTTGTCTTTTTTGCTAATCGATAGATGATGAGTTCCGCAATTAATAGATTAATTGTCCATCCAAGCCAAGCTTCAAGTTGGTAAATATGCAGTGGTGTGAGCCAATCAAAATACGGTTGTAACTCATATAAAATGAGCTTCCATGTTCTTAGGCTCAATGCTGATAGAGCAAGCGCAAAGCTTCGAATCATCCAGTTACGATGTTTTAGCCATTGTTTATGCATAGCGAAATATAGCGCTAAGGCGGTACTGCACCCCCAAAGTAATCCCAAAACAACAAAGCAGATTTGAGTGCTAAGACCACCATTGGCTGAAAATGCAAGAATAAATCCACTCGGTAGGGCAAATCCAAGTGTGGCGATGATATAGAGCCAGCCTGCATAACGATGTAAACGGGGTAGATTTTGACGAATGCTTCGAGAAAACTGTGTAAAACCTGCTAATAAAACAAAGCTACTTGTGATGACATGCATCTGAAAGCCAATCCGCCAAGGTTGGGTGTTGACGACATCTTGTTTTAATACCAAAAAATTGGTGTGATCAGACCAAGGATAATAATTCAGGCAAATTTCAATCATGAGCCAGCATAGATAACTGAACATGAGAAGGCTCAAAATTTGTAAAAATTGATTTAGGCTTTTCCACATAAAAAGTGATCACTATTATGGTATGGTATTCAAAAAACGAAATAATTTTAGTTGAACGAGAATATATACATGCAAAATTTTAAACAATTATTGATCTTAACTGTTGGTTTGGCAACGAGTACTTTTTCTATAGCACAAACGATGCAAATTGCACCTTCATGGACGGGTTTGTATAACGATGAACAGAAAATTTCATTATTCTTTCAACAAAAGGGCACAGATGTGTCTGGCTATAGTTTGTTAAACGGAAAGCAAACAAACTTCAAAGGCAAAATTCAGCAAACTGACTTGAACTATACCTTAACTTTGAACGAAGTTGGGCAAGGTGCAGACATCGGAAAGTTTATTTTAGAGTTCAAGAACAATGCTACACCCTTAGAGGCGCAATGGTTGCCTACAAGTAAATCTGTAAAGCCGAAATTTTTTAACTTGGATGCTCAACAGTGCAAGTATGCAAAAGGGCAGGGAGATTTCCCTGAAACATCCACTCGACTATTAAAAGATGGTGATTTACAGGTTGCGCGAGGCGAGCTGGAATATATGCGTAATGAGATTTATGCACGTCATGGTTATGCATTTAAAACGAAGGAATGGGCAAATACATTCGCGATGTATGACTGGTATATGCCGTGTTATACCAATGTAGAAGGAAGACTATCTAAAATCGAAAGAGAGAATGTAAAGCGTATTAAGATGGTCGAACCCTATGCACAAAAGATGGATTGGGGGCGTTAGACTTTCCATAAATCGTTATAGTTGAAATAAAAAAGCTGCCAAATGGCAGCTTTTTAACATTAACTTTACTTAGAAAATTAACGTTTGATATCGCGTTGTGTTTCACCAGTATAAAGTTGGCGTGGACGACCAATCTTGTATGGTGAAGCGTGCATTTCTAACCAGTGGCTGATCCAACCAACAGTACGTGCAAGCGCGAAGATAACAGTGAACATTTCAACTGGGATACCAATCGCTTTTAAGATGATACCTGAGTAGAAGTCAACGTTTGGATAGAGTTTACGTTCTACGAAGTACGGGTCGTTCAATGCAATTTTCTCAAGTTCCATCGCAAGAGCAAGCTGTGGATCATTGATACCTAATGCTTCAAGAACTTCGTCACAAGTTTGCTTCATTACTTTAGCGCGTGGATCGAAGTTTTTGTAAACACGATGACCGAAGCCCATGAGTTTAACTTCTTTACGCTTCACTTTTTCCATGAATTCAGCAACGTTTTCAACGCTACCAATTTCATCAAGCATTTTAAGAACGGCTTCGTTCGCACCACCATGCGCAGGTCCCCAAAGTGCTGAAATACCTGAAGAGATACATGCATAAGGGTTTGCACCAGTTGAACCTGCAAGACGAACTGTAGAAGTCGATGCATTTTGTTCATGGTCAGCATGAAGTGTGAAGATACGATCCATTGCTTTAGCAAGGATAGGATTTACTTTGTAATCACGGTCAGCAGGTGTAGCAAACATCATGTGTAAGAAGTTTTCTGCGTAACCTAAGTCATTACGTGGGTAAATGAACGGTTGACCTACTGTATATTTGTAGCTCCACGCTGCAAGCGTAGGAATTTTAGCAATTAGGCGAATTGCAGTAATTTCACGATGGTTGATATCTTCGATATCTAAACCGTTGTGATAGAACGCAGATAAAGCACCAACAACACCAACCATTATTGCCATTGGGTGTGCATCACGACGGAAACCATTAAAGAAACGGCTTACTTGATCGTGAACCATTGTATGGTTACGTACTTTAGCGTCAAATTCTGCTTTTTGTTCAGCATTTGGAAGCTCGCCATTTAATAATAAGTAGCAAGTTTCTAAATAGTCTGCTTGAGTCGCTAATTGATCAATTGGATAGCCACGGTGCAATAACACACCTTTGTCACCATCAATGAATGTGATCTTAGATTCGCAAGCAGCTGTCGCCATAAAACCAGGATCGAAAGTAAAGTGACCAGATGCCAATACATCTTTAACGTCAATTACATCTGGGCCCAATGTGCCGCTGTAAATTGGTAATTCAATTTCTTTGCCATCAAGCTGTAATACGGCTTTTTTGCCAGTTGCTGCAGACATTCAATAGATCTCCTGTCCTGGTGAATGATTATCTGACTCGAAATCCTAATCTTGTCATGTGCGAATCAGACGGTGTCAAAATTTGCTATAAGATTAGTGGCTACTAGAATTTTGTCAATTATACTTAGGGATAAAAAATGACGTTCTTAAAGTCAATGAGTCATTCAGTATCAACAAAAAAATTGAGTAAAATCACAGCACCGGTCGAGTATAATATGTCAAATCAGGTTTTAGGTGCATAAAAAAAGTGAAGCGCCAGTACAATTGTAAGTAAATTTTTTATCTCGGCATCTTTTGCCAATGACTGATTAATTTATATAAAAAGCCTGAAACCCTATATATCTCACGGCTTAGATTTAATTAAATATTAAAATTTACTCAAGAGTAGAGAAGTCTTGGTTGTTATTTGACTCATTGTGGTGCGATCAATTGGTTAAAAAATAACTGGTGATTTCTTGGAAGTTTAACTTTTTTAAATAATTTATCAGGTATTTATATTTAATATATAAATGTGGGGTATTCTTTTTGGCTATGTCATTAAACATTCAAATTTAACCTTTATATGGTTATGTCAGTCGACTTTTTTAGGTTTTTTATAAAGATTTTTTTTTGCTACTTAATTGCTTATCGAGGAAATAGATAAATAATTTTTACTATAAAAAACAGTAGTATATTTTTTTTGGTGGGTTGGATTGATAATATTGATTTTAAAAGTTTTTGTGAATGATTCTTATTTATTGATTTTTTAGACTAAAGCGAAAGCTGATTGTTTGTATTTTGATATTTCACGTTTTATAATTCGGTGTCGTTATATAGGTTAGGCATGTGCTGTGCTTGCCTAACAATGCCAGCTTTCCTTTGAATTAATTCAAACAAACTCCAGTTGGAGTTTCTACCTACAGGATGCCCGCTGTGAAAAGCAACAGACCTGTCAATTTGTCCATGGGTCAGGTGTTAGCGGTAAATTTACGCTCACCCGTGGCTATTGCATCAATTCTACACCGTCTATCAGGTGTAATCGTTTTCTTATTAGTCGCAGTTCTTTTATGGATTTTGGATAAATCTTTATCTTCACCAGAAGGATTTGACTACGTTAAAAATGTCGTTTTCGGAAATATCCTTGTACGTTTCATCGTATGGGTATTTGTAGCAGGTTTAATTTTCCACTTTATCGCAGGGATCAAGCACTTGCTTGCTGACATCGGTTTTGCTGAAGAATTACAAAGCGGTCGTATCGCAGCTACAATTTCATTGATCTTGTCTGCGGTTGGTATTGTCGCAGCATTCGTATGGATTATGTTCTGATGAAAAGTGCTACAGGTTTAACAGGTTCAGGTTCTCGCGATTGGTATATCCAGCGTGTCAGTGCTGTAGTGTTAGCTGCATACACTGTTGTTATGTTCGGTTGGATCCTTTGTAACAGTGGATTTGGTTACGAACAATGGGCAGGCTTTATGCTGACATTGCCAATGAAGATCTTTTCTTTATTAGCAGTATTGTCGCTCGTTGCACATGCTTGGATTGGTATGTGGCAAGTCTTTACTGATTATGTAACGACTCGTCAAATGGGTCCTTCAGCTTCAGGTTTACGCCTTGTACTTACTTCTGCTGTCATTATTTCAGTGATCGTGTACGCAATCTGGGGTATCCAGATTTTCTGGGCAAATTGATAGGAAGAGATCATGGGCGCAATTAACCCTAAAGAAGATTATTCAAATATTCAAAACCTCACTTTCGACGCTGTTATTGTTGGTGGTGGTGGTTCTGGTATGCGCGCTGCTTACCAACTTGCTCAAGCTGGTTTAAAAGTTGCGGTATTGACCAAAGTTTTCCCAACACGTTCGCATACAGTTGCTGCTCAAGGTGGTATTGGTGCATCGTTAGGAAACATGCAAGAAGATAACTGGCACTATCACTTCTATGACACCGTTAAAGGTTCTGACTGGTTAGGCGATCAGGATGCAATCGAGTTCATGACGCGTGAAGCGCCAAAAGTTGTTTACGAGCTTGAACACTTAGGTATGCCTTTTGACCGTAACGAAGATGGTACGATCTATCAGCGTCCGTTCGGTGGTCACTCTGCAAACTACGGTGAAAAAGCTGTTCCACGTGCTTGTGCTGCTGCTGACCGTACGGGTCATGCATTGCTCCATACGTTGTATCAAAGCAACGTAAAAATGGGTACTCAGTTCTACGTTGAGTGGATTGCATTAGACTTAATCCGTAACGAAGCGGGTGATGTTCTTGGTGTGACTGCAATTGACCAAGAAACTGGTAACATTGCCGTATTCCAAGCGAAAGCGACATTGTTTGCTACTGGTGGTGCTGGTCGTGTTTATCGTGCATCAACAAATGCTTATATCAACACTGGTGACGGTCTTGGTATGGCTGCTCGTGCAGGTATTCCATTACAAGATATGGAATTCTGGCAGTTCCACCCAACGGGTGTTGCGGGCGCAGGTGTATTGTTGACTGAAGGTTGTCGTGGTGAAGGTGGTATCCTTCGTAACAAAGACGGCGAACCATTCATGGAACGTTATGCTCCAACTTTAAAAGACTTGGCACCACGTGACTTCGTATCGCGTTCAATGGACCAAGAGATTAAAGAGGGTCGTGGCTGTGGTCCTAAAGCGGATTATATCTTGCTTGATATGACTCACTTAGGTGCTGAGACGATTATGAAACGTCTTCCATCTGTATTTGAGATTGGTAAGAAGTTCGCAAACGTTGACTGTACTAAAGAACCAATTCCAGTAGTACCAACAATCCATTATCAAATGGGTGGTATTCCGACGAATATTCATGGTCAAGTTGTTGTACCACATGGTGTTGAAGAGGGTGAATTCTCTGCTCACTATGATAAAGATACTAAAGAGTATTCTTATAAAGGTACACGTGATTATGTGAAACCTGTAAAAGGTTTCTATGCGATCGGTGAGTGTTCTTGTGTATCAGTTCATGGTGCTAACCGTTTAGGTACAAACTCATTGCTTGACCTTGTTGTATTTGGTAAAGCAGCTGGTGAACACATCATTGACTATGTAACTAAACATCATGGCGATGATTATGCACCGCTTCCAACTGATGTATTGGTTAACACCTTAGCGCGTATTCGTAAGCTTGATGATTCAACAGCGGGTGAAAATGCACAAGAAGTTGCTGATGCAATCCGTGATATCGTTCAGGATCACGCGGGTGTATTCCGTACTCAAGCGTTGCTTGACAAGGGTGTGAAAGAAATCCTTGCGATTGAATCTCGTGTTCGTAACATTCATTTGAAAGACAAATCTAAAGTATTTAACACAGCACGTGTTGAAGCATTAGAAGTTGAAAACTTATATGAAGTTGCGAAGGCGACTCTGATTTCTGCTGCTGCTCGTAAAGAATGTCGTGGTGCGCATACAGTTGTTGACTATGAGTTAGCGCCTGATCACCCAACTTATTCTTACGGTCGCCGTGATGATGAATGGATGAAACATACATTATGGTATTCATCAGACAACCGTCTTGAATATAAGCCAGTACGTTTCAGTCCATTAACGGTTGAAGCAATTGAACCTAAACCACGTACATTCTAATCGGGAGAACAAAGATGAGTAGAGGCACTCGTACATTCGAAATCTACCGCTACGATCCTGATAAGGATAAAGCGCCGTATATGCAAACTTTCAAACTTGAGTTAACAGACAAGCATCGTATGTTGCTTGACGCGTTACTTGCGTTGAAAGTGCAGGATGAATCATTAACATTCCGTCGCTCTTGCCGTGAAGGTATTTGTGGTTCAGATGGTGTGAACATCAATGGTAAAAATGGTTTAGCGTGCTTGTGGAACTTGAACGATTTACCAGAGAAGATTGTGATCCGTCCTTTACCTGGTTTACCAGTTGTAAAAGACTTGGTTGTGGACATGAACCAGTTCTATGATCAATATGACAAGATTCAACCATTCTTGATTAACAATCAGCCAGCACCAGCGAAAGAGCGTTTACAGTCTCAAGCAGAACGTGAACACTTAGATGGTTTATATGAATGTATTCTTTGTGCATGTTGTTCAACTTCATGCCCATCATTCTGGTGGAACCCTGATAAATTCTTAGGTCCATCTGCATTGTTGAATGCATATCGTTTCATCATCGATTCTCGTGATACAGCGACTCAAGAGCGTTTGGCTCGTTTAGATGATCCATTCTCTCTATTCCGTTGTAAAGGCATCATGAACTGTGTATCAGTATGTCCAAAAGGGTTGAATCCAACGAAGGCAATTGGTCACATTCGTAACATGTTGTTGGATCAAGCTGGTTAATTCAGCTTGTTTCTGGAAACGGGAGTTTCGTAAGAAACTCCCGTTTTTTATTTGGGAATTTGGAAATGTTTGGCTGTGATTTATTATGGGTTTAATCATTGCTGTTGATTGTTAAAACTGATTAAAAAATTTATGGAGTTTGTTTTTTGATCGGCGTGCTTAGCATTTGTGCGAGATTTGTAGAGAATCTTTAACTTTGGTCGATAAGAGTGCAACTTTTATAAAAAGGGCGTTATATTAGAATATAATTTGATGTGTGTATTTCGCTGATTTATGGATGGTATGTGTCAAAAAAATCAATCCAAGCTTGATTACATGTTAGCATTTGTGCCAGTAACTGAAAGCAAAAAATCAGTATATTCTTGCGTTTAGATTGGGAATATCTGTGACTGATTTATGCAGATTATTTGGTAAAAGTCAATTTAGAAAAGTTAAAAATTTATTTAATTTTTCTAAAATGATTTGCAAAAAATTGCTCGATGTCGTCGAGTATAAAAGATGAGTTATGTGCCTTAAATTGCTGGGTGTATAGCTCATTTGTTACATCAAAGGGAATACTCCTGATGTGTAGTGATAATGTCCTAGGGTTGGATAACCTTGGGTAGTAGTGTCTTGTTACCAATTTGGCACTATGAATCATGGGTCTGCTTAAAAGGCAACCTGTATTATTTTTTGCAATAGGAAATGGGTCCAAAAATGCAAGAAGTTGCTGACGCATTGCGTCTTGACACTGAACTTTCCGCTGATAGTGCAGCGTATATTGAAGAGCTTTACGAACAGTACCTAGCATCACCAACCTTAGTGTCAGAGGATTGGCGAGAATATTTCGATAAATACCCTAAGGGTGACCAACCACACGGTAGTGTGCGTGAGCAATTCCTCTTATTGGGTCGTAATGCAAACAGAGTTCAACCTGTTGTACAAAGCACTGTTAGTACAGAACATGAGCGTCGCCAAATTGGTGTATTACAATTAATCGCCGCTTATCGTAATCGTGGTCATCAAAAAGCTAAATTAGATCCATTAGGTCTCGCTAAACGTGAAGACGTTCCTGATTTAGATTTATCTGCTCATAACTTGACTAAATCTGATTTGGATACCGTATTCAATACGGGTAACCTTGCAATTGGTAAAGCAGAAGCAACATTGTCTGAAATGGTTGAGGCAATGGAGGCAACTTACTGCGGTTCTATCGGTGCAGAATATATGCACATCGTTGACACTAAAGAAAAGCGTTGGATTCAACAACGTTTAGAAGGTGTTCGCGGTAAATTTGGCTATACCAATGATCAGAAAAAAGGTTTCTTAGAGCGTTTAACAGCTGCGGAAGGCCTAGAAAAATATCTTGGTAACAAATTCGTTGGTGCGAAACGTTTTGGTGTGGAAGGTGGAGAATCTTTCATTCCAATGATGAATGAAATTATTCAACGTGCTGGTGCTGTTGGTTGTAAAGAAGTTGTGATTGGTATGCCACACCGTGGTCGTCTCAACCTTCTTGTGAATATCATGGGTAAAAACCCAGCTGACCTTTTCGGTGAGTTCGAAGGGAAGAGCCTACATAAGAAAGGTTCTGGTGACGTTAAGTACCACCAAGGTTTCTCTTCAAACGTAATGACTCCAGGTGGCGAAGTTCACTTAGCATTGGCGTTTAACCCATCTCATTTAGAAATTGTTGGTCCAGTTGTAGAAGGTTCTGTTCGTGCACGTCAAGTTCGTCGTAAAGACATTGGTGGTGACGACGTTCTTCCTGTAATTGTTCATGGTGATGCTGCTTTTGCTGGTCAAGGCGTAAACCAAGAAACGTTCCAAATGTCGCAAACACGTGGTTATACGGTGGGCGGTACGGTTCATATTGTGATTAACAACCAGGTTGGTTTCACAACGTCTGATCCACGCGATACACGTTCTACAGAATATTGTACTGATGTAGCAAAAATGATTCAGGCTCCGATCTTCCATGTGAATGGTGATGATCCTGAAGCTGTAATTTTTGCGACTCAAATTGCACATGACTTCCGTCATGAGTTCCGTAAAGATGTCATCCTAGACTTGTTCTGTTACCGTCGTCGCGGTCATAACGAAGCAGATGAACCATCTGCGACTCAACCATTGATGTATCAAGTCATCAACAAGAAAGCGACTACACGTACTTTATATGCTGATCAATTGGTACAAGAAAAAGTACTTGATCGTGCAAGTGCTGATGCAATGATTGAAGGTTATCGCTCTGACTTAGAAGCAGGTAATCATGTTGCAAATGCATTAGTTCGCGAACCAAATAAGAAAATGTTTGTTGATTGGTCTCCGTACTTAGGTCATGAATATACTGACGTTTGGGATACAACATTCAAGCTTGATCGCTTAAAAGAACTTGGTAAAACGATGAATACATTACCAGAAGGTTTTGTATTACAACGTCAAGTACAAAAAGTGATTGATGATCGTATCAAAATGCAAACTGGTGAAATGCCATTGAACTGGGGTGCAGCTGAAACTTTAGCGTATGCAACTTTGTTAGATGATGGTTTCCTTGTTCGTATTACAGGCGAAGACGTTGGTCGTGGTACATTCTCTCATCGTCATGCGAAATTACATAACCAAGTCGATGGTTCTGTTTATATTCCGCTTTGCCATATTAAAGAAAACCAACCGCGTATTGCTGTTTATGACTCTTTATTGTCTGAAGAAGCTGTTCTTGCATTTGAATATGGCTACTCAACAACATTGCCGAAGAGTTTGATTGTTTGGGAAGCTCAATTTGGTGACTTCGCGAACTGTGCGCAAGTTGTAATTGACCAGTTCATCGCTTCGGGTGAAACCAAGTGGGAGCGTGTTTGTGGTTTAACAATGTTGTTACCACATGGTTATGAAGGTCAAGGTCCAGAGCATTCATCTGCACGTTTAGAGCGTTTCTTACAGCTATGTGCTGAAGACAATATGCAGGTGATGACTCCAACGACTCCAGCGCAAATCTTCCACGCGTTACGTCGTCAAGCAGTTCGTCCAATTCGTAAGCCAATGATCGTAATGTCACCAAAATCATTATTACGTCATAAACTTGCGACTTCTACTCTGGATGAGTTAGCAAACGGTACATTCCAAACTGTGATCGATGAAATTGATCCAATCAACAAAGCTGACGTAACTCGCTTAGTACTTTGTGGTGGTAAGGTTTATTACGATTTACTCGAAAAACGTCGTGAGCTTGGTTTAAGCAATACTGCGATCGTTCGTGTAGAGCAATTATATCCGTATCCGCAACAACGCTTAGCTGAAGTTATGGCTGAGTATCCGAACATTAAAGAACTTGTTTGGGCACAAGAAGAGCCGAAGAACCAAGGCGCTTGGTTATTCATCGTTCCTCGCTTGTACGAAGACGTTCTTAAATCTGGTAAACAAATTAGTATTAGCTATGCTGGTCGTGAAGCATCTGCCGCACCTGCTTGTGGCTCACCGTACTTGCATGCAAAACAACAAGCTCAGCTTATCAATGACGCACTCGCGATTGAAGTTGAACAATCAGGAGATTCTAAATAATGGCAACCGAAATTAAAGCACCGGTATTCCCAGAGTCAGTTGCTGACGGCACGATCGCTACTTGGCACAAGAAAGTAGGTGAACCTGTATCACGTGATGAAGTGATCTGTGACATTGAAACCGATAAAGTTGTTTTAGAAGTGGTTGCTCCAGCTGATGGTAGCTTAGTAGCAATCATCAAAGATGAAGGCGATACCGTTCTTTCTGATGAAGTAATTGCACAATTCGAAGCTGGTGCTGTTTCTGCAGCTGCTCCTGAAGCTGCTGCACCAGCAGAAGCGGCTCCTGCTGCGTCTGCACCTGCGGCTGCTGCATCAACTCAACCTGTTGATCAAAACCAAGCGCCTGCGGTTCGTAAAGCATTATCTGAAACTGGTATCAATGCTGCTGATGTACAAGGTACGGGCCGCGGTGGTCGCATCACTAAAGAAGATGTTGCTAACCATAAACCAGCTGCTTCAGTTCAACCATTAAGCGTTGCTGTTGGTGAGCGTATCGAAAAACGTGTTCCGATGACACGTTTACGTAAGCGTGTTGCTGAGCGTTTATTGGCAGCTACACAACAAACTGCAATGTTAACAACGTTCAATGAAGTTAACATGAAGCCAATCATGGAAATGCGTAAGCAATATAAAGATGCTTTCGAAAAACGTCATGGTGCTCGTTTAGGCTTTATGTCTTTCTTTGTTAAAGCTGCAACTGAAGCGTTAAAACGTTACCCAGCTGTAAATGCATCTATTGATGGCGACGATATCGTTTATCACGGTTTCTATGACATCGGTGTAGCAGTTTCTTCTGATCGTGGTCTAGTTGTTCCTGTACTTCGTGATACTGACCGTATGAACTATGCAGAAGTTGAAAACGGTATCCGTGACTATGCTTTCAAAGCACGTGACGGTAAATTGGGTATCGAAGATATGACTGGCGGCACGTTCACAATCACGAACGGTGGTACTTTCGGTTCATTGCTTTCAACACCTATTTTAAACCAGCCACAAACAGCAATCTTGGGTATGCATAAAATCCAAGAGCGTCCTATGGCAGTAAATGGTCAAGTTGAAATCTTGCCAATGATGTACTTAGCGCTTTCTTATGACCACCGTTTAATCGATGGTAAAGAAGCTGTAGGTTTCTTAGTAACAATTAAAGAATTGTTAGAAGAACCAGCTAAACTCATTCTTGATCTTTAATACTACAAATATTAGCTCCCGTATAAAGTAGTTCCTTTATATGGGAGTTTGGAGATAAAAATGTCTCAACAATTTGATCTTGTTGTTATTGGTGGCGGACCTGGTGGTTATGAAGCAGCAATCCGTGCTGCACAACTTGGTTTCAAAGTTGCTTGTATCGAAAAGCGTATTCACAACGGTAAACCATCTCTAGGTGGTACGTGTTTAAACGTTGGTTGTATCCCTTCTAAAGCATTGCTTGACTCTTCTCACCGTTACGAAGCAACTGTTCATGAACTTGCTGAACACGGTATTACGACTGGTGAAGTTAAATTTGATTTAGACACTTTGTTGGCACGTAAAGACAAAGTTGTAGATCAATTGACTGGCGGCGTTGCTCAATTACTGAAAGGTAATGGTATCGAGTGGTTACAAGGTACTGGTAAATTACTTGCAGGTAAAAAAGTAGAATTCACACCGTTTGAAGGTGATGTACAAGTTTTAGAGCCTAAATACGTAATCCTTGCAACTGGATCTGTACCTGTAAACATTCCAGTAGCACCTGTTGATGAAGACTTAATTGTTGACTCTACTGGCGCATTAAAATTCCCAGAAGTTCCTAAGCGTCTTGGTGTGATTGGTGCGGGTGTTATCGGTCTAGAGCTTGGTTCAGTATGGCGTCGTCTTGGTTCAGAAGTTGTTGTGTTTGAAGCATTAGATGCATTCTTGCCAATGGCAGACAAAGCATTGGCGAAGGAATATCAAAAAATCTTGAAAAAACAAGGTTTGGATATTCGTATCGGTGCAAAAGTTTCTGGTGCTGAAACCAATGGTCGCGAAGTAACAGTTAAATATAACCAAGCTGGCGAAGACAAAGAACAAGTTTTTGACAAGTTAATCGTTTGTGTAGGCCGTAAAGCGTATGCAGAAGGTTTATTGGCAGAAGACTCTGGCATTAAATTAACTGAACGTGGTTTGGTTGATGTAAATGATCAGTGCCAAACATCTGTAGAAGGTGTTTATGCAATTGGTGATTTAGTACGCGGTCCAATGCTTGCGCATAAAGCAATGGAAGAAGGTGTAATGGCTGTTGAACGTATTCACGGTCATGCTGCTCAAGTGAACTATGACACGATCATCAGCGTTATCTATACACATCCAGAAGCAGCTTGGGTTGGTTTAACTGAAGAACAGGCAGCTGAAAAAGGTCACGAAGTTAAAGCTGGTCAATTCCCATTTGCGGTGAATGGCCGTGCGTTAGCGGCTGGTGATACTGCTGGCTTTGTTAAGTTCGTTGCTGATGCGAAAACAGATCGTCTTTTAGGTATGCACGTTGTAGGTCCTAATGCATCTGATATCGTACACCAAGGTATGATCGCGCTGGAGTTTGTTTCTTCTGTTGAAGACTTACAGTTGATGACTTTTGGTCATCCAACATTCTCTGAAGTTGTACATGAAGCAGCGCTTTCTGTAGATGGTCGTGCAATCCACGCGATTCAACGTAAGCGTAAATAAAACATAAAGTGTGGTTCGCCACACTTTTTTGAATGAAGATGATTGTCTTATTTAGGCAATCATTTATTCAATATGTAGCAGTCTGGTTTTAAGAAAATCTAGGCTGTATCACTACAAACAACATAGTAGGTAACTAAATGAACTTACATGAGTATCAAGCTAAAGCATTATTGAAAGAATATGGCATGCCAGTACAAGAAGGTATCTTGGCAACAAATGCAGACGAAGCCGTTGCTGCATTTGAACAGCTTGGTGGTAAATTCGCAGTAATGAAGGCGCAAGTTCATGCTGGTGGTCGTGGTAAGGCTGGCGGTGTTAAAGTTGCAAAATCAAAAGAAGACGTAATCGAATTCGCTAACAACATCATTGGTACTCGTTTAGTAACGTATCAAACAGATGCAAATGGTCAACCAGTTAACAGCATCATCGTTGCTGAAGACGTTTATCCAGTTGAGCGTGAGCTTTACTTAGGCGCGGTTGTAGACCGTTCTAGCCGTCGTATTACTTTCATGGCTTCTACCGAAGGTGGTGTAGAAATCGAGAAAGTTGCGGAAGAAACTCCAGAAAAAATTATCAAAGTTGAAGTTGATCCTTTAGTTGGCTTACAACCATTCCAAGCACGTGAAGTTGCGTTTGCTTTAGGTTTGAAAGACAAGCAAGTGAGCCAATTTGTAAAAATTATGGGCGCTGCTTACCAAGCATTTGTAGAAAATGACTTTGCATTATTTGAAATTAACCCACTTTCAGTTCGTGAAAATGGCGATATTTTATGTGTAGATGCGAAAGTAGGTATCGACTCTAACGCGCTTTACCGTTTACCTAAAGTTGCTGCTTTACGTGACAAATCTCAAGAGAATGAGCGTGAATTGAAAGCATCTGAATTTGATCTTAACTATGTTGCTTTAGAAGGTAACATCGGTTGTATGGTTAACGGTGCTGGTCTTGCAATGGCAACTATGGACATCATCAAACTTTATGGTGGTCAGCCTGCAAACTTCCTTGACGTTGGTGGCGGTGCAACTAAAGAACGCGTAATCGAAGCGTTCAAAATCATCCTTGCTGATACTTCTGTACAAGGTGTTTTAATCAACATCTTTGGTGGTATCGTACGTTGTGACATGATTGCTGAAGCAATTATTGCAGCGGTTCAAGAAGTAAACGTAACTGTTCCAGTTGTTGTTCGTTTAGAAGGTAACAACGCTGAGTTAGGTGCTAAATTACTTGATGAATCTGGTTTGAAATTAATTTCTGCGAACGGTTTATCTGATGCCGCAGAAAAAGTTGTAGCTGCAGTTAAAGCGTAAGGAGTATCAATCATGAGCGTATTAATTAATAAAGACACTAAAGTATTGGTACAAGGTTTTACTGGTAAAAACGGTACTTTCCACTCTGCACAAGCTTTAGACTACGGTACAAAAGTTGTTGGTGGTGTTACTCCAGGTAAAGGTGGTACAACTCACCTTGACTTACCAGTATTCAACACAATGAAAGAAGCTGTACGTGAAACAAATGCTGATGCATCTGTAATCTATGTACCAGCTCCATTCGTTTTAGACTCAATCGTTGAAGCGGTTGATTCAGGTGTTGGTCTAATCGTTGTGATCACTGAAGGTGTTCCAACAATCGACATGCTTAAAGCAAAACGTTACTTAGAAACTAACGGTAACGGTACTCGTTTAGTTGGTCCTAACTGCCCAGGCGTGATCACTCCAGGCGAATGTAAGATTGGTATTATGCCTGGTCACATTCACCAACCAGGTCGTATTGGTATCATCTCACGTTCAGGTACATTGACTTATGAAGCTGTTGCTCAAACAACTAAGCTTGGTTTAGGTCAGTCTACTTGTATCGGTATTGGTGGTGACCCAATCCCAGGTATGAACCAAATCGAAGCGCTTCAATTGTTCCAAGACGATCCAGATACTGATGCAATCATCATGATCGGTGAGATCGGTGGTACTGCGGAAGAAGAAGCTGCTGAATTTATCAAATCTAACGTGACTAAGCCTGTTGTTGGTTACATCGCTGGTGTAACTGCGCCTAAAGGTAAGCGTATGGGTCACGCTGGTGCAATTATTTCTGGTGGTCAAGGTACTGCTGAAGAGAAATTCGCTGCATTTGAACGCGCGGGAATGGCTTACACTCGTAGCCCAGCTGAGCTTGGTTCTACTATGTTGCAAGTTTTGAAAGAGAAAGGTTTAGCGTAATTCGTTAGATTTTAATCTTTAAGAAACCCCAATGGAGACATTGGGGTTTTTTTTATTGGTAAGATTGTTGATGTATGCAGAGACTTATTTTATCAATAAAAATTGATATCTAATCTATTAACTCTAGATCTAAGTATTTTCTTCAAATTAATTATCATAGGAATAGAGAAAAAATTCAGTTTAAAATAGTACTATTTGTGAGATTGTGAACCAATTGATTAAAAATAGCTTATGTAAAAGGGAAAGGTTACATTTGATTCTTATAATTACTTACTTTCCTTATAGCAAGATATGGGCCTATTATGTTTAATAACAAAATAAGAGAGTAGAAAAAAATACTTTCTCCTCTTAAAGTTCCAATAATTATCAAGAAGATGTTAAGAAGTACGGTTGGAAGCAAAATTGCGAATATAGATATTTTATATTCGTACTTAATCATAGCCTTACGATATGATAAATAAGCAAAAAAAGTACTGATAAATAAAGCCAATAAATAAAATCCAAGATATACAAAATTCCCCATTTTAACTTACCCTCATTGTTATTAGGCATCCAAAATAAGAAATAAATTGATTAGAAGTAGCACAGATCTATTGAAACCATTTGAAATGCTTTTTAAAGAATTTATCATAACTCATAATCATCATATTTAAAGAAATTAACTTTTGTTTTAAATATAAAGTGTTGAATTTATTTATTATTTTATATTTTTAAGCTTCTTTGAAAAACTATATGTTCTCATTTTATTCCTTCTTTTTATATAAAAAAGAGCCTCATAATAAAGGCTCTTTTTAGATCAAAATGCTTACTCAGTCTTTGGTTTCAACCCTTGGGTTAGACCATTAATATCACCACCTTGTAGGCCAAGTTCATTCATTAAGCTATCAATAAGTGGAGCTTGCGAGCGGTAGCGTAGGGCACTATTCACCACTTGGTCAGATAAAGATGCTTGACCATTTTCTGTAACTTCTCCAGATGCACTGCTTCCACCTGCAAAACCATTTAAACCATTCACTTGGAGAATTTTAATATCGTCGATATTTTCCATTGGTTTAACGCTTTCACGGATGATTTCAGGCAAGTGTTTGAGCATTGCTAAACGAACTTGCATTTCAACCTGTTCAGCAGAAAGTGTATTCGCTGCTTCATTGACTGCACGCGCACCTTCAGCATCAACTTGGTATTGTTTCTCTAAAGCTTGTGCAAGCAATACTTTCGCATCTGCTTCACCTTTTGCTTTTAAGCGAACTTTCTCTGCTTCAGCTTCAGCAGCAATACGGATTGCTTCAGCTTCATCGGCAGCCGCTTTCTTACCAGCATCAGCTGCAACGGTAATCGCAATTGCATCTTTTTCCGCTGTTTGTTTGGCAGCAACCAACTCAACTGCTTTTTGACGTTCTGCACGTTGAGTTTCACGTACAGTCACAACTTCTTCTTCTGCTTTTACTGCTTCTGCACGAGCTCTGTCAGCTTGTGCTTTGGCTTCTGATTCAGCACGAGATTTTTCTGCAATTGCAATCGCACGATCTTGTTCAGCAAGTTCAATTGTTTTCTTCTGTTCAACTTGCGCTTTTTCAATGAGCTGTGATTTTTGAATATTTTCATTCTCGACATCACGTGCAGCAGCAATTCTTTTCAAATCGACTTCACGTTCTGCGGCAATACGTGCTTCTTCTGCTTCACGTTTTTTTCCAGCCTCTTGGGATGCGATCTCAGCAAGTTGCTCGGCTCTACGAATCGAAATTTCACGTTCTTGTTGCAGTTTTGCGTATTCTTCTTCACGAGAAATTTCTAATCTTCTACGTTCTGCTTCTAAATCTTTCGCACGAATCGCAAGATCAGTATCTTGTTCGATGTCATTACGCTTCTTACGACGGTCTTCGATAGTTTCTGTAAGTTTAGTCAAACCTTCAGCATCAAAAGCATTTTGTGGATTGAAGAATTTAAAGCTTGTTTGGTCTAAACCTGTAAGAGAAACTGTTTCTAGTTCTAAACCATTCTTTGATAAATCTTCAGAGACAACTTGTTGAACTTTTTGTACAAAGTCAACGCGCTTCTCATGTAACTCTTCCATTGCCATCTCAGCCGCTACAGCACGAAGTGAGTCGACAAATTTACCTTCAACTAAGTCTTTTAGTTCTTGTGGAGACATGGTTTTTCTACCCAATGTTTGAGCAGCAGTCGCAATAGATTCACCTGTAGGCTTAACACGCACATAGAACTCAGCCATCACATCGACACGCATACGGTCACGGGTAATAAGTGCTTGATCTGCTGCACGTTTAACTTCTAAGCGTAAGGTATTCATATTTACAGGAATAATTTCATGTAAAACTGGCAGTACAATTGCACCGCCATTCAGAATCACTTTTTCACCGCCAAAGCCAGTACGAACAAAAGAAACCTCTTTACTAGAACGTGTATATAAGCGGGCAACAATGACCCCAATAAAAATTAATGCAGCAAAAATAACGCCTGTGATTATTAAAATCTCAGTGAGCGCTGAGTTAAACATTTAAAGACCCTCGTGTAATAAATATAAAATTAACTAGCAATAGCTTGAAAACCAATTTTGGTTCTTTGTGTCAAAATAACATCTTGTCCTTGTTGGAAAACAATATCCTGCTCAGGTTCAACTAAAACATAGTGTGTTTGACCAAATTGATCTTTAACTTTGGCTTGAGCAGGGGAGTTTGGTCGAGCTTCACCTAAAACGATGTGAGCAGTTCGACCAATCAGATCATCAGTATGTATGGCTGTCGTTTCATCTTTAGGAATAATTTTAGAAATAAGCGCTGCACTGAAACGTACAATAGGCATTGATAGAAATAAGCATGCAGGCGCAATAATCCATGCAGAAAGATAGTGTTCAGTAACATTAAAGAAAATATCTTGAATAATTAAGCCTGTTAGCGCATAGACAGTGAGAAAAATGATTAACCAAACGAGAAGAGGGACTTTTCCTAGATATAACCACTCTAATAGTTGAGTGAATAAGTTCTCAGGTTGATCAATCGAAACATCTGCATGATCAACATCAGTTAGACTATCAGGTAAAAATTGATCTATAAAACTGCTACTTCCACCAAATAACAATAAGATCACTTCAAGCATGCCAATAAACAAACACAGCAATAACGCAATGCTGAAAACTATGTTTGACGGGTGTATTAATAAATCCCAAATCATGAGTCGTTCTCTTATATTTTTCTAAAAATATTTATAAAAATAAATTGCTTATAAGAGTAATTGTATCAAGTGTAAAATTCAACCTATTACAGACATATTCTTTAGGCAAAAAAAAACGCAATGATTGGGGTTGTCATTGCGTTGAACAACGAATCTGTTTAAAACAGTTTCGGTTGAAAGGAGAAATGTCATGAGATTAGTGTTACCTAACCTACATCGCTATATTATAAAAAAACCTGACTAAGTTCATAGGTATTCATGTTAACTACTGTTAATAGATGTTAATAAGTGACAAAAATTGTTAGTAACTGGATTTTTTATAAAGTTCCTTAATTAAAATTAAATCAATGGTTTAAATAAAAAAGCCCAACAAGTGGGCTTTTTTAGAGTAAAAGTAACGTAAATTAGAATTTAAATAAGCCTAATCCATCTTTTACTTCATCTAAAGTTTGCTGCGTGATATTACGACATTTTTCTGTACCTTGTTTAAGTACATCCATAATGTAATCAGGATCTTTTTCTAATTCAGCACGACGTTCGCGAATAGGTGTAATTAATTCTTTTAACACACCTTCAAGACGCTTTTTCACTGTGCCATCACCTAAACCACCGCGGCGATAATGTGCTTTTAATTCTTCAACTTCTTCTTTATTCGGATCAAAGGCATCAAGGTAAGTAAATACGATATTGCCTTCAACTTGACCTGGATCTTCAATACGTAAATGGTTTGGATCGGTGTACATAGCATTGACTGCTTTCTTGATATCTTTATCAGAAGCATTTAACACAATTGTATTGCCTAAAGATTTAGACATTTTTGCTTTACCATCGAAACCAGGTAAACGCCCCATATTTGAGAGTAAAGCCTTACATTCAGGTAACAGGTCATGCCCAATTTGGCGGTTTACGCGACGGACTACTTCATTGGTTTGTTCAATCATTGGAATTTGATCTTCACCAACAGGCACAACAGTTGCTTTAAATGCAGTAATGTCAGCAGCTTGAGCGACTGGATAGCATAAGAAACCTGCTGGAATATCGCGCTCAAATCCACGCATTTGAATTTCAGATTTAATGGTTGGATTACGTTCTAAACGTGCAACAGTCACAAAGTTAAGATAAAGCATTGTGAGCTCATTCAGTGCAGGCAAGCATGACTGAACGCAAATTGTTGTTTTAGTTGGATCGATACCAACCGCTAAATAATCCAAAGCAACTTGAAGAATGTTATTACGAACTTTATCTGGATTGTCCGCATTATCAGTCAGTGCTTGGGCATCCGCTAATAAAAGATGTTGATGATGACTGTCTTGTAAACCTACACGAGAACGTAATGAACCAACAAAGTGGCCAAGGTGAAGTTGTCCAGTAGGGCGGTCGCCTGTCAAAATGATTGGACGTTGATCAGCATTACTCATGATATGTTCCAAGATTCAGTTATTTCATAAATATATAGATTGGCATAATTGTACGGGAAATAAATTTTTTTCGTCAGCGATTGCTTCAACTTTTATTAAAATAATGTTGTGAAATTATTGAGTAATTCTACAATAGCCTGATAAATATAAACTAGGAAATAAAAATGGCGAGTGGTTTATTACTGTTACTAGATGATATTGCAACAGTTTTAGATGATGTTGCAGTCATGAGTAAAATGGCAGCAAAGAAAACGGCTGGTGTATTAGGTGATGATTTAGCTCTCAATGCCCAACAAGTCAGTGGTGTTCGTGCTGATCGCGAACTTCCTGTGGTGTGGAGTGTCGCAAAAGGCTCATTTGTTAATAAGCTTATTCTTGTCCCATTAGCACTTTTAATTAGTGTTGTCGCATCTTGGTTGATTAATCCATTATTAATGCTTGGTGGTCTGTTTCTATGTTATGAGGGCGTAGAAAAGGTTATACATTCTCTCTACCATAAAAAAGCCAAAACACCAGAAGAAGCGAGTGAAGAGCTACAGGAAGTCGAAGTTGACCTAACAAAATTTGAAAAAGAAAAAGTAAAAGGTGCGATTCGTACAGATTTTATTTTATCTGCTGAAATTGTGGTGATTTCGTTAGGTACAGTTGCATCAGCAGCGTTTATGACTAAAGTGACAGTATTGAGTATTATTGCAATCGTCATGACCATTGGTGTTTATGGCTTTGTTGCAATGATCGTTAAGATTGATGATTTAGGTTTATATTTAACACAACAAGTATCTGAATTTAAAAATAAAATTGGGCGTGGTTTACTGGCTTTTGCACCAGTTTTAATGAAAATATTATCTATTGTTGGTACGGTTGCGATGTTTTTAGTGGGGGGAGGTATTATTAGTCATACCATTCCACTGTTACATCATTTCACTGAAGAAACTGTCGATCATTTAGAACTGATACCAAGTTTTGGTTCGATTATTGGCGCATTAACCCCGACATTAATCAACTTAGGTGTTGGTTTTGCGGCAGGTATCATTGTGCTGCTTATTGTTAGTTTAATAAAAAAAGCATGGCCAAAAGCTAAAGCATAAAATAAACCGTCATCATCATAAATTGGAGAATAGATATGCGTTGGAAAGGTCGTAGAGTGAGCACCAATGTCGAAGATCGTCGTGGTGGTGGCGGAGCAAAAGCGGGTGGTATTAGTATTATTGGTTTAGTTGTGGCATTTGTTGCATGGAAATTCTTCGGAGTTGATCCTCAACAGGCTTATCAAGCCACACAAGCAGTTACAAATGCACAATCAGCTCAACAGGGAAGTGAGCCGCAAAATATGACTGACGATCAGAGAGAAGCACGAGACTTTGTCGGTACTGTGCTTGCGGATACAGAGGATACTTGGACGCCTGTATTTCAACAGCTTGGTATGACTTATAAACCACCAAAACTGGTTTTATTTAGTGGCGTTGTTCGTTCAGGTTGCGGTACTGCTCAAGCAGCAATGGGGCCATTTTATTGTCCAGCAGATCAAAAAGTTTATATCGATACTTCATTTTTTAAAGATATGCGTCAGCAGATGGGAATTTCTGGAGAACAAAATCAAACTGAACTTTCCAGACAAAATCAGGCTGGGGATTTTGCCCAAGCTTATGTGATTGCACATGAAGTAGGTCATCATATTCAAAATTTGTTGGGTATTTCTGGTCAAGTCCAACAAGCTCGTTCGCAAGCAAGTCAATCCGAGGGCAATCAACTCTCAGTTCGCTTAGAGTTGCAAGCTGATTGTTTTGCTGGAATTTGGGCACATCAAAATCAGCAACGGACTCAATTCTTGGAGCAAGGTGATATTGAGGAAGCCATGGATGCAGCTGAAAAAATTGGTGATGATTATTTACAGCGTCGCGCTACTGGGCAAGTCGTACCAGATAGTTTTACTCATGGTACAAGTGAACAACGTATGCATTGGTTTGAGCTAGGACTTAAATCGGGTGATATTAATCAGTGTAATACATTCAAATAAGCAGAGCCAAAGGTGTTCTGCTTTTGATTTCCATACCGAAGTTATACGAATAAAAAAATAAAAGTTCAGTAAAATAATTGTCATAAATACTGAACTTAGATGATGTGTCTATCTATAGACTCATATTTGTTATTTCAATAAGAACTAAGATGTCTTAGATAAAAATTCTACTTCAGTAATTGACGGTAAATAAATTGATGAGTTACGAATTCCACCGCGAAATCCAAACAGTTTGATTTGGAAAAATCGTTGTGCGTGATAAGTAATAACAAGGGGTAGTATGGGTAATTTTTTTCTTTTACAAGCTTTGACTGCTGTTTTTACGCTTTCAATTGCCACTACCATCTTCAATAAGCGCGTACTTGGATTTCCACAAGCAATTGGTGTACCCATTGTCTCAGCAATTTTTGTCTTCATTTTACAATGGGGTGCAAGTCTACTGAATGGTAATCAATTTATTACGATTAATATTCACAATATTGAATCGGCTGTACGTGAAATTGATTTCTATGACTTCCTCATCAATGGCGTTATCTGTTTCATTCTTACTTCTTCTGCATTGAAGTTTAAAATTTCTGATCTTAAAAATTATTGGAAACCAATCAGCATCTTGGCGACTATTGCACTAGTTTTGTGTGCAGTTATTTATGCTGGTCTACTTTATTTGTTCCAATGGGTGGTAGGTTATTCAGTGCCAATGTCAGTGCTTTTATTACTCGGTGCTGCTTTAGGTGCAACTGATCCGATTGGAATCAAAGGAGTTTTGAGTTCTATTCGAGCGCCACATCATCTAATTGTTAAGCTTGAAGGTGAATCATTATTCAATGATGCAATGTGTATTGCTTTATTCATGACTTTGCTGAAAGTTTTACAAGGTGAGCATTTCTCTCTATTGGCAACGATTGAAACTTTGCTATACGAGATTTTTGTCGCTGTCATCATTGGCTTTGCGTTTGGTTTCGGTATTTTGCGTCTCTTACGCGGAAAGCACGAAATGGAGTCTTTGATTCTAACGACTGCATTACTAGCGAGTGGATCTTACTTGGTCGCATTATTTGCACATGCATCTGCACCAATTGCTTGTGTGATTGGTGGATTGATTGTTGGAAATAAATGGCAAGAGTTTAGAGAACAACGCGAGATTAGAGAGGTCAATCATTTTTGGCATGCTGTAGAAGGGATCATAAATTCTTTTTTATTCACCTTAATAGGTTTAGAGCTCTTTATCCTTGATCTAAGTGCCAATTTAATTATTGGTGGAATTATTGCCTTTCTTATTTTGCACTTGTCACGCTTTGCTGCAAATTTTGCAGCATTTGCACTGTTTCCGTCATTCAGAAATAAAAGCTATAACGGTAGTTTAACGATTCTTTCATGGGGTGGTGTGCGTGGAGGAATTTCGCTTGCTTTGATTCTCGCTGTTGCGAATGTACCTGCACTCAGTCCATATAGCAGTATTTTAATTGGATATACATTTATCAGCGTATTACTGTCTGGTGTGGTCTGTGGGCTTGGCTTACCTGCAGTAATGAATGCATTTTATTTTAATCCCAACGAAGAAACAGAAGGGGTAAAAGGCTTCTATCAGCGCTTGTGTAATAAAATGAACAGACGTGGCTTTAAATATATTGTTAGTGAAGATGAAAGTGGAAAAGAGTCTATTAAAATCTATAATCCAGAACGAATAACAACGATTAAGTCTGATGATGAATTGACAGAAATTTACCATCCGGAAAAAGTTAAAGAGGTTGAACGACTTCAGAATCCCCAAAACTTTTAATTAAAATTAACAGGTTCTTATTTGGAATTTTTAATAAATTTATTTCTGTTTTAAAACTTACTAAACAGTAAAACAGTTATTTTGGTTCCTTAATAGAACTTGTTTATTTCTAGTATAATTAATTATTGGTTTTACTTAATCTAAATTAATTAAAAATAAGTATAACTGATATTTTTAATTTAAGTCTTTAGTCTATGTTTTATCTTTATTCCTTATAGTTTATTTGTTATAAATCAATAAATCTGATATTTGGTGTAACAAAATGATAATTGTATATTAAATACAATTTAATAAACACATGAAGGTTTTTAGATTTAGTTATGCTGCAAATGAATAATATTTTTTTAAAAAATAAATAAATACAATTTGTTAGTTTGATTTTTGTGATTTTAAAATCATTTTTTTTTACTGGCTGATAAACTATTTTTTGTATATCTTTATAATATATGGATTTTTAAAGTATAGGGCAATTATGATTTTTTTGGTCATTTTATTAATGTCTTTATTGTTTAAAAAAAATAAATTATTTAAATAGTTTTATTTATAAAACGTTAGGTTGTAAAACTTTATTGACCTTTTTTCTATGATGATGTTGTCATTTTTGTAAAGTTTTTTTGTGATGTGTTTAACAAAAGTGAATTTTAATTTAGATTTTAATAGGTATAGGAAATGATTAATAAACCAACCAAATATACATACACAAGAATTATTAAATAATCAGAGGAATAACGACCATGTCTGAAATCCAAATAATTTCTAAGGAAAGTCATAAAACCCTTTCTAATACAATGGAAAATACTACAACTCTACCTTCTGAGCCTGCTGTAGTATTAATTAAGGTTCCGTTAAAGGATATTGTCGTAATTAAAAAGGACGGTTTGAATGCAATTGTTTTTTTAAAAAATGGAGAAACAATCGTTGTTCAAAATTTCTTTAATGAAAATAGTAACATTGATAATAGTCTTGTTATACAAGATGAAAACGGTCAGTTAGTTTGGGCTAAATTCAAAGAGGGTGAAAGTGACGCGGATGCAGACGCGGATGCAGATGCAGATGCGGATTCCGACAATGAAGGTGCTGTTTACTTAGAAGAAACACCAGCAGCTCTTCCTGAAGTTGTTGAAGCACCAGTATCAGATGTAATTTTTCAACCTATTCAATCCATAGAACCACTTTTATACAATGATGCATCAATGAGTCCATGGTTGTGGGCTATTCCTTTGGTTGCTGGCGGTATTATTGCTGCTGCTAGTGGTGGCGGAAGTGATAATAACAATAATAATAACGGTGATACGACTCCGCCAAATACAGATGATGTTGGTTTTACAGTTGATTCTGTTACTGATGATAATACTTTGAATGCTGCTGAATCAGCAGGTGATGTAACCATTACTGGTACTTTAACGAACATTCCTTCAGATGCTGCTACTACTGTTGTCACTGTAATTGTGAATGGTGTGAGTTATTTAGCAACTGTTAATGCTGCCAATGGCACATGGAGCGTTGTGGTTCCAGGTAGTGGATTATTAGCTGATAGCGATAAAATAATTGAAGCGAATGTTAAGTTTACTGACGCTGCTGGCAATAGTAGTACGGTTACTGATACGCAAAGCTACTCTGTTGATGTCGATGCTCCGAATGCTCCGGTGATTAACCCAATTAATGAAAATGATCCAATTACAGGTACAGCAGAACCTGGTTCAATGGTGACTGTGACCTTCCCTGATGGGAGTACAGTGCAAGTTATCGCTGGACCAGATGGTAGCTGGACAGTAGATAATCCTGGGTTAAATGATGGTGATCAGGTTACAGCAACAGCGACGGACCCAGCAGGTAATACATCAGATCCTGCAACAGCAACAGTAGATGGTTTAGCCCCAGCTATTACCATTGATGATATTATTACCAATGACAGCACCCCAGCATTAACGGGGACAGTGAACGATCCAACAGCAACGGTGACCGTAAATGTAAATGGTGTGGATTACCCAGCGACCAACAATGGTGATGGCACATGGACATTGGTAGACAATACGCTGCCAGCGTTAACAGATGGTGCGTACACAGTCACGGTGACAGCGACAGATGCAGCAGGAAATTCATCAACAGCAACATCAACGTTGACTGTGGATACCACAGCACCCGATGCACCAGTACTTGATGCAATCAACGCAACAGATCCAATTACAGGTACAGCAGAACCAGGCTCGACTGTTAAAGTGACCTTCCCAGATGGCAGCACAACAGAGGTTGTGGCTGACCCAACCACAGGCGAATGGAGTGTACCAAACCCAGGTGGCTTGGTGGATGGTGATACCGTTACAGCAACAGCAACTGACCCAGCAGGCAATGAATCATTACCAGGGACAGGCATTGTATCAGCAGATATCACCGCACCGATTGTGACGATTGATGATGTACTGACTAATGATAGTACTCCGCCATTAACAGGCACTGTGAATGACTCATTAGCAACCGTGACTGT
>MPMF02046587.1_pt1 | contig 116458 bp, 110 predicted proteins | sample 1617271 | NCBI WGS metagenome assembly MPMF02 (sample SAMN05944812, study PRJNA350692) | marine metagenome | biome: marine; feature: ODZ; material: water; isolation source: 120 m water sample prefiltered with 30 um filter, filtered on to 0.2 um... | place: Pacific Ocean | collected 2012-04-09... | reverse complement strand
ATTTGGCGAAGCTGGAAGAGGTTTGGGTGGACTTACAGGCTTACTAATGAGCAACATTATAACCATGAATGCCGGAAGAAGAATTGGTAACGCTTTAGGGATAATATTCGGAATTACACTAGCTACGTTATATCACACATTGTATAAAACTGGCGGCGTAATATCTTTTGGGTCGAGGCCAGTACCCCCAGTTAAAACAATACTACCATCTGCCAAAGCTACGTTATATCACACATTACTATCATCTGCCAAAGCTACGTTACACACATTACTATCATCTGCCAACAAAGATGGTTTAATCATATTATACCAAGAATGCCTATACAGCATAAAAGAATGGTTAAACAACTCCTTGACACCCGGAAAAAGAAAAGCAGCGCTCGCTTCCGATAACCTTACTAATAATTCAATGAATCCTACAAGCGCTTTTGTTTTTGTCAAGGAGAACGGTGCTAATTCTAGTTTTATTGGAACTATTCGTAACAAGAATTTAGGACGAGAAGTGATTGCTGTTAATCCTACTCCCAACTCCATTGAACAAAAAATAGATTTATAGCTGTGAAAATTACTAATATTTCCCTTTCAGACGAGGAACTAAAACGCTATTCACGTCAACTTTCGTTGAGCCAAATTGGCATGTCCGGACAAAAAAAAATCAAAAATGCAAAAGTACTTTGTGTAGGCGCTGGAGGCCTAGGATCTGCAGCATTAATTTATTTAGCTGGAGCTGGAGTTGGAACCATAGGAATAATCGACGACGACCAAGTTGAATTAAACAATCTACATCGACAAATCATTTATAATACGCAACAAATCAATATGACTAAACCTGAGGCCGCTAAAGAAAGAATTCAAGCCATTAACCCAAATATAAATGTGATTACTTATAACACCATTCTGTCGGATCAAAATGCTTTAGACATTATTGACTCATATGATATAGTTATAGACGGTACAGATAATTTTACAGCCAAATATTTAATTAATGATGCCTGCATAATTTCAAACAAACCAAATATCTTTGCAACTATTTATCAGTTCCAAGGCCAATGCTCTATTTTTACCAGAGCGGGTCCTTGTTATCGATGTCTATACCCAATATTCCCAGAAAACCACACCCCTAACTGTGCTCAAGCAGGTGTCTTAGGCTCTCTACCAGGACTGTTGGGAACGATTCAAGCAATTGAGACCATAAAACTTATCGTAAATACTGGGTACCCTTTAATAGGTGAAATACTTACCATCGATGTTTTATCTATGCAGTTCAAGAAACATAATATAAAACAAAATCCTTCATGCAAAATGCATCATAAAAACATTGAAAAACACATACTAAAACAAACATCATCTACTTTGGATTCATTCTGTACTAATATCAAAAGTATCTCTGCAAGAAACCTGAAAAAAAGAGTAAAAGAAGGCATAGAAATACAACTTGTTGACGTTCGTCAAAAACATGAACATCAAGTTTATAATATTGGAGGGAAAGCTATCCCCCTAAACGAACTTGAAAAAAGAATTAATGAACTGAATCCAACTCAAGAAGTTATTGTTTATTGTCAAACCGATCAGCGCAGCAAGAAAGCAGCTAAAACACTAATATCATTAGGTTTTAATTCTGTCTTGTATTTAAAAGGAGGCATAATCTCGTATTAAAATTATTTTTGTTAATTTTCCAGATAAACATTTATTTACAGCTAAAAATGAAATTTAATTAATTTAACAAAACTCCCTTTAAAGCCATAAAACATCGGGTTATAAATCTGAAATATTTTTCAACACCATTTTTTCAATCTGGCAATAATGACAAATCTAAAACTGTATTGATATTCATAAAAGAAAGCGATAACTCATTTGGCACTTCAATTGCTTTAGCCTTTAAATTATCTAATAAATTTTTCATAGAACCCCCTTTGGGCAGTTGACTGTACATATTCAATAAAATTTTATTTGTTTTTTTATTGCAATTTATAACAAATGGCAACGGATAACTTTCGTAGTAAACTGCCGGATAGTCATGTGCATAACCTAACAACTGAATTAACAAACTCGCTTTTAATAGAGGCATATCTACCGGAATGAATACTATGTTTTCTGTCTGCTCAGATAGTGAACTCATTACTGAATAAATACCCCCTATAGGACCAAGATGCGGTTGTACATCTTCTATGGATTTATATCCTTCAATATATCCACTTATAATAATAGTAGATATGCCTGTTCGCTTAAGTAATAAATAAGCATGTTCAATTAATTGTTTATTTTTATACTTAACATAGACTTTATTTGATCCCATTCGAGAAGATTTTCCTCCAGCAAGAATAACCCCTACCACTGATTCATCTATCTTTTTACAATCCATATTAATAAGTTTCCAAAAATTCTATTCATGTTGGCACAATGCATGCCCTTTAACCCACTCACTATTTCCATCAATATAATATTCTTTCTTCCAAATAGGACACCTGTGTTTTATTTGTTCAATTAAAAACCGATTGGCGTTAAAAGACTCTTTTCGATGGGGTGAGCTTACTGCTATTACAATACTAATATCACCCACATTTAATTGCCCCTTGTAAAGTGAAATATAAATCTTTAACACATCTTTTGATAATTGTTGTGCCTCATCGCATATAGTTTCTAACATATTTAAGGCTAACTCTGTAAATATATCATAACTCACAGCAATCACTTCTCGTCCTAAATTCTTGTTACGAATAGTTCCAATAAAACTAGAATTAGCACCGTTCTCCTTGACAAAAACAAAATCAAAAGCGCTTGCAGGATTGATTTTGTCTTCAGTAACAATAATATTATAATTTGGATTCATTATCCTAACCTCCACATACTGGTGGTAAAATATATAATGTTTGATCTACAGTCAAAAGTGCATTTTCAGATAGCACCTCAGTTTCATCAGCAATGACGGAACATTTAAATAAAGAAACGTCCTCACCAAATGGGTTATCAAGCAACATATTAATCAAGATTTCACGTATTTGTTCTACTTTCGTATTTATCGGAGTACTAATGATTACATTCTGTTGACTAGAGTAATCTCTCAACACTCCAAAAAGATTGACACTTATCAATAGATCTGTGTTATTTACCATAGCTTTTAACTCCTATTCATGCCCGGATAAAATGGATAAACATCAATAATTTCTCCAGAGGTAAACCCTCCTTTTATCGCATTTGAAACAGCCCAACAGTTTGCCCTAATTAAAGGTTTAATTTTAAAAGATTCTTGACCTGACAATACTTCAACATTAGACTGCCCATCACTATTAGTGCTCAATACTGCTTTATAAAAATATAGTAAATCACCATTGGTTTTTGCAGAATTTATAAGTTTAGCTTTAACTGAGGTCTCTGCCCCCATCATTAATATATTTCTAAGTAATGGATAAAGAAAAAACCTCAACCCAACAGCAGTTGATACAGGGTTGCCTGGTAATCCCAAAATAAAGCATTGATTAATTTTTGCGAACAGAACTGGTTTACCTGGTCGTATTCTCACTTTATGAAAAATAACATCAGCCCCCATTTCCTCCAATGCTTTGGGAATAAAATCATATTCACCAACAGAAACTCCTCCAGAAGTTAAAATAACATCGGGGGGACTATGTGATTCTAATAATTCATTCATTTTATTAATAAAACCTTCTTTACAATCACTTAAAACTTCATAATGACATAGATTCGCGTTAAATGAAGGCAATAAACTTTGAATATAAGGACCATTTGAGTTATAAATCATTCCTGATTTCATCGATTGTGAAACATCAGAAAGTAATTCATCCCCTGTACAAAAAACAGCCACATTAGGGATCTTTTTAACCGTGACTTCGCTAATTCCCACTGCTGCTAGAGCCATAATATGAGAAGGAGTTATCATCATGCCTGGACGTAGAATCACATCTGCAATTGAAAAGTCTTCACCAGCGCGTCGAATATTTTCTCCACATGAAATTATTTTATTAATTGATATCTCTACTTGCTGATCGTTCTTCTTTTGAGTAACATCTTCTACTCGAACAACTGTATCATAGCCTCTGGGTATTGGAGCCCCAGTCATTATTGAGTAAGTTGTATTTTTCTTAACAACAGCCGGAGAAGAAATGGCATCCCCAGCTTTCACATGCCCAACAACCTGAAAGGAAACTGGTTCTGAACCTTCATCTTCTTGCAGATCTTCACTTCGTATAGCAAAACCATCCATAGCTGAATTATGAAACTGAGGAATTTCAATCGGGCTACGGACTTCTTTGGCACTCATATACCCCAAAGTCTTTTGTAAGGCAAGCTTATGTGAGCTTATTGGTTCACTAGCAAGTTGGATTTTGTTAATAGCTTCTTCATAACTAATCATGTTTACCACCTGCAACCATATATAAAGCATGCGGTAGAATTTTTTTCAAAATAGTAATGCTCTCTCTAACAGCATTGGTACTACCAGGTAAAGCAATAATAAGAGTATTCTTAATTGTTCCGGCCATACAACAACTCAGCCAAGAGCGCTCATTATAACTTGCTCCCTCATAACGTAATAACTCTCCTATTCCAGGAATAATACGATCACAAACTGAGTATAAAACTGACGGCGTAATATCTTTTGGGTCGAGGCCAGTACCCCCAGTTAAAACAATTAATCTTGGCTCATGCTCTTGTAGTACATTTATTATATGCTGAGATATTTTACTTTTTATATCAGGCAACACAGTGTAATCACAGATATTACCCCCTATATCTGAAATCATTTCGTACAAAATCTTACCCGACTTATCAGGATATATTTTTGCATAAGCACGATCACTAGCAGTAATCACAGCAACCTTAGAATCCTTGATAAGTTTTTCTTCCGATTTATCAACAAACAAAACATTTCTAATATAATCTGGCAGCCCAGTTGAATGAGTCCAAAATCCATTCTTACCTCCTTGCTTGAACAACAAACGTATATCCGTAATATCTAACGAGGCTTCAACCATTTTGGTTAAATCGTATATTGTTAATAAAGCCGCATTTACTCCTGATAATGCCTCCATTTCTACACCCGTTTTTGTTTCAGCTGAAACATCACAATATATTGTAATGGAGCAATCGTTAATATTCATTTGAGAATAAATAGCAACATGATCAAGATTGAGTGGATGACATAATGGAATAGTTTCAGGAGTTCTCTTTGCTCCCAAAACACCTGCAATCTCAGCAGCATACAACGGATCTCCTTTGGGGAGCTGTTTAGACGTTATTAGTGTGAAAGCTTTTAACCCTATAGATATTTTACCTTGGGCGATTGCCCGACGAAAGGTTGTTTTTTTATTACTAGTTGAAATCATATGATATGATTTATTTAATGGTAACTCTGAGCTCATTTTAACCTCCTATAACCGCTAGATTTTTAGTATTACCTGTCTGATTTAAATTCAAAAAATGACTTTCTTTTTTTAATCCTATTAAACTTAAAATCAAACTCTTTAATTCTTCTTTTTGTGTATCATCTTGTAATAGGTGACGTAATGAATAGCCAATATCAGAAAACAAACAAAGATGTAAATCTCCATGCGATGAAACACGAAGTCGGTTACAACTTGCACAAAATGAAGGTTTATACGGCATAATTAAACCAATACTGCCTCTATGATTAATATGTCCAAAATTAACAGCCGGACCTGCAGCTATATGTTTTTCTATATTATTCCAACCTTGGTCCAGTAATTGTTGTTGTAAAGAGGAAAGGCTGACATGGTGTTTCTTAAAATAAGTTAAGTTTTCTCCAGTTTGCATCAACTCAATAAATCTAACATTAATCGGATTATTTTTCGTCCAACCAATAAAATCAGCTATCTCGTGGTCATTTATACCCTTTAATAAAACAACATTAATTTTTATTTTTTCAAAATTTAAATTTTGTGCCTTTTCAATTCCAGTCAATACTTTGTTCAAACAGTTATGCCCAGTAATATTAAAAAAATTAGAAGGCGATAAACTATCAACACTTACATTTATCTTTTGTACTCCTGCCTCATAAAGATGTTGTACATCACGAGCCAATCGATAACCATTTGTGGTATATGCTATCTCCTTTATAGCTGAAATTTGTTTTAATCGTCTAATTAATTCGAAAAGATCAGAGCGTAATGACGGCTCTCCTCCTGTTAGTCTAACTTTCTGAACACCCAGTTCAGAAAATGCTAAAACTAAACGACTAATCTCGTTTAAGGTTAAAAACTTTTTATCACTTATAGGGCATCCTTCAGGCAAACAATAATTACAGCGGAAATTACATAACTCTGTAATCGACAACCTCAAATACATTAGATGTCTGTTAAATTCATCTCTCAGTTCACTCATTATATTAACACCCAATTATCTTGTTTAAAATAACCTATCAATAAACATATTAATTGTCTTTTAAGCACATTCATCAAAGTTTCCGACGTACAACTTGATACCCTATCCTTCGGAAATACATTATAGGAAAACTTAATACATGCACTAATCTAGTAAATGGAAAAATTAATATAATAGAAAACCCACATATAATATGTAATTTATACACTAATGGTACAGCAATCAAAAACTGTGAAGCCCCGGAGGCACGAAAAGTTATAATGTGCTGAAGCCAAGAAGCCATTGCAACCATTTCAACCCCACTAGAGTGATGATATGAAATAGGAATGGTACAAAGACCCAATATCAGCTGAAGATAAATTAATAATAAAATAAATATATCCATATAGGTTCCTGTAGAACGTATTCTTGGATTAAATAAACGCCTATAAACCAGCATGGTCATACCTACAAAACAAATTGATCCAAAAACACCCCCGGCAACCATAGCCAGCATTTGCTTATGTTGAACTGAAATGAATTTTTCGTATATAAACTCTGGAGTAAGCAACCCAAAAAAATGTCCCACCATAAGAAGTAATAGTCCAACATGGAATAAATTACTTGCTAAGCTCATGCCCCCAGTTGAAAGAAACTGGCTTGAGGCTGATGTCCAACCATATTGTGCATAATTAAAACGCATCAAACTTCCAATAATAAAAACTGTTATTGAAAGATAGGGATAAATTTCAAAAAAGAAGTTATTTAAATACATCATTCGGCCTCCAGACGATCGTACTTGTTAAAGGTATTAATATTTTTAGTTGTCGAACAACTTAATGGGCATTTTTTTGGAAAGGCCTCCGGTTCCTTCCACTGCTCGTCTAACTCTTTTTTGTTATCTCTTTCCTTTTTATAACCCTTCATAACTTTTTCTATATATTGAGCATCTGGTTCACTTGAGGATAAGGATCTAATTGCAGAAAAAACTGCAGAATATGGGCTTTTATGCTCTAGAAGCCTTCTTTCGAGAATAACAATTATATTAATATATGAGGCTATAATTTTCTGCGAGTCTTCCATTGAAAAAAAAGACAGGTGCTCCAAAAATACAGGCAAATAATCAGGCATTTCACCTGGTTGCAACTGCAATTTATGCTTTTCATAATGAGCGACCAAGTCGACCAGAGCTTGTCCACGATCACGAGAATCACCATGTAAGTGCTCAAATAGATATAAAGAAAGTAAGCTTTTAAAATCAAACAAAGAAACATAATTTTCTTCTAATTCAAGCAAATCATGAGATTGTAGATAATTAATTAATTTATCAATATTATTTATTATTGCAGGAGACAATAACGCCTCATCTAACAAGACCTGCTTACATTCATCGTATACTTTATTTAAGTTATAACCAGGATAACGAAGCAACAACCCTAATATTTTATATGTTCTATGGTTAATCTGTGTCATTATCAACTCCCCCATAAGTATTTTTACATTTATCAGAAATAAATTCGCAATCGTTACAGCTAAACCCAGAACTAGAACGTTTATCAAAAGCATCTTCCGTATACATTTCGGTGTGTGCAGTGGGTATTACAAATCTATCTTCATAATCAGCCAATGCTAGATAACGATACATCTCACTCACTTGATCTTCAGTTAAGTCTACTTGCCTTAAAACTTCTTCATTCCACTCTTCGCCGATTTTTTTACTGCGCATATGAGCTCGCATAGCCAACATTTTCTCTAATGCTCTAACAATCCAGCCCTCTTCACCTGCCGTCAGTAGATTTGCTAAGTATTTTACAGGAATACGCATACTTGCAACATCCGGAATAACTCCATTAATACCCATTTCACCACTATTGGCTGCAGCTTGGATTGGGCTTAAAGGAGGAATATACCAAACCATAGGCAATGTCCTATACTCTGGATGCAATGGAAATGCTATTTTCCAATCTATAGCCATTTTATAAATAGGTGATTTCTTTGCCGCTTGAAGCCAACTATCTGGAATACCCTGTTTTCTAGCTTGAGCTATCACTTCCGGATCATACGGATCTAAAAACATATCCAACTGTGATTGATAGAGGTCTTTTTCATCCTTAGTACTTGCTGCTTTTTTTATCTTATCTGCATCGTAAAGCAGCACCCCTAAATAACGAATTCTGCCTACACATGATTCAGAGCATAGTGTAGGTAAACCCGACTCAATCCTTGGGTAGCAAAATACACATTTTTCTGATTTTCCCTTATCCCAATTATAGTAAATCTTTTTATACGGGCAGCCACTAATACACATGCGCCAACCACGACATTTATCTTGATCAATTAAAACAATGCCATCTTCTGCTCGTTTGTAGATAGCCCCTGACGGACAAACCGCAACACAAGTAGGATTAAGACAATGATTACAAAGCCTTGGAAGATACATCAGAAATGTATTTTTAAATTGCCCATAAACATCCTTCTGAATATTATCAAAATTCTTATCTTTAGAGCGCTTATCAAATTCCCCACCTAAAATATCTTCCCAATTAGGACCCCATTCTATCTTCATAGCCTTTCCGGTAATGACTGATTTAGCATCAGCAATTGGAGATTTTTTTATCTTTGGTGCCTTTTGTAAAAATCCATAATTATAAGTAAATGGTTCATAATAGTCATCGATTTGAGGTAAGTCAGAATTAGCAAATAGCTTAGATATAACTTTGAGTTTATTACCTAATTTTGGTTTAATTTCACCTTTTTCATTTCTCTGCCACCCACCATTCCAATGTACTTGATCTTCCCACCTTTTTGGATAACCGATACCGGGCTTAGTTTCAACGTTATTAAACCATGCGTATTCAATTCCTTTACGTGAAGTCCAAACATTCTTACAAGTCACAGAGCAAGTATGACAGCCAATACATTTATCTAAATTTAAGATCATTGCAATTTGCGCACGCACTTTCATGATTGACTTCCTTCTTTTTCAAAACTATCTGCCGTCTCTTGTTTTCGCACCACCACAAACTCATCCCTATTACAACCTACTGTTCCGTAATAATTAAATCCGTATGATAATTGAGCATACCCTCCAATCATATGAGTTGGTTTAAGGGTTATTCGTGTAACAGAGTTGTGAATACCTCCAGGCTTACCCGTTGTTTCACACAAATTTGTCTGATATAATTTTTCTTGTGCATGATACATCATACACATCCCGCTAGGAACTCGCTGACTAACTACAGCTCTAGCAGATATTGCTCCATTGCTATTGAATAGCTCAAGCCAGTCATTATCTACAACATCAATCTTTCTTGCGTCAACTTCACTTAACCAAACAATAGGTCCCCCTCGACTCAACGTAAGCATCAACAAATTATCAGTGTAAGTGCTATGAATACCCCACTTTTGATGAGGTGTAATAAAATTCAAAGCAATTTGCTTTTTGCCTTTACCTTTTTCATCAATAATTGGATAAATAGTCTTTGTATCAATTGGAGGCTTATACGTACAGAGGGTTTCACCAAAAGCACGCATCCATGGGTGATCTTGATATAATTCTTGCCTGCCAGTCAGAGTTCTCCAAGGTATTAGTTCAGTCACATTGGTATACCCTGCATTATAACTAACTGTTTCTGATTCTATACCACTCCATGTTGGAGATGAAATGATTTTTCTTGGTTGGGATTGAATGTCACGAAAACGAATTTTCTCATCTTTGCGATTAACTGCAAGATGGGTATGATCTCGACCTGTTTTCTTGCTTAAAGCATCCCATGCTTTAACAGCAACCTCTCCATTGGTTTCAGGCGCCAATAACAATATCATTTCAGCCGCTTCAATATCAGTTTCAATTCTTGGTCTTCCAAAAGCAATACTATTCTTATTTTGTACTGTTCGATTGAGATCACACAGCTCATTAATTTCATGTTTTGTATCCCAAGAAATACCCTTTCCTCCATTGCCCAGTTCATCTAATAAAGGACCAACTGCCGTAAACTTATAATAAGTATTAGGATAATCCCTCTTAACGGTTGTAATAGAGGGCATAGTCTTCCCAGGGATAGGTTCACACTCACCTCTTTTCCAGTCTTTTATCTTGTGCGTCTGAGCAATTTCGGCAGAAGTGTCATGCAGGATAGGAACTAACACTACATCTTCTTCAATACCAAGGTGGTTTATACTTAGTTTAGAAAACTTTTCTGCAATGCTTTTATAAATTTCCCAATCACTTCGACTTTCCCATACTGGATCAATAGCAGCAGATAGTGGATGAATAAAAGGGTGCATGTCAGACGTATTTAGATCATTTTTCTCATACCAGCTGGCTGTCGGCAAAACAATATCTGAATAAAGTGCTGTAGTAGACATCCTGAAATCTAAAGTAACTAATAAATCGAGCTTTCCTTGAGGTGAGTTCTCATGCCAAACAACTTCTTTAGGTTTTTTTTCACTAATTTCACCAAGATCTTTACCTTGAACCCCATTATCCGTACCCAGCATATATTTCAAAAAGTATTCATGACCTTTACCACTAGCTCCTAATAAATTTGAACGCCAAACAAACATATTCCGTGGATAGTTTTTTGGGTTATCTGGATCTTCACAAGCCAATGTAAGATCTCCTGATTTAAGTTTTTCTATCACATAATCTGACACTTGTTTATTTTGAGCTTTTGCCTTTTTAGCTATTCCTAGAGGATTTTCACCTAACTGTGGTGCTGAAGGAAGCCAACCCAAGCGTTCAGCTTTTACATTACAATCGATTAAAGAAAGATCTTCCCACTCTTCTTTATTTTCAGCAATCGGTGATAGTATCTCATTAACATTAAGTTTTTCATAACGCCATTGACTGGAGTGTGCATAAAAGAATGAAGTTCCATTCATCTGTCTTGGAGGCCTTTGCCAATCAAGCGCAAAAGCAAGAGGCAACCAACCTGTCTGCGGACGTAATTTCTCTTGACCAACATAATGAGCCCAACCACCTCCAGATTTTCCAACACATCCACAAATTACCAACATATTAATAAGACCTCGATAATTCATATCCATGTGATACCAGTGATTCATTGCAGCACCCACAATGATCATAGAACGCCCTTCTGTTGCCGCAGCATTTTCTGCAAATTGAGTAGCTACAGTTATAACCTCTTGACGGTCAACTCCAGTTATTTTCTCTTGCCAAGCGGGTGTAAATGGCTGATCATCATCGAAGCTCTCTGCTATATTCTCTCCGCCCAAACCCCTATCAACACCATAATTTGCAATAAACAAATCAAATACAGTTGTTACTAATACCTCTCCTTCTTGTAACTTTATTTTACGAACCGGTATATTCCTCAGAGAGACAGAGTCATGATCTGTATGTTCAAAATGCTCATGTTCAATGTTACCAAAATAAGGAAAAGCAGCCGGTACAACATCATCATTTGAATCTAATAAAGTAATTAATGCTGAAATAGTATTACCATTGTCTGCATTTTTCATTTCGAGATTCCATTTACCATTCTCACCCCAACGTGATCCTATCGTTCCATTTGGCACAACAATACTCTGAGTATTACTGTCAATAAAAACAGGCTTCCAATCAGCATTATTTTTTTGACCTAAATTATTTTCAAAATCACCTGCTCGAATAAATGATTCAGGAACAAAGAAATCTCCTTTTTTATTCAAGCGAACTAAAAAAGGCATATCAGTAAATTGACGACAGTAGCTCTCAAAGTACTCAACCTTCTGATCAACAAAGAATTTCTTTAATATAACATGCCCCATCGCCATAGCTAATGCTGCATCAGTGCCTTGTTTAGGGTGTAGCCAGATATCAGAGAATTTAGCTGCCTCACTATAATCAGGAGTAATAACTACCGTTTTTGTTCCAGAATAACGAGCTTCGGCCATAAAATGTGCATCTGGGGTTCGAGTTTGAGGAACATTTGAACCCCACATCATGATAAACGAAGAAGAGTACCAATCTGCACTTTCAGGCACATCAGTTTGCTCACCCCAGGTTTGAGGTGAACTGGGGGGCAAATCACAGTACCAATCATAAAAACTTAAGCTTACTCCACCTATTAATGATAAATATCTGGACCCAGCTGAATAAGAAACCATTGACATTGCTGGAATAGGAGAAAATCCTGCGATTCGATCTGGGCCATATGTTTTAATAGTAAAGATATTGGAGGCTGCGATAATATCAGTAACTTCATCCCAATTTAAACGAACAAACCCACCAAGTCCTCGTTGTTTTTTGTACTCTTGAGTTTTTATAGGATCAGAGACGATAGATTCCCAGGCTTTAACAGGATCGGAAAATTGTTTCTTTGCTTGGCGCCACAATTTGATTAGGCTTCCACGTATCAAAGGATATTTTAATCGACTCGCACTATAGATATACCAAGAATAGCTTGCTCCACGCTGACACCCTCTTGGCTCATGATTTGGGAGATCAGATCTAGTACGAGGATAATCGGTCTGCTGACTTTCCCAGGTTATCATGCCATTCTTTACATAAATCTTCCAACTACAAGATCCAGTACAATTAACACCATGAGTAGAGCGAACTACTTTATCATGTTGCCATCTGCGACGATAACAATCTTCCCAGTCTCTGCTCTCACTGATCAACTCACCGTGATCTTGTGAGAATGACTCAGCCCCTCGTGCAAAATATGATAATTTATCTATTAGTGAACTCATAACCACCTCATCATTAAAAATAAAAATTTAAAACAAATAATTTCATCACAACCAGTAATCAATAATGCATATTCCAATTCAAATTCCACATAATCCACAAACTGCCCCCAACAAGTACCATTACAATTAAGAGCATAAATGCAAACGCAAGAACTTGGTTAATACCCTGCTGAGTTCGTGTACTTAGACACATAAAATAAAAAGTTTGAACTAAAAACTGCAACAAGGCTGTGGTAAAAATTAATAAATACATTGCTGTCCCTGTAAACATCCTATTCTTTATAGCAAAGAAAGGAATGAGTGTTAATATGAGACAAAGAATAAAACCCCTCACGTAACTCTCTAGAGTTTTAGTTTTTAAACCATACTCATCTTCTTGTAGTATGTTTTCACTCATGATATGACCCCCATTAAGTAAACTATAGTGAAAATGAATATCCAAATAATATCGAGGAAAGTCCAAAACAAGCCTAAATAAGTCATTCGTTTTTTAACAGCTGGGCACATGTTAAAAACATTTAGGTGAAACAACATAATTAATATCCAGATTAAACCAACCAAAACATGAAAACCATGAGTGCCTACCAAAACGAAAAAGGCAGATGCTGCACCACTATTTTGTGGTGCATATCCCATCGAAAGAAGGTGATAAAACTCACGAAGCTCCATCCACAAAAATCCAGCACCAAGTAGAAAAGTCATTATCAAGCCAATAGTCATCCATTGTCTTTTTTGATGATTCAGCGCTACCATTGCCAAACCTAAAGTAAAACTACTGGTTAATAAAAATATCGTTTCTCCCAGCACATAAGGAAGCTCAATAAACTGCTTCAACGAAATGCCGTACGCTCCAGGATGGTTCAAGACAAGAAAGGTTGCAAAAAGGCATGAAAAAACGACACAATCTGTCAATATATAAATCCAAAAGCCAAACACATCAATTGAATCTGCTTTTATTTGATGCGTACCTTCATGATGACTCATGCTTAAACTCCTTCCCCTTTAATATAGCTCTGCTCAACATCGAGAACATCTCGTGCCTTAATATAATAATCTGTTTGAGTATTAAATGTCCGAGCAACCATAACAAACAACGTTCCAAATAAACCAATGATACCTGGAATCCACATATGCCAAACCAAGGCAAAACATAATACTGCTGAAAAAAGAGCAATGAAAAAACCGTCTGCGGTGTTTTTAGGCATGTGAATATCTTCTTGTTCCCGGGGTTCTGCTGGCTTCTCACCTTTATTCCATTGTTGTTTTTTTTCCCAAAAATCATCCAACTCAGAAACCGTTGGTATTTGTGCAAAATTATACATAGGAGCAGGCGAAGGCGTTGTCCACTCTAAAGTCCTACCATCCCAAGGATCTCCTGTTTGGTCTCGTAACTCATGTCTTTTCTTAATAGATACAATCAACTGAATAACCTGACAAACTACCCCCAATAAAATCAAAACCGTTCCAATTGCAGCAACGATGAAGTAAGGTTGATACACTAGGTTATCATAATGATTTATGCGACGCATCACACCCATTAACCCCAAAGCATACAAAGGCATGAAAGCAACAAAAAAACCAGAAACCCAAAACCCAACAGCGTATCGTCCCCAAAGCTCATCCAGCTTAAATCCAAACATTTTTGGAAACCAATAAATCAACCCTGCAAAATAACCAAAAACGATCGCACCAATAGCTGTATTATGAAAGTGCGCAACCAAAAATAATGAATTATGTGTTTGAAAATCCACCGTAGGGATTGCCATCAAAACCCCCGTCATCCCCCCAATTGAAAATGTTGTAAAAAAGGCCATCGTCCAAAGCATCGGTGTTTTAAAATCAATTCGACCGCGATACATTGTAAAAAGCCAATTAAACACCTTAACTCCTGTTGGTACGGCAATAATCATAGTGGCAATACCAAAAAATGCATTCACATTTGCACCTGCCCCCATTGTAAAGAAATGATGAGCCCAAACAATAAATGATAAAAAGGTAATTACCGCGATTGCAAAAACCATAGTTGTGTATCCAAATAATCGTTTTTTTGAAAAAGTTGCCACAAGTTCTGAATATATTCCAAAAGCGGGTAAAACAAGAATATATACCTCTGGATGCCCCCAAGCCCAAATCAAATTAAGGTACATCATAACATTACCACCCATCCCCTGAGTGAAAAAATGCATATCCAACATTCTATCAAACGACAACAATGCCAATGAAACGGTTAACATGGGGAAAACCAATGCCATTAAAATTGATGAGCATAAACAGCTCCAAACAAATACTGGCATTTTCATCAACGTCATGCCAGGACAACGCATCTTCAATATTGTGGCAATGAAATTAATAGCAGAAAGTAGTGAGCCCACTCCAGATATTTGAACCGCCCAAATATAGTAATCTACACCAACTCCTGGGCTATATTGAATTCCAGACAAAGGTGGATACGCCAACCACCCGGTGGCTGAAAACTTACCCAAAACCAATGAAATATTAACCAAGCACGTTGCCATAAAAGTCAGCCAAAAACATAACGAATTAAGATAAGGATAAGCAACATCTCGTGCTCCTATTTGTATGGGAATAATGGCATTAAATAAACCAAACATTAGCGGCATGGCAACAAAAAAGATCATAATAACCCCATGAGCAGTAAAAATCTGATCGTAATGTTCAGGGGGCAAGAAACCGTGTGAACCTCCAGCTGATAATGCAAGATGCATTCGCATCATTGCTGCATCTATAAAACCTCTGAGCAACATCATTAACGACAGAAGAATATACATTATCCCAATCTTTTTATGATCAACCGTTGTAATCCACTCTCTCCATAATACTGTCCATTTTTTAAAGTACGTCAAACTACCACCAATCAATGTAAGAAAAAGAACAATCGTTCCCCCACCAAAAATCATAATTAACGGATTATCAAAAGGAACTTGATCCCATGATAGGTTTCCAAAAAAAAGAGTCTTCAACATATTATTTCCTACGGTTTTAACTTTACAATGGATTCACAATACTGATTGTCTGGCTTCATATATTGAGCCATAATCCGATGGAACATTTTATTAGGCTCGTCTACAGATGAGTAAAAAGTTGAGGGATGTTTAATTGATTTTTCCAATAACTGGCTACAGTACAACGACCTTGTTAACTTTTTATTTTTTGGTGAATGCTTGACTGATTTAACCCATTGATCAAAATGCACGGAGTCTGTCACGTCCACATTGAATCGCATGTGAGAAAAACCGTCCCCATTGTATTGTGAATTTAGTCCCTCAAACTGTCCTGTTTCATTGGCGATTAAATGAAGTTTTGTTCTCATTCCTGCCATTGAATAGATTTGACTGCCCAACTGGGGTATAAAAAATGAACTCATCGGTGCTTCTGAAGTTATCCAAAATTCAATTTCTCTATCTTTTGGTATATTGATGTGATTGATAGTTGCTATGTTTTGTTCTGGATAAATAAACAACCATTTCCACTCTAAGGATACAGCATCTATTCGTAAAGGCTTGCCTTCCATCTGAAATGTTTCTTTAAACGGCTGATAGGGATCAAGCTTATGTGTACTATTCCAAGTAATAACACTCAACACAACAATTATGATACAAGGAATTCCCCACCAAATAGCTTCCAAAAGAACACTATGGGACCAAGTCGGTTGATACGATGGGTGATTCTTATTGGTTGCTCTGTAACGATAGGCGAATATAAAACTCATCACGATTACCGGTATTACAACCAACAACATAATGCCTACAGCACTAAACAGTATCTCATTTTCTGTCTTTGCAATAAGTCCTTTCGGATTAAGAACTCCTCCAGTCTCAGAATGGTGACAACCAGCTAACAGCGCGCCACAAACAAGCACACATGAATAGGTTTGCAAACCCTTACTTAAAGGATTTTTTTTCAAAAAAGAAAAATTAATCATGTTTTTTATCCATGAAGTAAAAAATCATGGATCCCATATTAACTCCCTTAGCTAACCCAAGCTATGATAAATGTCAGTTTTTAACGAAAAGTTTTGACTCAGTTACTTTTAAATTAACATTTACATGACCGGCTTAACGGCACCGACTGCATGCAAAACAGTTTTTCATATTAATTTAAAAAAGGGGGCTCTTTGAATTGTAGCGCTGACATAAAATTAGGTTACTAACTATTATTCAATATTTTAATTATTTCACTTTGTTAACTAAATTGAGGTTTTTTTAACCACTAAATGGGCACATCTTTTTCAGATTTCTAACATCTAAAATAGTTATTTTTTTTCCTGAAACTTTAATCACACCTTGTTTCTGCATTTTCGAAAATAACCGCGATATGGTTTCTGTTGACAGACCTAAGAAATTGGCGATTTCTGCACGGGACATTGGAAAAGAGAATGAGAAGATTTCATCTAATCGAAAGTGATAATACAAAAGAAATTCTGCTAGTTTCTCAACACCTGTAGCACTTGGGAAAATGCGTACATCTTGATTAATTTTGACTGACAATAAGTTCACAAGTGGATTGAGTTCTTCTGAATACGGGGAAATTACTTTGACGGCCTCCACATAAGGAATCTGACAAATTATACTATCTTCCAGAGATTTAACCGTTGATCTAAAATACCCTAAAGCTATTGATTCTAAGGCGATTAAATCCCCAGGAAAGTGAAAGTTTATTATCTGTTCTCTCCCATCCTCTGTGTTGACAAACGACTTAAAAGATCCTGTTTTAACAGCAAAAAAAGAATGAAAATCATCACCAAAATGACAAATGCTCGAATCTTTTCTAACTCGCCTTTTTTTCCATTTATCTTGCAGATTCCGCTGTTCGTTAGTGTTCAAACCCATGCAAAACTTTCCGCTATTACACAGCAACCAACAACCGTGCTTTTTTCTTTGATCTATCATGTTTTTCAAAAGTTTAATTCCTCATTCAATTTTAAGCTACAGCAATATGTAAAATTAACACATATTACTTTATCAAAATCACTTAAAAAACAAAAGCCAAATTTATTCTTAATTTAATCACTCAACATTCAGCCGTTAAGTGTGATTTTCAACAAAGAATACTATTAATTGATAAATAAGGCTTTTTACATTTAATTATAAAAACCATCATTTCTCTGTCAATTATTTTTTTATAAACCACTGGACAATAAAATCATCGAGTAATATTAAATACCTGAAGATACATATTAAAATTGTATGTAACTTTATTTTCATCAGCAAGTCATGACCTTTTTTTTGATTCAATGATGTTAATGAATGATTTTTGATCGTCTATGCTGATGCTTTTGAATGGGTAGAGCTTCCTAATGTGTCGGGTATGATTCTATTCGCAGATGGGATACCTCGCTAGCAAACCTTACGCAGCTGGAGGCAGTTACATCAATAAAATGTCAGACTATTGTAAGTCTTGTCACTACAAAGTAACGAAGAAGAATGGCCCAGATGCAGGTCCTTTCAATTACCTGTATTGGGACTTTTTAGATAGAATACCGTTAAAAACTAATAGCTAATCATCGTATTGGAATGATGTATAAGACCTTTGATCGCATGAGTGAGGGAAAAAAACACGCCACTCGAAATGATAGTAAAAAGTTTTTGAGCAGTATTGAATAATACATCAGTCTTAGGCATCTATACTGAAACTTTACCAGTTTTTATGTCTCTAAAAGTTTTTGATGGGTTTTTTAGGTTTGAAAGGATCGTCTTAAACCTCAGTATTCATGGCCTTTAGCGAGTTTCAGTCCTGAAAACATGCGTACTTAGAGAACGCTGAGATTACCAAATTTACTCCAAAATCTCACTTTTTGCTCTCCGTTATATGGGAACGACCGTAACGAAGGTACGCATCTATCAACCAGGATGTCTATTTAAAATCCGTAGCTGCAAAACATGCATTATCTTTAGACAATTCATTGAGAACTAGTTTAGTCGTTACCGCAATAGATTCTGATTGTTTTTGATTATTTTTTGTATTTGAAAAGGTATAGATTGCTAGTACTATTGGCTTACATGCTGGTGACCATACAATCCCTATATCATTAGAAATAACTGAACCCCCACCTGTTTTTTCTGCGGCATGCCAACCTGCAGGCAAACCAGATCTAATTTTTTTATAGCCTGTAGTATTGTTGAGCATCCAAGCTTTCAGCGTCTGCTGATTTTCTTGACTCAAAACATTGTTTTCCAACAGTAATTTTTTTACAATTTGAGCCATATCTTTAGGGGTAGAGGTGTCGTGAACAGTGTTTGTATCGGAATTCAAATTAGGCTCTATACTTGTTAAATTAAATGATGTATTGCCTATTGATTTTGCAAATTCATTGACGCTTTTTGTTCCTCCAAGTCTCTTAATTAAAATATTAGTTGCAGCATTATCACTATAACTCATAGCTGCTTCAGCAAGCTCCGTAATAGTCATAACACCTCTTTCTAAATTCAGACGAATAATAGGGCTCCAAAACACAATATCATTTGAAGAAATTTTGATTTTTTCATCAGTTTCAATTTTTTTTAAAATGGCTGAGGAAACCATCAGCTTCATAGTGCTTTGGAATGAAAATCGTTCATCCTGACGATGAGAAAAGGTATTACCATTGTTGGTGTCAATTGCATGAACACCAATTTTGACATTATATTTCTTCTCAATTTGCTCTAACCCTGTAAGCGCATTGCAATTGGCTGCAAAAAAAATGTTGCAAAACATTAGGCACATTATTTTAAAGTACTTCAATTAACCTCCAAAAATCGGTGAGTTTTAATATCAATTAACATACAACTTAAATTGCTTTCAATCAACTTCATTATCCAATAAGGCCCTTTAATTGTTGAATTAAAAACTTAGATACATAACCATAGCCGAAAATTATCATTTGTTTCTTCATAATCTTTTGTAAGCCTCAAGCGCTTTGTTTCTTGTGGTTGCTAAATCTACAATAGGATAAGGGTAATCTTTTCCTAGAATAATACCTAAAGATTTCAAAATGTCTTCAGGAGCAGTCCATGGCTTGAATAAATATTTATCAGGAAGATTTTTTAATTCAGGCACAAATTTTCTTGTGTAGTGCCCATTTTGGTCAAATTTCTCGCCCTGAGTAATCGAATTGAAAATCCTAAAATATGGAGCAGCATCTACACCGCATCCAGCAACCCATTGCCAGCTAGCACTATTATTTGCAAGATCAGCATCAACTAAGCAGTCCCAGAACCAATCACGCCCTTTGTGCCAATGTATGTTAAGATTTTTGACTAAAAAAGAGGCTGCTACCATTCTGACCCTATTATGCATGTATCCTGTTTTCCAAAGCTCTCTCATTCCAGCATCTACAATAGGATAACCTGTATTACCAGTTTGCCATGCCTTTAAATGTTTTAAATTATTTTTCCAAGGAAATTTATTAAATTTATTATTAAAGTTATCGTTATGCAGTGATGGAAAGTGATGCAGTAAATAGCATGAAAATTCACGCCATATCACCTCACTTAAAAAATGCTCTATATCAGAGTCATTCGCGTGTAAATGCCCAAGGTTATTTACAGATTCCCAAATTTGGGCAGGTGATATTTCACCAAAATGTAAATGCGGTGATAAAAGAGAAGTTTGATTTTTAATTGGATAATCGCGAGAATCTTTATATCCAGACAGTTTGGTTTCTATGAATTCAGATAATTTATTATGCGCTGCAGATTCACCTATATCCCATACCCCAATAATTTTTTTATGCCATTTTTTGTCTGATGGAATTAGATTTAAATCTGCGATAGATGTTTTATTTGTAAGGTCCTTTATAGGATTAATTCTAGTTGGTTTCTTTAATGCTTTGCGAGGATTGTGTTGATGTGATTTCTTTTTGTATGCAGTAAAAACCTTGTAATAAGTTTCATCACTTTTTAATATTTGCTTAGGACCCCACAAGTAATTGCTATTAAAAGATCTGTAATTAATGTTTTTTTTCTTGCAAAGAGATTGGATAGTGTTTTCTTGCTCTATGTGCCATGGTTCATAACATGAGTTACAATAAACATTGTCAGCGCCTTGCTTCTCAATTAGTAATTCAATTATTTTATTTGCTTTACCAATATAGATGTTTAATTTACCTTTCAATGCCTTGTTTAGTTTATTTAACGAATAATCTAGCCAAATCTTACTTGCTTCCCCCAGCTTAAATAGATTAGGGGCACAATCATCTAATATGTAAATAGGGAATATTTTTCCTTGAGCTAAAGCTTCTGAAAGCGCGGGATTATCTGATAATCTTAAATCTTGTCGAAACCAAACTATAGAAACTACTTTTGTCATATTAGGTTGCCTTGTATTGATCCGTTAGTTAATAAAACTTATATATTTCTTCCAGTAGCTAGGATCAAGATTATCCTCCAATCTCCAAGCCCAACATAAAACAGATTTTGCATAAAGCCAGTCAGCGATTCTTTGTGCATCGATATTTAGCTCAGAGCTACAAATATTAATACGATTTTCTATCATTTTTCTGGCATGATTTTCTTCAAGTAATTCTGGGATTGGGTTGCAGAGGTAAGCTGCAGCTTCAAATGCTAGATCACCAACAAATCCTTTGGGGTCAATTACCAACCAGCTATCACCATTTTTTAAAATGTTATCGTGATGCAAGTCACCGTGTAACAGTACTTCTTTTGTTGTAGATTTCAGTAAGTCATCTCTGAGGTGCTTAGCTTTAGATAAAATTTCATCTGGTATATCTAACTTTTGATCTAACGTTTTAAATAATTCACTTAAATGATAGAAATTATGGCTTTCTGGAATTGACGCCTTGTGAAGCTCTTTTATGCTTGCACATAGAATTTTTGTTGCCTCTTCATCATTATCTGGAAAATAATCTTTTAGAGTGCTACCAGGTACTGCGCGTTGCATAATAATCATGTTATTATCCTCAGCAATAACTTCAGCCACAGCATGTTTTGCAAAAGCTTTTAGGCACGATGTCTCTTTAGCGAGCGCCTTACTGTTCATGCCAATTTTTAAAATGATTGGAGTATCGTGCTGATAGCCACTAGCGACATAATTAAATGTCATGTTGTTTACAGGAGTCAAAACAGATAGATTATGTTCGTTTGCTATTTTTGTGGTGATCTCAGGCAGCGAATCAAGCCATTGCTTACCTTCATCATTGTACATTGAGATGACGTTTTTTTTGAGCTCGTTCATTGCAGCTCCTTTTTAAGATATATTTTGTCATGGCCAAGAATATAATTAGGAACTGTGCTGATTACTTTGAACCCTTGTTTTTCGTAGAAGCCTTGAGCTTGAAATCCATAAGTATCTGTAAATATCTTGTGAATTTTATCTGACAGAGCTTTTTCAGAAAGCATCTCCATTAACTTAGAGGCAATTCCAGCTTTACGGTAATTTTCATTAACCCATAGAGTTTTTATGTAAAAAGCATCACTGCATCTTTCTATAATTAGTCCGCCTACAACTTCGCTATTATCGGTGGCAACAATTCTAAAATATGATCCGCTTTCCTTCAAAATATTATGGTTAAAATCCCTTAGACCTTGCTTTAAAATAAGATCTTCTGTGTTTTCTTGCGAATCAGGATTATCTTTTATTTCAAACTTTAGTTCGCTCATGCTGGCTTCCTCGATGCAGTAAAATTACCAGCATAAAATGCGATTAGAGTGTTGCTATCATCAACGCAAGTTTTAAGACTTTTATATTTAGCTTCCCACTCTTGTTCTGTCATATGACCATTACTAATTTGATGCTCTTTGCTATCAAGACATTCATTATTAAGCAGTAACTGCCTAACATCATCCTTGATTAAAAATGGCTGGAAAATTGATCCTTCAACACACTCCATGCCTGCTTGTTTTATTAAACTGGGGAGTATTTTACCAAGGTTACCATTGCGATCATCACCTTCAGCAACCTCATATGGCAGATTAGGTGGTTGCCAAGCAGAATGTTCGGGATAGCTGTAGGCGTAATTAATAATTCCTTCAATGCCGATATAGAGACCGCCTGGTTTTAAAGTTTTTTTAATTTGTTGAAGAGCATGGCGTGGCTTATGCACATGATGTAAAACGAAGCGACAATACACAACATCAAACTTTTGATCTAATGTATCTAATTCATAAATATCATGCACCTTGTACTCAATGTTTAGATTATCCGGAGTTCTAGCCCTCGCGGCTTTAATCTGATTTTCATTATTATCAATCGCAATAACCTGACCATCGCTTCCGACTAGGCCTGCGATTATTTGAGTCATAAATCCAAGACCGCAGCCAATATCGAGTACTTTCATGCCGGATGTTACGCCATGCTTTTTCAAAAAATATTCTGTTTGCTCATTAAAGCTTTTCTCTAGAATTCCGAGGCTTTCTTGGCCTTGTTCACCAATGCTATAGCAATATTTTTCAGTCATGGTCGTTCTCCTTGAGTGTATTTTTCACGGCTTAGCCGATACAGCACATGTCGCTTTAATGGGCTAGTATCTTCTAACTTTGGATGGTCAAAATCATCTCTTTCATTGTGTTGCAGGCCAATTTTCTGCATTACTTTAATTGATTTAGAATTGCCAGCAGCGGTGAATGATACGATCTCTGGTATCTTTAATTCTCTAAATGCATAATCTAAAACGGCTTTCGCTCCTTCAGTGGCAAAGCCTTGCCCCCAGTGGTTGGATGATAAACGCCAACCAATTTCTGTAGCAGGTGTAAAATGCGATTCAAAATCTGCTATTAGCAGCCCAATAAAACCAATAAATTCTTTCGTATCTTTTCTTGCAGAGGCATATAGCGAATAACCATGATTTTCAAAGTGAGTATTTACTTTATCTATAAAGTTTTTAGTCATCTCCAAATTTTGAAGACTAGGAAAATATTCCATAACTTTTGGATCTTGATTAATGGCAAACATTGATTCCAGGTCTTCATCAACCCATGTGCGTAAAATTAATCTGTCAGTTTCTAATATTTTCATACTACATCCTATGACCGCCATTTATTTTCAAGCCATTTCACCAGATTGGGGCATAAAACATTACCGCAATTTGGGACTAATAATGTATAGTAATCTGCAATTTCAAAGCCAAGTTTTAATCCTGTTTTAAGAGAAGCAGTATTATCAATATTGCAACTCCACTCGGGACATATGTTGCGCTTGGCAAGTTCAGAAATCATAAATGATACAACCTGTGTCGCGTATCCTTTGCCTCTATATCTATCTGCGGTGATAACACCTATTTCTGCTATATTAGCGCCAATGCTAGCATATGCCTCACTAACTAAAGTATCATTAACGAAAAGCGCATAACCAGTACCATTGTTAACAAAATTGTCATCGCTACCATACAGTTCTTTTCTTTCGTTATACCAAGTACATTGCTTGAATATTTCAGTAGAATTAACTTTTGAAATTGATAAAGCCTTATGGTGACTGTCTATAGTACCATTGAACTTCAGCAAGGTTCTCACGTGAAAATTCCATCCTTTTTCTAAAAACAATGGATGAAATCGCTTATCGCAATGCACCATGGGGAACTTATAATCTTTAAGAAGTTCTGTTATCTGTAAAACATTTGTTGCTGTTAACTCTCCTGCAACAAACACAAATGGGTCATTGCAATTTTCTCTAACAATTAATACGTCTTTACTTAACTCAAGAATTGTTCCAGTTACCCCAGTCTCTATTATTTCAAATAAAATACCTTGGTTCGGATATTTTTTTAACTGATCAAGAATGTCTTGGTTGTTAATATATTTAAGCTGTTTCATCATCAGTATACTCTAAAATTAATTTCACTCTTTCTTCTATTGACCCAGCTGGTATATGAACACAGCTAAATCCAAATTTTTCATATGCGGCCAGATGAACTTTTTCAAATTCCAAAGACTCCTCAAAACTAATTTGTCTAGCGTCAGCATTTTCAATAAACCCTAAATTATCGATAAAAAATACTTTTTTATCATAACTATTGTACTTTTTAATTCGTTCAATTTCCTGTATTAAATTAGTAGAAGGCTGAAAATTAAGGTGCGTTGCCAGGGCATAGGTGCAAACAGGAGAACGATCATAAAAGTGAAGATCAGAATATTCATCCGATAAATCAATTTGCCTGTGTTTTTGCAAGCGTATTGGGTTGCAAATCATTATCATTCCAAGTTCTAAGTATCAATCGATCAGTTTCTAATATTTTCATGGTAATTTCTCAAGGACATTCTCAATAACAAATTGATATGCTTTCTTATAATCCCAATCACGATACTGGGGAAGTAGGAAGTCCATATCTAACTGAAAGTCTTGGTTGTCTTTTTTTAATTCGAGATTTTTAATAAACTCATCGCGAGTAATAGCTACATTATCATTTTTACAATACTTAGCGAATATATCTATTACACGATCTAAATTAATAATATTTTGACTTGTTACATACCATAAATCGAACAAATCCCTGCCTTTACGACGTTGATACAATGCACGAAGTTTTGTAGCTATTAACTCGTCAATTTCATATGTAGCAATATTTGCAGTGCCGCTAAACCAATCAGATTTAACATCAAATTTTTCTGTTCGTAATGGTAGTACTTGAAAATGTTCTGTCGTATTGATTTCTAATTTTAATTTAGAAGGTAGTTTATTTATTGCTTCATATTTATAAATCAATTTGGCACTGCGCCTCGTTACTTTCCATTTAGGATCACCAAGCCAAGGTTTTAGCACGGTTCTTATTGTATCTATTGTCTGGCCTATTGGATCAGCATTTTTTTGTACAAAATCTATATCTTCACTGTATCTAGAAGGAGGCTTTAAAAATAATTTATTTAGCGCAGTCCCACCTCTAAAAACCAGGCTGGTTTTAACATGATCATTATTGTACAAATCAACTAATGCTCTGCAAATAATTAAATCTTGCTCTATTTGAGCAAGGGTCTGCCATCCATAAGAATTTCTCCATTGTTCAACATATATTTCTGGGATCATAAATCACTCTCTATCTCAGTATTTATTACTATTCTCCACTTTTTACATCTTGGGAATTTGTTCTTAGGAATTCTAGATGATAGTGGCAAATACTTTGGTTTATTTTGTGCAACAAAATCAGCTAATTTAGTAATAACCTTATTAGCTAAGTCTTCATCCATTAAGTCAATATTATCTAATATATATCCTATTCTTTGAAGTTGATATGCTGCACCAATATCAGTTGCTAAATTTATTAATTTATCGGCATCAAGACTTTCTATTAGCTCGGAGAAAACAGTAACAACATTATTTAATCCACCGCAACGATAGGTATATTCCAATAAGTCTAACGCTACTAATTCAGGCGCTGCTACTTTTAAGTAGCCTGTATTAACAGTAAAATCTTGCGTTGGTAAATTTGATAAATCTTTTTTACGTATTACTTCGATTTTTATTTGACCAAACTCCCAAGGATGAGTAATTTTTACATTAGTGATTACTTGAAATTTAAATATCTTTTGGTGGGCTGCTCCATAAAAACCAGCTGCACTCAGCAATGCTACATAGTATTCAGCGCATAGATGTTTCATGATAATTGGAATCAGTTCTTCTGCAGGAATACATCCATGCAGTTTATGTTCTGGCGGTACAATGACATATAAACCCTTTAGAGGCGAGATCAATTCGCCGTGGTCCTTTATACGATAGATAGCGCTTAAGGCAGCACTTTTAGAAAGACTCATATCAGCCATCAATCTTTCCAGGGTAAAATGCCGTTTACCGTGTTGCCTAATTTTTTTGATATACTCTGATAAGCTCATCATTACCTCTAAGTCACGTTTTTCGTGACATAAAGGTATTATGGAGCCTGTTTTGGTGTAAGTCAAGGAGAATTATCAAAAAAAGAGGCCTGACATTCCCTTTAAGTCACGAAAAACGCCATTTTGGAGTCATGAGGAGCATTATTTTGTTGTTTGAAATGTTAATTTTGGAGTAAATTTAGTATAATTTCAACTGTTTAGATGACAAAACGTGTGGAGGCTGTATATGAGCAAAGCGAAAAGAATATTTATTGTCGGCCAATCCGGTGCTGACAAAGGCGTAGTGGCAGAAGAAGTGGCGAAGCAATTAGGTTGGAAGTTTATTAATGCGGACGTTTTAGCTAGCGTTGCATCTATTGGCCGCAGCGTTACCGATGTATTTGGTGCTGGCAGTGAAGATAAATTCAATCAAACATTAACTGAAATCCTGCAACACCAGATTACTCAGGAAAACATCGTGGTTACCACTGACGAAAATGTTGCTTGTGATCCAAAAGCTCGCGAAATATTAAAGTCAGAATTTACCGTGTATATTGAGGTAAGCACCTCAGTTCAAGCTGAGAGAATGAGCAATTATAGGCCGCTACTGCCTGTTGCTGATTATTCAGCGTTTCTGGATGGATTGCAAAAAGAACGTAATCCTTGGTTTGCTGAGGTGTCTAGTTTTACTATAAATTTCGATAATGGTGACATTGAGCGTGACGCCAAAAGCATTGTAGAGGAATACAACAAGTAAATTTCTCTTATTATCGAAAATATCTAAAATCGATAATAACGCCGATCCTTATCACCACCTTTTGAGGTTTGATGCTTGTTGTTATCGAAAATCGCCATAATCGATAACAGTGGCGCTGTATCCTGTGTCCTAAAAGTGGCAAATATCGTCACTAATAGAACATGGTATGTCCTTTAGGTTTCAATATTCGTAACCTAGAGGACAAGATAGGCACATAATGAATTGTGGTCGCCATGTCCCTAAAGTTACAAATAGAGTAACTATAAGGACATGCTGAACTCAAAAACTTAGTCGTGCAGATTAATTTAGGTGCAGATTTTTCGTTCCCAAGAGTGTAATATACCTAAACCAGGTGGGATTGAATTTCATATTTCCTACCCAGTTTGGAGAGCGTTATATTGGTGGATACTAACCTCCGCCAGTTTTTCATTCTCGAAAAGTTTTTGCTGGAATTTTTGGTTTGGTATCAGCACCTCTAAACCCCAGTATTCATGGGCTTTAGCGCATTTCAGTCACGCAACACATGCGTACCTAGAGAGTCGCAAAATCACCCAAAACACCCCAAATTCTCCCTTTTTGTTCTCCAATTCTCCGTTACATGCGAACGTCGGCCGTGAAGGTACGCATCTACCAGGCCTTTGATTTTACCGGGTTTTTGCAATTTCATCATTTTGAGGTTCGTTTTTGAAAAGTGGGTGGAGCTGCACCTAATCAGCGAGAATTTTATGCTGAATATCACATAATTTGGTATACTTACAGAAGTAGAAATATCGAAATTTAAATGGGTTATTTAAATAAATATGGACTCAAGTCAACCCCAAGCAAAGACTCTCCCTGGCAATCTATGGAGTTTTGTTTGGCGATACATGAAGGTCAGGAAACTGTTTATAGCAGCGATGTTATTTGTCGGTATTGCTTGGTCTGTAGAAATGGTTACCAAACCTTATCTTTTAAAAATTATTATTGATACAGCTACGGAATCAAATGATAACTCAGCATTCTCTACAATCATGTTATTAGGACTTATCTATTTAGTTGTTATGTTTGTTGGTGTATTAGTAACAAATTTTTATAATTATATTGGGTTGAAATTATATCCAAGATTAACCGTTGAAATAACAAGAGATGTGTTTAAGCACTTGATGATGCTTCTTATAATTTTTTTCAGAATAATTATGCTGGCGCCCTGAATAAGAAAATTCACGATATTTCGCATAATTCTGCTGTTCTTATTTGTGTTCCTTTTGAGCAATTTTTCATGGGATTTCTAAGGTTAATTGTTTCAACGGGTATATTATATTTTGTTGTTAATCCCATGCTTTCTTTGTATAATACCAGAAGAGTTTAAGGGTCATGATTCAGTTATCATGAGAAAATCACTATGAACAGCAAGATTGAATTACTTCAAGGCACTTCTATTGGATTAATTACTCCATCTAGCCCTCTTTTTCCTGGTAGATTAGAGGCATCTATTGAATTTTTTGAAAAACATGGCTGTAAGGTCAAAGTCGGCAACCATAATACTAAGTCAGATAGATTTTTAGCTGGCACCGATGAAGAACGAGCTGAAGATATCATGAATTTCTTCAATGATCCAGAAGTTGATGCCCTAGTTGTTACAGGTGGAGGAGCTGGTTCAGTAAGAACATTGCCCCTATTAGATTATAAAGCCATTAAAAATAACCCAAAACCGATAATTGGTTTTAGCGATACTACTTCATTACAACTCGGCATTTATAGCAAAACAAACTTGAGATCGTTCACAGGGTTTACCTGCAGAGATGTTGCTGAACTACAGTCTCTCGATCCCTTAATTGAAGACGGTCTTGTCAATTGCTTTATACAAAATAACTACAGTATTTCTGGTGGTGAGACAGTTAATACAGGTAAAGTTACTGCTCCAATCATTGGCGGAAATTTAATGTGCCTTCTTTTCTTAATAGGCACGCCATTTCAACCAAATTTTAAAGATAAAATATTCTTTTTTGAAGAAGTTTGGTCTGAACCGTATGTAATGGATGGCATGCTATCTCAGCTTTACCTTGCTGGAATTTTTGATGAAGTAGCTGGAGTTATTATAGGTAAATTTAAGAACTGTGAATCTAAAATACACGCTGATCGTGATGGCTCATCAGATGCTGTAATTAATGATTGGTGTAAAAAGATAAAAGCCCCTTGTATTAAAGATTTTCCATATGGCCATTTTGATAGCCGGGCCGTATTGCCTATTGGACAGTTGGCAACTCTGGATGCAACTAACTGTAGATTAGATATCATATTTGGCAAGGAAGCATCATGAATTATCCAAGCAGTGTGATTTTGGAAAATCTAGAAACTCCCAGATTAATACTTCGCCACCACCAAAAAGAAGATTTTGATCAATACATAGATGCTGAGCAAAGTTCTGCAAAAAAATTATCACCTTGGTTTGGCTGGATAAATCAAGATAGAGGATATAATACAGCTGAAGATGTTAAGCAATATTTTTTGTACTTAGATGAATTGAATTCTTCTGACAAACCAAGGCAGTTACATTTTTTTATTTTTGAAAAAACTACAAATAAATACATTGGCTCAGTAATATTTTTTAGAGTTGATTGGGATATCCCCTATTTTTATTTTTCTTATTGGTTAGATTCAAGAAAATCCGGCAATGGATATATGACAGAAGCAGTTAATGCTCTTACAAGGTTATGTTTTGATGTTTATGGTGCAAAACGAGTGCAAATTAGTGCATCGATTAAAAATCCCAATAGTCTTAACATACCAAAGAGACTTAATTTTACACTGGAAGGTAGATTGAAAAATTATGCTATGCATTTGTCTGAAAAAGAAGTGACTGATGCGATAATGTATGCTTGTTACTCACCTAATGAATTACCAGAGTTAGAATGTAGCTGGAAATTACGTGAGGTGGTCAGATGAAATACAGAATGAAATTTGCCAACAATAAAAATCCTGTTACAACAATAAAAACTGAGCGTATAACATTGTCGACTCCAGACATAAAAAATGCAGATTTGATTTTAGCTTCTGTTAAAGCATCTGCTGATGATATTTATCCATGGCTGCCCTGGGCGACTAAAGATATTACTTTAGAGAGTATTAAGAATCATATAAATTACTTTATTAAATGCCATACCAGCGAAAAACCATCAGGACTTTTCTTTGATGTTTGGCTTAATGAACAAGGCAAATATTTAGGTAATGTTTACTTTGGTCAGATTGAATGGAGAAATCCAGCCTTTTCTATAGGCTATTGGCTAGATTCTAGAGAATGCAAAAAAGGATATATGACCGAAGCTGTCAATGCTATATCATATGTGGCATTTCAGCATTTTAAAGCCAATAGAGTTGAAATTAGCACGTCTAAGGAAAATGCTAGTGCTAGACGGATACCAAAGAAACTTAATTTTGAACTGGAGGCTGAGTTTGTAAATCATCATGTAAATTATGCTACAAAGGAAGTTTCGAATACGATGGTGTATTCTTGTGTTGATACAAACAGATTGCCCGAATTAAAACAATTAGTTTGGACTACAGCTTCTCAACTAGAGTCGCATGACAAAATAATCACCTGGGCTAAAGAATTTATAAATCCTAACACATTTGAATCAGAGTTAATTGTAGAAACCCCATGGTCTAGTGTTATCAAAATCAATACTGGAGATGAGCAGGTCTATCTTAAGCAAACACCTAGAGATTTATTTTTAGAAGCTGAAGTCATAAAGTTACTGCGCGACAAATGTGATATTAAAATCATTCCAAGAGTTATTGCCGACAACAAGAAAGAGCATTGTTTCTTAATGACAAAATGCGGAGATGTAAGTCTTCGAGATTATTTTGATAGCAAGCTACATCTTGATATATTAAAAAAAGCAATTATTAGCTATAAAAAACTTCAACACTCAACAATAGAATACATAGATGAACTGCTCGCCATAGGAGTACCAGACTGGAGATTAGATAAATTCCCTGCTCTTTATGATGAATTAATTAGCAATACAGAATACTTAGATGATAATAATGTCACCATAGAGCAACAAAAACAACTGCATCAGTACAAAGGTAGAGTGAAAAGCCTTTGCAATGAACTCAGTAATTTTGGAATTATAGAAACATTAAATCACTCAGATTTTCAAGATAATAACCTTCTATATGACAAAACCAATAAAACAACATCTATTATAGATTTAGGTGAAACCGCAATTAACCACCCTTTGTTTTCACTGCATGCCTGCATAGAAGCTGCAAAGAATAGATATCATTTAACAGAAGATTCTGCTGAGTATAAATCATTACAGCAATGTGCATTTGATGGCTTTTTAGATAATAAGAAAAAATTCGATAGAGCTATTGGAATAATTAACCTGTTATTTCCGGTATACCTTTTATTTACGAAAAAAAGATTTCTTGATGCGATTCATATGCCTTTTGATGCCAATGATCCTTTAAGCGTTAAGCAGCATAAAAAAATAAACAAAGGTTTTGTATGGTTTATTAAAAACATGGAAGCTACCAATGCAAAATGAAGAGTTAAAAAAACAGATAAATAAGTGGGCGTTGGAGCAGATTGGATCAGGAGAGCAATATATCCACAGAAACTAACAACCTCTACAGTTTTTGATTCTAAAAGTAATATACATAGTTTGCAAAAAGCTCATAAAATACAGATTAATTTGATTTTTTTATAAATCATGGGTAATATAGACAATATATTCATCTAACTTATTTTTTATAGGCAATAGGTTCAAATAATGTGATTAAATATTTAAAGAAGCATTATACATAGAGTCATAAAAATGATAGCGTTAGGCTACATTAAAACATAACGGTCGATTTTACCTGATATGATAAAAGTTAAAAACATCTCAATTTCTTTTGTTGGGACTACAATTTTTCAAGACGTTAATATTATCTTTAACCGAGATGATAAGGTAGGCTTTATTGGCCGAAATGGCAGCGGTAAAAGCACCTTTTTTAAGTTAATTCTTGATCAATTAGAGGCAGATAAAGGTGTCATTGAAATTCCAAAAAATTATAGAATCGGGCATTTAGAACAGCATATTAAATTCAATCATGAATCTGTGATTGATGAAGTTTGCAGTGTCTTGAGTGAGGAACGTGAATATGAAGGCTGGAAAGGTGAAGAGATTTTGATGGGATTGGGGTTCTCAGTGGAAGATATGCTTAGAAATCCCAATGAATTTTCTGGAGGTTATCAAGTCAAAATAAATTTAGCAAAACTATTACTTGATGAGCCCAATATGTTGCTTTTGGATGAGCCAACGAACTATTTAGACATTCACTCAGTTAGATGGTTAAAGAAGTTTTTGCGCAATTGGAAAGGTGAATTGATTTTAATTACCCATGACCGAGATTTTATGGATAGCGTGATTACTCATACGCTTAATATTCATCGTGGTCATTTTAAAAAGACTCAAGGCAACACACAAAACATTCATGAAAAAATTGCTCTTGAAGAAGATATGTATGAAAAAACTAGGAAAAATGAAGCAAAGCAACGTGAAAAAACTGAAATGTGGATTAATCGCTTTAAAGCTAAAGCCAGTATGGCCAAACGGGCCCAGTCAAAAATAAAGCTGTTAGAAAAGCAAGATCAAAAGGCAAAATTAGCACACATTGAAACACTAGATTTTGAGTTTAATTGCTTGCCTAATATGAGTAAGGGTAATTTTGCTGAAGTGAATAAACTAACCTTTGGTTACGATGATGAGAACCTCATTGAAAAATTATCTTTTAAAGTTAGTATGGATGATAGAATTTGTATCATTGGTAGAAATGGTAAAGGGAAATCTACTTTATTAAAATTAATCACAGGTGATCTAACACCCAAAGAAGGCAATATTCAGATTAATAATAAAACTGAAATTGGCTATTTTGGACAAATGAATATTGATCGGCTTAATCCCAACCTAAGCATTTATGAAGAAATGCAAAATTCGGCACCCACCATAGACCAAACCTCTGTGCGCAAGGCTTGCGGCAATATGATGTTTTCTGGAGGCCTGTCTAATAAGAGAATAGAAGTGCTTTCAGGGGGTGAAAAAAGCCGTGTGATGTTGGGTAAAATACTCTTGAAGCCCTCTAATTTATTATTGCTTGATGAGCCTACCAATCACTTAGATATAGATTCTTGCGAATCTTTGCTGGGGGCTATTAAAAACTTTCCTGGTGCAGTTTTAATCGTAACTCATAGTGAATATTTTCTAAAAGAAATGGCTAACAAATTAATTGTTTTTGATGATGATAAGGTTTTTGTTTTTGAAGGTGGTTATGAAAGCTTTTTACAGAATGTAGGTTGGAGCGATGAGCAATAGAATTTGACCTCATTACGGCATTTTCTGTTATAAATTCATCCGTTAGGGTATAACAGCGCTCAAGATAGCATCTAGTGCTTGAGCTTCTCAAGGATCTTCTGAATATAATAAAAAAACTGGCTTTGAAATATCAATTCAGGGTCGTATTTCTTTTTAAGTTTTACCCAATTTTTTATCTCAGGGTAAGCCGCTAATAGCTGATTGGCACGATAATGCAATCGATACGGAAGGTAAAAAGTCCCCCCTTGTTTGATAACATCTGCGATAACATCCTGTGTGAAAATTTTAATTTTTTCTTCATCTTCTGTCGTTTTACCATGAGAAAGAAGACAGACTAGACCGTACACATCTTTCTTGGCATACGGTAATAACGATATATCATCTTTTTTAACCTCACGTATCGTCACGTTCAACATGTTTATATGATGCTTGGTAACCTTCCTCTTTAGTTGTTTTATAAAGTTATACACCTTGTTTTTTGGAATAAAATATTCATGCAAAATATCTTTATTATTCCCATAAAGAGGCCAGAGTATATGTATATCAGCATTTATGGCATCATTTCGACTTAAAACCTCTTGGCTTTTTGCCAGTAACTCTCCATAAGCTTTTTCTGCCTTTAAATCTCTAACATGTAAACCTATACACCTAACAAATCCTGTGGTTCATCCCCGAAAGAATTCGTCCCTAGAGTCCCTGATTTAAAAAAAACAAACGGCAAACTAACACAAAAAATGGTAACTAAAAGAAACGAGATTAACATAGATATCACATACATAGTACTAACACATAAATAAGCTATGCTCGGCGAAGTCAATACGACTAACAACCTGAACAACCCGGGAGAATAAAGCAAGACATAGGCTACGAATACTGCCTTTGCAGCAGGTGATACTCGCCAACCCAAGTCATGTAAACGCCTAACATAACCTGAGCAAAAAGTAATAAACAATGCAGAATAAAACACCATAAACACTAGCGGGGACACTACAGGATGCAACAAAAATAGTATTCTACTCTTACCAAGCACGAGAAAACCACTCAAACCAAGCACGAGAAAACCTAGATAATTAAACCATCTTGAGTTCGGCTTCTCAACCAAGCAAATAGATACAGATGCCATAAGAATTAAGAATTGGACCAAGGTGGATAAACAAATCTCAAAACTCATCCAAGAAAAATAATCGGTGAAGGCATAGCACCCAATCATATTGATGACAAAAATCGGAATATACACCAAAGCAAACCCTAAACGACCTACTCTACCACTGAAACCTGTTAACCTATTCATTGTATTTTTTCTCCTATCATTCATTCAACTACCATTGTACAGGAATAACGCCAAAAAGTCAATATATTCAATACTATATGCGTATACATTTAACACTAAAAGCTCTTTTATGCCTCAAATGAACGCACCCTTAAAGGAGAAAAATGGCTTATGTACTTCTTTGAATCAAAAAACAATGGTAAACCATGAAATAAGCAATACTTGCACATCCTTTCTTCTGTCATCAACTCTGATACCACAAACGGGTCAAAGCATGTGTGAGGTGCCCCCATACCGAGAACTTGAAGTTCTATTCTCGCCAGTTTTTATTTCTCAAAAAATTGGATGGGAATTTATGCGTCGAGACAATTACTGCAAAACTCCAGTATAGATCGGCTTTATCGCGTTTAAACAAAACAGATACACATAGGCAATTGAAAAATTACCAAATTTACCCCAAAAATTTCCTTTGTGTTCTTCAATTCTCCGATCAAGATAAACATACGTCCTCAAGGCAGGTATCTATAAACTATTTATTTTACTAAGTTTTCTTAACCCCCCTATTCCGAGGTTCTTTTGGTAAGATGGGTGCTGGGATACTCAGAGGAAAATAGTTTTTACTCCTTCGTCAAATTATTAAGATTAAATAAACACTCAGACAATAGTTGATCGAGAAGCTGTTTGTCTCCTTGATGAACAGTCGCCGTCATTTGCTCTTCAATATTACGGATCAAATGATGAGCTTTTTGAACGATTTGTAGTCCTTGACTGGTAAGTTCAGCACACAAAATCCGACCATGTCCAGGATCATTTTTGCGCATTATTAACTTTCTTTGCTCTAAATTAGAGACGATACCGTGCATTGTTTGTGCTGTAATAAATGACCTGCGTGCAAGTTCTGCATTTGACATCCCTCGTTCTAATTCTAATTGAGCAAGAACAGAGTATTGAGGTGTTGTGAGGTTGAGTTTCCTTAACACTTCATCCATATGAAGTCTCAAGGCATGTTGAGTCTTCTTGAGTTTATAGCCAAGTAAACCCGTCACATCCATTTTTTTTGCAGTTGACATATCAGCACCCTTATATTATAGTAAGTGTCCTTATAATATAATAGGAGTTAGGCATGGATACAACAAATTCTGAGAACGAAAAGAATTTACATGTGGCTAAAAGCTATTATAGCGCCATGCTTGCAAAAGATTTTAATACCCTGGCAAGTTATCTCCATGACAATGTTCACTTCATGGGTCCTTTAGCCGAATTACAAGGGAAAGAGGCTGTTGTTCTTGCAGCCAAAAACTTGAGTCAAATATTGGATAACATTGAGATACGTTCTACGTTTGCAAGTGGCAACCAAATCATGTTTGCCTACGATTTTTCATTTCCCACTCTTAACCTTAACTTGCGATCAGCTGTTCTCATGGATTTTAAAAAGGGTCAAATTACAAAAATAGAACTGTTTTATGATGGTAGGCCTTTTGAACAAAAGAAAAAAGAAATTTTCGTGAATGCAAAGAATTGAGTTTTTCTTGATAAAAAATCAACACCCATTAATACCATACTCTCTCTCATAATATCATCAATTTCAGGGATGGATAAGTATATGTTATCGCCCTTAGGTAACCCTGCTGAAAGATTGAGTATTATGCTTCATCTTTATTGTCGCTGCTATTATCACCTAAAAATCCACCGACTTGTGCATCCCATAGATTTTTATATAGATTGCCTTTTACTAATAACTCATCATGAGTGCCCTCTTCAACAATCTTACCTTTATCAAAAACCAAGATACGATCCATATGTAGCAAAGTAGATAATCGGTGAGCAATAACAAGGGTTGTTTTATCCTGCATTAATTCCCAGAGACTATCTTGAATTAAAGCTTCGGTAACCGAATCGAGTTGTGAAGTTGCTTCATCAAGTATGAGTATTGGTGCATTTTTCAAGATAGCCCTTGCAATTGCAATACGCTGACGTTGTCCGCCTGAGAGCTTGACCCCACGTTCACCAACAAGCGAATCATAGCCTTGTGGTAACATTACAATAAACTCATGTGCGTGTGCTTTTTTAGCAGCCTCAATAACTTCTTCATCCGTTGCATCAATCCGCCCATAACGAATATTCTCCATAAGACTTCTGTGAAAAAGACTCGGATCTTGAGGGATCATAGCAATTTTTTCATGCAAAGAATCTTGGCTAACATCACGTATATCTTGCCCATCAATTAGAATAGCACCTCCACTAACATCATAAAGTCGTAATATCAAATTAACGAAAGTAGATTTTCCACTACCGGAATAACCAACAAGTCCGACTTTTTGGCCTGATTCAATATTAATGGAGCTGTTCTGAAAAAGAGGTTCAGTACCTTTATAGTGAAACTTAACCTTATTGAAGGAGATTTGACCCTTGCGACACTCAAGAATCTTTGCATCTGGTTTATCCTGGATGGCTAAAGGCGTCATAAGAACAAATAAACTTTGCTTACATCTACCTGATGCTTTATTAAATTCATCAACCTCTGCCATTGTGTACCACATCATGTGACCCGTTTCCATTGTCAAACCAAAGATTAGAGCAAAATCACCCACAGTGACTAAGTTTTGGCTGTACAGATGCACTAAATAATAAGCCGAAAACCCCATCATTATGGCTATCATTCCACCTTGAATAGAGTGCATAATAAGGGCATAAAAATGGGTATCATAGTAGGTTTTTAGTTGACGATTAAAAAATGGAGTCATGCTTGAATTTTCATATGCCTTTTTAGAAAAAATTCTGACATTACTTTGATTTGATACCCTATCAACCAACTCTCCCACCACCACAGATTCTGCTGCAGCTTGCGCATCAGATAGGGCTACAAATTTTTTCGACATTACCATACTGATGCCTACAAAAAACACAAACCAAGTAACCAAAATAAAACAAAATATTGGGTTAACAAAATAAGCCGTTATAAATGCTGTAAAGAGCAAAGAGGCTCCTCTCAAAAAATCAGGTGCTACGGAACTAACTATCTTCTCCGTTCCGTCTGCTAAATTAGTAATTTGTTTTACTATCTTTCCAGATAAATTATCTTGGAAAAACTGATGAGATTGTCCGAGAATATAATTCATTGATTGCCCGATAATATTATTAACGATCACAGGGACATATTTACATCGGATATAAGAAATCCCTCTCCATGTAATATTATCAAATACAATAAAGTTCAGCACAATTAGACTGACAGGTAGCAGAATAACTGATGCCTCACCATTTTTAATGTGTGGCAAAAGATCAATAACATTTTTAATCAGGATACTGTTAAATGGCCCCCAAACACCAGCAATGATAGCCAGTATGCAATAAATAGTTACAACAGATTTAAAGTTTTTTAAAAAGTGCCCTATAAATGGAAACAGTGTTTTAGGTAGTTTCGTGCAATTATTTACCACAATTTTCCTCCACAAGATATGCCATCATCAAAGGCAACGCAAGAACCCGTAACATAACTATCTATTTCATTCGATGAAACATATAAAACTAAGCCATTCATATCAGATGAATCAGCCATGACTCCATAAGAGATACGGGAGATCACTTGATCGACATAGGGTTCATTCATTGGTGCTCTAAACCCGCCAGGAGAAATACAGTTAATCCGTGTTTGTTGACATGTAATTTCACTCATTATTTCTGCTCCAAAGATATCTTCATGACTCGTTGAAAACCATACTTTTTCGATAAATGTTTGGTTTGTTTATTAAAAATATCTTCTATGATACCCAAGTTCCCTTACCCTTTTTTTCCAGTGTTGAAGAGATACTTTTCTACCCTAGCGAGTCTCTTCGAAGATGATCCTCTTTGACTTGGCCGATATATTTTATACATAACCCTGTATTTCCAGTTTTCCATACGCATAACCCATACAGCTTTAGCTCCTTCAGGTAAAAAACCTTCCGTATCTTATGCAATTGCATGGTTTTAGAACTAAAATAAATAAATCAATACAATAAGCTGTGTCCATAAGACAACTAAATCAATTAATCATTTATGGTATCATATCTAAAGGAAGAGGTATACTATGCCCCATCAACATACACAAGAGAAATATTGGTGAACGGAAAAATTGGAAATAGAAAAAGGCTAGTCGCCTAGCCTCTGTTATACTAAAGATTCTTTTCGGCATAGTGCCTCATTGCTTTGCCTATACATTCAATCAGCAACTTAATGCTATGATTGGTTTTGATCAAATTCGATATTAACTCAAATCCTTATCACCACTCTTGGTGATTTTGCTTATCTTCTTATCGAAAAACAGACATATCAATAACAAGGCGGCATTAACAGCGTCTCTGGGGTTGCAGCATTGCACTGTTTGTGATTTTACTCATAGGCAACATCTGAAATATCATAAAAGTGGCAAATTTCGTCTTTTACTAATGATCATTCATGAGCTATATGATAACATCATGATGAATACAGGCATGTTAATTGGGAAGAATAGTATGGGGTTCATGATAAAAGGAAAATGGATTAACCAAAATTTTGGCTCCGATATAACCGGTGGACGTTTTATCAGAAAAGATTCGATTTTTAGACATTTTATTGGGTCTGCGAAATTTCCTGCTGAGAAAAACCGCTATCACCTGTATGTTTCACACGCATGTCCATGGGCACACCGCGCAACCCTATATCGAGAATTAAAATCATTAACATCCGTTATACCCATGACAGCTGTTAAACCTGTCATGCTCGAAAATGGCTGGGAAATTGACCCAAGCACCGATTCTTGCAACGAAAAAAATTACTTACACCAAATATACTCATTAGCTAACACAAACTATGAAGGTCGTGTGACCGTTCCTATGTTATGGGATAAACATACCCGCACAATAGTCAACAACGAATCATCTGAAATCATTCGCATGTTCAATCAAGAGTTTAATATGATCACGGGAAACAAATTAGATTTTTACCCTAAATCAAAACGAAGTGACATTGATAAAATGAATGAATTTATCTATTCAGCAATTAACAATGGCGTTTATAAAGTCGGGTTTGCAACTTCTCAAGCGGTGTATACGGAAGAAGTTAATCGCCTTTTTAATGCCCTTGAAAAAATAGAAAAGCATTTATCCAGACAACGTTACCTAGTTGGCAATCAACTAACTGAAGCAGATATTTGCTTATTTACAACACTTATAAGATTTGATCCAGTCTATGTTGGGCACTTTAAATGTAACCTACAACGTATAGTCGATTACCCCAATCTATCTGGCTATCTACGTGATATCTACCAAACTAAAAACATTAAATCAACGGTAGATATGGATCATATTAAGACGCACTATTACACTAGCCACCCATTTATTAACCCCAATGGTATTGTTCCGATCGGTCCAAGAATAAATTATGATGAACCCCATAACAGAGCTAAAATGGAGTACATATAAGTCCTCAAGTTATTCTGCGTTCAATCGACATGACAGCGCATGAATAGCTGGAAAATTTATGCACAGTAAAACGGTAATCATTGGTGCATCAGGATCCATTGTTAAGACCCTCAAATAGAAATTGTGAGATTCTACTATAAAACCAAATCACTCTCTCTAAAATTCTTTTTCATACCCAAACCTTATCTTATAAACATTTTTCACTCGGAGTTACAAGTACAACTTGACATAGCGTACTATAAAATTTTAATATATATAAATATTATGTATGCATACACTATATATACATCATTAAAACCAAAGAGGTAAAATTATGATTGTGACAAGTTACTCTATCCAAACAAAAGCAACTAAGTCAGATATTTGGCCGTTTTATGCGAATCTTAAGGCATGGACTGAATGGGACGAAGATATCGAATACGCCTGGTTAGAAGGTAATAATTTCACTCAAGGAACAACTGGCGTAATAAAACCCAGAGGAGCTTCAAAAGTAAAATTTAAATTATCAGAGGTCACAAAAAACCAATCCTTTACTAATATTTCGTATTTACCCCTGACTAAAATGACCTTCAGCCATCAGCTAACAGATAATTTAGACGAGACCACAACAATCACTCATCAGATTGAAATGAAAGGCTTAACTGCACCACTATTTGCTTTTATCATTGGACGACAAATGAAAGCCAAATTACCTGACGCCATGAAGAAACTTGCTCAGCTTGCAGAATCTAACCCTTCAGAAGGATCAATACAATGAGCGAAAAATTCAACTGGAACGATATAAGTCACTTTCAAGAAGCCACCCGGAGCCCGGGGTTTATGTTATGGCAAACCTATTTATTATGGAAACGCAAGCTTGAACGTCTATTAAGACAGCATAATATTACTCATGTGCAGTTTGTCATTCTAACCAGCCTTGCTTATCTTCAAGGTAAAAAAATAAATACCAATCAAATTAAATTAGCCAGATTTTCTATGTGCGATGTATCCATGGCCTCCCAAGTTATCCGTGTATTAGTCAAAAAACAACTGATTGAAAGAGTGCACAAGGAAGGTGATGAACGCTCAAAATTTCTAACACTAACATCAGCCGGTATAAAGCTAGTTCAAAACACAGTTAAGAATGTAGAAGATATTGACTCTAAATTTTTTAATCAACTTAAAGGGAAGCAAACGATTTTTCTTGACTGCTTAACTACAATCATTACCGAAGAAACTGAGGCAAGCATTCTTAAAGATACTAACAATACTTAATAAGCCACCCGCAGAACACCTTGCTCACATGAATTTCATGGCGCCTTATCTAGCGTCAATGATAATAAACAACACCTCATAAACACCCCCTCGTTACTTGACAATAAACAAATAAATCCTTATAATCATACACGTAACAACATAGAGGCGTCATGAACACTATTTCTTAAATCACCCATATAGAAGGGCATCCATACACTGTGATAAAACCTCATCATCAACAGATACCCCACTTACAGATTGAGAGAAATACCATGCACGCACCTATTTACCTTAAAGACATCAGCCTATCTTTTCCCCATAAAAACTGCTTTGAAAACTTTTCAAACACAATTCACCCGGGTGTACGTATTGCCATAATTGGTAGAAATGGTTGTGGAAAAACAAGCCTACTGAATATATTGTCTCAACAATTACAACCGTCAAGTGGACAAGTTTCAATCAGCAGCAACCTATGCATCGGGCATGTAGAACAAACAATCCATGATTTTAAAGACCTCAGTGGTGGGCAGCGACTTAATAAAAAGATATCCGAAGCCTTAGCCAAATCACCCCACCTACTCTTGCTAGACGAACCCACCAATCACTTAGATCAAGAGAATCGTAAAAGCCTAATGCGAATGCTTTTGGGCTACCAAGGAACGCTTATTCTGGTTAGCCATGACACTGAATTACTCCGCAATTGCATCGATACACTATGGCACATTAATCAGAACAAAATTGATGAGTTCACGGGATCTTATGATAATTATAGACAGCATGTTGCACAAAATAAATTGTCGCTAGAAAAGGAGAGATCACTATTAAAAAGAAAACAAAAGCAATATCATAACAACCTTATGCAAGAACAAAAACGAGCCAAAAAATCCAAAACCTACGGTGAAAAAAAGTATTCTCATGACAAATTGGCCCTTCGGAATGCTCAAACACAAGGCCAACTCACTTGTAATAAGAACAAACGATTCATTAATGACTGCAGACACGCCCTATCTTCAAAACTATCTGAGCTTTATCAACCTGAAACCCTTGTACCCAAATTTTCAATAAGCTCCAATGATATGGGCAACAGTAACCTTATATCCATCCATGAAGCCAGTATTGGTTATAGCAAAGAAAATATAATACTAAAAGACATTAGCCTAACGGTGTCAGGAAAAGAACGCGTTGCTATCTATGGAAAAAATGCATCTGGCAAATCAACATTGCTCAAAGCTATTTTTGATCGTGATAAGTTTTTTACAACCGGACAGTGGCAACTACCTCACCCCCATCAAATTGGCTACTTGGATCAGCATTATTGCAACCTTGATCCCAGGTTATCCATTATAGGACATCTACAGCAACTGAAACCACGATGGGATGAAAGAGAAATAAGAGAACATTTAAATGATTTTTTATTTAGAAAAAATGAAGAAATATTGCCATTATCTGAACATCTTTCAGGCGGAGAAAAAGCCCGACTATCACTTTGTTTAATTGCCGCTAAAACTCCAAAACTATTAATTCTGGATGAAATAACCAACAATTTAGACCTAGAAACCAAAGAACACATAGCTCAAATTTTAAAAACATACCCTGGCTCGATGATTATAGTCTCTCATGACAAGGATTTTTTGTATTCCATCAATATCTCTACTGAGTATCAACTTAAGAACATGAGTATTTTTTAGCGCAACCAAACACTCTATTCCTCTCATTATGAGCACCCATCTATTGACAATAGAAGTGTAGTCGATTAAGCGTTAACCTCCTTGGGGCAAATATGGAAAATAATACCCTACTTCCCGAATAAATTCTTTCATAGTAGTTTTATTTTTTACAATCACTAGAACTGTATCATCGCCTGCTATGGTTCCCAAGATCAGCGAACTTTTGTCATCTCTGGATGAATACGACACAAATTTTTCATCCAAGAAAACTGCCAAACTATTCGCATTACCTGGGTGAGTATGAAAAACCAATAAACCAGAATCAGACTCTTTCATGCTTAAGACTGTGGGTATTTGAGGTTGATTATGGTCAACAATCTCATAAATTCCAGATACTTTGGCAACATTTAATTTTTTTAACCGTCGCGACAGAGTGGCTTGAGGAATATCAAAACCCCTCTTATTTAAATAACTCTGTAAATCAGCTTGCTCTGGAATCTCAAAATTTCTGATAATATTCAAAATATGATCATCTAGACTCGTATCATTCACATCAAACTCCAATGGATATATATTCACTATATTAATATTATATTCAAATAGGCTTGCATGTCAACTCAATATATGTCATATTCTAATTTTAGCAAACTTAAGCAACTCGGAGAACAAATGGCATGAAAAACCTGACAACAATATTGATATTATTGCTAGCCTGTATTCTTTCAAGCTGTAAAGATACAAAAGACAACACAAAACTCATTATTGCAACATCAGCTGATTATCCACCTTTTGAATACAAACTAAAAGGAGAGCTCACCGGATTTGACATTGATCTTGGCATTATACTCGCCCAAGAATTAAACAAAGAACCCGCGTTTCTAGACATGGAGTTTAGTGCCGTCTTAGCCTCAGTTCAAAGCGGTATAGCTGATGTCGCCATCGCCACCATTACGGCTACCGATGAAAGAAAAAAGAATTTCGATTTTTCAGATCCTTACTACACAGAAAGCTTAGCCATTCTTTTTCCCCATGATAGCCCCCTTCTCCAATCAACCGACCTTGCTGGAAAAAAAATAGCTTGTCAACTGGGTACCACCATGGAGCTTTGGCTAAAAAACAACGCCAAAGACTCCGAAATCATAACAACTGATAGCAACCCTCAAGCCGTTGAGTCACTTAAGGCAGGACACGTAGACGGTGTCTTTATTGACGCCATCCAAGCTCGTGCGTTTTCACAAAAAAACCCCCAACTAGCCTACCAGGTTATGGCACAAGCTGATTCAGGCTATGTTATTGTTCTTAAGAAAAACTCCCCCCTAAAAGAACCGATTAATAAAGCACTAAAGAAGCTTATTAAACAAGGAAAAATCAACGACCTTAAAAGAAAATACCTCGAGATTAAACCATGAATGACCTACTCTATAGCGCAATCTTTATAAGCAAAGGTATCCTCATTACACTTCAACTACTAGTGTGCGGTATATCCATAGGGCTCATTCTTGGCCTACTAGCCTCCATAGGTCGATACAAAGGCATCGCTAAAACACCCATTAATAGCATTATTTCAGTGATAAGAGGCACTCCTCTCATCTTACAACTGGCCTTTGTTTATTTTGCACTGCCTGGATTAACAGGAATCAAATTAAATATTATCATGGCCGGCATCATTACCTTTGGCTTAAACAGCTCCGCCTATGTTGCTGAAATTTTAAGAGCAGGCATTAATAATATTCCCAAAGGACAATTTGAGGCAGCAAAAGCCCTTAAAATACCAAACTACCCAATGTGGAAAGACATCATTTTACCTCAAGTAATAAAAAACGTATTACCCGCTATGATCAGTGAGATCATCGCTCTTTTAAAAGAAACTTCATTGATTGCAACAATTGGAGGCATGGACATCATGCGTTCCGCTCAAACCGTAGCCGCTGAACAATTTACCTATTTTACCCCACTTTGCATTGCAGGGGTCTATTACTATACTCTTGTGCTTTTCATTGAGCATATTGGAAGAATCCTAGAAAAGAAGGTTAATCATGCTAACAGTTAAGAATGCCTCAAAAAGATATCATGACCACATTATCTTTAACAATATTAGTCTAGAAATTAGTGACAATCAAATCATTGGCCTAGCTGGCCCATCAGGCAGCGGAAAATCAACCCTTTTAAGGTGTATTCAACAATTAGATACCCTTGATAAAGGCCATATCACCGGAAACACTCTATCCGGATTTATGTTTCAAGACTTTCAACTCTTCCCCCACATGAACGTATTAGAAAACCTAACCTACTCTCCTACCATAAACAAAATGAAGAACCCTACAAAGAAAGCCCTTCAACTACTAAAACAACTCGGAGTTCATAACAAAGCCCACAACTACCCATCACAGTTATCTGGCGGACAAAAGCAAAGGGTTGCCCTGGCAAGAACATTGATGATGGACCCCAAGCTACTCTTATGTGATGAGCCCACTTCTGGGCTTGATGTAGCAGCTATTTTAGATGTCATCACTCTCTTAAAATCAATCAAAAAGGAAAGAAATATCACCATGATAATTGCCTCTCATGATTTAGATTTTTTAACTCGAATAGCCGACAAAATAATTTTACTAAAGGATGGTAATATAGCCACTCAAATAGAACCCAAAAACACAGAAAATCCAACTTCTTTCTTACACAAGCACTATTAAGAATACCTCAAAATATTACACCCTCATTTGGGTAACATTTCTCCCAACACTTTTGGCACACCTCTAGGAATCTTAAAACATTCATGATATTAAATATTTTTATCTAAAGCATTGATCCTAAATAGGAAAATCACCTAACAAAAATTTGTTTCTCCCTTGGAAACACCCTAGAGAACCCACTGACCAGGCTGGATATAACTAGAAAAACCCCACACAATCTCAACCTGTCAACGAATAATAACAATCTAGTGATGCTTAAAATGAAGTGTGTAAGAAAACCATTTCCCAAAAAAACCTGTCTCCCTCAAACCCACTTGTCTAGCAAGATTGCGAACCTTGCTTGCTCGTTGAAAATGCGGATCAAAAATAGTTTCAGTAACAGAGAAAACACCATCGCTTTTCAACGCTGCAACCATTTCTTGGCATGCCTTTAATTGCTCTGGAATCTCTCCTAGCACATTAACCAATAAAATAATATCACAATGATTTATTGGTAATTTCCCCTCACCTATTTTTCCCTGAATTAACGTTATATTATCAGCATCATTAGATTTTTTCTTTACTTTTTCAAGCATATTACTTTGTATATCCAGAGCTAAAACTTGAATTTGTCCATTAAGTTTTTTTGATAAAGGAACTGTCAACCTGCCAGGACCGCAACCCACATCCGCCACAACCATTCTTTCTCTTAAACCCAAATGATTAAGAATTATTGCCGATTGATTTTCTTTAGCCCAAGGGTTATCCATCTCAACCATCCAAGATAAAAAACTAGGGCATGGCAACACATAACGCTTTGAACCCAGCCGCCACAAAACCAAGATTAATATCACAGCCACAATAATCAACACAACCCATTTCATAAAATCTCCTCAATCAATTCATCCATTACATGGTATCATAGATCTTAACTCTTAAAACCCAACCAGTCATAAAATCAACCCATTACTTATTTGCATTGTATACGTAGATACTAAGATTGCATTGATTCTAATTTTAATATATATTTACCGACAATAGGTGTAATATATTTCAATCCGTAGCAAGACGCTAACTGCGTTGATCTACGTAACTAGGCAGATGTTAATAATGGGCGATGAAAGAGGCAATTTTCCACTAGGCACTGGACCAGAGGAGGAGCCAGGATTTTTATTATGGAAGACAACAATAACATGGAAATCCATCGTCAAAAAAGTTTTAGAACCCCATAAACTTTCTCACCCCCAATTCGTTATTCTTGCATTGCTTCTGTGGTTTTACTCCAAAAGAGCAGTTGCTACTCAAATTGATTTAGTACGCATGTCTAAATTAGACAAAATGACCGTCTCAAAGTCCCTCAAAGGTCTTGTCGACAAGAAGATAGTTAAACGTATTGAAAACATTGATGACTCAAGAGCAAAATCAGTCTACCTAACAGAATCCGGTAAATCATTAATACAAAAAGTATTACCTATCGTAACCGACGCAGAAGCCAACTTCTTTAATCAATTAAATACCGATAATCGAAAATGCCTCATTAGATCACTTCAAAAACTATGCATGAATCAACATGAGTTTCTTGGCATCAAGTTCTAATCTAAAATCAAATAGAGCTAATAGGACTGGAATGACCCTTGAACAAAATCAGCTATTATAGTTAGACTCATAAATAACCCCAACATTACGCAAACCTATGCCCCTAACACGCACATCTCCAATAAATAACAACACCATTAAGAGTCTAAAAGAAAACCTTTACTTCCTTCACGTCAATGAATTAAGACATATCAACAAACAATTATCTCTTTCAAATAAAGGGAACAAAAAAACACTAATCTTGCGAGCTACCCATTACTTATTAACCGGACAAGAATTAAGCTGCCCAAAATTTCCAAAAGAATCCTACGCCCAACCTGGCATGGCATATGAACCTACAGATCAAACTCTCATGCTCATAAAAGCTTATAAAAATGACCTCAAAAATCGAAATTTCTTTAAAAAGATCATTGGCAATCACTTTCATTTTACAGCTTACGGAATAGACTGGCTCAATGACCAATGGCTACAAGGAACACCTCCCACATATCACCAATTTGCAAACATGTGGCAACAGGAATACCTTCGAAGACAAAACTCCGCTGCTCCCCCTAAAAAAGAATGGGCGTATATTAATTTTGTTCAAAATCACTTACAACATCACCCCATGGCTCATCGCAAGGCCATCGATCTAGCTTGGAAACAAAAGCGTGAACAGTGCATCAAAACCGTACAAAAGATACTAAACACTCTAGTTTTAATCCAGCAATAATATCAACGCGATGAGCTATTACGTTTGACTTTTTTGTTCACTGCATTATCTTCAACACCCTTTTTCGGAGGGTCACTTTTTGGGTGTATCTTGCCTTTAACATCCTTAGCCAATGACCTCCTACTCCTAGCTGATAGAAAACCATCAAAACTATCGGTTGAGTCTCGGCCACTTAATGAACCATCAGAATATGTTCTTTCGTCGTGACTATCATCTTCAACCTCAGTTTTTGTTCTGTTACGATTTTCACCTAATCCTGAATCGTTAGAATCAACACTAGAGCCTCGTCCTCTATCCTGCAAACCTTGCCTTAACTCTTGAAGATCTTTTATTGTGCTATCTACAGAAAGCTCATACTCTCCCTCTCCAAGTTGATTTAAATAATCAACAACCTGTAAAAGTCTATCTTGTTTTTCTTCTTTTAGATTGTTTATCTTTTCCGTTCTTAGTTTTGAAGCCTTCAGCAAAGTCTCATTCTGCAATTTAATTTTCCCCCCAACATAGATTTTTAGCATCTTATCTGTCATCAGTTCATGCACCTTTGTCAAAGGAACATCCTCTACGTGCTTATAAGTGCTTAAAAATGATTTGTGAACCTTATTTAGACCCTGATGCATCGATTTAAACAACGCATTATCCGCATCATCATAGTTATAAGCATCTTGATTTCGTAGTTTATCCCTATGTCTTGATTGCTGTTTATACCCAACCCCACCTAAGTCCTTCACAGCATTGAAAATTGATATTTTTATAGATTGAATCATTTTTTTTTCAGCTTCACCCAACGAACTCGGTCTACCCAAAAAATTTTGTAATCTAGCAAGATCAATTCCCTCACTGGTATCTCTAACGCCCTCAAAAATATTAACCTTAATTTTTTGTTCTTTATGAATAGATTGTTGCAATGTCATTGCCTCATCAACTAATGTTATCATATCATTTAATTTTGTCGCCATTCTCTTCCCCCATTTCACTATTAATTATAGTACAAATTATTAAAAAAACAGGATATATAAGATAGATTGTTATTTTATGGTGCCTTTGAACGACCCCAATTGTAATAAGAAATACAACCAATGCAAATTATGATGCTAGTTTCAAGGCATGTATGACAAAGAACTAAGGTGCTGAATCAGCAACCTTAGCCTTTAATTCATTTGAAGAGAAAAAGTATTAAAACCCTATCAGCTGATAAAAATAGAACCACTATACAAAGCTTTTTCAACATTCAAAAAGACTAAAGGATAAAACGAAACCACCATGTGATTTAAACTGACTCCAGCAAGATTGCGATTTATATGATAGATATATCCCCACATGAGACCAAAAAAGAAAGCGCCTATTGCGAATAAAAAACTATGATGAAGATGCAACATAGCAAACAGCACATTAGCCCCTAATATAGCCCAAAAGACACTTAAATCTAAAAAGGATAAAATTCTCTCAAGAATGCTTTGCAAACAACCTCTTGTGACAAATTCTTGAACATAGCAAAGAAATGAATACATCATCATATCTACCCAAAAGAAAGGAATCAGTAATTTCTCATAAGCGACGATAGAGTCCCCAAAATAAATTGTCCCCGGGGTTATAGTTAACAGATATTTTATAACTGTTGATAAAAGTATAAAAGGCCAAGCATACTTCAATCCATGCATCAAGCTTTCTTTCAGGTTGACAGTTGATACTCCATAATTGATGAATTTTCGCTTATTCCTGACTATCATAATAACACACAAGAATGCAAAGCTTAAAGTATATACAACATGCATGATCAAATTCATCTTGGGTGTAACATGCATTAGATTCTCTTCAATTCTGAAAAAAACCATATAAATAACTAAAATAGAAAGTATAACTACAAATTCTCGGACAATATTCGACCGATCCTCTATCAATCTCCCCAACTTCATAGACACCTCTATAATAGAGGCAGTAGAATTAGCTTGAAGCATACCCATAAATTTTCTATTAAAAAGTTCATAAGCCGTGTTATCACCCTTAGAGATCAATGCTTCTTCAATTTTTTTTAGATTATCAATATACAGCTCAAAACCAAGTGATGGCTGTCGAACACTAACCGTATAAGGAAACCTATCCTGATTAGAAATAACACTATAACTTCCTGCAATATTAACTGGATCTCGAGAATGATAAGACAACCTAATCAAATGATCCTTTCCATCTGGTTTTATATGCTCGTAATGTGAAATACCTTCTATCATGAAGACAACTTTATCTACCCTATTTTTCATACAAACAATGCCATCACCTGAATTATATCTTACTAGCTCTGTATTGTTTACAAGCATATTTACTTCTAGTTCTGTAAAATTATGCTTTTTTAAAAAGCCTCTGATGTGTTGATCCGCACTTCCCTCGCTCATGTCAATCTACCTCCCATGTCAATGGCACAGTTTATCAAAATAACTTTCCAAAAGCTATCCCTTCAATCTGAATGATAATCTTTAAAACAAATCCTTTAAAAAACCCACAAAAATCATATTCATTTGTAAAAATGATACCATAGCTGTAAAATAAACACATGCCTCCAATGAAGAATCTAGCCTATCGAAAAGCCCATGAAGATGACCTTAACGAAATCATTACATTACTTATGGATGATAAATTTGGAAAACAACGTCAACAAGCTTTTTCAAAATTTTATGACAAGTACGTTGAAACATTTCATACAATCAACGATGATCCGGATCAATATTTAATGGTTGTAGAGAATGAAAAAGAAATCATAGCAACCTGTCACCTTACGATACTCCCCTCACTTACCTATAACTGCTCAACTAGACTTCAGATTGAAGCTGTCCGTGTTAAAGAAAAATACCGCGGAAAGAGTGTTGGTCAATGGATGATTAACCAAGCTATTGATTATGGCAAACAACGTGGCGTTGCTATTATTCAATTAATGACTGACAAAAGAAGAGATAACGCAGAAAAATTCTATCAACAATTAAACTTTAATAGCAGCCATCATGGAATGAAATTACGTGTGTCCCTCTAGCTATCGAACCACCCCTTCTTACCAGCAGCACTCCCTCTATCAAATTTAATTCATCCCTTACACCTCGAAAACAACATCTTAATGAACCCTAATAAAGACCGTAGATAAAAAGACCCCAATAGATTTATCAGGACCACCCAATAAAAGAAAATCTATTTACCATCAAAAGACTAAAGCATACAGGCCACTAACAGTAAACACCTAAAAAATTTAGAATATACAAACTCTACATGTAGAAATTCAAGCAAGAAACCACCATACAACTAAACCTATGAATCACTTACTACAATCTTTTCTTATTGATTCAACATTCTTAATGATACTTAAAAAATGCCTCATTATCATGCTCGACTTCAACTGGCTTTACCTTACTATTACGATCAAATTCATTGATGATATCTTCATTGGTTGGAGCGCCCATATAATTATTGAGATCTTGTAAATAATTGCAAATCTTAATAAGATTTTCTGCCTCGATAATTTTACCCCCAAAACCCTGTATCCTAGCAAGGATTAATTCAACCTCACCACTGTTCTTTCTGAAGCATTCATCTTTAAGAAATTTTCTTATAGCCTTTGCAAGACTCGTCGGCAACGTTCTAACCTTTACCTTCAAATCATCAAACTCCTGCTTTGAAAGGAAAAAATCGGATTCATTCTCACTTCGATCTTTCAGAAAGTCATTAAATATTGTTTTGACTATTTCTATACAGTCAACTTTTGCTTTATAACTTAATAGATTAGATTGCATCATCACATTTAACAAACAATTCCATAAGGAAAGACTAAACCGATCTCTTACATCATAAATTTTAAAATCTTTTTTACAAACTTCCTTCGGCAACCTAAAATCACTCAATGTAGCCGCAATTCCCGCTAAACTACTAACTTCATCTAAATCTTTTCTTAAAGTCATTACTTTTTCAATGTTTCCAGAATAAGTAAGCATCATCAGCCATTCAAAGTAGCTACTTATATTTTTCTTATACTCAACAATATCTCGACTCGTATATTTTTCTTTTTTGAAGTTAAAACCATCTATCTTATCTTTAAAATATTTATTCCATAACAGTAAACTGGCAGGTGATAAAATCTTAGCATAATCTTCACAATGTAACATAATGGTTCCATGAAGATCATGACCAGTCGTTTTTTCCAATAAATCTTGGATTGGGCTTTTCCTGTTCAAGTGAGCGGCCTGATTTTCATCACCATGCATAGGAGATTTTAAATCTAGCAGAGTATTATCAAATGTTTTTGGTGTTATTACCTTGACAGTATCACTAAAATTAAGTCTTGGTCTTGGGAAATTAGACGGTGACAATGGAGATATTGGCTTATATTTTCTAGGCATACTCTTTTCCTTTTATTGGTTATTTTTCATTATTATACAGCACTCATGTTATAAATTCAACCTCAAAACACTGAGTTAACAATATTAGGCTGTCATGTAATTTGCACTAACTATAGAACCTAGAGCTGAAATCTCAGTTATATCACTAAGCAGGACACTCATATCTGGAGCGCGCGTAATAACCTGAATGCTATCTTTTAATGAATCATGATGAACAAAAAGCATCAGTAGATAACTCCGTATAAAATTTTTGTATTGTGTAAATTTCTGACTCTTTTCATAACCGTTCTCCCAACTAGAATATTTATTCTGTAAGGGTTTTTTATACAGACCCTCCCAGACCACCTCCATATTTTCGGTATTAGTTAAAGTCATTTTCTCCAAATATAATATAATAGTTTCGTTATATTCTTGCAATGTCGTTGTATTCAACACTTCTTCTTTGAAAAATTTGAAACAGTCATGCCTAGTAGCTCCTTGGCCACGCTTAGCTGTTAAAGGAGGAAAACCCTCACCAGACCCTGCTGGCGTGAAGAATAACTTGGGTGCTTTTGCTTTATACATCATTTTTTCCTATTTGGTAATTATATCAAAAAAAATATAACAGAAACGGTATTCACATGCTACCTTTCTTAAAATATTCTGCCAAAAAATTTCTGACTATAACAACTTCATACTGACTAAAAATAGAACGACATCAGGGTGATTCAAAACGTCACTTATCTCTTAAAAAATTAAATTCATAGTATTCATTAGATTCCTTAATTAGGTAAAAAATAGTGTTGACAATATTTCAATCTAAACGATATAGTTCATTACATGTACGCAGGATTTCTAAACTCATGAATGAAGACACTGTCTCTGTTTTTAAAACAGCGAAACAACAGACCAATCATGATATCACCACGAAACTTCTGACCAAATTATCAGATAATCCAGAGACCACACAAAGAGACTTATCCACCGAGATAGGAATCTCCCTTGGTATGGTCGTTAGCTACTTAAAAACCTGTGTGCAAAAAGGTTATGTTCGTTCAAAACAAGTAGCCCCTCAACGATGGGTTTATTTTGTTACCCCAAAAGGTTTTACCGAAAAAAGTAAAATGGTTGCAGAGTACCTCCATCGCTCCATGAGTTTTTATCGTGACTCAAGACTTCAATTAGAACATTTATTTCATGACTGTCAAAACAACAACCTGCAAAATATTGCCATCATCGGCGAAGGCGAAATGACTGAAATTGCCTTATTGGTAGCTAAAAATTACAACTTAACCCTCCACCCAAAATCACCTGAAGAAAACTTAACTTCTTTTGACGGGGTACTGATTACTGATATTAAAAACCCTCAAGGTGTTTTTGATAACCTAACCTCTTCTATCGCAGAGCATAAGATCCTTAGTATTGATGCTCTTTGCATTACTCGTAGAAGAGTTACTAACGTTGAGACACTCAGCGAGCAATACGAAACCTAGTTTCGTCAACCAGAATGTAGGAACTTTTGAATAAAGTACTGAAATTCTTAACTATTAAATTTTTGGTCTTCGTGAGCTATTCACCCAGACTGCGGCAGCTATGGTAAAACAACAAACCCTCACACCCCCCTCAATTCTCTCAGCGATTTTTAAATTACGAGATCTATTAACTAAAAAAGAAAAACTAAATTGGCTTGGAATTGCTCTATTTGCTTTAACTGTTTCTGTACTTGAAGTATTAACAGCAAGCATCATTGTGATTTTTGCACAGATTCTAAATGACCCTGCAAGTGGTAAACGTTACTTTAATTACCTGGGAATTACTCAAACATTATCTCCGGGTAAAATGGTCTTTTATGCTGCTGTTATCTTTGGTCTAATCTATTTGTTTAAAAATATTGTTGCTGCTGCCGAAGTATTTTTTCAAAACTTTTCCATACAAAGAATGTGCTATACCTTTAAAAACAAGCTGCTAGAACGGTATTCCAAAATAGATTATGGTTTTTATTTAACCAGAAATTCGTCTTATGGCTTGAATGTCATATCTGGAGATGCAGAACAATCCTTTACCAGCGGCATGACGTCCATGGCAAGTGTATTATCTGAAGGCATTGTCTTTGTATGCTTAATTAGCATGATCGTTTACATGAATCCTGGTCTTGCATTTATCCTTGCTATGATAGGTTTTTCAGTTAGTCTAATTTTGATACGCTTTGTATTCCCCTACTTCTATGATTGGGGGAAAAAGCTACAAGATTGCGGCATAAAAACAGCTCAACATTTGATGCAATTTTTTCATGCATTTAAGGAAATCCTTTTACTAGGGAAACATGAATCTTTTATTAATGATTATCGTATTTACTCTCATCAAAAATCTAAAATTCAAGCCATGCAAACAGCAACTAACGCATTACCTAGAATGGGTGTGGAAACACTTTTTGTTGGTATATTTGTACTATCTACCTATTACCTTTGCCTAAATAATGACGCTCCAATCTCAGTGTTAGGCGTTTTGAGTGGTTATCTTTATGTTGGCTTTCGCCTCATGCCTGGCCTTAATCGAATCATCAATCAACTTAATACCTTTAAATCAATCATTCCTAATATTGAACGTGTCCACAAAGAATACTTCACCATGGCATCTGAGCAACATTACATCCACCACCCATCCTTTCAATTCAGTAAAAGCATCTCATTAAGAAACCTTGATTTTCAATACCTTAATACTGAAAAGAATGCCCTAAATAATATTAATCTAACGATAATGAAAGGCGAATCTATCGGTCTTATTGGAAAAACAGGCTCTGGAAAATCCACCTTAATAGACCTAATCTTAGGGTTATTAAAACCTTCAAAAGGAAGCGTCTTGATTGACGAAACTCACCCCGTAAATGCTTTTCAATGGCATCAAATGATCGGCTATGTCCCTCAAGCTGTTTACCTAACTGATGACACCATAGCAGCCAATATTGCTTTTGGAGAACAGGATATTGATGAGGATAAACTAAACCATGCTATTGATGCTGCACAACTTCGAGGCTTTATTGACTCCTTACCCAACACAACTGAGGCCATTGTAGGAGAACGAGGCATTAGACTTTCAGGCGGTGAACGTCAGAGAATCTCAATCGCCAGAGCCCTCTATCATAACCCTGAAGTTCTCATCTTTGATGAAGCAACATCAGCCCTTGACAATGAAACAGAAAGCAGATTGATGAAAACCATTAATGATGTGAGCAAGGATCGTACTGTGATTATGGTCGCCCACAGACTTACAACTCTGAAAGATTGTGATCGAATTATTGAGCTAGAGCATGGAAAAGTTATCCATAATAGATTTAAATAGGAAACTGTTTTATGAAATATAATGTTTGTGTCCAAGGATTAGGTTTTGTGGGTTCAGCTATGGCTGTTGCTGTAGCAAAAAACTACCAGAATAAATATAATGTTACTGGGGTAGATTTGCCAAATAAGGCAGGAATCGAGCGCGTTAAAAAAATTAATAATGGATTATTTCCATTTGAAACAACAGACGAATTTCTAAAAGATTCATTGTGTGATGCTGTGAAAAATAAAACTCTCAAGGCTACCCATGATGTATCTGTTTATGAGAAGGCGGATGTTGTATTAATAAGCATTCCATTTGAGCTTAGTTCTTTAGTAGATGACACCCCTGAATCCAATTGGCAACCACTTATAAGTGGAGCTGAACAGCTAGCAAGTCGTATTCCTTCATCTTGCTTAATAATATTACAAACAACTGTATTGCCTGGAACAACCACAAAAAAGATTTTACCTATTTTTGAAGATTGCTTTCGAAAGCGTGGAATAAATTCTTTACCACTTATAGCCTATTCTTACGAAAGAGTTATGCCAGGAAAAGAATATTTAAACTCTATTATCAATAACCATCGATGTTATGCAGCTCTTAATTTTGAAGCAGAAGAAAGATGTGATACCTTCTTCAAAGATTTCATTAACACAAGTGACTTTCCATTGTTTAAGATGTCCAACATTGAGGCTGCCGAAACTGCAAAGATTATGGAAAATAGTTATAGAGCTACAAATATTGCTTTTATCGAAGAGTGGTCTCAGTTTTCTGAAACAATAGGTGTAGATCTAAATGAAGTTATACGTGCCATTAGGTTGCGTGATACTCATAAAAATATAGCTCAACCAGGCTTTGGTGTTGGGGGGTATTGCTTAACTAAAGATCCATTGTTTGCAGAACAGTCAGCTAGAGAATTCTATGAGCTTAATGAATCATATTTTCCCTTCTGTAGATTGGCGGTTAAAACAAATCAGCAGATGCCTCTAAGATGCTTGAAAAGGTTAGAGGAAAACCTAGGAGAGCTTAATGAGAAAAAGATTCTTTTAGCAGGTGTTAGTTACAAAAGCGATGTAGGAGATACCAGATATTCTCCAGCTGGTCCTTTTTTTAACAAAGCAACTGAAATGGGAGCTATGGTAACTTTGACAGATCCATTAGCAGATTGTCTTGATGATGTCTTTGTTGAAAATGATATTAAAAAAATCGACCTAAATCTATTTGATGCCATTGTTTTTGCTGTAAATCATCCTCAATATAAAGAACAACAAGTTATAGATAAGATACTAGATATCAATAACAATGTTATGATTTTTGACGCTTGTCATCTTATTGATTCGGCGAAGATAACTAAAAAGATGCTTCAAAAAAATGTCTATGTTATCGGAAGAGGTAAACTATCATGAAAGCTCTTGTAACAGGGGCATATGGATTTATAGGATTAAACGTTGTATCCATGTTAATATCTCGTGGTTTTGATGTTGATTGTATAGATATTGTTGACCCTAAAGATATGGATAATGAAGGTTCAAGCTTGTTATTGGACAACACAAAAAATATTAAATACCATCAAATTAATTTGCTTGATACCAAACATCTTGATTATTTTGCCACAAATTACACTCATATTTTTCACTTCGCAGGTTTTTTAGGGGTTCAAAATGTTTTAGATAACCCATCTAAAACTTTATATGATAATTCCATTATGGCTTGGAATATTGCTGAGTTTTCAAAGAAACAAGAAAAACTAGAGTTGTTATTTTATACATCAACAAGTGAGGTGTATGCGGGTACACTTGAAAACTATGACATGCCAATCCCGACTCCAGAAACAGTGCCATTAGCATTAACGGGACTTGATGTCGCTAGAACTTCATACATGCTTTCAAAAATTTGGGGAGAGGCAGTTATAAACTACAGTCAGATTCCATCTTATATTTTAAGACCGCATAATATTTATGGACCTAGAATGGGTATGCGTCATGTGATTCCTCAGCTCTTAAAAAGAGCACATACTATTGATGTATCATCCCAGTTTGACGTGTATTCTCCTACACACACACGTGCATTTTGCTATATTGATGATGCTGTTAATTTTATTTTGGGGTTGATAGATTCTCCTGCTCCTCAATTGTGTACGGTATTGAACATTGGAAATTCTGAAGAAGAGATTTCTGTAAGATCACTTGGTGAAACTATCTTGGATGTTGTAGGTAAGTCTTGCGCTATAAAAGAATGCGATGATACACCGGGATCACCCCTCCGCAGATGTCCAGATATAACAAATCTTACTAATATAACGGGGTATACTCCACGTATTTCTATTCAAGAAGGTGTTAGAAAAACATATAACTGGTACAAAGATAATGAATTTGCAAAATAATAAAGTAATTCCCCTTGCCACTCCCTGCCTTTCAGGGAATGAGGAAAGATATCTAGTTGAATGTGTGCGTAGCAACTTTGTCTCTTCTGTTGGGCCTTTTGTTAATTTATTTGAAAAAAATCTTTGCGCTCAAACAGGATTTAAACATGCAGTTGCTGTTTCATCAGGAACAGCTGCGCTACATCTTGCATTGTTGGCATGTGGAGTAATGAAGGATGATCTGGTTATCATGCCAACGTATACATTTATAGCAACAGCAAACGCAATTTCTCATTGTGGTGCAAAGCCATGGTTTTTTGATATATCGCCTGTAGATTGGAATCTAGATATAGATAAAGTGAGAAATGTAATAGAAAAAGAAACATATAGAGATCAACATGGGACTTTAAGGCATATTAGTACACATCAACGCGTTTCAGCATTGGTTCCTGTTTTTTGTATGGGTATGCCAATAGATTTTACTAAAGCAATGGACTTAGCTAAAGAATATAATTTTAAACTTGTAGTGGATGCGGCTGCAGGCATTGGCTCTAAAAGCAATGGTTTTGCTATTGGTGAAATGGAAATGGACGCTTCCATCATGTCTTTTAATGGAAATAAAAATATTACTTCAGGTGGTGGTGGTTGTGTTTTGACAAATAATATTGATATTGCCAATAAGGCTTCACACTTATCGACGACAGGGAAAGTGGGAGTAGATTATGATCATGATTGTGTGGCTTTTAATTATCGCATGACTAATTTACAGGCTGCTGTTGGCTGTGCTCAATTAGAACAACTTGATAAATTTGTTCAAAGAAAAAGAGAAATTGACCAGTACTATCGTGAAAATATCAAGTCAGATTTTGTTAGGTTTTTCCCTAGGGTTGCAAGTCGAGTGAGTTCGGGATGGCTATCAGGTCTGTTGTTGAGTTTTGAAGATATTGGTTCGCTTATCGAAACATTGAAATCTCAGGGTGTGGAGTCGAAGTTTTTTTGGAAACCAATTCATCACCAAAAACCATATTGTAAAAACTTAAAACAAAATGTTGAATTTTCTGAGTCTCTTTGGGATAAGGTTATAGTTTTGCCATCAAGTGCGTCTCTTACACAGGTGGAACAAAATAAAATTTGTGGAATTGTTAACAACTACTTTGATGAAAAAAAGAATTATGAGTTTATTTAATAAAGTTGCAATTATTGCTGAATGTGGAATTAATCACAATGGATCTTTGAAGAGAGCCAAAGAAATGGTTGATATTGCAATCGATTCTGGTGCAGATTTTGTTAAATTTCAGATTTTCAATACTGAAGCACTGGTTAGAAAAGAAGCTCCACTAGCAGCGTATCAAAAAAAGAGTGTCAACAACTCTGATTCACAATTTGAACTCCTTAAAAGATACGAATTAACTGAACAAGATTTCAAAGAACTTTATGACTATTGTGTAAAGAAAAAGATATCATTTCTAGCCACTCCATTTGATATTGGAAGTTTGCAATTTTTGAACTCTCTTGGTGTTGAATACATAAAAGTATCTTCAGGAGATTTAACAAATGGTCCCTTGCTATTGGAAATGGCACGTTTAAATAAAAATATAATCTTATCAACAGGCATGGCAAACTTGGATGATATTTTTAATGCTCTTGCTATATTGCAATACGGATATGACAATAGAGATTCTAAAAATCCACAATTATTTGATGATATTGCTTGGCTCTCTGAGCAGAAAAACTTTTCAAAACTGCGTGATAATGTTACTATTTTACACTGCACAAGTAGTTATCCGGCTGAACCAAAAAGTTTAAACTTAAGAGCTATTCAAACCTTGCAAGATAAGACAAACTTAACTATTGGGTATTCGGATCATTCTGTTGGAATACATATTCCAGTTGCCGCAGTATCATTAGGAGCGCGTATTATTGAAAAACATTTTACGCTAAGTAAGAACCTTCCAGGACCTGATCATCAAGCTTCTATAGAGCCATCTGAATTAAAGCAAATGGTTTCAAATATTAAAGACATAGAATTAGCATTAGGGAGTGGTGAAAAAAAGATTGATGCTTCCGAAATAGAAACATCACGTATTGTTAGAAAAGGCTTATATGCAAAAAGAAAAATTTTAAAGGGAGAGCTGCTTCAAGAAGGTTCTATTGATATTTTACGTCCTGAAGCAAAAAGTTCTCCTATGCTCTTATGGGATAAACTAGGTGCTGTTGCAGAAAAAGACTATGAAATTGGGGATCCCTTATGATTGACTATTCTTTAGATACCAATCAGCCAGTTATCCTTATTGGCGCCGGGGGGCATTCGCGAATTATTATGGACTGTTTGAAAATTTCTGGAGCAAAAGTAATTGCACACTTTGATCATCGTAAATCTGAATGGTTAGAAGAAATTGGTGTGAACTATATAGATGAAAATCAATTAAATGATTTTGCCTCTCATAAGCTTCAAATGGTTATGTCCTTTATTGGAAGCGGTCCCAAAAAGCTTGAAACACGTTTCCATGAAATGGAAAATTTAGCTAAAAAAGGAGCTTTGTTCCCTAATATCATCCACCCTACTGCAGTTGTGAGCAAAGAATGCTCTATCGGCATGGGAGTGCAGATTCTTGCAGGAGCTGTTGTCAATGCGAATGTAAAACTTGATAATGGATGCATTATAAATAGCAATGCAACGGTTGAGCACGATACCCTAGTTGGTAAAGGAGTCCATGTTGCTCCAAACGCCACTGTCTTGGGACAAGTACAGGTTGGTGATTATGCATATGTTGGAAGCTCTTCTGTATTAATTCAGAAAAGCATTGTTCAAAAGCGGAGTTTTATTAAAGCTCTATCACTATATCAATCTAATTAATGTTGAGGTTTTATAAATGAAAAACTGGGAAAAACTTCTGATACAGAAAAAGACAAAAATTAAAAGCGTACTAAAGCTTTTTGAAAGAAATAATGCACAAATTGCTTTTATAATAGAAAATGATATTCTTATTGGAACCATTACTGATGGAGATGTTAGGAGATCACTTTTAGGTAATTTAAGCCTAGAGGTTTGTGCCGAAACTATCATGAATAGAAGTCCTATAGTTATTCCCTACGATTCTTCGGAATCAGACATAAAATTAAAATTAAAGCAACACTGTATCAAATATATTCCCCTTGTGGATCATAAGGGACGAATATCCAGCGTATACTCCAACCAAGATTTTGAAAAGTTTAAAGAAATTTCAAACCCAGTTGTTCTTATGGCCGGAGGTGAAGGAAAACGCTTGCGCCCTCTTACAAATACTATTCCTAAACCCATGGTTGACCTGAATGGAACACCTATTATTGAAAAAGCTATTGTTGAATTAATCTCTTATGGTTTTCGAAATTTTTATATCTCAATCAATTATCTTGGAAATATTGTAAAAGATCATTTCGGGGATGGGGAAAAATGGGGGGTATCAATAAATTACCTTGAAGAACACGAAAAGCTCGGCACTGCGGGCTCTTTGTCTCTTTTACAGGATGTGAAAGAAGATTTTTTTGTAATTAATGGTGATTTAGTTACAAATATTAATTTTAAAAGCATGTTAGATCACCACATAGCAGAAAAAACACTTGCAACAATTGCTCTAAAGAGAGCTAGCTTTAAGGTGCCCTATGGTGTTGTTTTGAATAACTCAGGAAAAGTTATCTCTATAGAAGAAAAACCAATTGTTAATTACAATATTAATTGTGGAATATATATATTATCTTCATCTATTCTTTCACGAATAGAACAATACAAAAGATCACTTGATATGCCAACATTATTGAGAGATATTATTGAAAAAAATGACACAGTTTCAGCTTTTTCTATCTATGAAAATTGGTATGACATTGCTGATATCAATGATCTTGAAAAGGTTAGAGATGCGATACTATGACACGAGAAAAACTTAAGGTTTGTGTATTTACTGCAGGCAGATCTGACTACTTTCTTTTAAAGCCTTTGCTAAAAAAGATTAATGAAAGTAGTGAGTGTAGTCTGAAATTAGTGGCTGGCAGCATGCACTTTAGCCAAGAATTTGGCAATACATATCAACTCATCAAAGATGATGGGATACATATTGATTATAAGATACAGTCTTCTAAAAAAGGTGGTGATAACCAGGAAGCTTTGTTGTCTATGTCTGATGATTTAGCACAATATTCGTATATCCTACCAAAAATAAAACCAGATATCTGTGTTCTATTGGGGGATCGATATGAAGTTTTAGCTTTTGCAATTGCCTGCCATATTTTAAGAATACCCATTGCCCATATCCATGGTGGAGAGCTCTCCTATGGCTCATTTGACGATGCAAGTCGGCATGCTATCACAAAACTTGCGCAAATACATTTTCCAGCAACTGAAGAGTATAGACGTCGAATCATTCAAATGGGAGAACACCCTAATAGTGTAGTAAATGTGGGCGCTTTAGCTGTCGAAAATTCATATAAAACGAAAGATTTATCAATTGCAGAAATATCAAGAAAATTAAAAACTAACTTACGAGATCAATATTTTCTAGTCACTATGCACCCAGAAACTAACCACCCAAAGAACGATACAAAAAATATATCCATACTGGTTGAAACACTTCAAAATTTTCCCGAATATGACGTGATATGGACCATATCTAATGCAGATCCTAATGGAAGCTGTATTAATAAGTTTTTATCAAATACGAAAGGCTTTCATCTGATCAATAATCTTGGTGATATATATATCCCCGTTATGAAACAGGCTAAAGCAATTATTGGAAATTCTTCAAGTGGAATTATTGAGGCCCCCATTGCGGGAATACCTACGGTAAATATTGGAAATAGACAGGGCGGAAGAATACGTTGTGCATCTGTTTTTGATTGTCCATTTGATTCAAAATTAATATCTCAAACTATAGAACGTTGTTTGGTAAAAAATCATTGTCCTTCTGAGCACCCTTATGGTCATGGAAACACCTCTATTCTAATTATAAAAGATTTAATTAATTATGCTTTTAAAACAAGCAATGAATTTTATAACCTATTATTAAGCGAGGAGACTATATAAAATGCGTATCGCTGATAAAACTGTTTACGATAACGAAAACTATCTGTCACATCCCAAAGAGATCCATAAGGAAATCATTAATATAGTTTCGAATCTCAATCAGCAAGTTAATGGAGCTCAGCAACTAGTTAATCAATCTATTTTAATAATAGAAAAGGAGAATCAATGATCAAAGTAACCTCTGAAAATAACATCAAATTCGGTCTCCCAAAAGAAGTCGTTTTTTGTGAAAAATGTGTCATTTCAAATCAACGTCCTAATTCTTGTGTAGAGTATCAGCATACAAACAGTTCAAAAAAGGAAACAATATATTTTGATAAGAATGGTGTATGTGATGCATGCAGATTCTCAGAAAAAAAGACCCACACAATTAATTGGGAGGAAAGAGATCAAGAACTAAAACAGTTATGTGATAAATATAGAAAAAATAATGGGCAATACGACTGCCTTACACCTGGTTCTGGTGGAAAAGATAGCTTTTATGCTGCTCATATTTTAAAACATAAATATGGGATGAACCCATTAACTGTAACGTGGGCTCCTCACATGTATACCCCATGGGGGTGGGAAAATTTTCAATCCTGGATCAATGCTGGTTTTGATAACTACCTATGTACACCAAATGCGAAAACTCATCGTCTACTAACTAGATTGGCTTTAGAAAATCTTTTTCATCCCTTTCAACCATTTATGATAGGTCAAAAATCTTTTGCCCCTAAAATGGCCGAACTCTTTGGCATACAACTCATATTTTATGGGGAAAATGAAGCTGAGTATGGAAATCCCCAGGCAGACACAAACACGGCTCTTCGCGATACCAAGTATTATACTGGTGATTCGCAAGAGCTATATTTAGGAGGGGTATCAACTGATATTCTTAAGAAAGAGTATGGCTTGCAGGAGGTTGACTTAAATTTGTATCGACCTATATCAAGAGATGCTCTTCATAAAAATGGCATACAGATACATTATTTGGGATACTATTTAAAATGGCACCCTCAAAGTTGTTATTATTACTCAGTTGAAAATAGTGATTTCAAGGCATCTCCGGTTAGAACTGTTGGTACATATAGTAAGTACAATAGTATTGATGATAAAATTGATGACCTTCATTACTACACGACGTATATAAAATTTGGTATAGGGAGGGCAACTTATGATGCTGCTCAAGAAATACGCTCGGGAGATATAACAAGAGAAGAAGGGGTTCAACTTATAAAAAAATATGATGGTGAATTCCCAGAACGTTTTATTGAAGAGATATTTGATTACTTGAGCATCAATGATACGGAATTTCCAGCAGCATCAAAACAATTTCAAGATCCTATTATGAGTAGAGAATCTTTTGAAAATCTTACTGACCGTTTCCGCTCACCACACTTATGGTTTAAAGATAATGAGGCCTGGAGACTAAGGAGAACTGTTTATGACATATAATGATTATATTATTGATAAAAAGAATAGTCGTTTTATCGGAGACTTTGAAGGAGCCTATAAAAGTTTTGAATTAATATATGAAGACCAGTTTGATTGTTCAAGGCTAAAGTTTAATGTCATTAGACACTGGATACAGAAAAGACCTAAAGCGCAAGTTCTTGATATTGGTGCCGGATATGGATGTTTTGTAAATGAATTACATGAAAATAGCACCAAAGTCTTAGGGTTAGAAATCAGCCCCTCAGCAATTAAAAAGGGGAAGGAAATGTATGGTTCTGATTTACCTTTACAGTTGGCAGATATTACAAACTCTTTTATACCAGAGAAAAAATTTGATATTATCCTTTGTTTTGGGGTTTTAGGGCATCTTTTAGATAAAGCGGATATCTGTCTTAATAACATTGATAATTATTTGTCTGAAAATGGACAGATAGCTTTTTCAATAGGCTTCTCACCAGAGTTTAAACTATTTCGTAATATTCTTCAAAATGAGGTTTCGTTTGTAAACATTATTAAGAAATACTTCCATGTCAATAATTTTATTGTTGAGTACTTGAATGCTGGGACGGATGATTATGATGAAAATCTATACAAAGATTTAATTGTTTTTGCGGAAAAACTTAAAAATGTCAAATAATTCAAAAAAAACTTTACATATCGTACATTGTGTAGATGCTGAAGGACCGTTAGAGGAAACGTTAGAAGCTACATTTCAAAGAATAGAGTCACAATTTTCAATAAATATTGAGCCTACTTTAAATAATCTAAATATGCTTCAAAATCGCGATATACCACTAAATGGTGTTGAACACGAAATTGCTGAGTTTATCTCAACTAAAAGATTAGCCTACTTATCAACATGGAATGATGTTGAGAAAATGCTGTCCGGAATTACTACCCAAGAGTTTCGTAGTAAATATTCAAGTCCAGACGGAACACCTTATACTTATTCCTGGTTTGTAATTGATGTTGTTGGTTATAAAAACAACCCAAGAAGAAAGTCAATTGGCTTTAATGTTGTCTGGGAGCAATATGCAAGAATACTTAAAAATAAAACATTCAATGACTCTTTTGGTTGGCATTTCCATTCAGTTTCCCCGGCTCAAGAAGCACTTGAATATAGCACAACCTGGAGTGCTCACGCTTTTCACGAACAATGTCTAGCACGTCGCTTAATTAAACATAAACATTTTCCAGCATTGTTTCGGGCTGGAGGTGTTGTTGAAAGGAATGACATAAGTTATTGGCTGGAAAGGACAATACCTTTTGACTACTCAAACCAAAACAAAGATGATCAATTTTCCCCGGGTGATCAAAGTGATTGGCGTGGGTCACCTAAGACGTGGGGAGGCTATCATCCATGTTTTTACGATTATCGCAAAGAAGGTAATATGCGAAGAAGTGTGTTCAGGTGTATTGATGTTTCTACCCCCGGTTGCTCCTTAACAGACTTAGATGTTGAGCAAGCATTTATTGATTCAATTGAAAATAATATTTCTGTGTTTTCTTATACAAATCACGATAGGCGTGATATTACTTTGGATATAGAAAATGTATATGCAAAAATAAGAAAGATTTCACAAAAATACCCAGAAGTGAATTGGAAATTTTCAAACGCCTTGGAGGCAGCTCGGTCATACAGATGCTTAAATACATCTGAAATAAGAATATCAGCTTCAATAGACAAAAACACATTGACAATTAAGACAAATATACCAACTTTCTCGGGTGATTTATTTTTATGTTTTGAAGAAGAAGGAGAATTATTTTACAGGGATAACCCAACTATCGAGGACTCAAATATGTGGGTGTATAAACTAAATCGAAAAAACCATATTAAGAATATTGGTATCGCAGCAACATCTTCTGATGGGTCAACAGATTGTGTAGTCATTAATTTAGATAAAAGGTGAAACAGATGAAAAAAAACACAATTCTAGGATTAATTACAGCGCGAGCAGGTTCTAAGCGACTTCCTGGTAAAAATTCAAAAATATTAGGTGGCAAACCATTAGTTCAATGGACGATTGATGCCTGTAAAAAATCCCAGCACATAAGCGATTTAGTTGTGTCTTCTGACGATCAGGATTTACTGAATCTTTGTGAAAAGGCAGGATGTCAGGTCCCATTTATTAGGCCAAAAAATTTGGCAACCGATTATAGCACATCATTTGACGTAGCAGAGCACGCAATACTAAACTTAAAGCAGCGTTATGATTGGCTTCTTCTTTTACAGCCAACGTCACCGTTTCGAACCCACCAGGATATTGATTCAGCAGTAGAAAAAGCCATTACCAGCGATTGTGATAGTTTGGTAAGTATTAGCGAAATATCACCAAGTTATTATATGAATTTAACAATTGGAAAAGATGAGAAATTGAGTACAGTTTCAAAACTTCCATTTAAAGACTTAAATAATATGAGATCTCAGGATATGCCGAAAACGTATGCAATTAATGGAGCTATATATATTATAAAAATAGACTTCTTTCTGAAGAAAAAAATTTTTTTTGATGATAATTCTAGTTATTTTTTGATGTCTGAAAAAGCATCAGTCAATATAGATACGTATCATGATTGGATAATTGCTGAATCATATCTTGCTCAAAATCATGATAAAGGTTATCTTGAATAAATGATAAATTTGAACTGTAATTGGAGGTTAGATTGATGTCAACTAATTATTCACTGAATGACGTTCATGAGCAGTCATTTTCAGAGCGCATAGCAAGCAAATTAAAAAAGGATGTCATTGATTTTGCAAAAGAAAAAAAGAACTTCTTTATTAAAAATGATATTTGTCCTGCCTGCAAACATCATAGTACAAATTATAGATTTACTTGTTTTGAGCTTGATTATTATCAATGTAATAAGTGCAATACTATATTTTTAAATCCATGTCCAGAAGATTTAGAAATAGTAGGTTTTCTAAATAGCAGCGAGGCTTTACGGATATGGCGCGAAGAAATGCCTAGTAAAATGCAAAAAACTAGAGAAAAAATGTATAATAAAAGATCACAATTGATCAAAAAAAACGTTGATTCATTGGGTTTTATAGACCCGATTCTCGTTGAAGTTGGTGGAGGACGTGGTGAGCTTTCATTAAAATTAAGTGAGCTTAACCTATTTAAAGAAATCCATGTTGTTGAACCTCAGGAGCTATCTCTAAATAAGGAAAACATTAAAGTTCATAGATGCACTTTTGAAAATTTAAAACTTGATTTAAATGTGGATTGTATCGTTTCTTTTGAGGTTATCGAACATTTGATTGATCCCATCTCTTTTTTTAATAAAGCTTACGAGCTTTTAAATCCTGGTGGAATTTTAATACTGACGACACCCAATGGAAATAGTTTTGAAGTTGAGTTATTGCAAGAAAGATCCACTCAAATACCCTTTGATCATATAAGGCTATATAACCCAGAAGCGTTAAAAATCATGTTGGAAAAAAATGGAAAATGGAGTACACACATTACCACGCCTGGTGTTTTTGATGTGGAACTGCTAGACAAAGCAATGCCAATTAAAAATAAGATTTTATCAGACTGTTTGAAGTTTATTCTATGTGAACAGACTAGAAAAAATGATTTCCAAAAATTCCTAGTCAATAAAAATAGATCAAGCCATATGTGTTGTATCGCAAGAAAGAGTAATTAATTTGAATGATAGGAGAATGTAATATGAAGACTTTACTTATAAGGTATGGATGTATTGGAAATAGGGATATTGAGAATTTAGCAAATATTTTAGATACTAAAAATATATTTGCTAAAGAGTAATTAATTTAAATGATAGGAGAATGTAATATGAAGACTTTAGTTATAGGGTGTGGAAGTATTGGAAAGAGGCATATTGGAAATTTAGCAAATATTTTAGATACTAAAAATATATTTGCTGTTGACCCGAAAGAAAGCTGTCGTAATCAAGTTCATAACACCTTTAAAATTAGTAAGGACAACCTTTTCGAAACCTCGGACCAAGCATTAGAAAGTCAAAACTTTGATTCAGCTATTATTGCAACGCCCACATCATTACATCATTTGGATATCATTAAAATGGCAGCACGTGGTGTTAATTTAATGATAGAGAAACCTGTTTGTGTGAACACAGAACATCTCAAAGAAATTGAAAGTGTCGTTTCAAAATCTAACAAATTTTCCTTCGTAGCATATTGTTTTCGTTTCGACCCAGTTGCAAATAAATTTAGTGAATTAATTAAAAGTCAATATTTAGGTAAACCGCTATATTCTAGAGCCGAAATGTCAACATACTTACCTGATTGGCACCCAGAAGAAGACTATAGAGATTTCTATATGTCTAAGAAAAGCTTGGGAGGTGGCACCTTGCTGGATCAAAGTCATCTATATGACATGGTTTTATGGTTTTTTGGGGAAGTAAAATCTGTATTTGGCATTAGTAAAAAGCACAGTGACCTAGAAATGGATACGGATGATTTTGGAGAGTTTATATTTAATTGCAAATCAGGCTTAGATGTATCTGTTCATGTAGATTTATTTACCAAAAAATTTAGAGAGTTTTTCCAAGTTACTTGTGAAAAAGGAACCTTGAATTGGGACATTGGTGCAAGAAAAATATACGCAGAAACTGAAGGAAAAGTTGAAATTTTGGCTGAAGGTAAGGATTACAATCAGATGTACATAAATGAAATGAAATATTTTATCGAACAGGTGAAAAATAAAGGTTCTTTGAAAGGCCCTAATTTTAACGATGGTATAAAAGTTTTACATTTAATTGAAGCCATACGTAATTCATCTTCGCAAGGTCAATTGGTTTATATGAATCAAGATAAATTGGTTTATACGAATTAATTATTATGGCAAAAAAACTTTTATTGACAGCTCGTGATTATAGCTCAGGCTTGAATGCATTTGCATTGGTACAAAGTTCCTTAATCCGTGAATTTTTCGATATTAAAGTGATTCTAGGTTATCCTGCTAACGAGCTATTCAGGAAAATGCTTTGCCAAGACGACTCAGATATATTCTCAGAATATTTAGAACACTTTGAGTATGTTAAAGGATATAAAGCCCCTCTTGCTAACTCAATAAAAAAAATACAAAAGCTGGTGTCAAATGAAGCCCCTGATATTCTAATAACAGGCATATCAGGGGCAGGAATTGGAGTTGATGAGGTTGCTATTAAAGTTTGTAAAGGCCTTATTCCAGTAATTTCTTATCAAGATTATTGGGGGTATATAAATAAAAATTTAGGCTGTGTCCCCGATAAGGTTTTATTAATGGACAACTTCGCAAAATCAATTACAGATAAAAACTATCCCCACTTGCCTTCGGAAATTGTTGGATCACTAAAGTATGATTTTTATTTGAACCATGTTGCTGACAATTTATTAAAAAAATTACGCAGAAATCATTCTACTCCAGATAAGTACTGGGTTTTTGTAGGACAACCTATATCCTTCATAGACGATTATATTGCTACGATAGAGTTGGTTATAAAGCATGCAAAATATTCTAACCTACCCTGTTATTATTTACCCCACCCATCAGTTAACTTGTATGATGTAAGGAAGTACTTGCCACCATCTTTTTTACTTTTAGATGAGCAAGAAATTCCAAAAGAAATATTATTGTTAAGAGCTGATAAGATTTTTACATGTTTTTCAACATATGTAACTGATTTATTAATAATGAAACAACTTTTCTCTTTGAAAAAACCAGATATTGCCATGATAAATATTTCCAATAAAATTCAAGATTATCAGGTATCAGTTGCAGGAACTCTTTCTGAAATGCCAATTCCAGAAGATTTAGTTTGCAATGTTAGAACTGAGAAAGAAATCATCTCATTTTTAGAAAGAAAAAGTAATATTAATGCTTCTATGAAATTTGATTCTGCTCTCGCTAATATCAACACTGTGCTACACAGAGAATTAATGGCATTTGCTTAAGGTTCATAATGAAAAAGAGAATTATCGCTAGATTAGATATAAAGGGCCAACATGTTATCAAGGGTATTCAATTTGAAGGATTAAGAAAATTAGGAGACCCAGAAGAATTTGCTATAAATTACTATAATCAAGGTGCAAGTGAAATCCTTTACCTTGATTCTGTAGCAAGCTTATACGATAGATCTTATCTAATTTCTCTGATAAAAAAAACAGCAAGGAACGTTTTTATTCCTATAACTGTGGGAGGGGGAATAAAAAGTCTAAAAGACGTTTATGATTTGTTAAGATCGGGGGCAGATAAGGTTGCTATAAATACAGCTGCAATAAAAAACCCCAAATTATTAAGAGATATATGTAAAACATTTGGTGTACAATGCCTTGTTCTTCAATTAGATGTAAAAAATACAAAACTTGGATATGAAGTTTTTGTGGAATCCGGAAGAGAACCTACAGGTATACGGGCAATAGACTGGGTTCAAGAGGCACAAAGTTTAGGGTGTGGTGAAATATTATTAACCTCTATTGATAGAGACGGAACAAGGAAGGGCTTTGATATGACCCTACTAAAAGAAGTTGCTCCGTATTGCAGAGCTCCTCTGATCGTAAGTGGTGGCATTTGGTCTAGAGAACACTTTAATACTATTTATGCAAATCAAGGAATTAATGCTATTGCATTGGGATCTACTTTACATTATAAAAATCTTTCTCTTACAAATCTGTACAAGGAACAAATAAACTATGTCTAAAAAAATCGCCATTGTCAATTATGATGTGGGTAATTTATTTAGCTTATTTAAAGCTATTGAGGCTATAGGATATGAGCCTATTCTGGTTGAAAATAGCGCTAAATTAAAGAATTATGGAAAGGTAATATTACCAGGAGTTGGTTCTTTTGATACTTGCTACAATGTTTTATTAAGAAAAAACTTTATTTCTGAAATTTTATCCTTCATTGATAGTGGAAAAAATCTTATGGGGATTTGTGTAGGGATGCAATTACTCTTTACACGTGGTTTTGAAGGGCAAGGAGCTCCGGGCCTGGGTATTATAAATGGCAAAGTTAGGGAAATTATAAATAATACGTCACATCTTGATTTTAAACTTCCACACATAGGATGGAATTCCATAAAGTTTAATAATGCTAAAAACAAGGGCTTATTCACCAATCTAGACGAAGATAGTGAATTTTATTTCGTTCATTCTTACTGTGCTAATAGCCTTCAAGATAACGACTTAGTGGTTGGTACGTCTGATTATTTAGGGAATTCAATTATTGGCTATATTGAAAAAAATAATGTATTTGGTTGCCAGTTTCATCCGGAAAAAAGTAGAAAAAATGGACTAGATTTATTGAGAAAATTTGCACAATGCTAGATTATAAGTATTCACACATTCCAGTGTTTTCACTTATTAATAAACTTGAAAAAAATATTTATTTTCAAAACTGGTGTACATTAGGCGTTAACTTATGGCCTGTTCTTAGGGTGTCCATAAGAGTCTATATTAAGAATATATCAAGTTGTAAAGATAAACCACCAAAAGAATCTATTCATAAAAAATCTATACTCAAAATTGTTACAATTTTAGGAAAAGTTTTTCAAATTGTAGTGGGTGTATTTTTCATACTTCCAAAAATCTTTTTGAATGGACAAGTTAAATACATTTATATGACTGATGGGGTTTCTTTAGATTGTATTGATGAAAAATGGGGTGATAAATATTTTCGCGGTCTTCAGATTAATCACAGTATAAACCCCAAAGATTGTCTTTTTTTGTCCCCTATTAAATTAAATAAAAATTTTAAGCACCTTGCATATAACATTTTAGAATTAGAGTGGTTAGAGAACTTAGCCGAAATTATTGCAAGTATATATATACGTATCACCAAACATTTATTTATCCCTAAAGATTATGCTCAATTTATAAACATAATAAAAGAAAATCACCTTAACATGGAGGATTTTTCTGTCCGCAGTCTTAACTATAAAGCCTGTAAAGTGGCATTTTTAGCAAGATTCTTTAAATTTTTATTAAAAACAAGCAAGATAGAAAGAGTAATCATAGTCTCATTTTATCACGACATGGGGTTTGCTTTAAATATTGCTGCACACCGTGCTGACATTGTCTCATGTGACATACAACATGGAACAATGATATCTCATGATGCCTATTGTGAGTGGACAACAGTGCCAAAGCATGGTTACAAAGAGTTCCCCAAATGCTATCTTACGTGGGATAAACCATCTTCAAAATGCATTAAATCCTGGAGTAAAAAAACCAATTATCATGAGGTTTTAGAAACAGGCAACCTTAGTCATAAAATATGGCTACATAATTCTGATCTAACGTTAAAATATGATACTCTTATAAATAATTTAAAGAAAAAAATGAAACATGATAATTGTTTTTTTGATATTCTTGTAACACTTCAGCCGATTGCCGGATTTAGAAAAAACTGGGACACTTTGGCAGATGTAATCATGAGAAAGAAGTTGAATGTTCGGTGGTGGTTACGACACCATCCTACGACAATTAGTGGTGGGCGTAGTGAAGGAATTGAGAAAATATCAAAGATTTCTTTGACAAATGTTGAATACATTAATGCTTCGAATCTACCATTATGTGCATTGTTGCGAAATATAAACTTACATGTTACTGTTCGATCAAGTACTTATATTGAATGCGAAGCTTTTGGGATCAAAACCCTATTTATTTCGGAGTATGGTATTTTAGAACATAAAAAATGTGTCGATGATAAAACACTCCTTTACGCAACTACTGAGGAAGATATCATGAGTACTATTTTAACTTTAACTCGGGTTCACTAGAATGTTATACGTTTTTAAGCCTGAATATAGCAATATGGGGTCAATTCATGAAGCGCTTACAAAGTCAGGTATTGAGTTTGTTTTGTCAAATGATATTGGTTTAGTAACTGATAAAACATCTTTTATTTTACTGCCTGGAGTAAGTTCTTTTGATATTTATATTAATTCTCTTAAAAAGCATGAGTTCTTCTATAAATTAAAAAACCTGACTTTATCTAAGAGGATTAAGTTAATAGGCATTTGTAGTGGTGCACAAGTTCTTTTTGAGTATAGTGAAGAAGGTTCCCAAGAAGGTTTGGGGCTTTTACCAGGGAATGTTCAAAGGCTCGCTTCTTTAGAAAAGTCTCCTGTGCCGCATATCGGTTGGAATAATATCAAACCTTCCAAGAAGAGGAAAAGTTCTCTTTATATTGAACAAGATCAGCCTTTTTACTTTTGTCACTCTTATAGATTTCCCAAGTCAGAAAATACTATTGCTTATACTGATTATGGGGAGAGATTTCCAGCTATTGTTTCCAATGGACAAGTTACAGCAATACAATTTCATCCTGAGAAAAGTTATTCTCAAGGTTTAGAGTTATTAAGAAACATTATATCGAAACAACATGTTAAGACCAAGAATAATACCAGTATTACAACTATATGATGGGAAGCTGGTGAAAACCAGGCAGTTTAAATCACCAAATTATATAGGAGACCCTCTTAATGCTGTGCGTATATTTAATGAAAAAAGAGTTGATGAACTTATCATCTGTGATATTAGTCCTGATCGATTTTCTCGTTCCTCGAATATAAAGATGCTTCAACATATATTTTCAGAGTGTGAGATGCCTGTGACGTATGGAGGGGGCATTTGCAGTTTTGAGATGGCCTCGGAGATTTTTCATTTAGGCTGTGAAAAGGTAATTTTTAACACAGCTTTCTACAATAATTTAGAGTGTATTCATGAAGTGGCTAAAAATTTTGGCTCGCAGGCTGTATCAGTATCTTTAGACTATCGTTACTCTTTTTTGCGTAAAGAAAAATTTTATAAAAACAGTGGTCGTGAAGTCGTTCAATTTTCTTTGAAAGAGATTATAGATAGACTTTATAATATAGAGGCAGGAGAATTGTTGCTTAATTTTATAGATAATGATGGAACATTTAAGGGCTATGACTATTTTTTATTGAAAAAAATAAAAGAGAAAATTAATATTCCAATTGTTTTACTTGGTGGCTGTAATCAAAATTCAACATCAAGTGCAGCTATAAACTGTGGAGCACATTCTGTTGCTGCCAGCAGTCGATTTATCTATCATGGCCCTCACAACGCTGTTCTGATTAAATATGAGAGATTTTAGTATGAAAATTTGTACTTTTTGCATTATGGATGAAACCGATCCCAATATTATATTTGATAAAAATCTACAATGTCATCATTGTAAATCATATATGAAATATGTTCCAACACTTCCGGCGCTACAGCCCAATGCATCTCAAATACTCAACGATAAAATTACACAGATTAAAAATAAAAAATCTGGCAAATACGACTGTGTTATTGGCTTGAGCGGAGGTGTTGATAGTACTTATTTAGCCTATGTTGTAAAAAAGAAACTTGGTTTGAACCCTATTGCTGTTCATATGGATAATGGGTGGAACTCAGAATTATCTGTGAAAAATGTCGAAAATATTGTTACAAAATTAGACATAGATCTGCATACAAAAATTCTTGATTGGAATGAATTTAGTAATTTGCAATTAGCGTTCCTCAAGGCTTCTACGCCAGATTCTGAAATTCCTACAGATCATGCTATTTGCGCAACACTATATGAGGTAGCAAAACAATACAATGTGAAATATGTCATTAGTGGAGCTAATCAAATTACTGAACGTATTATGCCTCACACATGGTCTCAAGGACATGGAGACTACCATTATATTAGATCCATTTATAAAAAGTATACAGAAAAAAAACTTCAAAAATTTCCCTACATGGATTCATTTAAAAACTTCTTTTACAAGAAAATCCATGGAATTCAATTTATACCTTTATTTGATTATTTTAAATTCGATCTAGATACAGCAAAACAGACTATTCAGAATGAATTAGAGTGGAAGGACTATGGTGGAAAACACTATGAATCTGTTTATACGAAGTTTTTTCAGGGTTATATACTTCCTGAAAAATTTAATTATGACAAACGTAAGGGGCATTTGTCGAACTTAATTTGTGCGGGAGTTTTATCAAGAAGTCAGGCCTTAAAAAAATTAAAAGAACCAGCCATTCTTGCAGAAGAAATAAAACCATTAAAGGATTACGTAGCAAAAAAGTTTGGCCTTTCTTTAGGTGATTTTGAGGAAATACTGAATTTGCCTCCAATGAGTTATAGCGATTATCCAAACACCTACAATACTGTGTGGTATCGGTATTCTCGAAAGTATATAAAGCCAATTTATCGCTATTTTAACCCTGTGAGGAAAACTTATGCAAAAACTTAAAATTGCTGTTGTAGGTTGCGGGCATTGGGGTAAAAACCTTGTGCGGAATTTTTCTGAGGAAGGTGTACTTAATTATATTTGTGATACAAATTATGATTCCTCAGAAGACATTGCAGAACAGTATAACGTTGAGTCTAAAACTTTTTCTGATATTTTACAAACGGATATTGACGGTATTGTAATTGCAACACCAGCTGAGCAACATTATAAGCTTGCTAAAAATGCTCTAGAACATGGTAAGCATGTTTTTGTCGAAAAACCCCTTTCATTAAAGGTTGTTGAAGCTAAAGAGCTATGTGAATTTGCTGCCAAAAAAAATAAAATCCTGATGGTCGGGCACTTGTTGCAATATCATTCAGCATTTTTAAAACTTAAAGATCTTATTCATGAAGGGAGCCTTGGGAAACTTCAATATATCTATTCTAATCGTCTCAATCTTGGTAAATTTCGCCATGAAGAGAATATCCTATGGAGTTTTGCGCCCCATGACATCTCTATGATCCTAAGTCTTGCTGACGATATCCCTCAAAAAGTCTTGGCAACCGGCTCGGCTCATTTGAATAGACATATTCATGATGTAACGACAACTCACTTAACATTTAGGAACGGTATACAAGCCCATGTTTTTGTTTCGTGGCTGCACCCTTTTAAAGAACAAAAGTTAGTTGTCGTGGGTGATCGCGGTATGGCTGTCTTTGACGATAATCTTGATTGGTCTGAAAAACTTAAACTCTACCCTCATCAAGTCAATTGGGTTAATGGTTTACCACAATCTAAAAAAGCAGAATTTGAGGCTGTGCCTTTAGAGCCTCAAGAGCCCCTCAAGTCTGAGTGTGAGCATTTTCTAACTTGTATCAAATCGAATGATAAGCCTCGTACAGATGGTGAAGAAGGCTTGAATGTTTTAAGGGTATTAGATGCCTCTCAAAAGTCTTTAACAAAGGGAATTATAGTACACCTAGAAAATCACAATAAGGGTGAAAAAACAAAATTTTACGCTCATGAAACTGCCTGCGTTGATGAAGGTTGCGATATTGGGAAAGGCACAAAAATCTGGCACTATTCTCATATTTTAAATGGAACTAAAATTGGTAAAAACTGCACCATAGGACAGAATGCTATGATTGGCCCTGATGTTATTGTGGGCAATAATTGTAAAATTCAAAATAATGTCAGTCTGTATAAAGGCATAACTTTGGAAGATGGCGTATTTTGCGGTCCTTCTTGTGTTTTCACGAACGTGCACAATCCTCGCGCTGAAATCGAACGCAAAAATGAATTTCACCCTACTCATGTTGAAAAAGGTGTGACGATTGGAGCTAACGCCACAATTGTTTGTGGGAAAAAACTAGGAGCCTATAGTTTAATTGGCGCAGGGGCGGTGGTCACAAAAGATGTGAAACCTCACGCTGTTATGGTTGGCAATCCGGCCAAACAAATTGGCTGGGTTTCTCATGCAGGTGAAAAATTAGATCAATCATTAAAGTGCTCTCGCGAAGGACGTCAATATATGATTGGCCATAATGGAAATTTAAAAGAAGTTATAAAGTCTGGCAATAGCATTGAAGAAACAGGATAAAAAGTGAAACGTAAAATTCAATGCCTTATTAAACTTCTTTCTGATCTGATTATATTGCCGTTTCTTGTTTTGTTTGTGTGCAGCTATAAGATCTTTTTTAATAAGAGAAAAGCAGATAAAATTAGAATTTTTTTTGGGCTAATGCCCAACAATAATCTTGTTTATGTGCGTGATGCAATGATTGAGCTAGGATATGATGCCAAAGTAATACCATGGATTGTGCCTAAACATGAAAAAGGCGTCATAGATTATGACCTTGATTTGTCCATAAGATTTCCAAAATTATACAAAAATTTTTTCGGTCAAATATTTTTAACATACACTTTTTTTTGTTATGCAATACATAGATTTGATATTTTTATTATGCCCTTTCAAAACAGACTTCTCGATAGAACTATTCTTCTATCCTGGCTAGAGTTCCAGTTTTTAAGATTTCTAAGTAAAAAGATAATTTTAAATCCTTATGGAGGGGATATACAATACTCAAAAGTTTGGTCTTCAAAAAGTGACAAAGCATCACAAGAATTATTTTTAGCCAGAAAAAATGACGCCTTCTATTCCAAGATATTAGATAACAAGATTTTAAAAAATACACAATACTGTTTAAAGTATTCTCATGAAGAAATTCTATCTATTGATTGGCCTGACTACTTACCAGAAGGTCTAGGAAAATATTTGCATATGAGATGTTTTTCTTTTCAGAACTACAAAAAAACGAATATGGCTCATAGTAAAGTTGATGGACGAAAAATAACTATTATACATGCTACAAATCATTCACACTTTAAAGGAACTCATCATTTAAAAAGTGCTGTCAGCGCTCTTAATAAAGCAGGTGAAAATATTAATCTCAAGATAATAAAAAATAAAAGTCATGATGAGGTGTTGAAGGAAATTTTAAAGTCTGATTTGGTTTTTGATCAGATCTTATTGGGAGCCTATGGACGTCTGGCTATAGAAGCAATGGCTTTAGGCAAACCGGTGATGTGCTATTTAAGGGAAGATTTTATGAAGATCTATCCGCAATGGAGTCAATGCCCAATCATAAATGTTAATATTGATACTCTGAAAGATAAAATTCTAGAATTCATCTCTTTTTCTGTAAAGAAAAGAGAAGAGCTAGGCAACAAATCAAAAGAATATATTGAAAAATTCCATTCTGCTGAATACGTTGGTGAAAAATTAAATTCAATCATACAGGAGGTAATTGCTAAATGAATGAAGATGACAAAGCTGGTGCACAATATTGGGATAATAACTGGACAGGTGCAGACAGACCTATTTTATTTTCTGAAGAAAATAAAAGTTTAGACAATTATGTAAATCTACAATTGCATGAATATTTTAAGTCCTTATTTGGAGAGAAGAAAAATTTTAGCATCCTTGAAATTGGAAGCGCTAATTCTATCTGGCCAATTTATTTTAATCAGTTTTTTAATGCAAGAGCTGATGGTTTGGATTATTCAGAGGTTGGTTGCCAAAAAAGTAGAGAACTTTTAAAATATCATAATATACCTGGGAATATGTATTGTGCAGATTTATTTAACCCATCAAAAAAAATTCAGGGCAAATATGACTACGTTGTATCTTTTGGTGTTGTAGAGCACTTTGTGGACACAGCTAACTGTTTACAATCTTGTGCAAAACTTTTAAAACCTGGAGGAACACTCATTACTTTAATACCCAATATACCTAGCATTATTGGCCTAATACAAAAATATGTTGATAGAGAAGTGTATGATGTGCATATGCCTTTAACAAAGAAAAAGCTGTCAAAAGCTCACCCAGCAACTTCATTAAAGTTGCAAAAATGTGAATATTTCATGTCAATTAATTTAAGTATTGTTAATTCAGGTTCCTTTACTTCTCATAAATATAATAAACATCTACGTCGCATTTTATCTGCTCCTTCTAAAATTTGCTGGATTTTTGAGAAATATGGACTAAGAATACCTAAAAACAGGTTCACTTCCCCATATATAATTGCAGTTGCTCAGAAAACTTAAGGCAATTTTGAGCTGGCAAAGTTGTGAAAAATGAAATACCGCTAGGTATTTTATGTAGTGGATGCAGTGAATATGTTGCAGTTAAAGAGAATTAACAGGAGCATACTGATTACCCTTATACCCAAATACTTTACATCATAGTTACAGCAACATATGAACCTGATACTTAGTAAGACTAGAAATACTTGATGCTTTCAAAGTTTTTGTCAAGCACTTGATCAAAATGGTGTACCTATATACAAAGACAGTAGTCATCTACAATCAGCTTTTGTCAGAAAAAACCTCACTTATTTAGACCCTATTATATTAGAAAAGTAAAAGCGATCTACTATCATCATAATAAATTAGTGCCTCATGATAATATCAATCCGTACTCCAAAAATCCCTGAATTATATTACTGAATATATAACAAGACATTGTTCTTGAAGAACTCTCGAGCCTTCTCCTTTGCCTTTTCCTCGGTTAATGTTTTTGTTAGTTTCATGGTATATTGTATACTTAGTGCATCTTCAGGCCCGGAAAGGTACATCACTGCAATAAATTCGTTACCCTTAAGGTAATCATATTTGGCATGGAAGCTTTCACGTTTAAAAAGATTTTTAGGCACTAATTTTTGGTTTACTATCTCTAGTTTTGGAGAGAAGTTTCCAAAAATAATTTTATTATTAGAGGATTCTAATGATTGAGTTAATGAGCCTTTTAAATAACTGACCAAATAGCTTGCTTGACGATGAATTTGGGGTGTAAATATAAAGGTCACAATTTCAGACCAATTAGAATAATCCTCATTGACAGGGATAGATTCAATTAAGTTACGATTGGACTGAACTGAATTAAACGTCGTTCTAAAGCCTTTAGGGTCTCTAATTTGCACCCAAAGCTTGTAACCATCAGGTTTATCTTTGCTTTTATCAATCTCTTGACGAAGGTTATAAACATATAAGGCCCTGTTCTTATCTTCTCTAAACACCTGCCATGCGAAACCATTGATAAATAAGCTCATCATTAAAAAAACAAGCCCTGTTCTAACAATAAAATTCCTTTTAACTCATCCCTATATTATAAAACAATTGAGATTAGAAAAATATAAATAAATAAGATAGATAAAATCTTTATCACAATATTCATACTCCCCTATCCCTTCCAAAGCTCCCCCTCTTGAATTCAACCAAAAACCATCGTAGTATACCCTCATTAAACATGGGTTTTCATTATGCAACTAGCCTACCAAACACCCTCCTCCTGGGCTGAAAATGCCATCGAAAACATGGACCAATTTCTGCTTGATCATGCTTCCTGTGAACGCAAAGCCTCTAGCATGGCCATGTCAATGGTTGCTCACTATCCAGATAAACCTCATTTAGTCAAAGAAATGATCAAGCTTGCCCTTGAAGAACTCAATCATTTTAAACAAGTCATGAAAATCATTCTAAAACGCAATTTAATCTTGCCTCCTGACTACAAAGACCCTTACGTGAATCAGATTCGTCAATGCATCAGAAAACCAAGCGATGAGTATTTTCTTGATAGATTATTGGTTGCGGGTGTTATTGAAGCCAGAGGAGAGGAACGCTTTAGACTCATGAGTGAAGCATTGCCGAAAGGTTCACTAAAATCCTTTTATGAAGCCATTACCATTTCAGAGGCAAGGCACCATGAAATGTTTGTTGAATTAGCTGAACGCTACTTTCCCAAAGAAGTAGTCCAAGCTAGGTTAGCCACCCTCATTAAAGAAGAAGCCAAGATCATTCAAAATTGTAGCCATCAAGCAACGGTCCATTGAAAGATACAACCTCAAAATATCTATCACTTTATGCCTGCCGTGAGGCTAATGATATTAAGATCCCTGGCTGCTACGACTCAGTTATCGTTGTGCCCATTTATGCAGAGTATCCCCACTGCATTGATGTATTAGATAACCTTCCGCAACAACACAAACATCATAAAATTCTGGTGATTTTAGTAATTAACCAAGCTAAAAGCTCTCCCGATTGGGTGTTGGCAGACAACCAAAAATTAATCCATCACCTCAAGTCACTGCCACTATTATGGAAAAACAGTTCGCACAACATCATTCTTTGTGAACATAGCAGGTGCCATATCCTGATGGTTGATCGCGCAGTTTCTCAACCTTTTGATGAAGAAAACGTTGGTTTGGCAAGAAAAATAGGCTCTGACATGGCCCTCGCTCTCATCCAACGTAACACGATACGTACCGAATGGATACACCAAACCGATGCTGATGTTAGACTTCCTTCAGACTACTGGAACATCCCTCCCACCCATGAGAACAAGTTCAGTGCACTTATCTATCCCTTTTCTCATACTTCATTGCATGCGTGCCAAACGACTTTATTGGCTTGTCAACTCTATGAGCTTAGCCTCCGTGACTACCGCTTAAAACTTGCCCAAGCAGGCTCTAAGTATGCTTATCACTCCATTGGTAGCACCTTTGCCATATCAAAAGATGCCTATGCTAAGGTAAGAGGTTATCCGTTACGACAGGCCGGAGAGGATTTTCATATACTCAATAAACTTAGGAAGGTTGGAGATTTTTTTCACCCCAATACACAACCTCTACTACTCTCTGCAAGGGCCTCGAGTCGAACCCCTTTTGGTACCGGCCAAAATATCCAACGTATTCTTAAAAACCATGAGATCAACTCTGCTCAAATATTCTACCACCCTCACATCTTTGACTACTTATTATCATGGTTAAATATTATCAACTCATTTGATTTAACCCTAGACTCTCCCCAAAAGATCCAAAATAGCATGGATGATTACTTCAATAAATTTAACATTCAATTGGATCCCCTACTTCTATTTAAAGTTATTAATAGCTTAAAACTGCCTAATTCTTTTATCAAATTACTCAAGAACTCTAACCATGCTGAACACTTTAAGTTCCATTGCCATACTCATTTTGATGCCTTAAAAACACTAAGATTTATTCACTTATTTAGAGATCAAAGTTACCCACTTATCACCCTTAGAGAATTATTAGACTACTCACCCTATCACGGGCTTTCTCAACATCTTCCAATGGCTAAAATTCTGTCCAAAATTATGGTTTTAGATACGAAGTAAGAACACAATCTCACTAAAGATAACTGTGAGACAATTACGTAGAATATTAATTTAATACAGATTCTATTAAAGATCTAGATATACTGGGTGCCATTGGCAATTTAGGGAGAGCCTCTTTGTGAAACCACTTAGCATCTTCAATCTCATCACCGCAAACAATATTTCCCCCAAGATAATCGGCATGGTACGCAATCATAAAACTGCTTGGAAATGGCCAAGCTTGACTGGAAAAGTATCTCAAGTTTTGGATGGATAAACCCACTTCCTCTTCAACTTCACGATGAACTGCATTTTCTGCAGATTCACCCATATCAATAAACCCTGCAATCGCACTATAAATATCCGAAGTAAAATGCGGAGATCTTGCTAGTAAAATCTGTTCTCCTTTGGATATCAGCACCATAATGGCTGGTGATAGTTGTGGATAAATGACTTTATCACATTGAGAACATGATTTTTCCAAAGACTCAAAAGCATTGATAAATTCACTACCACAACCACCACAAAATTTTGAGATTTCGTCCCAGTTTGCCCAGTGCATTGCCGACAAAATAGTCCGATGATAAACCAAAGGAGATTCAGCCATCACCCTTCTAGAGGGTTTGATACTGTACCCCTGCTTACCTACCTCCGCTAAACCCATTGAAGTTTGACAACGAATGAATATCTCATTTTGATAACGTTTAGCATTGAGTACAACTAACTGCAAATTATCCAGTGTTTCGCCTATTGAACAGAATACAGTTAGTTTATCCAAATTAATTTCTTGAATAATGGATCCATCATTCGTGATAAACACAGCTTTTTCTGTTAAGTGCTGTTCTAATGCTTGCTTAGCCATTTAATATCCCACCTCAAAATGATCTCATAAAATTCTAAATATCAAAACTTATAACTCAATTATAAATAAACAACACACAGATATCAAAGCACAATTATTAAATCACCTTTATTTTATCCAAATTGATTGAACCCTAGACTCTCCTCAAAAGATCCACCATAGAATTGATAATTACTTTGATCAATTTTTGGATCCTGTGCTTCTATTTAAAGTTATCGAGAACTTAAAAACACCTAATTTTTCTCAAATTATTCAAGAACTCTAACGATGCTGAACACTTTAAGTTCCATTGCCACACTCATTTTGATGCCTTAAAAACACTCAGGTTTATTCATTTATTTCGAGATTATCACTGCCCCATGATCTCATTAAACCAGCTTTTAAGCCAGCCACCTTATCAGCATATCAGTAAGAATTTAACTCTTGGAAATTAAATCTCTTGAAGGGGATATGACCGACTTAACAGTCAATGAGGCTAATGCGTCTCTAAAATAAATCTAATAACCCTTTGAAGCGATTAATGCCCTCTTCTCTTCCATCAAAGATAATACGATCTTCATAATCCGTTAACCAATACGCATTAGGGTTAGCATGGGCAATAATGAGTTCTCCCTGTGTAGTCGCAGAATGAGGAGAACGATGCACCTTAAAAACAATAATACCATCCTTGACCAGTTGCTCTAATTTTTTATTCTTCAAACCCACGCTTTTCTTATTGATATATTGAGAGGCTTCAGAACCTTTAATCATTGAGATCACTTCTATCTTACCTGACTCTGTCGACATCACAAAACGTGATCTAGATGAATCAGCGACTCCCTTCATAGCTTCATTATGAATACTCCAGGCATCCTCTACAGGCAAGGCAAATGCCGAATGACCCCTGATATTTCTGCATTGAAAAATATATTTGGGTTTTACATTATTTCTCCTTAACTCTTGATGCAGTAAATGAATCATATCCTTATCATCATTAATATTTAAAATAATCGGTGTTTGGTTTTCTAAACTAACGTAATGCAAACTTCTTAATGAATTAACCGCCTGCTTAACCACCTGAATCCATTCATATCCATTGTGATGTTTAATATATTGACCTTTAGTATCTCTTAACAAGAATTCATCCGGGTGGGTAAAATGTGTCACAACATGCACATGAACCTCAGGGTAATTTTTATGGAATGTTTTTAACATATCAATCATATGCTCATCAACACGTGAAGGTCTAAATGCCAATTCTTTGGAACCTAACCGTACAATTTTAACCCCTGCTTCCGCTGCAGCAGACATGTACATGTATAAATTTTTATTGGATAAAATTAATGCATCTCCCCCGGACAACAAAACCTCATAAATAGGGTAACGGGGTTTACCTGTCTTAGGATCTTTATGATTATTTTTTTCTAAAGACTTATTGTAGTCAATAACATAATCTCTGAACTCCTCTGGCTTTACCACACCCTTGCCTGTTGATCCATCAAATAAATCTAGACGATAGCAATACCGACAGTGAGCTGAGCATGCCACAGCAACATAACCTAACACAATTTCATCATATTTATGGATTAATTTTCCTTTCTTACTTCCTGGGCTATATTTTTGCTGATTGGAGGGATCTTTTTCACCGGTAATATCTTTGACTTCAGACATCACGGGAACAACCAAGGCTTGTAATGGATGACTAGGCGCCATCTTTGGTAAAATAAGCTTGCCGTTCTCATCTTTATACTCTAGACCTAACACCAATGAATTGTAGTAAGTATTAATACCAAACGTCATTCTTTTATCCACACCCTTTTTGTGCATTAAATTGATTTGTTCGGTAGAATAATAGGCCCTTAGAATAGGGTTAACACTTTTATTCGTCATGACCCCTCGAGTAATTTTATTCGATTTTATGAGAGTTTTTTCCATATCATAAGCGACTTTATCTATTTTACGTTGACCCATGTTTACCTCTTAAGATTGATCTCTATAATTATATAGCAAATATTTCCAATAATTGCTTAAAATATTTGGGTCATTTAGAACTCTTCAGGAAAATGGGTTTCTAGATATTTCATTCGCTGGTAAGATTTTTTATGTCCCTTATCAGCAGCTTTCTTATACCACCTTACTGCCTTTAATTTAAGTGATTCTGGGTAAACTCCTCGACCCTCCTCACACAATTGTCCTAGATAATACATGGCCTCTAAAGAGCCTTGATTGGCTGCCTTTTTAAACCAGTCATAAGCTTGAGCATCGTTTTGTTTAACACCCTTACCTTGCCAATACATCTTGCCTAACATTATTTGAGCTTGGATTTCTTTTTTAGCTTTCACTTGTAAACCATGAAGATCACAACCTTGCTGGTTTTCTTCACAACAGGCTATGGGCCCATCACCGTAGGCTTCAAAACAAGTTACTATTGCTAAAACAACAAGCAATCGACTAAACATAAGCATTATTATTCCAATTTAATGTGAAAGTATTATGGCAGATCATCATGAAATAACAACTTTTTTTATACTATGATGAGGTCGTATTCATCAACAAGAAATGAGGGTTAGGTACAGAGGAATATAACTAAAAAACAATGCTTCAGACTCAAACATTGACACCAGTCATTGAACCGCAGCTCCATCTACTGGCTTATAAAATGCAAACTTAGTTTACAGATTATACCTACATACACTCAGGCAAGAAATACTAAATAGAAATTGCTCAACGTGAATACTCAACTTGATTAAAAGCTCTATTTAACTCAAGAGTTTTAGTCGTCTACTAGGCACTATGGCCCACAACAGGGCTGTGCCCACAGACCACTAATTCACCCATAAAAGCCTTTACCAAACCACAGTCTCATCACAAGGCTCATAAAATACCTAACATCATGTATAGGTAGAATAATTAGATTTCTTATTTATAGTTATAGAACATTTTTACCTATCATGCTCAGTTTTTTAAAACCGATTGACAGTCGTTGTGAATTTTTTTAAGAAAAGATTACAATTTTATAAGCATGACAAACCAGTCACCTTTAGGTTTTGTTAAATTCAAACAAATAGTTAGATATCTAGCATCATCATTATATATTGACACAGATTAATTGGGTTAAATATTTTGAAAAAGCTCTATAAAAGCAGATAGACATGAATAAAGAAGAAAAGAGGGTTTGATATAGAAATATGGAAATGTCATCAATTCTCGTTGAGCTAGTGGTCTGTGGGCACAGCCCTGTTGTGGGCCATAGTGCCTAGTAGACGACTAAAACTCTTGAGTTAAATAGAGTTTTTAATCAACAACGAGGATGATGTAAATGAGACCTTTGACAAATTAACGTCAGGGTCAAGAACGATACCACCTATTTGAGCTGTTTGACCAGCGTAAACGGGAGGTTCTGATGCTCCTTCGATTTAAAGTAAAGGAGATCTTCAAAATGAGGCCTAAAATTGAACCACAGTTCCACATATAGGTCCCAACTTGTAAACTAGGTTTACAGATTATACCAAAAAATCTCTTTTTAAAAAAACTTATATAGTAAATGATAATAGATGTCTCATTTTGAAGATCTCCTTTACTTTAAATCGAAGGAGCATCAGAACCTCCCGTTTACGCTGGTCAAACAGCTCAAATAGGTGGTATCGTTCTTGACCCTGACGTTAATTTGTCAAAGTATCCAATAGATAGCCTCAATTAAACCACGGTCTCATACAAGGCTACTCATATGCCTTACACAAAGTAAGGCAGAATATATAGTTTTCTTATCAAGAATTATAGTCTATTTTTCTGAACAATACCTGATTTAAAATCAGCGAAAGTCTTTTTTGATTGTTCACTTGAATAAATTAACACCCGCGTCACAAATCTTGATATTAATCAAAAGGTTCTAGTATAGAATATGTTATCAACTGAACACAAACCTTCGCAACATAAAATTTTATGCAAAATTATTTTAATATTTTAAATACTCATTAATGGAATGAATAACGTTAAAGGAGTAAACATAACGGTTCCATTGTAATGGGTTGAACCGATATTCTTTGCTTTTAGGAATAATGAAAATGATTTCCACATCTGGGCTAACAATAGCGGATACGTAATATGGACTGATTTGAATAGCCATGAGTGGGTGCCTTAAAAAGGTCATAAATGAACCAAATACATTCATTGCGGCTATTTTTTCAAGGTTTTTTTTATCTTCAGGGTTTTTAAAATCTAACACAATACCTGTGGGGTAATATTCTTTAAATTGACTAATCGCCGACTCTTTACATTGTTTGTAAATAAACGAGCATTTAGCTAACTGTAAAAACCTAGCAATATCAATTTTTCTTGATTTTTCAGTAAGGGTAAAAACATTCAGTCTAAAGACTAACCCATGACTTTCCTTATTGAGCCGATTTAAATCCACTGCATCTTTTTCACTCGAAAAATGTAAAATTGTATATTCGTTCATAATAATAGTTCTACCTGGGTATCTTTTCGATAAATTCATCATAGTCGTTAACTCTTGGATTTCATGTAGTCTTAATGATCTTATAAATTTAATCTTAAAAATATATCGTAAGTTCTTATTGCAAAGGGCTTTATTGATATTGGTGTGTAAATATCGACTATCGTGATGATCATCACGAACAATGGACAGATCACCCAGCATAAGAAAATGAGCAAACTGCAAAAATGAAATGACTAGCCACATTGTTGAAACCTTTGGAACCAACGTTAAAGCCAGTGCTGTTAGAATAAAATAAACAAATGAATAACCGATTATTTTATGATGGTAGTGATTAGAAAACAATTCAATTTGTTTCATACTCAAAAGAGATCGAGTGAAGAAAAAGCAATACAGTGATAGCAGTAACGAAGAACTGATTTCTGCTCCAAAGACCCATAGCACCAAGGTTGAGAGTGCAAGAATAACCCCTGAAAAAATCATATTGTATAAATATATCATTTGATTATATTTTTCAGTTAATGTTCGAAAAATTGGGTCAGCAAATTTCTTATAATCAAAATACAACAGCCTTGGCCAAGTTGAACAAGCCATGATGAGAGGGATAATACAATAAATATCACTCAAATCAATACTAGTATTTATGAAACTAATCAGGATCACTATAGCCGTACTTTCAGCAAATATAATAGCCCCAGAAAACATATAAGCAATGACTCTTTTAATCTTTATAAAGTAAAAACACCGCTGATCCGGAAACTGCATCAAAGAACTGTATTTAAAACTGATTCTTTCTAATGAATACATTTTCAATATAAAATATAAAGTGACGACAAAACTGACTATGGACTCAATGACAACTGCGGCTGGCAAGCAATATTCACCTACAATTGGCCATAAAGCTAAAAACGCTAAAATCCCCACAACTGGTGCTATAATAATTGAATTGGGTGTTCTAAAAACACGTTTAAAAGCATACACTCCAGAATGCAATGTTAAACTGACCAACCGAGTAGAAAATTGTATAAGAATTGTCGATAAGTAAAACAGTTCAAGAGAGGAAAAAGGCTGACTTGATGTCATATTATGATAATATATGGCAAAGGCAGCTACCACCAGAATGCATAACCCTAGTCTTACGGACATTTGATACCAAGCTTGATTAAGCCTAGCGATTCTTTCTCGCTTTCGGTAATTGCGGGTTCTAATCACCTCACGAACTTTTTCTCTTAAGTTTTCTAGCAACCCCCAGTAGCCATGTGAAAAGATTGACAAACATAGTTTTAGGGTAATAAAGCCTAAGATTATTTTGTAAGAAAAGAAAGCCAGAATAAAGGCAAACTCAACTAGAAAAAAAATCAAATTGATGATTAAACGTAATGAAAAGTAACGTAATCTAAACCATAAATACTGGTAAACATGAGTTCCTAGTAGAGCATTCCCAACTGAATAGAAGTTATGTTTTGTTTTGGACAAATAGGTTAAATATTCAGATACTGAGATCATGTAATAAAACTCCTTTATTTTTCAACCTAACAGCTGAACACAGTCCATATTTAGTTCTTAAATCCTTATAAGGTAGTTGTCTAAAAGCCGCAAGTCCTTTAATGCCCGTAACAGTTTTTGCGATCTCTAAAGCAATAAGGTAATCGAGTTGTTTTAAATTTTGTCGGTCATCAATAATTCTGATGGTATCTTGTAACTTTTCATTTTTAACAATATCTGTTTTATGGCCTACCAAAACTTGATTAACGATACTGCATATCGCTTTGATCAAATCACTCCGTGGAGCTTTTATATTAAGCCTATGGGTATTATATATGACCTTTTTAAATTCATTAAACACTAAAGGCAACTTGCCTTTTTTGATATTAATAGTTCCCTCCGCAGCTATTGAGTTCCCTAAAATTGAAACCTTATGAGCAGGTTTAAACTTAGGAAAATCAGTAGAGGGTCGTCCAGGTATCGTTAAATAAGTATACTCTTCTTTTTTCTCATGGATCTTTAATTTTCGGCTAGCTAAAAAATCTTTGATAAAGGCAGCATGATGCTCAATAACCTTTGCGTCAGGATGGATTAGCATGAGGTCATCTGCATATCGACAATAAAAAACAGATAAATCTGACGAAACGTAGTAATCTAATTCGTGGACATAAAAATTATAGAGTATGTTAGACATGGGTGAACCAAAAGGAATACCAATGGTTTTTCTAAAAACTTTTCCTTCTAAATCTATTAACTGTGGCCTAACAGTATGGCGATAGAGCGAACGTAAATAGGCATCATCTTTTTCCAAGTCCATTTCAATAAAATAAAACTCTAACATATCCCATATTATGGCTGATTCATCCACAGGAATTGATTCCACATAATTAGCGATATCTGCTTGATAGCAATATAAATCAAGCTGCTTTTTATCCCCAACGATCTTATAATGCTGTCGGAAATATTGAATAATATCTTTAAAAACATTATAGCGCGATTTGGATTTTCGAAAACTATAAAGGTTATCTGATAATTTAGGCTCTAAATAAATCATCAAATAATCACATAAAACAGTCTGAACAAGAAAATCAACAAAAGTTAATGGATAATTATCGCGATATTTATCACGGATTTTTACCTTTTTAAGCTGTAATGGAGAAAACTGAAAACTTTCATTTTTAATAGAGTCAGCTAAGGTTTGAGTAAATTCTTCTTTCTTGAATAACAGTTCACGAACAAAGACGTCATTTTTGACAGCTTTATGCAGTTTATATGTGCCTATCCATGCATCATATATCCTCTCAAACGCATCCATATATGTTTGAGGGTTATGTAGGTGTTCCCTTATACCCATACTTAATAGTATACCACCCTGTTTTCAAAAATAAAACATATAATCAATGTTTTTGTCAAAACCACTCATAAAATATTATTCAAAAACAATATACTTGCAACAAACACATACTATTCAATTATTTGTGTTGAGCATAATTTGAACCCATTATTCTAAATAGTTATAAATTTAATACCAAACAACGAACTTATCACCAAAAACAATCCCAGAAGGATACTTTAATCACTTTTTTGAAAATCACATAAAAGACCATAATGATCTGAATAATTTAAAACCTCATGGACTCCAGGTATTTCAACCATTTGAAGCGAACAAGACTTAACTTCTAAGTTATCCTTGTTCAAAAGAAAAATATTATCAGGCTGCTTACAAATACCTGATGGCTTTAACCTCGCATACAAGGGGTTCATGATATCTTGCGTCAACAGCCCCCCTCCCAATTCATTCACGACATCGTAGGTACTTTCAAAGCAACCAGTAAAACTTGCTGGTAAGGTTAATCTTGAAAAATCGATATTAAAATCACCGCACAAGATAACTTCTTGACCCGGTTTTAGAATACTCTCTTTAAGGTAACTAAGCTGACGAGTCCTAATGTCTTGATTGTTGGCTCCATGCTGAAGGTGAACATTTAAAACTTGAATACCTAACGCACTCATCAATACAGCATGATAATCCAAATTATTCAAGGAAAAAGGTAAATAATACGTTTGAAAATTGCACTTAATTCGACTTAAGGTTACACAACATATTTCTGGAACCTTACCATCGTGAACGATTTCTTTTTTATCTGTAATAGATACTTGGTAACTTAGCTCATGAGCTAAACCAACAACCCTATCTAGATCGCTAACGGGAACTTCTTGGAAAGCCACAATGGTAGGGTGCAATCTAACCACTTCATTAAAAATATGGGAGATTCTTTTATGATATTGAGTCTCAGGCATTTGTTTAGGAACACCCAACACATTAAAGGTTAAAAGTGAAAATCGAGCCATTCTGGTTACCTTATTACGCTAAAGAACTCTTCTCTAGTAGCCGCACATTCTTTGAAAGCACCTGTCAAGGAGGAAGAAACCATCGATGCATTTTGATTTTTAATTCCTCTCATGCTTAAACAAGAGTGCTTAGCGCTAATCATAACAGCCACTCCCCTAGGGTTCAAGACAGACTGCAATTGATTAGCAATTTGAAAACTCATTTGCTCTTGAATTTGCAATCGACGAGCAAAAGCATCAACAATTCTGGGAATCTTTGACAAACCAATCACTTTATCTCTAGGAAGGTAAGCAACATGAGCCTTTCCTGTAAATGGAAGTAAATGATGCTCACACATTGAATAAAATTCAATATCTTTAACCACGACCATCGAATCATTCTGACTATCAAATACTGCGCCATTCACTAATTTTGTAAAGTCAATCTGATAACCAGAAATCAAGTCTAGAAAAGCTTTTGCAGCTCTCTCAGGCGTTTTAATTAACCCTGCCCTTGAAACATCCTCACCTGATAACCTGATAATCTCATGATAAGAATTTTTCAATTGCGCCTGGACATCATTACGTGACTTTTGACTATATTTTTCCATCATCACACCCTTCAATATTCATATCATGTATAGTACATAATCAATAAAAATTCTTATTTAAATAATATTAATTTGTTAATTGAGTATACTGACAACACAGCATCATTAATAATTAAGTTTGTTTTCAATATCCCTGCCACTATCAACCTTTAACAAGCCAATACTTTCCATGCGCTCTATTAAACTATCTATATTTTTAGTTAATATGCCACCCAACCTTAAATCTGGCCCTTTATTCTCCAAATGACCTAGATCATCACTGCCTTCATTTGACGATAATTGAGAGATAACCTCCCTGGCTTGTTGAACATCTTCTATATATCTATTAAAACCAGTATGGCCAACAAGCTCTATCATATCATCCATAATTTTAGACTGTTTGACAAAATCCTCATCCTTTAAAACAGAAGGAGGGTTAAACAGCCCTTGTCCTTTTGACGTTTTTATAACATCATAGCCCTTGTTTTCACCTTTACTTTCTTCAGGTGAGTCATCCCTTGTAATAACCCCATCAAACTTTTCCAATTTTTCTTGAGAAACTTTCTTGAGATCTTTTATTTCGTCGATAAGAGCTTGATTCATCTCATTCAATACAACAATAATCTCAATAATTTGTTGCCAAACATTGATTTTTTTTGCCATGAAACTTGAAAGCATAATGGAGTATGTTAACTGTTGCCCACCTTCTCTCTTAGGTACCTCATCGGATAGTAACTGATCCTTAAGCGTATCGATACCTGACAAAGTTTCTTGTTGATGCTCTTGAAAATCATCCAAAAAAACTTGTAAGGAAGAAAGCTCTACCACCTTAATCTTCATCCTTTCTTCACTGATCTTTCCAATCTTATCTATTTCTTGGATTAAAGTTTTATGCAAGGTCACATAATCATAATTCAGTACTAAAGCTAGCAGAACCTCATCAAGACTACTTATTTTATTTTGTAAAACAATTAACTTTTCATGTATTGAATCCATCGTATATCTCTTAGTTATCCTTAATTATAGTAAAATCTACACAAAATTGCTTATCACGACAATACAGATCACCCGGACGTGAGAAATACCTTCTTACCATTAAGAGAACTTACCGAATACTGATCTCGTCACGACTTGAATAACTCGTCTCTATAAAGAATAAAATAACAAGCCTGTAAAATAATCATCCATCCTTGAGTTTTAATCCGTGTTTAAACCCTCTATCTATAGCGAAGGTATTTGCCCGCCACTCTTAATATATTCTTTAGATAGAAACTGTTCAATGTCTTGCTTTCTTTGTTCGTTAGAAGGATGGGTTCTTATAGGAAACAGTTCAGAAACCTTGAGAATATTCTTTTGATACCAAGGATAATATACACGTATTCTGGCAGTTTCTATATCAAATTTATATAACGAACTAACCAGGTGTTTAACCTCCTCTCCTAATAGAGTTGCTGCAAACCGGTCAGCTTGTTTCTCGCAAAACTGCGACAGTTTTCCAGAAATATAACTATAGCTTTGATAAACCAAAAACCACCAAATAAAATTATTTTTCAATGAATTTATCGAACAAGATCTAATCATAGATGCAGCAGCTGCGACTCCAATAGATGTATCAAACCCTCTTATTAGATACAACCAATCCGCATGCCCATAATAAATATGACCCACTTCATGGGCTATTAATGCCTTGAGCTCTTGATCTGACAGAATATTCCTAGATTTATCAGGAATCGCTATCGTATCATTCATGCAAAATGGTATAAATGAGAATGCAAGTTTAATATTTTGTCCCATAAATTTGACTTTGAAGAAATAACCTCTTGGTAATTGAGTAATTAAGGGTGATCTAAAGCTCAGACTTTTGCTTGAAGCGGTATCCATAATCTCTTTAACTATTTTTTCAAGCTTATCATTATCGCATAATCGATATAATTCATGCATCTTATCACCGATAGCTTTGTCTGTTTTTATATTAAAATACAGAAGTATAGAATATACAGCCATAAACTGTAGACCTCTTGAATACCCAAAGGGATTAAGAGCCGTAGCTAATAGCCCAAATACTATAGCTTGAAGTAATTTGATATTTTTTATTCTCAAGTTTACATCTCATTTTTATGAACTATTAACTATATCACTACAAATCAACTGGTTAGTAAATATCAACTACAATCATTTTGACCCTCCTTCACCCAGTGTTAATATCTCCTGACTGCCCATCACTTACAAAGGCACACAAATAACATAAAATCAATATATTTCAACACTATAACAAAAAATACTTGACATTTAACCCCAAGCATACATAATAATGACAAATAACTTGGAAAATAAATAATTATGCGTACACCCAATCAAGATATGAGAACTCCAGCCCAATTTAAGGGTGCAGTTAGAGCCGCCCAACTTGGTTTACGCTCAATAAAACAAACTACAAAACAATCAATAAAAGAAGATATTATCAATTACAATGACGAAACAGTCCTCGCCGAGCATAAAGATTGGGTCGCTGAAAAATACAGCGACACATGGAAAACCCCACTTAATGATGATGATACCAATATTTCTTATCTACAAAGACTGATAAAACAAGATGAAATCAAAAATCATCATACACATATGTTTTTAAATATGGCCCAAGAAGGTAACTTAGAAATAGGCTGTTTTCGTAGCATTCTTCACGATAGCATCATATTTCAACAGGCTTCAGCCGAAAAAGATGCCTACACCCCAATCTTTAAATATTCCCCCAAACTTAAAAATATCATGCTGTATTCTAAAAACAGTCATGGAGAAAACCCTTTACATCTTGCCATTAGAGTTCGTGCAATTGAGTGGGCTATTTGGCTAATGAAAGAATCTCCTGATTTGATTCAAGATAAAACTAACAAAACAACCAGCTTTCACCTCGAACTTTCTAAAGAAAACCTATTATCTAGCCACTACACAAAAATCATAAAAGCCATTGATAACCAAGAACGTATTTTTTGTAAAAACGCAATGAGCGCCCCTAGGTATTTAATTTGGCATTGGTCTAGCTGGTATCAGTCATGCATGAATGATGAGGCTAAAATGACTTGCTACGATCAATTTAAACAATTGTTTTTTTGTATGCAACAAACTGACAACATCAACGATTCAGAAATAGCAAGCGAGTTAAAAAGATTACTCAAGACTCCCTACAAAGATGACTATGAATACCTATTACAAAAACTCAAAATTGATGGAATTGAGCTTACAACAAAAAAGCCTGTAAAAAGTAGAAAACGCAGTATAATACACGTGATTGAATCTTCCCAATCCAACCTCCCTCTAAAAAAGAGGAAACCCGTACCTTCTGGAGCCTTATATTGCCACCCTAAAAAAGACCATTCTCCTTGTTATAGATTGCAAGAAGAAAAGCGCCCAGATTCTCCTATTGCCTCAACATCTGGAACAAGCTATACGCAGCTTTCTCCAATTCAAAAAAGCCCCCAAATGAGATTGAAATGAACGTGGGATTAACCGCTTAAAAAAGCATTTATATTTTTCATCGATAAATGTTAATATGCAAGGTATCTAACGTTACTTATGATGAGATTTAAAAACCTAACGCTATTGTCTCCTATCTTAACGTAATATATTTATTAAATCTGGAAACATTTATGGATACCCATAAGATTGCCCTTGATAAAGGCGCCCTTAGATCCACTCAATATGACGATATCTTCTTCAATCCAGAAAAAGCCTTAGAAGAAATCAAACATGTTTTTGCTAATAACCAACTGACTCAATGTTGGCAAGGCATCGCCCTCTTTACTCTAGCTGAAACAGGGTTTGGGACCGGGTTAAATTGCCTGATGGCCTGGGATCTTTTTGAAAAAACAGGCCATAAAAATGGCCACCTACACATCTTATCAATAGACAAATACCCCTTACACAAAACAGATTTAATCAAAGCACTGGCACCCTTCTACCCACAACTGGGTTCTAAAATAGATCGATTAATTGAAACCTACCCCCTCATAATCAAAGGAGAACATCGATTATGGCTTTCATCTAACGTTAGCTTAACCCTTATATTTGATGATTGTTCACGTGCATTATCACTCTTGAATCAGTCAATAGATGCCTGGTTTTTAGATGGATTTTCCCCGAGTAAAAACCCTGAAATGTGGAGCAATGAAATTTTCCAGAACATGGCTCGTCTTAGCCATGATCAAACTATCTTCACCACATTCACTGCAGCAGGCATGGTCAAAAGAGGCCTTAGAGATAACGGATTTATCGTTGAAAAGGTACCTGGGTTTGATCAAAAAAAACATAGGCTCCAAGGAAATTTTACTCAAAGGAAACGACCCAAATCATCTGTACCCACTTCGGTCGCTGTTGTGGGTGCAGGTCTGGCTGGTGCAGCTTGTGCTTATACCTTTGCTAAGCACAATGTAACCGTTGATATCTTTGATCAAAACCCACAAGCAGCCATGAATACATCCAGCCACAACACCCTTCTCCTTAACCCCAAACCCCATGTTCAACCAACCCACACTAACAACCTTATTACACAAGGCTTTAACCTAACACTCAAACACATCAATGATCTTAAAAAAAACAACCCTATCACCACATCGCGACAGGGTAATATTCATCTTGCTAACACAGCCATTAAACTCAAACGTTTTAATAACCTGATTAAAGCTAAGAACTGGCATCACGAGCATATGCATATGCTCTCATCGAAAGAAGCCAGTGACTTAGTGGGCATTCAACTTAACCATACAGCAATGCTTTACCCGGATGCTGGACAATTTTCTCCTAGAGAACTCGTGAATGCCTACCTAAACCACCCCAACATCCAAACTCATTTTAATCACCTTATCAACACTAATAAAGCCCTGAATCAAAACAGCTCTACGTTACAAGACCTTTGCCAAAACTATGACAAAGTTATTCTTTGCAATGGTTTTAGCGCTCAAAAACTACTCCATGCATATCAACACACCCCGCCTATGATTCCGACAAGAGGTCAAACAACCCACATTCGGTTTAAAAACATCTGTTTAAATCATGCGATCAGTCATGGAGGAATTTGTACGGCAACCAATAACTTGGGAATTGCCACCATAGGGCCTACCTTTGATACCTCAAGAGAAACCCCTGACATTCTACCTGAGGACAACGACTTTAATGTACAACAATTAATTTCAAGCATTCCCTCCTTGAATCATACATTTCAAGTTATAGGACAGTGGTCTGGTATTAGAACAACCACAAGAACAAGGGATCCTATTTATGGACATATAGGTGACAACCTTTATGCATCCTTAGCGCTAGGTTCACATGGAGCCACGTTGCATAGCGTGTTGGCCGATAAAGTATTCCTTGAATCCATAAAAACTGATTAAAAGCGTCAATATTTTATTAAATTCTTACTATATTTTCACTAAAGTATAGATGTATAATGTATACAATGAAACTGGCCAAGCATCGCTCCATGAATGATATTATGCCGAAAAAGAACTATCACCAAAATATGCTAGATACCATAAACTTTATTCATAACAACCTTCATGACCCCGAGATCAAACATAAAGCCCTCCAAAACTCAACTATCCCAGAACATCATTGGCATCGAATATATGTTAGCCTATCAGGGGAAACCCTAGCCGAAACCATTCAGCGATTGAAACTCAGCCAAGCTGCTCATGACCTCACTTATACAAACCAATCTCTCAAACTGATTACCCAACAAGCAGGGTATGATCACATTAACCGCTTTACCCGATTTTTTACAGACTTTTATAACATGCCGCCCTTAACTTATCGCAACAAAAAACAAAGCATAATGAAGCCCTCAATGACGTTTCATCAAGGCAGTTATGAAGTAACAATATTAACCACAAAATCCATGAAAACCGTCAACCGTCCTCATGAAGGCGATTATAACAACATCATACAGTCTTTCGAAAAACTATGCCTAATAGCAGAACAACAAGGTCTTCTTAAACCCTCATCACGACAACTTTGTGTGTTTCAAGATGACCCACACTCAACCCCGCCGGAAGAATTGCGATCAAAAGTGTGCCTAAGCGTTCCCAGCAAGTATAGTGGTTGTGATTCGATTAACTCTTCATCCATTCTTGGCGGAAGGTATGCAACCATCGTCCACAAGGGTCCCCGTAGGGATATTGAACGCACCTATCAGTGGCTATACGGTGTTTGGTTGCCTACTAGTGACGAAGAACCCAGCGAGAAGCCTGTCATTGACAGAATATTTGACAAACCCTTTACAAACACTCCCTCACGAACAATTAACCCGTATATTCTTACCTATAAAATAACCTTTTAGGTCAACATAAATTACAAGCGTATCGAGCCATTATCGTCAGAAGATAAGTAAATGTTTTTGGCAATTGCTTGAATGTCATGTTGACAATAACCTGAAAACTTAAAGTCTAAGCGCCTCATTTTTCCAGCCACGGACGCTAACATCTCAATACCCTCTTCAACAGACCTTCCCTTAAATCCTCCCTGCATTGTAAGTGATAGGTGTCTAGGAAGGTGTAAAAATGTTTCTACCCAATCATTCACAGGCAGCTTATTTAAATCATTCCAACTGATATCCAGTGACTGTAAGTTGTCAGGCAAACCTTGAAATGATTGCTGCAATACCGATGATGTTAATTTACCTAGCCCACTCCAAGCCATGACCAAATGAGAAAGATGGCGTGGAAGGTTTGCAAAAATATGAACCCAATCCTTACCTAAGGTATTATTTATTTTATTATGACTAAAATCTAAAGAATTTAGTTTCTGTGGCAAATGCCTTAATGCTTCTGCCATGAACAAACAAGGAATATGCTCAAAATGATTATCACTAAGGTCTAAATGCTGAAGTCTTTTTGGAAGTACCGAAAACACCGATGAAATATCTTTTGAAGATAAGCACCCTAACTCATTAGAACTGATGTCTAGCTCTTTAAGGTGCAAAGGTAAACCTGAAATAAACTTAATAGCATGATCAGCCATCACTTCACCTAAGGAATTTTGCTTTAAACTAAGGTGTTTTAACTTTCTGGGTACTGACAACATGATTCTTAATAATTCACTTCCAACCTTTTTATCCCAATCATTACAGCCTAAATCTAGTATTTTTATCCCCTTGGGCAGAGACTTCATGACTCTTATGCACTCCTTAGCGGGTAATTCCCCCAAAGCATTCCCCCAAAGAACAATCGATGAAAGGTTATCATCCAAGCACCTTAACGCCGCAGAAAGAGAACCCTTGGGCAAATTATTAAGCTGATTACATGAAAGGTTTAAACATTGAAGACTTTTGGGTAAGGCCTTAAATAGCTGTTTAATGCTATCAGTCTGCATATTCCCCAAACCATTAAAATCAAGATTAAGGTTCATGGTTTTCTCATGAAGAAGAGAAAATACTGACAAAAGATCCCTCCCTGACCCATTAGACAGGTGGTTATTATTCAGATCAACCTCTATCACTGATAAAGGTAACGAAGACAATAATGCCTTCAGTTTTAACATTGTCCCTTGTCCGAATACATTGCACCCTAAGTTTAATGAACTCACCGATGGAGGAAGCGCTCTGAATGTGTTGAATAAATCTAATGATTTCATATAACCCAGTGCATTATCACTTAAATCAATGCATTGAACCTGACTGGGTAAATCAGATAATATGGCAGCAAAATCAGATGAAAAATCGTTACTACTTAGCGTCAATTTCTCTAAAAATTTAGGCAAGTTCATAACCATTAATTTTTGCTCAAAAGAAGGTCTCATACCGAACTGATTACCGCCTAGATCTAAAGATATAATATGATCAGGCAAGCTGGATAAAACATGACTAATTGCAGTCATATTTAAAGAAAACAAGCTGGATTCTGACAAGTCCACATGAGTAACATGAACTGGAATTGCCGTAAAAATCTGAACAATTTCTTTTTCTTTTCGCCCCAACAGTATGTTGCCAGAAAAATCTAAACGCTCACACTCTGCCGGCAAAAAGTGAACAAACTCAACCAAACTTTGTAACGAAGCATTGTTGATGCTCTCTTCATCATTTATTAACATTATTATCTCCTTGTAAACCTTAACAATACAACAAATAGCATTTCAATTCAACAATATTGCCAACTTATACTCTAAAAAACCAAACAAAGACTCTTTCAACCCTCTAAACAAACACAACCCACAACTAATGAACATAAATATATTGACAAATAACAATAATTGTTGTATAATATGCTTACAAATCAATAAAATATATAAGGATAAAAATAATGGCTCATGAAAAATTATTTACAAAACTATCAGATCAAATAACACTAACTCAAAAGAAAATAACCCATACAGTTGTTGTTTCAGACCAACACTCGCCGGATCTATTCCAAGATCTTCAATGCAAAATACTGCATGACTTTCCAGGAGATGAATTTCAAGTTGATAATTTCGGTAACATTTATGATCAAGCAGCGCTTACAAGGGCAAAACAAAGCAATCGCCAAGCTTCTCGCCAAATGTTTAGAGGCCTGACAGGTAACATTACTCCTCAACTTACATTAATCACTGCAAAGGATACCGGATTTCTAGCTCAATTCATGCAATTAGTCAAAAATGCTCATGAAAGCTCTGGCACAACCTACCAAACATTATTTACGGCTTTAGACCGCCTCATTGCCAAGCATGGAAAACAAACTGAATTTGGCAATCAAAGCTACTCTAGCTGTATTCAACAACCTAGACTTACAGGTTTTACCCCAGCACCTGTACCAGCTGTTGCCATCATCCCAACACCCACACCGGTTGTAGTTCAAAAAACTAAAGCTCAACTAAAGGCAGAAGCACTCCAAAGAAAAAAAGAAAGAATGAGGACCCAAAGAAAGAGATAAATAACAAGCATATTTTCTAAATTTCATAATTTCTCCTACGATAGATCTTTCATGAGCAATCATGAGTGATCTATCTTCTCTTGTATAAAATCAAAATCTAAAATTAGATGATTAATGAAAACATGATCCTTAGAATAACTATTCTTCATCATAAATATCTGGTATAATGCAGTAATGAATTAATTTTCAAAGGAAATATCTTATGACGACAGCTTATATTATTTTAGGAATTTTTCTGATAGGTTTTGTCTTTTACTACAACAAGGCAATCCGACTCATTGAGAGCGTCAAAAACAACCTCAAACAAATTGATATCCAGCTAGACAGAAGATATAAAGTTTTTGAATCATTAATCGAAGTGGTAAAAAAATACATGGACTACGAAAAATCAACCCTCAAAGAAGTGGTTGCGTTAAGACAACAAGCCAATCAGGCAAAAGCCAAAGGTGACCATTCAGGGAGAGCCACTGCAGAAAACAAGATTTCTCAAGTCATGTCAGGCCTTAATGTAGTCTTTGAACAATACCCCGACCTCAAAGCCAACCAAAATGCACTGCAACTACAAGAAGAAATTGTGAGCACTGAAAATAAACTTGCCTTTTCTAAACAAGCTTATAATGACAGCATCGAAATATATAATGCCTTCAAACAATCACTCCCTCAAGTTCTCATCATTAGCATAATCTCATCACTTAATGTTAACTTTAGCTACTGGGAGTTAACCGATGCGGATAAACAAAAGAAAGAAGACTATTCTGTTAAACTGTAAAACAGTTCGTATATGTCTAAGGCAATCATTAATTGGCGAGAACAATTAAGAAGCAATCAACGAAAAACACGCTATGTTCTTGTAGCCTTCTTTTGTCTTTATCTCCTGACAGGTTTGATATTAGATATCGTTTTTAACTTTGCCTACTTTAGTGACTATTACACATTTTCAAACTTTATTATTTACTACCTTCAATCAATTATTCATGGGCACGAAATACCTTATGTCACTCTATTTATGTCGATGTCAGCTATTTTTTCTATTATCTACACCATCCGTAGAGCCAATAAAATAATGCTATCTGGAACAGAGTTCTATGAAGTCTCTTCGGAAAACAAATTGGAGTTAAAAGAAAAACAATTGCTCAATCTTGTTGAAGAAATGAAGTTAGCTGCAAGCCTTCCTTACATGCCTAAAGTCTATATCATTAAAACTCCCATCCTAAATGCCTTTGCTAGTGGGTGGAATGAAAAGTCATCCATGATTGCTGTAACTTCTGGCCTTATGTCCACATTAAATCGGAATGAGCTTCAAGCTGTCATTGCTCATGAGTTAAGCCACATTAAGCATCAAGATACAAAACTGACCGTTACAACAACCATTTTAGCTAGTTTATTAACCCTTATCATAGACCGAATGCTTAGAATATTTTATTACTCTGGAGGTAGCCGGCGAAGATCTAACAATTTATTTCCCTTCATTCTCTTGCTACTACTTCGTTTTACCGTACCCATTATCACAGCCTTACTACTATCATTTTTAAGTCGTGTTAGAGAGTTCATGGCTGATTCTGGAGCTGTCAAGCTGACGCGAAACAATCAAGCTCTTGGCGATGCGTTAAAAAAGATTTGCAATTCTAATCAAACCCCAGAAGCCAAAGATTATTACCATGAAACTCAACATGAAAGCCTTCGTCACGAATCTTATATTTTTGACCCCAAACATGCTGGCATACGCAAACCCAACTTTACTAGCTTATTCTCTACCCACCCTTCATTGAAAAAAAGACTCTCTGCTATTGGTATCGCTCCTTTGGAAGATAAAAAATAGATAAAAAACTCACAGAATCAACAAATAATTAAAATCTTTACTATACTCTTCTTATCAACATACTGGAGAGTGCATGAACATAAATTTGGCCATTGAAGAATGTTGCCAGGCTTATAACCAAAAACAACCCGTAGAAACTTTACATTTGATTGAGTCCATCCATACCGTCCTTAAAAAAATAAACTATTTAAATCAGCAATTGCAACATGAAATACTTCCCTCATCCTTACTCCTAGAGGCAAAAGCCTTACGCTCCTGTCAGCTGGGTTTTGAAATCATCCTTAAGCAAGTCAAAGATAATTTTATATACAGCCCTATCAATGATTACATATCCCTCAACATTAACTACGATAAAACCTTTAATGATCTGAAACTTTATGTGAAAAGAACCCCTGTAGAAAAAACTCTATACCATTGCATGGCGTTACTTAATCAACAAAAACAATTCTCTCTTTTACGTAAAAAATGCTCTATAGATAGCTATCATCATCGGCTAAAATCTCAAAAGTTTTTAATGAAAGTTCACTCATCTATCTCTAAAAGAATCCCTTCAAGTCATAAAGAACTTAACCTCTTTAAAAGGGTTATCCAATTAACTTTAGTCAAAATAAATAGCAAAGATTTAATTGAAATCAATTTTATCATCAACTTACTTCATGAAATTAGTTGTGAGAAAACACTCCAAAAGATCACGGACCAACATCGATTAAAGCCAAAGACAAAAACAAACAAACCCCTGTATATCAGAAGAATGTCTCAACCCAAACTTATGTCATTGAGATCATCCCCTCGAACACACAATAATTCACCCAGGGTATAACATTAACCCCCTAAAGTCTTAGAAGAAAATAATACAGTTTTTTATTTATTGTCTAGCAGGCCTCTCATATAACCCACTCTATCTGTCGTAATAGCATCTACTTCATAGGTCTTGCACACCTCAAGATCACTTTCAGAATTTACTGTATAAGGGATAACAAAGAACCCTCTTTCTTTCCAATACGCATAGCTATCACTCTCAAGTAAGTTAAGATTTGGACAAACCGCTGACAGTGATCCAAAGAGCCAATCCATACCCTTAAATTCATCCATGCTTTTTTCAAAATTAAGCCCCGTAAGCACACCCAAGTCCATCGAATGAATTAAATGCATAACCATTTCATCAAAACTTACCAAGATACACTGTTTCGCAATATCAAACTTTTCATCAACTAACAACCATACAGCCTCAATGAGAGCTCTTTTCTCTTGCTCCGATTGTTCTGCAAAAGTTTTTATTTCAAGATAAAAGTACGCCCGATCAGAGCATTCGTGTAGCATTTCTTCCAGTGTGCATAACTTTCCTGTCATATCTTTTGATCTAAGCTCCCATGTTCTCATGGCCTCTATCGGAGTATTCGTTATCACACTTGAACCCTCATCAGGAACGAGCCGAGATGAAGTTTGATCATGAAAAACAACAGGAACTCCTTCTTTAGACAATTGAACATCACACTCCAGGATATCAGCGCCTTGAAGCAAGGCCTGTTTAAACCCCTCTAGAGTATTCTCAATGGTCAATAAAGTATTGCCTCGATGAGCCACAAGTAAACATCGACCCTGTTGAAATACATCCTTTAGCGGAGGTATTGAACGACTCTTGATAAACTTTTCAGGCATAAATTTTCAACCTTAAGATAATAGTTAGCTTAACCATTTACGTTAATTTATTCCATCACTGTCTAATCGAAATCATATTTTCAGCCAAGGAAGTTGATTTCGCCATATGAATGTACCCTGTTATCTAGAAAAGTTCAGATTGTTTACATGATCATTTTATTTTGCTAAGATGAAGTTAAGTTACACCAAGGAAAGGTTATGTTGATAATGAAAGATGGAATGAACTTTGTTCTGACGAACATGCTTCTAACAACCACCTTACTGGCTATTTTATTAAGTTTATTCAATCGACATAAAAGCCCCAGCTGGGCATACTGGCTGTTAAAATTCACCTTCCTTTTTCCCATTGGTGTTCAATGTCTTTGGGCATTTACTTTTCATGTCTTCTTCAGCGGTCTAACAGCAGACGCCATTATCTGGGAATATTCTCCTTTTGAATATGAAGTTGGCTTAGCTAACCTAGGGTTAGGTCTTATGGGGTTTTATGCTTACTTTTACCCCAGTAAAGGTTCTTGGATCACAACCACCCTCATGTCCGTATGCCTTATTGGCGGATCAGGCTTGGGCTATATTTATCAGTCATTTGTTGGAAATATTCTAGAATACCATCACCTTATTCCAATTATTTTAATTCCAATCATCATGATAGAGTCACTCAGGCGCTCATACTCAACATTGAAATAGTTTCTAACGGCCAATCTGTATGTATTTAGGGTTGATTCTTAACCCTAAATACATATCTCTTCAAAACCTTAGATGCTTATAAGCTAGCTTTAACTCAATATCAAGCTTTTTCAATGTTATCCAACGGCACCGAAGTCTGTGTCTGTAAACCCATAAAATTTAACAACAACAGAGCTCTGTTATTGTCTGTTAATCGCTCAAACCGTGCCATTTGCTCTTGAAAAGACCCTGCCAATATCCAGACTTGATCGCCTTTGACAAAAGAACAAAGACTGGATAATTCAACAACACCCCCCTCGACCTCAGATGACCTTAACTTTTCAACCACCTCATGATCTAATGCTAAAGGTTGATGTTGAGTGGATAGGATATACGAAACACCACGCGTTCCATTCACTGAACGCCACCGAGAGTCTTCTCCCATCTGTATGAATAAATACCTAGGGAAAAGAGGCACCTTAACAACATCAATCTTTCTTGCATGTGATCGTTTCGTTTTGATGCTTGGCAAATAAACCTCAAACCCCTGCTGTAACAAATGATCATAAGCAACCCACTCTTTTTGTGATTGCGTATGCACTACATACCATTGGCGCATATTCTTAACCCCCGCTATCCGATGTTTAATAATACAACTTATGAATAATTTTGTCTAAGTTTTTAGCCGTCTTTCCCAATTAACAACCACAAGCATAATGCCTCCAAAGCAAAGAAAACTCGAACCAATCAACGAAAATTCTGATGACTCAATAGCTCCTCTGCCCTTTTATCACACTGCTCCATCGTATTAAAATGAGCATCTAACGCCTCTTTTTGAAGGGGATACTTAGCTTGCAAAAATAAATGCCGTGTCTTTTGAGTGCTTAAATGCAACATTAAAAAATGTCGATCTGGACTGAACCTTTGTTTTTGTATCTCTTTTGAAAATGTCAAAAGAGCACCAGCCTGTTCTGCCTTTAATTGTCCGGAGACGATTGAATCATAATGTTGACTACTATCATTACGAATCCAATCTTTCATCACCTCAATATCCTGACCAAAGGCGCCACTTTTAGGTGGCATGATAGCCTTGTTGGTTGCAATATTATCCTCTGGCATCCTAACTAATTGTTCATGAACGCCTGTTAGAGAACGTCGACTCTTAAGCGGGTAGCTGGGCAATTCTCCTCTTTTCGTACCACTTGGTATAGTCGTGACATACTGTCTAATCATAGCCATATACTTAAACATATTAACCCATCAGTCTCTTTATGCTAAATGACATTACAGATTACAGATAAATATAGTTAAAAACAACAAAAACAACACAAACAACACAAAATTTACTATACTTAAGATAATAAAGGAGATCCATCATGCCAAAAAATACGAAACCGACATCTCAAAGAAAGATATACCAACTCACGAAAAATAACCATCAAAAAGAACTGACTTCTGTTCTTAAGAATCTAATAACAGGAAAGTTGTATCTAGTTGGCTCACTTTTACCCTATCAAGACCCAACTAGTGGCGAACATGCTCTTATAGTCGCCGCTAAAAACGGTAATTTAGAATTGTGTAACACATTAATCAAGATCATTGAATTCATTGAGGAAAAAAAACAGAATAGGGAAAGAGTAAAACCAAAAACATTAGATTATGATGCGAAGAAAAAAGAGTTTATAATGCCAAAATCGGGGAATCCTGATCTAGAGAAAATTGATTCTACAAAATATTGCGATAAACATGGCTTTAGTGCACTAACTTGGGCTGTTAAAACAGTTAATATAGATTTAGTTAAATTAATGTTGAAACCAAGAGAAGGAAAGTTAAATCAGTTATATTTTGATCCAAACATCGAGGATAAAAATGGCGAAAGACTATTAGAATTAATTACAAAAAGCATGGGAGATGATAACAATCAGGAATATATTCAAATTGCTCTAGAATTAATCAAGGCTGGAGCAAGCATCAAAGAGCCTGCAATAAAAATTGAATTAGAATCTAATATTGATATACAGGATAAAGGCGTGAAAGCTCTATTACAGGCAACTAATAATCAAGATCACCCCAGCGTTAAAAAACTTCTCAATGCAGGAGCGTATGAAAATGCGTATGATGAAAAAGATGGTAAAACCATATTGATGATAGCCACTGAAAATAATGATTTGGAGATGGTTAAAACCATCATGTCTACAAAACCCAACCTAGAAACAGTACTCTTTTATTATAATCAAATTGATAATTTACCCGAAGAAGACCTAGCTGATAAAACCCAATGGACCCTACTATTAATCAAGAGAAACCAGATACAAGCGGAACTTGATGTTTGTACAACACCCGCCAGAACATTTATACTAAAGAGTGAGCTTTCCGAAATAAATACAATGATTGATGAATCACTTAGTGATTTTGATATAAACTTTAGATGCTTTACTCCCGATCATGTTCAAAATCGATATAATGGCTACACCGCGTTAATGTTTGCTGCAGAAAACGGGTATATAGATATCGTTACAGAACTGCTTAAACATCCGAGAATTGATCCTGAACTAACATGTTTCACCTCTTTGCCTGGCAACACAGCCGCCACAAAAGCAGAACAAAAGGGCCACCATGAAATTGCTAAAATGATTAAAAGTCACGACAGCCCCTCTTTAAGGCATGGTAAATAGCATTCATTTGCTTGTTTAAAACAGTTTTTTCTTGCCGTAAAATTCTGTGGTTAGTCAAGCAAACAAACCCTCTTCATCACTGCACTTATTGCTCTTTCTTACCCGGCAGCATAGGCACAAACACCACCTCTTCAAAGTATTCTTGGGTCATACCCTTTGTCGTTTTATGAACTCGACATAATTGTTGCCCTACCCCTGACTCCCCCAAGGGCAGGACCATATATCCCCCAACAGCTAACTGCTGCAACAACTTTTCTGGAATAATCTCCGAGGCAGCAGTGATCATAATCGCATCAAAAGGTGCCTTCTTTTCCCAGCCTCTATAGCCATCAGCATAGCCTAATTCAACTTGAGGATAATACTGCTGTAAACGAGACTTAGCCAGCTGATACAGCGGCTTGATTCTTTCCAATGAATAAACATGAGGAATGCACTCAGCCAGAATAGCAGTTTGATAACCTGAACCCGTGCCAATTTCCAGCACTGAATTGGGCTGTTTTTTTTCAAGCAACAGTTCTGTCATCCTAGCAACAACATAAGGTTGCGATATGGTTTGCGAATACCCAATAGACAAAGCTTGATTGCAATGAGCCTTGGACTGATCGAGTTGATCGACAAAAAGATCTCTTCGAACCGATACCATAGCCTTAAGAACAGCTTCGTTATGAATGCCCTGTTGACGGAGTTCATTCATTAATTCATCTAACATATGACCATACCCACTGACAAAATTATATCCTCACCCACATCTAATCAAAGACAACTTCAATGCCGCTATGTTTTAATAACGGATCCACAGATGCATCTTTGCCTCTAAACTGTCGATAAAGTTCAGCCGCATCATAAGAACCACCCTGCTCTAATATACAACGCTTAAACCGGAAAGAATACTCCTGGTTAAAAACACCCTCTTGCTCAAACAACTCAAAAGCATCACTGGATAAAACTTCAGCCCATTTATAGCTATAATACCCTGCAGCATAACCCCCAGCAAAAATGTGACTAAAACCATTTTGAAAGCGATTTTCAGCAATGGTGGGAACAACACTGGTTTGCTTTCGAATATCATTCAATAGAGCCTGAATACTCTTCACCGTATATAACTCTTGCTGATGTAGTTTAAAATCGAATAGAGCAAATTCTAACTGTCTCATCATGGCCATAGCACTTTGGAAGTTTTTAGCTTTAAGCAAGCGATTTTTAAGGTCCTTAGGCAAAGGTTCTCCCGTTTCAACGTGAGAACTAATCAAAGATAGACTTTCATCCTGCCAAGCCCAATGTTCAAAAAACTGACTGGGTAATTCTACAGCATCCCAAGCAACATTATTAGTTCCTGCAATGGAGGGCACCCCTACTTTGGTTAATAAGTGGTGAAGAGCATGACCCAACTCATGAAAAAGTGTGACCACCTCTTGATGGTTTAGCAGCGCAACACCCTCCTGGCCTGGAGGCATAAAATTTGCAACCACAAAAGCAATGGGGTGCTGAACGCAGCTGGCTATGGCTGATCGATCTCGACAACCATTCATCCAAGCACCATCTCGCTTATTGCTTCTAGCATATAAATCTAAATACACTTCTCCAATCAGTGAAGAGTCATTCGCATGAATAGCCCAACACTGAACGGATTCATGCCATACTTTGGCATCAGATTGCCGTGTTAAGCTAACCCCGTAGAGCCTTTTAATAATTTCGCAAATTCCCTCAAGCACTTTGGGCAAAGGAAAATAAACTCGCAAGGCCTCTGAATCTAACTGATAGTTTTGTTGACGAAGTTTTTCCGACCAATAACCAACGTCCCACGGAGATAACTCTTCAGTCTGTCCCTGCTCTTTTGCAAATGCTGTTAATTGCCTAAACTCTTCCACCGCTTGAGCATGTGTTTTACTAATAAGTTTTTCAATCAGCTCAATCACTTCTGATGTTGAGTTAGCCATTTTAGTTGCCAAAGAATAGTTAGCATAGTCGTCAAACCCTAGTAATTGTGATTTTGACTTTCTTAACTTTAAAATCTCCACCATCACGTCACCATTATCGTATTGGCTATCAGATAATTCGGAAGCCCTGGTAACATACGCTTGATATATTTTCTCTCGTAACGTTCTATCTTCAGCAAATTGTATGACCCCCATAAAAGAAGGCGCGTCCAACGTTAACAACCATCCTTTTAATTTTTTTGCTTCAGCAGCACGTTGAAGCTGTTTTTTCTGTCGATCCGGTATGCCTTTAAGACGAGATTCATCTTCAATATTCAAAAACCATGATTGAGTTGATTTTAATACATTTTCAGAAAACTGACTACTTAGCTGTGAAGATTTCTTTACCCATTCTGATAAGGTTTTTTGCTTTTCGACAGGTAAATGTATCCCACTTAAATGAAAATCTCTGACATTAAGTTCAACGGCTCTAGATTGCTCATGTGTCCATGTTTTGGCATCCACTGAATTATTTAACGACTTCATCTTTTGGTATAAAGCATGATCATGAGATAAGGATGAGTAATATTCGCTTAAAAGACCAATGCCTTCATTGTAAACATTTTGCCAAGAATCTGAGTTCATGACTGAATTCATATGACTGGGGTAAGCCCAAAGTGCTGATATATCCTCTTGAGTTTTTTCTAAAAGCCCAATTAATCCTTCCCAAGAAGTTTTCTCGGACTTTACTGCCTTATTGATCCGTTGTTGACAAGATTCTAGTTTTGTTTTTAATGCACCTATAACCTTATCATAATCTGTTGACTGCTCATCAATCCATTCATACAAACCCTTACTATCAGACATCCCATACTCCAAAATTATTACACAATATTCCTATAGCTATAAACCAACACATGATTTAATTATTCATTAAGGTATCAGTCTTTGATTGTTTTTTAAACCCAAATTTTGGCTTATATTCTAAACCCTGTAACCAAATGACTACAAGGTCTGTTTCAAACCTCCGATTCCTATACACATATCCCTATCCACACCTAAAAAACACATCAGTACAACCTACTTTAACTATTGAACATAATGATAAACCATGGTAATATACAGAAAACAAACAATGGAAAAGACGTGATAACAAACAATGACTTACCATTACAACTATTGCAACTAAAGAGCGATTACGAAACCGCAGGATCTACTCAAGACTATAATGATATTCTAGAAAAACTTAATACCTATACTCATGCGCATGCTTTTGCTTCTAAACTGCAGGATCTTTGTCATGCTGCAAAAGCAAGCCTAAGCTTCGCAAAAAAGCTTGCGACCCCTCAAAGACTACGAAAACACACTCCCTCAATGAGCACTACCACACCAAGTGAAAAATCTGCAATCACTCCCTTGGTGAAAAAGATAAAAAAGAAAAGAAAAAGAATCATTCCTAACCCATTTTCTTGGTATAGTCCAAACTGCCCCTCTTATCTCTGGGTCAAGGCTGAGTGGAAACATGACCTCGTGAGACAAGGGGTTTATCAAGGATGGCATGGAGCTACCATCCAGGAAGTTAATATTGATAAACAATCCATGGAAATTTCAAATATTGATAAACAATCTATGGAAACTGTCATAGAAGAATGGAACTTTAATGAACTTATAAAATTCAAACATTATTTCCAAGCAACCAACCCGGAACTTACCACTAGCAGCTCCTCAAGCATCACCATAAAACCCCCAGGCAATCTCCAAAAGAATACCTTTACATCAAAGAAGAAAAAGATATCACGCAACTGCAACCTCACTGTAAAAATACCCGAACCCAACTTAACAGGATTTGTCCAACAGGGTAGTGTTGCTAGCAGCTCCTCAAGCCAGATCACACCCTCCATCGTTCATGACCATAAGACATCTCCATCATTACAACACACATCACTTCAAGAGAACTCTTTACAAGCGGCTTCATCAAAACCCGCCCGAAAAAGAAAAAAACGATTTCACTTCTCATCCAGTCAACGCAACACTGCCATACTGACGGCTCAACATTGTCTCTCTGAATTAAAGTCCTCCATAAACTTTCAACAATACATTCAACAACTCAAGCACATAGAAAACTGGCAAGACATTGCTCGAAGTGCCTTCGAAGAATATCACTTAATTAAGGTTGATGGCATGAACAGGGTTAAAACAACACCTGAACGTACAGATGAAAATCAACAACCCTTAAATGAAGCCCATGTTAAAATGATACTACAAGAACTATCCTTTGAATTTTTATCTCAAGCTAATATCCTTGCCTATAACAAGAAAATTAGTCTTATAGACCTTTTATGCCAAACTGAAAGTTGGGATGTTATCAACGCTGCTATTCCAGACAAAGTTTCTTCGATTCATGATGTAGCTTGGATGCATTTTGCGATGTCAAATAGCAATCAAAACGTTGCGATTAACCTAGCAAGCAAATTTAAAGATCATGCATGGACAGTTAACAACCTACCCCCTGCATTGTTTTACTATTTTATAGAAAAACAAAATCTTGACCAAGTGCCAGAAAACTTTCAGACGTTTTTATCCATTCTTTTCACTAAAACATCGCTGTCCTATCTCTACGAAAGCAATGGGGGAAGCAGGTCTCTGTTTATTGATTTTATTCATGATCTAGCCAACAGCAACTCCCGCCTTCAATTAAGGGAGCAACTGATTCATATCTTTAACAACATCTACGAAGGTGATCAATTACTTGAACAGTGGATTTATGTAACCCAACACCACCCATGCGCTAAAGAAACCTTTATTTTTATGGCCAAAATACTCATTGAGCATTACAACCTCAACCTAAAAGGGTTACATCAACTAGCCTATCAATACCTTCATTCACAACAAAACGATGTCTATACACGATTAACAATCTTTCTAAAAGATCTAGGAGAGAATACTCTTGAGACGTTCAAAACAAACAATCAAATCCATCAGGATAATATAAACACTCAATGGGTCACTGATGCCACCATAACGACTGATTCTGGACTATATTATCAAGTAGTTCTAAAAGATATACCTCATTGGCATATGACACCTCAAATAGAAAGGATAAACCGCCATCTTGCGCTCAAATACCAAGCACAACCCAATTTCTTTAGTTCTTGGGTAAAATCAGTGCGCATCCATGAATCATTTCTTACAATATCACCTTTATCACCCTCACCAAGACCTCTTCAAATAGTTAGAGAAAACCATTACCCAGACACTTGGGTTCAAGACCTTTATTCTGAGCTGGGCCATGACATGAATTCAGAGACTATGAATATGGATGATTTAAGGCACAAAGTTAATAAAGCTACTCATCGGCTCCGAAGCTTCTTTTTTAATAAGGGCATTTGTTCTGACCCTATTGTTAAGAAAATCCACCCTATAATAGAGATTATAGAATTATTTCCACCCACCCCTAACTCAGAGGTCAAAATTTCTTTAAAAATCATGTTTACCTATAAAATTAATGGTCAATCAACTCAAAGGCAAATGACATTTAAGGCCTGCAAAGATACGGTTAGACAGAGGATTATAGCTTTTATTCGTACTCAAATAATCAACATCACAACAACTCATTTACTTTCATTTAACTTAGAACCCAGTGAAAACACAATAACCATTGATGGTCATCAGCTTATCGTATCTGAATCAGCGATTGAGAGCAGTTCTGGAGCATCCTCTTCCCAACAACCTGCTTTACTTAGGCTCTCTCTAGATCAACTAGCCTCTAAACAAGAATTCAGTGAAATAAAAATGCGTTTGATATATCGAAAACTATGTAACAAACTTCCTAGCATAAATAATCACCTCAAGAGCACGGGACTAAAGCTTGACTTAGAACGTCTTAAGGAGTCAAAAAGAATCCGCATAACACTGCATCATGACACGATCCAATCCATCAATTTTACCGTCGACCCTAATGACGCCTCTATTCAAAAATTTGAAGAATTCTGTGAAATCATCGAGATAATGATTGCAAACAAGTTTACTGCCTCACAAATTTTAGGCCATCATTCTGTTCCTTTATCTTATGTTGCATTACCAAAGCATATCAAATTGAACCGGGGCTTTGAATGGTCTCAATGTCAGTTTACAGATGATTTTGAAGTCACCGTCACAAGGTACCCAAGCGAACTCAAAATACCTCTATCTGACCTTAAAAATGGACTTAAAAAGATTACCGAGGGCATAGAATTCAATCTTGGCGAACACTACCCTTTAACATGGACTGATATTAATGCTGAAGGAGCAGGGTTAGGGTGTGGTCATCTGTACACCCTTGAGACGCTTAAGAATGCTTTTTACACAATAGTCCGCTCCGCACCCACTCCGCAAAATCAATATAAGAAAATAACTAAGGTAGTTCATGCTCCTAACAACTACTTTGATCTTGCCCCAGCACTTATCGAGGAACAATGTATCGATGGACAATGTATCGATGGACAATGGACTCCTGTCAACGAACAAGAGAATCCCCCCACACTTGTTGGCACATCATTTAGAATTAAAGTACAGATAAATCAAGAACCTTTTAAAGCTAACGACATCATGACTCATATACAGGGGGCTAAAGTTAATACAAAGCAAGACATACCCCTACGACTAAGATTATGTTATCAATGTCAACGACAAGTTGTTCCAACAGAAACTTCACATCCTTTGTTTGACAAACAAGCTGCCCTCGCGAAATTTTCACTATTTGAAAACCAAAAAAATGGTAATAGGGTTCAATGGGATGTTATTAACGGAAAACAACAAATATCAACTGCAGGCGTTATTGATTTATCTTCATCAAATGAAGAACAACAAACATTAACTCCTGCAGTCAACCACAACAATCAAGCAGAAGTTATTGATTTATCCCGCGAAGAAGCATCAGCATCAACCACTACACCCAACAACCATCCATTCAAAATAGAAACTGTTGATTTGACCTTATAGCACAACACAATTCATTGAATATTCTCCTCTTCGCTGAATCAGTCCATACCTGCTTAATCTGATAAGCGGCCATGACGAGATTTAAATACAATTGCGGTAGCTATGGGTCTTTGGGTCCATAAACCCAGCCCCCAATCCTCATCACCGATGGTCTGATTAATCACTTTTCCTGATACCCACAAAGTTGAAGAGCCTCCGCCATCCAGGTTAATCGCATCAACACACCCCATATCAACCATCAGATTTGCTAATTGAACGATTGTTAACCCTTGTGTGTTTCCAAAATCTTTCATATTACTTTTAATCCAATCTTTCAACTGATTAATATCCATATGCAAGACTTCTTGAAACTTTCCATCTTGAGAAAATTTTCTCACAAGCCCCATGAGTTCGCTTGATGAATAATTATCCAGATCAGCTTGATAGGTATTCTCCGCCACCACCACCACCCAATCTCCATTAGGCTTAATACCAAAGGCTGTTCTGGCATGCGGTAAAACATAAAAGTCTGATTTTTTTGAGTATAAATCCTGAACGACTCTACCTTGGGTCACTAACATTGGAATACCCATGACTGCAGAAACATTTCTCTCGAAAAGATCTCCCTTAAAATCCAGAACCACTGAGGATAAGTTTCCTTGGTAACTTTGAGGAAAAGAAAGCACATAACCATGAGATGGAATCGATACATTTCCATGGTCATAAACCTTAATTACTTGACCTTGATTATCAAGCTGAACTTCTTTTCGATCACCTTCTACGGTGTGTGTTGTCTCGCCCCATCGATCGGAATACAAAACAATGGCAGAACCTTTGGGATAATCATTCACCAATTTAATAGGCCATCTCTTATGACCTATTTTAGCATCCACCCTACCAGTGACCTTTCTAATCATCACCTTATCTAAGAAGCTCATTAAAACATCATGTTGTTGATGACGTAAACTGTAAATGCTTCCATTGATAATCAGTGAACCGGTGGGCATTCCCTTCTTTTTGCCATGCATTTCAAAAAAGCCTGCATTAATAGCAACATCTACCGAAGATCTTTCTGCCATGTGAGATAGTGTTTCTAAACCAAAAATCTGGTCATGGGACTTAACTAGACTTAATTGATACTCTTGGGGACTGAGCGTTATGACATGAACGACATGGTGATTAAATACTTTTTTCTGATAATCATATTGCCCATAGCCAAGCAGAGGATTAATCGACAAAAAAAGCACAACAAAACAGATAACGTATTTTTT
>MPMF02269849.1_pt1 | contig 119601 bp, 106 predicted proteins | sample 1617271 | NCBI WGS metagenome assembly MPMF02 (sample SAMN05944812, study PRJNA350692) | marine metagenome | biome: marine; feature: ODZ; material: water; isolation source: 120 m water sample prefiltered with 30 um filter, filtered on to 0.2 um... | place: Pacific Ocean | collected 2012-04-09... | reverse complement strand
TTTGTGGGGTGATGCCTAATTGATCTAATGCGCGAAATATATTATTCAACATCTCTTGTTATTTAATATTGACTTAAATTTCGCGCATTCTATAAACCATAGACTAATCTGTCTATATTTTTAATGTTACTTTATTGCAACAATTTAAACATTATATTGATCAGTTCAGGTGCAAATCAGCTACACAAAAAAGCCCAGTCATCACTGGGCTTTTAAATTAAACAAACCGAATCGGCTTAAATTCAGGTTCATCTTTGTGATGATCATCATCACACTCTTCACCATCTTTTTTAGTACCACGGTCAATATAACCACTACGCTGTTCTTTCGGTAAATTTTCCATTTCCCAAGCATAAACAGCTTGCATACAAATTTCGCGTTGCTCTTTAGTCAATGCCACACCATTTGGCCATTTACCAATTTCAACAGCAGTTTTTAAGCGCTCAACAATCTCAGGATTTAAAATAGCCAGCATTTGTTCAATATTCATGATTCATCCTGTTGAAAAGATTCAAAATCTTGATTCCAACCCAGTTTAGTACGGCAAGCCATATAAAAGTCATAACCAGGCGGATGTAATAAGCTAAGTTTAAACGGATGTTTACGAATATGCACGGTGTCACCAACATTTAATGCAACACTGTGTTGCCCATCAGCACTTACCATTGGCAAAACCCGATTCTCACGAATTGTGATTTTAATTTCACTCTGACCACCAACCACAATTGGACGAGATGACAATGTATGCGGATGCATTGGAACAAGAGCAATTGCATCCATGCTTGGGTGTAGAATCGGCCCACCACCCGACAACGCATAAGCTGTTGAACCAGTAGGTGTTGAAACAATTAAACCATCACTGTGCTGGCGGTACACATACTGACCATCGATATTCAAATCAAAATCAAGCATGTGTACTGATTTACCCGAATGCAATACCACGTCATTGAGTGCAATTGCATCATAAATCGTTTCACCATTCGTACGAACTTCCATTTCTAGTAAGAAACGGCGATCGAGCTGGAATTGGCCTTGTAATACCTGATCAAGTTTAAAAATGGCTTCAGCAGGTTTTATATCAGTTAAAAAACCTAAACGACCGCGGTTAATACCAATGACTGGCGTACTGTAGCGAACCAAGGCACGTGCAGCATGTAACAGCGAACCATCACCGCCAACGACGATCACAAGATCTACAACTTCACCCAGCAAGTTACGACTTACTGTTTGACCGTGACTATAAGGTACAAGTTTTGCCGTTTCTTGGTCAAAAACTGGGTTTAAGCCTAAAGTGATCAAATGATCATGAATTAAACATAACGTTTCTACTACAGAATATTTATCTGGTCGCCCAATTAGACCAATATTTCGAAAGGATTTATGGGAAATTTGCACGAATAATTCAGCTCCGCTGCGTTTCCTGACTATCATATCATTAACAATCAATGTTGCGTTGATGATTGATTAAAAAGTATAAAAATGTCTATCCGTTGTTTTTTTATACGATTAATGTCAACGGATTCTTAAAGTTTTTATTGCATGTTGCTATTTATTCACAGTTTTATGATTGCAAATTACTGACAAGCTATCGCATCATTACCACCATTGTTTTGGTTTTAACGCAAATCTATGAAGTTTGAACGTGGTATTGGTTTTCTAGCACTTTTATTTTCAATTTTAGTGATCGGTGTTTTTATTGCCTTTAGTATCTATTTGATCCGTTTAGATAATATCATTCGGGACAAGTTTGAAGGTAAGCGTTGGGATATCCCTGCAAAGGTATTTGCTCGGCCTTTAGAGATCTATGCGAATGCACCAATCACTCAAGATAATTTCACCCAAGAATTGAAATTACTCGGCTACAAAAACACAGCGAATTACGACAAATCTGGTAGCTATGTTGTTCAAGGCAACCAGATGTATGTTCATACACGCGGTTTTGACTATGGTGATAGTACCGACCCTGAGCAAGTGTTAGAACTTGCTTTCAATGATGGTCAAGTGAGTGATGTACGCTCTACCAAGCCATCAAATACTGGGATCGCACGCTTAGAGCCATTATTGATTGGGGGAATTTATCCTCAGCATAATGAAGACCGTGTACTTATTAAATTAAACAAAGTTCCTAAAACACTCATAGAAGCGTTAATTTCAACCGAAGATCGTAATTTTTATCATCATCATGGTATTTCGATTCGTGGTACTGCCCGTGCAGTAGTTAGCAATATCACAGGTGGTCGACGTCAAGGTGGTTCTACATTAACTCAGCAGTTGGTCAAGAACTTTTATCTCTCACCTGAAAAAACATTGAAGCGTAAGGTGAATGAAGCATTAATGGCTTTGTTAATTGAGTTGCACTACAGCAAAGATGAAATCCTTGAGGCTTATTTAAATGAAGTAAATCTCGGTCAAAATGGTAACTATTCAATTAATGGCTACGGTTTGGCTTCACAGTTTTATTTTGGTTTACCCTTACGTGAGTTAAATGTTTCACAACAGGCGTTTTTGGTCGGTTTAGTTCAAGGTCCTTCTTTATACAATCCTTGGCGTAATCCTGAATCAGCAAAAAAACGTCGTGATGTCGTGCTCAATAACATGTTAGTGATGGGCTATCTCACTGAAGCAGAATACCAAGATGAAATTGCTCGTCCTTTAAATGTAGTAAGTAAGCCAACTTTAGGGCCAGCAAAATTTCCTGATTTCCTAGATATCGTTCGTCGTCAATTACGTACTGAATATCAAGAAAGTGATATTACCAATCAAGGTTTAAGAATTTTTACAACACTTGATCCTATCGCACAAACACAGGTTCAAAACTCATTTAAGAGTACAGTTGAGCGTTTAGCAAAGAATAATCCTACTCGCTTAAAGAACCTACAAGGTGCTGTGCTTGTAGCACATCCAGAAAATGGTGAAATCATTGCAGCAGTTGGTTCAACCCAAGACTTTACAGGCTTTAACCGTACATTAGATGCCAAACGCCAAGTAGGTTCATTATTAAAACCTATTATTTATCTTAATGCGATTGAGTCAGGCCGCTATACATGGGCTAGCCCGATTGAAGATAGTGCTGTAAACATTCCTATTGATGGCGATAAGAGTTGGACACCAAAGAACTATAGTGGCGGTGAACACGGCGTTGTTCCAATGCAACAAGCGCTAGCAAACTCATATAACCTATCAACAGTTCGTTTGGCGAATGAATTTGGTCTTGCCGCATTTAGTAATAAATTACGACAATTCGGTGTTAGCTCTGACATTCCAGCCTACCCTTCTATTTACCTTGGTGCTGTAAATATGTCACCGATGGAAGTCCTGAGCGTATACGGCAACTTTGCAACGGGTGGCTTTAAATATCCGCCACGCTCGATCCGTACAGTTGTTGATGCTAAAGGTCGCCTACTTGATCGTTATGGTTTAAACGTTCAACAAACCATTGATCCTGCTGCCGCGTATATTCTGAATTATGGTTTACAACAAGTCATGCGTTCAGGTACAGGTCGCTCTGCCTATAACAGCCTCCCAGAAACACTCAATCTTGCAGGTAAATCAGGTACAACTAATGATACCCGTGACTCATGGTTTGCTGGTTACTCTGGTAATAATCTTGCGGTTGTATGGTTAGGCTTAGATGATAACAAAATGACAGGTTTAACGGGTTCATCAGGTGCTTTACCTGTTTGGATTAATGTGATGAAGCAACTACGCCAAGAACCAGTTAATCTACGTCAAACAGATAATGTTCAGTGGCAATGGATTGATAGTGCAACTGGTGATTTATCTGCTCAAGGCTGTGATGGTGCAATGTATATTCCACTATTAAGACAAACTGTTCCACGTCGTGCAACGGTATGTGGCCAATCACATTATGAAGTGGAGCCGACATATATTCCTCAAACTGATGAAAATCAGGATTATGATCACAACGATGGCATCACTAACTATATTCGAGAAAGTGAAAACCAAATGGATGCTGACCTGAACAATCACACAGCTCCAAGCCGCGTTATTTCAAGCGGTAGTTACAACGGTGACAACTAATCTACAAGGATGTTTTTAGTATGATGAAGAAAATTACATTGATTATTGGCGCGTTAGTTCTTGCTGGCTGTACAGCAGCACCTGAAAGAACTACCAAACCACCAACACACTCAACGCAAAATAAGACTCAAAAGAAGAAAGTTGAACAACCTTCTTCCGGCGTCAAAATTACGCCTTATGAGCAAAAAGAAATTAAACGTCAAAATGTGCCTGTGATTGTTCCCGAGCAAAAAGTTCAACAAAAGTTTAATGACGGAAGCCAACTTCCAGCTTTTAGAAACTTGATGCAAAAGACTCAAACAGCCTTTAAACAACGCAAATATACTGAGGCCGAGCGTTATGCACTTCAAGCACAACGCATCGCCCCACAAGCTTCTGAAACCTATTTGTATCTGGGCTTAATTGCTGAGCAGAATAAGGAATATGCAAATGCAGAAGCCTTAGCACGTCGTGGTTTAAGCTATGCTCAAAGCAATGCGATGAAAAAACAACTTTGGTTAATCGTATTACGTGCGAGTCAAGCACGTAATCATCCAGTCAAAGCACAAGAAGCTAAGAAAGCAATTCAGGCACTTTAATTTATACAATTGAATTAAATTGACTTATTCCCGCAAGCCCATAAGCGTGATGTTTCTGGGCTTGTTCTATTTCTGTTGGTGCAACACCACCAAGTGCAAAAACTGGAATATCACTTTTCTGCGCTAATTCAGAGAAATTATCCCAGCCTAAAACTTTCGTATCAGGATGTGTTGCTGTCGCATTTACAGGGCTAAGCAGGATTGCATCACAACCTAAATGATGTGCATGTTGAATTGATACCGCATCATGGCATGCAGCTAAAAAACGTTTTCCAATATTTAAATCACCTTTAATTAAACTCATAAGTTGAGATTGTTTTAGATGAATAGTTGTGATTTTGCCTTTCAACTCTGTATTTAATAAGCGCTGCCATATATCAAAATTAATGACTAGCTTAGCTAACTGCTGATCATCTAATCCAAGCAATTGTTGTTCAATTTGCTTTATATCCGTTAGTTCTGTCCGCCAGTAAAATAAACTTGTTTGTTGTGGTAAAGCGGATAATTCATGATTTATTTTTATTAAATGCGACCAAATCAAACGATCTAAAATTGCAGCATTTGCTTTTGGAAAGTTTAGTTCTGCGAGTTGATCACGGTTAAACCATGTCCACGGCTGATGAATTAAGTTAAGTAATTCATCAGGTACATAAGCATGGAATAAGTGTAAATTTACGATAATGTCATCATACTCATGACATATCACATCAAATCTATGCCAATCTTTTAAACCGATTCCAACCTCCTCATAAATTTCTCTTCTACACGCTTGTTCAGGTGTTTCCCCTTTTTCCACCTTTCCACCAGGAAATTCGTGCTTATTTCCTTGATGCTGATTAACTTGTCTCCAACCCACTAAAACTTTGGATTTGTGTAATAAAATTGCGATTGCAACATCAACTGTAGCTTTTGCCATAACAGTCTAAAATCTCTCATCTTTTCCAGTTGATTTTAAGTAATTAAAACAATCTTTCCCATGCCATTTTAGGAAATAAATAAATCATTTTGTAAATTATAAAAATTTCCGTTGACAGGCCTATTCGATAATGATTATCATTTAAAGCATTAAGAAATACACCACGGAGCATAACAAATGAACGCACCATTTAACTTATTTACTCGCAGCACTGATGCAGCTCAATCGCTACCAATGCTACATTCAAACAACCTTTTTGCTTTAGGGCGTGAAATTAGAATTATGCATGCAGGTGAAGAATATCGTTTACGGTTAACTCGAAATAACCGTTTAATTTTAACGAAGTAATATAATAATAACCGAATAAGAATAAACGTGGGAATAGCAGTATGTCAGCGCGTACTGCTCTTTTTGTTTTGCTTAAAATTTTATCAATATGATTTCCACATCTGAAAACCATATCGATCATTTAACTCACAATTAACTTAAAGGTACAATCCTTAATACTTCTTCTAAAGTCGTGACTCCTTCAATGACTTTACGCGCACCAGCAATTCTCAAAGGTTCAATGCCTTCTTTCTTCGCTCTCGCTCTCAACTCATCAAGCGTGCCATTTGCACTAATCAATGATTTTAGTTCCAAGCTTACTGGCATAAACTCATAGATACCCACACGACCTTTGTAACCCGTTTGACGACAAACCTCACAGCCTACAGCTTTATACATTGTCGTTGGCATTTCCATGATGTAGTCAAAGGTGAGATGCTCCCACTCTTGCTCATTCATTTGTGTTTCTTGCTTACAGTGTGGGCATAATCGACGTACTAGACGCTGTGCTAACACACCTAAAATGGTCGCTGCGGTTAAAAATGGTTGAACACCCAGATCATGTAAACGGGTAAGACTTGATGGTGCATCATTGGTATGCAAGGTTGATAAGACCAAATGTCCTGTTAATGCTGCTTGAATTGCCATGTTCGCTGTGTCATGGTCGCGAATCTCACCTACCATAATAATGTCAGGGTCTTGACGCATTAAAGCTCGCACACCATCTGCAAAACCAAGTTCAATATTTGGATTGACCTGCATTTGGTTAAAACTCGGCTCCAACATCTCGATTGGATCTTCAATCGTACAGACATTGACTTGTTCTGTGGCCAACTGTTTTAGCGATGAATATAAAGTTGTAGTCTTACCTGAACCCGTAGGCCCAGTCACCAAAATGATGCCATGACTATGCTGAGTGAGCGATTGCCAGCTTTGCAACAAATGACCTTCAAACCCAAGTTGTTGGAAACTGCGTACTAACACTTCAGGGTCAAAAATACGCATTACAAGCTTTTCACCAAACGCTGTTGGCAAAGTAGAAAGACGCAATTCTGTTTCTTGGCCTTTAGGTGTTCTTGTTTTTAAACGGCCATCTTGCGGTTTACGTTTTTCCGCGACATTCATACGTCCTAAAATTTTAATACGCGAAATCACAGCCGTAAGCGTATTTGCAGGCATGTTATAGATAGTATGTAATACACCATCAATACGGAAACGAACTTTCCCTTTGTCTTTTCTTGGTTCCAAATGAATATCACTAGCACCTTGTTCAAAGGCAAATTGCAACACCCAATCTACAAGTTTGACAATATGCTGATCATTTGCATCAGGGTTTTGTGTATCCCCTAATTGTAATAATGCCTCAACCCCTTTATTTTCACGATCATAAAGATTGGCATTTTGTGATGAATTAACAGCACGACTCACTTGGTAATATTCCACCAAATAACGCTGTAATTGTTCTGGGCTCAGTAAAACTGCTTCAATCTTTTTCGGCGCTAAACTTCGTTCTAAGTTATTTTTCCATTCCAAAGAAAACGGTTGGCTTGTACCAATCAGAAGTTTTTCAGCATGAACTTCTACCGCCAAAATATGGTTGCGTACAGCAAATTCTTGTGACATAACGCTGGTTAATGCAGTTACGTCGGCTTTTAGTGGATCAATCACATATAAAGGAATTTGTGCTTTTTCAGCTAGCCATTGGCATAAGCGATTTAGTGTTAAGTTTGTAGCAGGATTTACTTGATCTTTTAGATTAAAACTCGCAATCCATTGTAATGGATGCCATTTCAACTGATCTTTTTGACGGTGTGTTGTTTGAATTAACAACTTATCACGCTCTGTAATACGTCCGTCTTTTTGTAATTGTTCTAAACACCAAAATATATCGATTTCAAAGTTAAACGTCATTGTTATACCCCAATTAAGCACTATACTATAACAGAGTTTTCTTGAAAAAATTTAGATCATTTTTACTGTTTATTTTGCGTTAAATGCATTATAAAAACATATAGATAACGAATTACTCATCACAGAAATTTGACTAATTTTTTGTTATCCAGTCATAGAACATCACCAACAAAGTTCGAAGCCTTAGCCGATTTTAAAATAAGTAAATAATCAAAGAGATTACATATGAATGATGTCATCACATTATCGCTACAAGATACACCATTTAATCAGTTGATCATGATTTTTGCAGTCTCTCTAGGGTGTGGTTTACTTATCGGTTTAGAACGTGAACGAAGTAAAGGAAAACATAAAAGCAAAACATTTGCAGGTTTTAGAACTTTTGCCATTGCTGCTTTATTAGGAACGCTGTGCTTTCTATTCAATTTTGTTATTGGCATTGTTGGCGCACTTTTAGTTGGGGCAATGAGTATCGCTTCTCTTAAAAACCAGCAAGAAGACCCAGGTGTAACCACTGAACTTGCTTTTATCATGACTTACTTTATTGGCGCGGTATGCATCTGGAATATCACATTAGCTGCTGGACTCGCCGTTTTATTAACTATTTTACTCATGGCAAAAGAATCTCTACATGGCATTGCCAATCAATGGATCAGTGAAAATGAACTACGCGATGGTGTATTACTTCTTTCTTTAGTTTTAATTGGATTACCACTCGTTCCTGATCAAGCTTTTTGGGGTCCTGTATTAAATCCATATACGATCCTAAAATTACTGAGCCTTATTCTTTTTGTTCAAGCTTTAGCACATATTGCCAAAAGATTACTTTCTTCAAAAAACGCATTGGCACTTTCATCTTTAGCCTCTGGCTTTGTCTCAAGTACCGCAACAGTCGCCAATTTAGGCATGGAAGTACGCAATAAAAATGCTGATCCAATTGTTAATGCTGGTGCAGCACTAATGTCTTGTGTTTCAACACTCATTCAAATGTTAATCATTGTTGCAAGTATCAGTTTTGCATGGTTAAAACTCATTTTCTTACCGACTTTGATCGCAACTGTTATTTTGTTCATTTGGTCTTGGTATCTGATGCGCCGATCTGACACGATAGATCATGTGATTAATACAGACTCAAAAATGTTTAGTTTTAAAAATGCTGTGATTATCACACTTGCGTTATCAGGTATCCAAGTTGCAATTTATGCACTTAACCTATGGTTAGGGAGCACAGGACTTATACTGGGTACAGTGATCGCATCCCTATTCGAAATACATGCTGCGATCGCTGCAATTGTGGTACAAGGTGAACCAGGGACAGCTCAATCAATGCCTTTATTGATCGCCTTAATGGTTGGCTTACTCGCACATTCTATTTCTAAAAGCATCAATGCTGGCCTAACTGGTGGCTACCGTTATGCACTGGCATTTGTTCCAGCACAAATTGTACATATGGGTATTTTGGCTATCCTATTGTGGTTTGAAATTTAAGTCTTCGATATTAAAGGCTTAAAATAAGGATTCGGTCATCTACAATTTTAAAGTTTACATCCCACTCTGAAAATTTCATCTTATATACTCGCTCTTCGTCGTCATGATATGCAGGGCGCGGATCTAAAGATAAAACTTCAACCAGTTCTTCTAGCTTTTTTTTGATTGAAGCATCAGCTTTTATCAAATCAAATTGCTGTATTTGAGCTGATTCTGACCAAACAATGTTTTTACGTTTAGGCACATCTTGTGCGTATCCGCTCACGGCATCTGCAATTGCATCAGAATATTGAATATAAGGTTTGATATCTAAAATAGGCGTGCCGTTTAATAAATCACTTCCAGTTACATACAGCCGAAGTGTCTTTCCTTGCTTTTCAACACGCAAAAATCGCACAACAGATAAACCTATTGGCGAAGGTCGATACATGCTTCGCGTTGCAAAAACACCTATTTTTTGATTCCCGCCAAGCCGTGGTGGTCGTACTTGAGGACGAAATTTAGACATTTGATTCAAAGAGTTATCATTATTTTTATTTTCATGGAACTGCCATAGTAACCATAAATGACTAAACTCTTCGATCCCCTCGAAAGCTAAAATATCATTGTATGGCTCAATCATATCAATGTAGGACTCGACTTGGACTAGGTTGGGCTGTCTCGGTATGCCGAATTTTTCGTTATAAGGTGAATGCATATACCCAATGATCGGCATAACAACAGAGTTAATCATCACTTTTTCTGATAAACACAATTAAATATATTCAGTTTATCGAGAATGTTTTTAGATTAGAATAGCAATCTGTTTCTTTTAACTGTGATCGAGACCTTTAATGGCTGCTTTTAACGTTGAACGCATTACTGATGTTCACCACTGGAATGACACACTTTTCAGTTTTAAAACTACACGCGACGCAAGCTTACGTTTTAAAAATGGTCAGTTTGTGATGATCGGACTTGAAGTGAATGGTAAGCCTTTAATGCGTGCTTATTCGATCGCGAGTGCGAATTATGAAGAAGAACTAGAATTCTTCTCTATTAAAGTGCAAGACGGTCCTTTAACTTCTATTTTACAAAAAGTTCAAGTGGGTGATGAAATCCTTATTTCTAAAAAACCTACAGGTACTTTAGTACACGATGATTTATTACCAGGTAAGAATTTATACCTTTTATCTTCTGGTACTGGGCTTGCTCCTTTCTTAGCTTTACTACGTGATCCAGAAACTTACGAAAAATTTGAAAAAGTAATCATGGTACACGGTACGCGCTACGTTTCTGAACTCGCATACCAAGACTTAATTCTAAATGAGCTTCCTAACCATGAATTCTTCCAAGAGTTAGGTATCAAAGATAAATTAGTCTATTACCCAACAGTTACTCGTGAACCATTCCATACTCAAGGTCGTGTAACGACAGCTATTGAGTCTGGTGAACTTTTTGAAAAAATCGGTTTACCGCGTTTCAATCGTGAAACTGACCGTGCGATGCTTTGCGGTAGCCCTGCTTTCTTGAAAGACGTTGCAGCACTATTAGATCAACATGGTTTAGTAGAATCACCACGTATGGGTGTAATGGGTGATTATGTAATCGAACGCGCATTCGTTGAAAAATAATACCTATCATAAAAAAACCGAGGTTTATACCTCGGTTTTTATTTATTAATTAAAACTTCATAACCACTTAAATAAATATTAAAATTTAAAAAGCTTTAATATATTATTAAGTGTGAACTTAATAATTAAGCAGCATCGAGTGATATTAATCGCTCAATATAATACCAACACTCTTCAATTTGATGATGATCTTTATTCACTTTTGCATATGCAGTCATCCCATCCAAAATATTAATATACATCGATGTTAATACATGAGGTTGATAGACCTTTGCCTTTTCAAATAAACCTTCAACTAAACCCATTAACCACTCCCTATATTCAACGATCGGTTTGATAATAGAAGGATAGGTTTGTAATATTTCTAATGAGGCTTTTTGAAACATACAACCATGGAAGTCATCTGAGTTAAACCATGCTAAGTGCCAAAAATAGACTGCCTTAATTTTGCCAAGATAGTCATCTTCTTTTTGTAAACTCACTTCATACTCAATTGCAGCTTGGATGCTTTTATTCCGACGTGATAAGCATTCTTCTATCAAGCTTTCCTTTGAAGGGAAATACTTGTAAAAAGTCATCTTTGCTACACCTGACTCACTAATGATTCGATCAACCCCAACCGAGCTATAGTTATGGCGATTAAAGAGATTAAGAGCCGTTTCAATAATATCTTCTTTTTTTGACATGTTATTATCCTTTTAGAATTTTAAAAACAACTTAATGTATTATTTAGACACGGTTAAAGCTGGATAATTCTGGCGACCATGTTCCTTCATATTATTTTATGAGTATTACAGAAAATAGCTAAAAATACCTTATCTACACCTATATAAATTAAGCAAAAAGTCACACACAAACAAGCTAATTTGTAAAAAAATCTTTCGATTCTTAAAAAATTAAAATATTAAGTGAACTACCTCACCTTTTCTTAAAAATAGATTAAATCTACAAAGTTTATTTTAATTTTTCAGATTGTTTAATAAATTGATTTCACAAAAAAATCATTTTATATTTAAATTATCCAATAAAAAGGTATTTGGTTGATCTAATAGTTATATTCATAAGCAACCAAAGCAAATCGAAACTATATAATTGGAAAAAGCAATAATATTAATTCATTGAGTAGAAGACTATGCCAAAAAAATTCGAAGATTTTGACAACCCTAGACAGAAAGCTATAGACGGAATGAAAAATAGTATTTCTGAAACGTTATGGAATAAGAACCTGAATTTTCTGAAAGAATTACGCGCAGAAATTTCAAATCACCCTGTTTCAAAACACCCTGCAATCCAGCTATTAAATGATGGCTTGATTGATAAAGAAACCTTAAAACATATTCATTTAGAATATCGACATGCCATTGTACAAGTGTTTACAGATGCGTTGTTGATGGCACAATTTCAAACCAAGCAACTTGAACCACGTCTTTTATCAGGTTCGAAGATGTATCCGCGTTTTTTATTAAATCTTAATATTCTAGATGAGTTCGGCTTCCGACCAGCAGTAGACAAAGATGGCTATTACTCTGGTAATCCTCAATATGCGCACTATCCATTGTTTGAAGATGTGCTTGATGATTTTGAATTATCGCAATCTGAGCGTAATAATTACCAACCATCAATTATTGCACAACAAGTTCGAAACTATTTAGAACGTTCATTTGATCGTTACCAAGCTGTTTCGGCTCTACTTGCTGTAGCAGAAGAAGAAGTTATTCTGTTTAGCCCTGCTTTACGTCAAGCAACCAAAGCTGTTGGATTTGATGTTGATGGCGGTTACTACTATGTACACGGCGTATCACATGATGAAACTGCTGAAGCGGCAGATGATGATCATGAAGATGATTTATGGTTTGTACTTGCTCAAGCATGCGTCGAATCAGATTACGCAGCAATTCGTCAAATCTGTTTGGAATACTGCGATTTATGGCAACAGTTTTGGGATGAGCAAATTGCAACTTATCAATATGAAACTTTCCGAAAACTGGCTTAGTTTTAGATCAAGGTCATTTCTATACTCAATATAGAAGTGACCTTGTCATTTAGAACAATAGTGATCTATGTGCTGCTACGCCCGCCATTGTTCCATCTCCTACAGCCAATGAAACAGAACCACCTAAACGCGCAACATCTCCACAAGCAAAAACACCAGTAACTGAAGTTTCTTTCAATGTATTGGTTTTAATCATTTCACCCATAGTGTTCAGTTCTAACTCACATCCTAGATGAACAATCCACTCTTGATCAATTAGACATCGTGTACTCACAAACGCCCCATCTAAAGCAACCGAGCTATCATCTTCTAACACAATATTACATTCTCCATTAATCTCTTTAATCCTTCTTTTTTCGATATTGATATTACGAGCTAGCAATGTTTGCTCTGTTTCCATATCAATAGGTTGATCGTTTAAAAATAAAGTGACACTTCCCCAATCAACTAACATCATCGACATATGAATAGAATGTTCAGAAGATGCAATAATTCCTATATTTCCGTTATTTAACTCATAACCATGACAATATGGACAATGAAAAATACTGGTTCCCCATCGCTCTGAAGCTCCCTTAATTTCGGGTAATTGATCTTTTATACCTGTGGCTATGATCAAGCGTTTTGCAGTTAAGGATTGAACGCCATCAATACAAACATGGAAATGCTCATCTTTCGTTTCAACTCGCTTTACTTTGCCTTGCTGCCAATTCACAGTTTCATATTTCATTAATTGCTGTTTGCCAATATGCGCAATTTCACTTGCAGACGTACCATCTTGAGTCAAAAAACCATGAGAAAATTCGGCAAAGCGATTTCTCCTTTCTCCTGCATCGATAATGACAACATTTCGTCTCGCTCTAGCCAAAGGTAATGCAGCTGCTAAACCCGCATAGCTTCCACCAATAATTGCTACATCATGAATCATAATCACACCAATAAGTAACTTTTAAAGTTACGTTAATACTATTCTTTTTATTTTGCAACTTTTGATGTTACATTAAGACAACTCCTACTTTTACAATCCTACCTCATGCGAACTGACAGCAAGCTTTCACGGATGCTACATGTGCTTTTACACATGGCAAGAAATAACAAGACTTATACTTCTGATGAAATAGCGCAAATGCTAGTTACCAATCCAGTGGTGATTCGAAGAACTATGGCTGGCTTGAAAAAAGCAGGCTTTATTCATTCTGAAAAAGGTCCTAAAGGCGGTTGGTCATTGGTTGAAGACCTCAGTAAAATTACGCTTTTTGATATTTATAATGCGGTTGGCGAACCAACTATTTTTGCAATGGGCAATGAAAGAGTTAATCCAGATTGTGCTGTTGAAAGAGTCGTAAATGCAGCTTTAGATGATGCAATGAATCAAGCGCAAACGATCTTACTTACCCAACTCAAGGCAACGACACTTGCCGATCTGGCATTGGGGTTTGATCAGATTTGTACTCAGGAATCTTTTAAGTAATTGCAGATACGCTAGATAAAACCAACTTCATCAAAACATATTTTTCAATGTAAAAATTCGCCAAATTTATCTGCATCGAGTTGAGAATTACAATACAATTCAACTTTGTTTTAATTTCTTCCGCTATGTTTTCACAATTTGACGTTAACTTACTTGTATTGTTGATTCTTTTAGGCTGTGGAATCTTTAGTCATAATACAGCCGTGACTGTGGCTGCTGGTGTTTTGATTCTCGTGAAACTTACACCTCTTGATCAGTTTTTCCCTCTTATACAGCAACATGGGCTTAATGTCGGCATCATCATTTTGACCATTGGTGTACTATCGCCAATCGCAAGTGGCAAACTAAGCGGTGAAAGTATTCTAAAATCTTTTGTAAGCTGGAAATCACTTCTCGCGATCGCTGTCGGACTATTAGTGGCATGGTTGGGTGGCCGTGGAGTGAAGCTCATGAGCAATCAACCAGATGTCGTCGCGGGTTTATTAATCGGGACTGTTGCAGGCGTTGCCCTACTACGAGGAGTTCCAGTTGGCCCTCTCATCGCAGCAGGAATATTATCGGTTTTGATTGGTAAGTCTTAGTTTAAGCACGATCAGCGTTCATAATAAACTGCACGCTTTTGTGAGAACTTTTCCAACTGCTTTAAAAAGCCCTCAAAATAGCTCTTTTCTGTGTCTTCTGTACGATAGCCCGCATACAGTGTACGTCTTAAACCTTTTGGCGATACACAGTCTAAACGGCGACTGACCACCCATCCTTTTTGTTCATATTCATTGACAACCCAATCTGGTAAAGCCGCTATACCTCGTCCACTTGCAACCAATTGAATCAGCATTTGAGTCAAATCGGTCGTCCGAATATGCTTTGGATGAATATTTGCAGGAATAAATAAATGCGCCATGATATCCAAACGATGCTTATCGACAGGATAGGTAATCAATGTTTCTTCTGCCAAATCTTGAATCGAAACTTTTTCAGCACGCACTAATGGATGCGTAGTCGATAATACTAAACGTGATTCGTATTCAAAAATTGGAAAATATTCAATCCCTTTCAAAGCAATTGGATCGGCGGTAATAAGTAAATCAAACTCTGCATTCTGTAATAATTCATGTGGATTTGATTCAAAACCTGCTGCAAAATCTAGGTCAACATCAGGATATTGTTGACGGTATTGATTAAGCAAAGGCATTAACCAATCAAAGCAACTGTGGCATTCAGATGAAAAAATGATACGTCCAGTTTGACCATGCACAATACGAGTAATATCTGTTTGCGCAATTTGAACTTGCGGCAATACATCATCCGCCAGCTTAAGCAGTCGCTGCCCCACATTAGAGAAAGCCACAGGACGACTACGGCGGTTGACCACCTCAACACCATACCAATGATCAAGCTCTTTTAATTGATGTGAAATTGCTGAAGGCGTCAGACATAAATCTGCTGCTGCTGCGACCAATGAACCATGCTCTCTTAAAGCAAGAAGCGTTTTTAAATGACGAAGTTCTAACATGAATAATAACCAGAAAAACAACAACTTTCCTTTAATCTAAATCTAGTCAATGCACAGATAGAAAGGATAAGCTGCTGCCCTTTAATTTATTAATTGAATTATTCTCATCTTATCACAGCATTAATGAGACTGTCTCAACATGAATTCTATTTAATTGTTATTTTATTAAATGAAATTTAATTATTTGAAATATCACCTATTCAATCATCACAAAATTGAGAACACTAAACGATAGGACGGCTAAGTACGCAGCAAGTATCGGCAGTTAAAAAAATTTCAGTTTGAACTGAAAACATTTCATTCAATCCAAGCCCTATCATTCATTAAAACTTTTAAACTATCAGCTGGATTTCTGTAGACCTTATAAAACCATGACACGTCAAAGCCAAAAGACGCTTGAACGCCAAAAACTCAGCTTACCGAAAGGTCATAACAAATTGCTGTTGCATTCATGCTGTGCCCCATGTTCAGGCGAAGTCATGGAAACACTAATAGAATCTGGTATCGATTTCTCTATCTTTTTCTATAATCCTAATATTCACCCAGTCAAAGAATATTTGATTCGTAAAGAAGAAAATATCCGTTTTGCCGAAAAGCATAATATCCCTTTTATCGATTGTGATTACGATACCGATAACTGGTTTGCTCGAGCCAAAGGAATGGAGAATGAACCTGAAAAAGGCATTCGCTGTACCATGTGTTTCGACATGCGTTTTGAGAGAACAGCGCTCTACGCACATGAACATGGATTTAGTTTAATTAGTAGTTCTTTAGGCATTTCTCGCTGGAAGAATATGCAGCAAATCAATGATTGTGGACTTCGTGCCGCTGCTCATTATCCGGATATTCAATATTGGGATTATAACTGGCGCAAGCATGGCGGCGCTGTACGCATGTTGGAGATCAGTAAACGAGAAGAATTTTATCAACAAGAATACTGTGGCTGTGTCTATTCGCTTAGGGATACCAATCGCTGGCGTATGAGTAATGGACGTGATCGAATTCAATTAGGTGTGAAATTTTATAGTAATGCAATGGATGAAGATCAAAATACTTCCAGTAAATAATACTCAATCATCAGCCAAATACCCTAAAAAGGCTGATCGCAAAGATCAGCCTTTTTATTTTAATTTACAGACAAACTAATGATGGTATAAAACTGATTACTCGGCTTTTTCTTAGAATCTACAGTCTCACTTACTTCAACTAAATACTCCATTGCTTTTGGAAAAATAAGCTCTGCTGTTCCATCTGCTAAAGTTTTCAAATTCTTAGCTTGCTCATCTGTAGCACCTTTAGCTCGAATTACAACATTGGCATTTGCTAATGCTTGATTGTCTTTTGATACTTTAATTTTTACTGTTTGATTAGCCTTTAATTCATTTGGATGCGTCAAAAACTCAACTTGAATAGGCGCTGACATTGCATGAATTGGGGTATTTTTTTCTTTTGATACATAAGTGAATAATGTCCATTCACGCTTCACTTCGGTTGGCGTATATTTCTTCGCTTTTAAATCCGCAGGGATTACATAATCACGCTCAGCTTTTTTAGGCGCTTGATCCGCAGGCATGTCAAAAAACATTTTCCATTCTTTTTGATCTTGAACGTATTTCAATGGATAAGTCGTGCTTGTTTTAACCGTATAAGTTCCTGACTCTGGAAGCTTAAGATCAAATACCGTTGTAGAGCCTAATTTAGATTCAGGTTCAATCAAATTCTTGTCGTTATTAGGACTTATAATTTCAAACTTTGCATCTTTCAGTGCATATTCACTATTCAATGCCTCTTCTGCATAACCTGAAACAACCGCAACCTGCGTTTGTGAAGTATTATAGGCCAATGGTGCAACATAAGGTTCATGTGCAAAACTAGAAACTGGAAGCATCAGTAATGAACTAGCGAATAAAATCCTCATAAAACATCTCCACCCTAAAAAATATAAATTTGATCGCGTTTAATTCAGCATCATTATACACAAATGCAAATAATTATCATTATATTTAATTTGTTCATTCCTTAGTTTATTTCACTGTTAAAAATTACGTTCCTTTTCACTTTTCTTTTCTAAGCTCGAATATAATATGCTCGGTTTATCATTTTAGAGTCATTATGTCCTCTCTAAGCTCTCCTACACTCTCTTCTCAACCTAAACACTATTCATTATTTCTCGTTATTTTTTCTCTTGCGGTCGGTAGTTTTTGCATTGGAACGACCGAGTTTGTGGCAATGGGATTGATTCAAGAAATCGCAAGTGATCTGAATGTGAGTGTTCCCCACGCTGGCTATTTCATTAGCGCTTATGCTTTAGGTGTGATGGTTGGTGCACCGATTATTGCAATCTTAGGCGCGAAAGTTCCTCGAAAAACGTTATTACTTAGCTTAATGCTGTTCTATGGGTTGGCGAATGCTGCTACAGCTTTTGCGACAACTCCAGAGACAATGTTAGTTTCTCGTTTTATCGCAGGTTTTCCTCATGGTGCTTATTTTGGGGTAGCTGCGTTGGTTGCAGCTGAGCTTGCAGGTAAACAACGTCGTGCAACTGCGATTGCACAAGTGATGATGGGTCTAACAATCGCCAATGTGATTGGTGTACCTATTGCAACGTGGTTGGGTCAGCAGTTCGGATGGAAAGCGGGTTTTGAGTTTTCCGCAATTATTGCCTTCATCACCCTGATTGGGGTAAGTCTATTTGTACCGAACATTCCACTACAGAAAACCGCAAGTATCCGTGCTGAAGTTGCTGGACTCAAAAATATCAATATGTGGTTGGCACTTGCTGTAGGTGCAGTTGGTTTTGGCGGTATGTTCTCAGTTTATAGTTATGTATCTCCTATTCTGACTGAATACACAGAAGCAAATATCTCAATCGTTCCTATCGCATTAGCCATTTGGGGAACAGGTATGGTATTTGGAGGACTTGTGGCTGGATGGTTAGCGGATAAAGACTTGTTTAAAACCATGATTGGAATTTTGATTAGTTCAGCACTCGCATTCGTATTTGCCAGCTTTATGATGTCAAACCTATATTCAGCAATATTGGCTTTATTCCTGATAGGCTTTACAGTGATTGGTCTTGGTGGTGCTTTACAAACCTATCTTATGGATATTGCTGGTGATGCACAAACACTAGCGGCCTCACTGAATCATTCTGCATTCAACTTAGCCAACGCACTTGGTGCATTCCTAGGTGGCTGGGTGCTTAGTCATAATATGGGTTGGCTCGCACCAATTTGGGTGGGTTTTGTTTTAAGCCTAGGTGGATTAATCATTTTATTAATCGCTCTAGCTGTCGCAAAATATACAAAAAAGAATCTGTAGCTTGTTAGCTATAGATTCTTTTCAGCAGACGACCTTTTCTCATAATGCCTTATTTTTCTTATAAAAGATCATCATTAAATATCAAATTTAAGGCTTACTGATTAAGTTAGAAATCTGCCAATCATGCCATTTCGATAAAAATAGCAACGCGGTACTACCGCCAATTAATGCAAAAAACATATCAGACTGTGTATCCCACTCATAACCTTGAGTTCCGAGGAATTCTTCTGCCCCCTGTCCCAACAACAATGCTGCGGCCCATTCGATCAATTCATAGGTCGCACTAATTGCCAACACAATACAAATCACAATAAAACTCAGTATTTTGCCTTTGGCTAAAATATGATTTCGAATCAATATTTCACGAGCAACTACTGCTGGAACAAAACCTTGCATGAAATGCCCTATTTTATCGTAAGGATTACGATCTAAATTAAACCAGTCTGCAATTTCAAAGCCTAAAGGCACGCGTGCATAGGTATAAGCACCGCCAACAATAAGAACAATTGCATGCAAAAAAATTAGAGTATATAGCAAGTTCGTCAAAGGAAACTTTTTAAAGCTCATAAATAACACAGGCATCACAATCAAGACTGGTATCACTTCCATCAACCACGTCATTCGATCATATGGCTTAATCCCAGAAATAATCAAAACAATAGCTATAATCGTTGTTCCCAAACCTAATAAAGAAATTCGCATCATTTTATAAAAAGTATTGATTCATTTACTCATGACATCATATAAAAAACCCGTGGAAAGTCCTGCGGGTTTTTGTTATAAAATCGGCGAATTAAGCTTTATTTTACTGCATCTGCAACTTCTTTAAGCATCGTCTTCATCCCATCCAAGCCATTATTCATTAAATACCAGTTACTCGAATCGAGATAGACAATATTGCCGTTTTTCGCAGCTTTGGACTCATTAATAATCTTGTTATTCAATACGCGCTTTGCACCTTCCTGATTTTCAGTAATTGCTGCACCACGATCAATGACAAACAGATAATCTGGATTTTTTTGGGCAATAAACTCATGTGACACCGCCATACCATGCAGCCCAACCTTGATTGAAGGATCTGCTGGTGTAAATCCATACAAGTCATGAATATTACCGAAACGCGAACCTGGGCCATAGGCAGCGATCTTGCTGTTATTCACCAGAATCACCAAAGCCGTTTTACCTTTAGTCTTGTCTTTTAATGTAGCAATATCTTTTTCCAAGCTTTGTAATTGCTGCTCAGCATCAGACTTCTTGCCCACCATTTCAGCAATATTCAAGGTTTGCTGTTTAAAAGAGTTGAACTGATCGTTGTAATCCACATCGACAAAGTAAGTTGGCGCAATCTGCTTGATTTGACCCACCAGATTTTCCATTCGGCCACTCATCAAGATCAGCTCAGGCTGACTGGCTGCAATTTTTTCCAGATTCGGTTCTTTCACTGTCCCTACATCCAGATATTTACCTTCACTGAAATTTTGCAAGACTTTCGGCAACGGTGTTCCTTTTGGCAAAGCAACCACTTTATCGTCCGCGCCCAAAGCATGAATGGTATTTAAAGCACTAGTATCGAGTACAGCAATACGCGATAAATTCGCTGGAATGGTAATCTGCCCTGCCTTGCTGTTAAAGTTTAAGGTTTCATGTGTAGCAGCAGTATGACTGTTCTGATTTGCCGAAGGTGTGTTGGAATTGCCACATGCAGCCAATGCCACACTCAGCATCATGACTGGCAATGTTTTTTTGAAACGCATAACGAACTCCTAACTAATAAAATACAAACCTAATTTATGTTGCTGAACCTGCTGGATCGGAATATGGAAATCAAAAATATCTTGCAAAATATGTTCATCCATCAACTGTTGAGGATGCCCTTGATACACCAATTCACCTTCTTTCATGGCAATAATGTGATCGGCATAAACAGAAGCAAAATTAATATCGTGAATCACCACGATGATCGATTTGCCATGATTCTCGGCCAAATCTTTTAAGACCCGCATAATCTGTGAAGAATGCTTCATATCAAGATTGTTTAAGGGTTCATCAAGCAAGATATATTCGGTGTCCTGAGCCAGAATCATGGCGATATAGGCGCGTTGTCGCTGCCCACCCGACAATTCGCTGATTTGTCGGTGTCTTAAGGCTTCCAGATCCATATAGGCAATTGAGCGATCAATCACCTCACGGTCTTCCTGTGTAAGGCGACCTTGTGAATATGGGAAACGTCCGAAAGCAACCAGATCTTCAATACTGAGGCGCAGCTCGGTGTGGTTAGACTGTTTTAAAATCGCCAGTTTTTTGGCAATGTCAGCACTTTTCATCTGTTGCAGATCTTGCCCATCTAGCAAAACTTGACCTTGATCTGCTTCAATTAAGCGGCTCATCATCGAAAGTACAGTACTTTTACCTGCACCGTTTGGGCCAATAAACGCCGTAAACCGTCCTTTGGCAATTGTCAGGGAAAGCGCGTTTACCACACGCTGCTGTTGATAGCTTTTACTTAAATTCTTGAGCTCTATTGCCACTTTTTATTTTCCTTCAATAAGATCCAGAAGAAATAAATTCCACCGACAAAATTAATAATCACACTGAGCGTTGTTTTGAAATTCAGTACATGCAGAACCATGAATTGCCCAAGCATTAGACAAAGAATGCTGACCAGAATAATGCCAAGCAGTAAGATATGATGTTGATGGGTTTTGAACAGTTCAAGAGTGATGTTGAGTACCAATAAACCGAGGAACATCATTGGGCCCGCTAACGCTGTTGCAGAAGCCAGTGCCAATACCACCAGAATCAACAGCAAGCGGCTGGTCTTGTCATAATCCAGCCCTAAATTCAGCGCATGATCTCGTCCCAATGCCATCACATCGAGCTTGTGATAGTGCTTCAGGCTATAAAATAAAATCGGCACAATGGTCAGCAAGGACAGCCCCACGGTTTCCATTTTCACGACATTAAAACTGGCAAAACCAGCATAAGCCGCGATCTGAAATTCATCTGGATCTAGCAGAACCTGAAAGAACGTGGTCATGTTGTTGAATAAAGTCGAGCAGATCAGACCAACAAGCAGGAGGAAATAGATATTTTGCTGTGCGACTTTCTGGAAAATAAACCGATATAGCAGTAAGGCAAAGGTCACCATTAACAGCAAACTGATCAGATAGTCGATGACAAAGTTCAGTGACAATAACGTACTGGCACCAAAGAAATAGATAATCGCAGTCTTGGAAAGTTCGTATAACTTATCTAATCCTAAAGCCTGTGGTGTCACCACCCGATTATTCACAATAGTATGGAAAACCAGAGTCGAAACACCGACCGCAACACCCGCCACGATAATGGCAGCAACTGTTTTTAAACGTAGATTCAGGGCATATTGCCATGCCACACCTAAATTCCAGCCGAGGTACAGTGCAATCGTTGCAATCACCAATACAGCCAAAACGATCAGCTTGGTTTTATGAGGCATAACGATATCTCCTGAGTAGTAACCACAGGAAAATCACGCTTCCCACCACACCCATAATCAGACTGACAGAGACTTCATAAGGGAAAATTACCACTCTGCCAAATACATCACAGAGTAGAACCAGCAAAGCACCCAACAATGCAGTATGCGAAAGCGTTCTACGGATATTGTCACCCAGATACAGACTCACCAGATTCGGTACAATCAATCCAAGAAATGGAATCGCGCCCACAGTGACAATCACCACACCCGTAATGACCGAAACCAGTAGTAGGCCAATAAAAAGGGTCTGCTTATAATTCAGTCCAAGATTCGTCGCAAAATCCTGCCCTAACCCAGCCAAAACAAAACGATTGGCAAAGATATAAATCAGAATCAGAACAGGCACGCTGAGATAGATCAGCTCATATTGACCATTTAAAATGGTGGAAAAATCCCCTTGCAACCAACCTGCTAAGTTCTGCAATAAATCCAGTTGCAGCGCAATAAAGGTGGTAAATGCAGAAATGATACTGCCAAAAATCATCCCCACCAGTGGAACAAAAACGGTATCACGATGCTTTAAAGTCGCCAGAATACTCATAAATGCCATCGCACCAATGAGCGTTACGACAATCGCAAAACCAGTTTTAATAAAGATTGAAGCACTTGGCAGTAAAATAATCGAAACCAATACACCCAAACGTGCACAGTCATATAGACCTGCGGTGGTTGGAGAGACAAAGCGGTTGCGACTCAGTGACTGCATAATCAAACCACAGACACTTAGACCTGCACCCGCCACAATAATCGCCATCAAACGGGGTAAACGACTGGTCCAAAACAACTGCCACTCTTGAGGATTGCCAGTCCAAAGACCAGCAAGACTCATCTCTCCCACACCGACAAATAAAGAAATAAATGCCAGTGGAAGCAATAATAAAATCAGGTAACGCCGCTTAATCATGTTGGGAGAACTTCATAGGATGCGTAAACTTAAAATAAGCTTAAAAAAAGATAGATAATAAGAAACTATCACAAATGATAAAGATTATTGTTAACTTTTTTAAATAGATCTTAATTTCTATTAAGTAAAACTTAATTTTCAAAGCTTTTATTTTGAATATAAAAAGCTCTAAGCATCTACACTGCCTATTTTTAACTTGATAAACTATAAAAATGATTAAGAGTTTTAAGCTTAATTCTGATCTAAATTTCTATGATAAATCTTTGAATTATTCAGCAAGATTTTCACCGCAATAAGGACAGTAATGTTTCTTTCCCTGTTTTTTGTCTTGCTCTTCAAGCAAATGTTCACGCATGAGTTGTACAATAATCTCGTGCATTTGCTCTTTAGGTAAACCTACACGCTGCCTTAGTTTTTCAAGCTCTGCTTGATTATGTAATACATCATTGCCCTGTGCTTGTAAAAGCTCCCTAAATTCTTGTTCTAATTTCTGATTTCTTTGATTCAACTCATTTGCCAAACCAGAAGCCAAAATACCTGCTGGCAATGCCGCTATACCAACCCCGAGAATAGTGATCAAAGCACCGAGAAACTTACCCATACTGGTAACAGGTGTTACATCTCCATAGCCTACCGTTGTTAAGGTAACAACCGCCCACCACATGGCTTTTGGAATAGAGCTAAACGCTTCAGGCTGAGCTTTATTTTCGACAACATAAATTCCAGATGCAGCCATAACGATCATAATCACAAGAATGAAAATAACTGCCTGAAACGAGCCTTTTTCACGTTTTATGACTCTGAGTAAGATTTGCAAAGAAACAAAATAACGCGTGAGTTTCAGGAGTCTCAATAATCGGAGGATACGTAATACGCGTAAGTCGATATGTACAAAGAAGTTAAAGTAAGCAGGTAAAATAGCAATTAAATCAATAATTGCTCCACCACTTTTTGCCCATTTCCAGCGCTGGCTCCATGCGGAATCTGTCGGATCATTTTCAGCAACACTCCAAAATCGCAAGAAATATTCAGCAGAAAAGATCACGATCGAGGTAAACTCGAACATATCAAAATAGTTTCTATAAGCAATATAGACTTCTGTGATCGACTCCAATATAACCGCAGCGACATTTCCAACGATCAGAAAAATAAGGAAATAGTTCACACATCGACTAAAAGTGGTTTGATAGTCATCATTGTGCAAATTGTTATAAACAAAAAGGCGTAATCGTTGTAACGAAAAATTAGTCATATCCTACTTATAGTTATCTCAAGCTTTTAAAAATGTAACACGTTGCTTGGTTGTTTGATAAGTGATTTATGCATTGATTGATCTATAACGCTCTATAAACAAAACTCTGTTTGAATCAATCTAGCTAATGCTTTGATAATAGAAACTTAACGGTTGCTTCTTTAACGATACTTTCATAAAGAACTATAAATTTTATTAAACCCATGATAACAAGGGGAAAACAAATGGGATTCAAACCTATCCCTACACTTATTTCTTTATTTCTTACATTGATTATTTGGTTTGCCATTCCTGTACCAGCTGGTGTTGATCCAAATGCTTGGCATTTATTGGCAATGTTTGTTGGTGTGATTGCTGCCATTATCGGAAAAGCGATGCCGATTGGTGCGATTGCAATCATTGCAATCACCTTAGTTGCCGTCACTGGCGTAACGAATGATAGCCCATCTGGCGCAATCAAAGATGCTTTGAGTAGCTTTGCAAATCCATTGATCTGGTTGATTGGTATTTCAATCATGATCTCGAAAGGCTTGCAGAAAACTGGGCTTGGTGCACGTTTAGGATATTTATTTATCGCTGTGTGGGGTAAAAAAACCATCGGTATCGGATACAGTATGGTACTGTCTGAACTAATCCTTGCTCCTGTAACGCCAAGTAATACAGCACGCGGTGGTGGAATTATCCATCCGATTGTACGTGCAATTTCTACCAGTTATGACTCTGATCCAGCCAAAGGCACTGAGGGTCGTATGGGGAAATTTTTATCTCTCGTCAATTATCAAGCCAATCCAATTACCTCTGCAATGTTTATAACCGCAACCGCCCCAAACCCATTGGTGGTTGATCTTGTTGCTAAAGCGACAAATAGCGAAATTTCATTAAGCTGGAGCACATGGGCAATCGCAATGTTAGTTCCGGGTCTGATTGCTTTAATTATCATGCCTTTGATTATGTATTGGATGTATCCACCTGAAGTCAAAGAAACACCCAATGCCGCACAGTTTGCGAAAACCAAACTCAAAGAAATGGGTTCAGTGAGTAAAGATGAAATCATTATGCTTGGTGTTTTTGGAATATTGTTGCTGTTGTGGGCAGGTATTCCTGCGATGATTTTTGGTGCTTCATGGGCTGTTGATCCAACAGCAACTGCATTCATCGGTTTAGCATTATTACTACTTACAGGTGTTTTGACTTGGGATGATATTCTGACGCAAAAAAGCGCGTGGGATACCATTACTTGGTTCGCTGCTTTGGTGATGATGGCGACTTATTTAAATAAGCTTGGTTTGATTACTTGGTTCTCGGGTTTACTTGAAAGTAGTATCGGCTCATTGGGGCTAAGTTGGATGCCTGCCTGTTTATTGTTAATGCTCGCATATCTGTATGCCCATTATATGTTTGCTAGTACCACGGCACACATCACTGCCATGTTTGCAGCCTTCTATACGGCTGGACTTGCACTAGGTGCGCCACCGATGTTATTTGCCTTAATGATGGCAGCAGCGTCAAGCATCATGATGACCTTAACCCATTATGCAACGGGTACGTCACCTGTGGTATTCGGTTCGGGTTACACCACACTGGGTGAATGGTGGAAAGCTGGTTTTGTCATGAGTGTTGTTAATATCATCATCTTTGTGGTAATTGGCGGACTTTGGTGGAAAATGTTGGGTTATTGGTGACTTCCCACAAAAAATTAATTTAAAAAGCCATATCAAACTTAAATCTGATATGGCTATTTTTTTACATCGAAGCATCTAACCAAAAATTAATAAAACTAAGTTATTAAATTTCCACAACACAAGTTTTATAATTTTTTCAACAATTATTGTGCTGTGTAACCACCATCAACCAATATAGATGCACCATTCACAAATGAAGCTTGTTCACTAGCTAAAAATAACACTACATTTGCCACTTCTTCTGGTTTACCTAAACGTCCAATGGGGTGTAAATCGACTAAGTCCTGTTTGTGTTTCTCATCTAACATACTCAATAGAGGCGTATCGATATAACCTGGGCAAACCGCATTTACACGAATACCTTTTGCTGCATAGTCAACTGCAAGAGATTGGGTCAAAAGCTTCACACCACCTTTTGCAGCTGCATAAGCTGTTACAGCACGCTTACCAACCCAGCTATGAATAGAACCACAATTGACAATGATGCCCTTTTTATTATTTTGCACCCAATATTCAATTGCATATTTATCCAATAGATAGACTGCATTTAAATTAATATCAATAGTTTTCTTCCAGCGTTCAAAATCAAGCTGATCAATTCGAGCATCATTTGCAATTCCAGCATTAGCAAATACGATATCCAAACCAGAAAACCTATCTAAAGTAAAATTAACGAGATCTTTATTTTCTTGCTCGCTACGAACATCAATTTTAAAAAATGCCGTAATAAAACCATTTTTATTTAATTCTTCACTAATATTCTGCCCTCGCTCACTGAGATCTGCGATAACTACTTTTGCACCTTGCTGAGCAAAGCTCTTAACTGATGCCAAACCAATACCACTTGCTCCACCAGTCACGATCACAACTTTATCTTTAAAGCTCATATATTTCTCTTATTTATAATAGGTTCTCGACAATCATAACGGAATGCTTTTAATTCCATATAAGAGTTAGGTGATTAATTGTTTCACGTTATACTTTTACGTTATTTTTCTATTAAATTTAAGCTAATGGTAAAAAGCAGGTTTATCGATCAGCTCACAAAAATCATCATAAGAAAATTCATTCTTATTTAATAATAACAAAATCATGTATAAGTGCCATAAACAATCACCCTTTAATCTAAATAAAAATTCTCTCGACCTATTAAAGCGTTCCATTCTTCATAACTATAAATTTTAAGGTTATTCTGCTGAGTCCCCACTAATAAGAAGCGATCATCCCATGTCAGCACCTCTCTACAATCCTTTGGCTTTACTTTTGAAAATTTTGGGAACGAAGTAGAATCAAAGTGCATCATTCCTACCTCAAGTAGATGCTTTACCTCTTTAGGGTTCTCAGGAATAGAATGAAATACAGGAATACTTTCTATTAATTTTTGAGCAATCTCATGAGGTCTAGAATACAAATCATCTAAATACCATTTCTGATTAGCACTTTTCCATATATATGCATCAAAACTATTTTGCTTAATTAGTAAAGTTTCGGTAATAGCATTTGGATCTTGATACCAAACAATAAATTCTAGATTCTTTGTTGGAATAATTGAAAACATTGGTAATTTTAGATAAGGATATTCTTTGAGTATCCTAGAAAATAATTGTTGAATTGAGCGATCTAACTCTTCAAGACTTTGTTCTTTATAAAGAATATTTTCCAATTCAAGAATATTGTCTTTATATTTAAAATGCTTTTCATTTTACAATAAATAAGGGCTGATTACTCAGCCCTTATTCTAGCTTTTTGCTCAAGCAAATCATAGATTTGCTCTTGTGCTAGGGAAAAACCTTTCGGCTTTTCTTAATCCTAGCTCATTAAGTCAATTGAGCAGCTTGGATTTTCTTAGTATCTACTTGATCAGCTTCTTTGGTATATTCACCCATTTGATCGAAGTTCAAGTATTTATAGATGTCAGCAGAAGCACTGTCGATTTGCGACGCGTACTGTTGATATTCTTCTGGGCTTGGTAATTTACCAAGAACCGCAGCTACAGATGCAAGCTCAGCAGAAGCCAAGTAAACGTTTGCACCTTGACCTAAACGGTTCGGGAAGTTACGAGTAGAAGTCGATACACATGTTGTGTTCGGTGCTACACGTGCTTGGTTACCCATACACAATGAACAGCCCGGCATCTCAGTACGCGCACCAGCACGACCGTAGATGTTGTACATACCTTCTTCCATCAATTGATGCTCGTCCATACGAGTTGGTGGAGCCAACCATAAACGAGTAGATAATGAACCACTTGGCACTTTATCTAACAATTGACCAGCCGCACGGAAGTGACCGATGTTCGTCATACAAGAACCGATGAATACTTCATCAATTTTGTCGCCTTGAACGTCAGAAAGAAGTTTTGCATCGTCTGGATCGTTCGGGCAGCAAAGAATTGGTTCTTTGATGTCAGCAAGATCGATTTCGTAAACTTTTAAGTATTCCGCATCAGTATCAGCTTTTAACAAGCTTGGGTTGTCTAACCACTTCTGCATGTTTTCAGCACGACGTGCAAGTGTACGTGCATCGCCATAACCTTCAGCGATCATCCACTTCAACATTGTGATGTTAGAACGTAGGTATTCAGCAACTTTGCCTTCAGAAAGTGTGATTGAACAACCAGCAGCCGAACGTTCAGCAGATGCATCAGAAAGCTCGAATGCTTGCTCAACTGTTAAGTCATTTTCCATTTCTGACAAGTCGATCTCAAGGATACGACCAGAGAAGATGTTTTTCTTACCTTTCTTCTCTACAGTTAAGTCACCTGCTTGAATCGCGTAGTAAGGAATTGCATGTACAAGGTCACGTAAAGTGATACCAGGCTGCATTTTACCTTTGAACTTAACAAGTACAGATTCAGGCATATCCAGTGGCATAACGCCAGTTGCAGCAGCAAACGCTACAAGACCAGAACCCGCTGGGAATGAAATACCAATTGGGAAACGAGTATGTGAGTCACCACCAGTACCTACTGTATCTGGAAGTAACATACGGTTTAACCAAGAGTGGATAATACCGTCACCCGGACGTAAAGATACACCACCACGGTTCATGATGAAGTCAGGTAATGTATGGTGAGTTGTTACGTCTACTGGCTTTGGATACGCAGCAGTGTGACAGAAAGATTGCATTACTAAGTCAGCTGAGAAGCCCAAGCAAGCCAAGTCTTTTAACTCATCACGAGTCATAGGACCAGTTGTATCTTGAGAACCAACAGTTGTCATCTTAGGTTCACAGTAAGTACCCGGACGGATACCTTGGCCTTCAGCAAGACCACATGCACGACCTACCATCTTCTGAGCTTGAGTGAAGCCTTTGCCAGTGTCAGCAGGTTGTTTTGGTTGACGGAACAAGTCAGAAGCAGGAAGACCTAACTCTTCACGTGCTTTAGCTGTTAAACCACGACCAATGATCAAGTTAATACGACCACCAGCACGTACTTCGTCTAAAAGTACAGGTGTTTTAAGTTCTGATTCAGCGATTTGAGCGCCGTTTTTGAATGCAGTAACTGTCGCTGCTTCTTTATTGATCTTGAGTGTAACTTCGTCACCCATGTTCATGTCAGAAACATCGATTTCTACAGGTAACGCACCAGCATCTTCCATTGTGTTGAAGAAAATCGGAGCAATTTTACCACCTAAGCACACACCACCATCTTTTTTGTTTGGAATGTGTGGAAGTTCGTCACCGAAGAACCAAAGTACAGAGTTAGTCGCTGATTTACGGCTTGAACCTGTACCAACAACGTCACCTACGTAAGCAACTTGGTTGCCTTTCGCGATCAAATCGTTGATTTGAGTTGTAGGACCAACTTCACCTGGTTTTTCAGGGTTGATACCATCACGTTCGTTTTTCAACATTGCAGTTGCGTGCAATGGGATGTCTGGACGGCTCCAAGCGTCTTGCGCTGGAGATAAGTCATCAGTGTTTGTCTCACCAGTTACTTTGAACACAGTGATTTTGATTTCTTCAGCTACGTCAGGACGGCTAGTGAACCACTCAGCATCAGCCCAAGATTGTAAAACTGCTTTTGCATTTGCATTGCCCGCTTTTGCTTTATCAGCAACGTCATGGAACGCATCAAATACAAGTAAAGTCTTTTTCAATGCTTCAGCAGCTAATTCTGCAAGTTCAGCATTGTCAAGAAGTTCAACAAGTGGTGCTACGTTGTAACCACCAAGCATAGTACCGAGTAAGTAAACAGCACGCTCTTTAGTAACAAGTGGAGAAGTTGCTTCGCCTTTTGCAATCGCAGCTAAGAAAGCAGCTTTTACATAAGCAGCTTGGTCAACACCTGCTGGAACACGGTTTTCAAGCAAATCAACTAAATATGCTTCTTCGCCTGCTGGTGGATTTTTTAATAATGCTACTAATTCAGCAGTTTGAGCGTCATCAAGCGGCTTCGGTGGGACTCCGAGTGCGGCACGTTCTGCAACGTGTTGGCGGTAAGCTTCTAGCACGGTGTTATTCCTCTTCTTTAAAAAATTACTTGTAAGTTCCAGCTTTATACAAGCTTTACAAGTAATATGGATAGCAAAATTTTACTAGACTTCGCGTTAAAAGTTAATGCAACTACCGTATTTCTACGTGATGCCCATTATTTTATAGCGAAATGTTCATCTGTTTTAAATACCGCTTTGGTAGTAGCTTAAAGTCCAATAAAACAATGAATTAAATGCATAAAAAAAGACAACAACGTTGTCTTTTCATTTTAACATTAGAATAATTTATAGTTTGGCAATTTATCATGTGGTGTTGCCAAACATTTATCAGTGTATTCTTGCTTTAACTTTTCACGTAATGCTTCTGGATCAGATTTCAATTGATCTGCTGGAATTGCATACACATTTTCAATAATTTCAAAAATGAATTTACGTGTCGTTTCATCTTCGATTTTACCCGCATGTTCTGTTGCTTGTTTCTGTTCAATTCCATTTTGGCGATCTAAAGTAATCGAACGTGCTGCATTCCCCACACTGACGCAATAGCCATGCCATTTTTCTTCAGGTGTTAACGGCTTTTTTTCAGCACAACCAACCAAAGCTAAACCCAATGCAATCAATAGAACTTTTTTCATCATCATACTGCGGCTAATCGAATGCACACATCATACTGAAACTCAGTCATTTTGCAAAAAGATGTTTTTAAAACATGGCTTCCATTAATAAAAGCATACAAATTATTTACTACAATGCATGTTGTTGCCTGTTTTTTGGCATTTACCACCAGTCGCTGACAAATAAGTATTGCCCTGAACTAAGTTGTAATGCTTACCTTTCGTATCCCAACATCTAACCCCATTACAGCTTTTTAATGGAATATTCACCTCTATTTTTGTACTCACAGTGGTATTTTTTGCTGGAGCATTTACTGTTGATTTCACTGTAGTTGAGTTGGTTTTAACCTCATTATTGGATTGAGGTGGAATTACAGCAGTTGGCGGCGATGCCACAGCATTTATTTTTTTCTGCGCAGGATCAAGTTGAGGTTCTTGTTTTTCAGCTGGCGGTGGCGTTGCTGAGTATGTTGTTACACCATGTGCATCAACCCACTTGTAATATTCTTTCGCATTCACATGAAATAAACTACTCAGCATACAAATGCTTACAGTTGCCAAAACCTGACTAAAAGTGACAGATTTCATCTCATTTCTCCAAAAAATGTCATTTATTCTTTAATTTTCAATTACTTATATTAATTGTATCACATTTATTTGCAAAAATAACCACAAACAAAAAACCTGCTTTATCGAAATAAAGCAGGTTTGACTGAAATGGATTAAAAACGCCAATTATAGAATATATCAATCGCCCTTTCTAAAGACTGGCTTGCTTCCAAATATAATCGTCGATTCATTTGATAACGCAATGTAAGTTTGTTCACAGGCGTGAACACGCCAATACCATAACGAATGAATAGATCAGGTGTGATATATCCCGTTAAACTCACTTGTGTATCATCACCTGTTCCTTGTGCATCAAGCGCTAAACCACTCAATCCGAAAGTACGTCCAATTTGATTGGTTAACGCTCGTGTTCCACCAAGCCCCATACTAATACCCGCAGCAGCAATGGTGTTATTTACATCCGACTTAAAGCCTTCGGTATTACTCAAGCCTGTATTACCCTCATTGATTCGACCAGTTAACAATGCATTTAGTGCTTCTTGTTCAGATAAACCTGCATCGTTATAAACCTGTACATTCGGAACGGTTGCTGTACCAGTCACACGTACGCCTACCATGCTGCCTTGGACAGGTTTATTCGCATCTATATCAAGAGTTGGGTTTGCTAATGGCCCATTAAAACGTGCAATTGCTCGATTAAGATCTAAGCTTTGACCATAAGCTTCAATTTTGACTTTTTGACTTACACCAATTGCACCATTGGCACGCATTGCAGTTTCTAAACCACGTTGAGATAAATGTAGACGACCGACTAAAGGAATATTACTTTCAAAGCCTTGGAAGATGACTTGATTTCCTAAAGTCACTGTCATATCTGCACGGATTTCCCAAGGTTTAGCTGCTTTCAAAGTTGCTAATAAATCTTGACCTTGCTGTACGACACGAACATCTGGTGAAACATTAACTACAGTTGCAGAACTTTCTGGCATCGAGATACGAGCACGTGGCACATCAATTGAACCTTTCAAACTTAATTTTTGCTGGAATGGATAAACATCCAAACTTAAATCAGGTTGCACAATCGCAGTGATCATCGGTGCTTGTCGAACCAGTAAATTGTCACCTTTTAATGTTAAAGCTAAATGTGGATCATTTTTCCAATCAAAGCTACCTTTGAGACGCCCTACACCACGACCGCTGTTAAATGCACCATCAATACTTGCTGAGTCTTGGCGAATCGATGAATAAAGCTGAATATTGCTAAGATTCACAGGTAACGAAATCATACTGATCGCACCATTTTTTAATCGCATCTCACCCGTAATCTGAGGCTGAGTCAGCGTTCCATTGACCTTACCAGCGAGTGCCAATGTACCTGACATTGAACGAACATCTTTGATGAACGGTTTGAATACTTTTAGTTGAACATCATCAAATGCAACTTCACCTCGCATCGGCATGTTATTTTGATATGGATTGATAATTACATTGGCATACCCCGTTCCAATATCAGGTGTTTTCATATCAACCCGGAACAACAAACCATCATTCACACTTTTCGCAATCAGACTTAACTCGTCATACGTTACTGTCGTTGCAATATCTTGTGGATCAGCCGCAGCTAAACCAATTTCACCTTTACGTGTGACTAGACTGGCATCGAGTTTTGGTCGACTACCATTTACCCATGAGCCACGCGCATAACCATTTAACTGACCAGTAACAGCTAAACCTTCAGGCATAAATGCTGCAAAGTCATTGAGTTCAAGGTTTTTAGTGACAACAGAAAAGTTACCTTTCGCTTTACTCAAACGTGCTGCTTGATCAAGGCACAGTTGACTATTTGAACTCTGCCAACAATGCTGACCGATATACAGTTCAGACAATGAGGTTGTATAAATGATTGGCACGTTTTGACTTTGCACTAAGTTGACACGACGTGAGCTAAAGTTGCCTTTTTGCAATTGCCCTAACCAATCATTATTTGCATTGAAGCCACCAGCAAGTTGAACATAGAAATTTGACTGGCGATTTTTACTTTCAACTTTTAATAGATGTGCTTTTCGAGTTCCTGCGAGGCTGACAACTGCATTTTCAATTTCTTTATTTCCACTACGTAAATTATCAATTTTTGCAGTCAATAAAGTAGGCGTTGTTTCAGATGTCGGTAATTCACCTTGGATGCGCAAAGACTTAGTGCTCACCAAATCATTGAATGCAAAATCATCAACTGCAATATTTGCTGTAGCTTTCAAACGCGGTTGCGATTGGATATTTAAACTACCGTATGCACGACCTTGCAAACCTGGATATAGCTCATATAGTGCAGGTGCATTTAATTTGATTTTTAAGCTTTGAGCATTGCCTGTTGCTTGCAATTGATTTTGAGCATACGCAAGGAACAGATCATTTGCTTCAAACTGTTGCGGCAAGAAGCCTTTTTGGTTTGAATCAAGTAATAAAGTAAGATTTCCACGACCACGTACAGGTTTGTTGTTAATAAAACCTGCTGCATTTAACTGACGAATATCAATGCGTTTCAATTGATCAGACCAAATGCCTTGTGATTTTACATGACCCGAAATTTCACCTTTGACACTAGAAACAAAGTACTGTGGTTTAAATCGTACTAATGAAGCATCAATATCCCAGCCTAATTTATCTTTTAGATTTACTGAACCTGTAGCAAACAATTTACCTGCCACACCATCATGTTTGAGTTCATTCACTTTAATAAGTTCTGGTGTTCCAACTATATCGATTTTTAATAAACCATTCCCCTGATTTAAAGCATTTAATGAACCGTCGTAGTTCACAGCAAAGCTTTTAAAGCCACCACCTGCTTTTTGATCGTGGAAAATGAGTGCGGCTGTACTTTTACCTTTTAAAGCAATCGTTTCATTACTACCCGCTTGAGCAAGCTGACCTTTTAAATCAATCTGCTCTAACTGAATAATTTGTTGATTTGGCTTGGCAAATCCTGTCGCTTTAATTTCACCATTTAGCAAATTAACGGGGGCTGAAGCCGAAACTGTTTGTGGATTAAAGTCTTCTGCTTTGAGCTGAGCTTGCCATGAAAGTTGTTGTTTTTCAGATGGTAGTTTTACTTTTGCTTGACCAACTAAGCTACCTTTAGCAGCTTGATAACTAAAGTTTTCAACATCTAACAGACTGCCTTTTACATCAAGACGCGCATTGTATTTACCTGTTGGTAATAGTGTTTGCTCATGCGGGCGTACAGTTGTCGATAGATAAATATCTTGTTGACCCTCTTTCAAGGCAATATTGGTTTGACCTTCATCACTGCTTAACCAACCAATATAAGGAACAGCACGGTCGATTTTTTTCCAAGAAACATCTAATAGCATCGGTTGAGGCTTTTTATCCTTCGCTTCAGCTTGGTTAAGCTTAACATTCCATGTTTCATATTTATCAAAAGCCAATTCAGCAACTAATGCCAAACCTTTTTCCATTGTTCCCGATGAACTAATATTCGCATCTAAATTTGGTGGTAAAAAGTCTTGAGCAACTTGGGGTACGGTTTCATTTTTTGGATTCAAATGACTTAAACGGCCTTTAATATCCCAAGAAACATGCTCACGCCAATTGACCAAACCATTTAAAGCAACAGATCCATCCATGAGTTGCCCATTAAAATCTCGTATATTCAGTTGATTTTTGAGGTCTGTATCCATGAGCGCATTATATTTACCTTCTGGAATTTGCTCGCCCTTTAGATCAGTATCTAAATTAATGACTAATTTCTGAATATCACCACGAAAACGTGCAACACCATCTTTAGCAAATAGCTTTTGCTCTTTCAGTAATGGTAAATGATAGTTTTTAAATAATAGTTCGCCATTCATAGGCACATGATCACGTACAGGATGAACGACAACCCAACCTGTCAACATATCAGGCGTTTGTGTTGCAATGCCTGCCTTTAAGGTATCCAATGTACCCGTCGCAACAAGCTTAATGGTTTTAATATCTAGACTATTGAGTGCAGGAATGATCACATCAGCTTTGGCATTCAGTGGATATTTACCACTAAAGTCCATTTCACCTGTGGCATTTTGTAGAGCTAAGTAGCCCATATCCATACGTGAATCTTCAAAATTCAGCTTTGTACCTGACCATAATGCATCTTTTAAATAAATATCATTAAAATCAACAGTTGATGTTGTTGTTTTGATTTCTAAACGATCTAAGGTCGCTTCATCTACACGCAGAACGAAAGGTAATTTAATTGCATCAAAAGCAAACGGCTTACCTGATGGTGGATTTTTATTAATAATGACCAGATTCTTGATATCAGCATGACTCAAGTGTATTTCTTTGTTTAAAATCGCACGCCAACCAAGTGATACATCTGCACGATCTATTGAGACATTTACTGCTTTCAGTTGTACAAGTACATTTTTTAGAATAATGCCTGAAAGTAAATTCCCACCTTCATATTCATACTTAATAATTTGCTGAGTCTGAAGTACACGATCTAGTAGAAAGCGGCTACCTTTATCTGTAGACATCATTACTAGCACTGAACTTACCAATAGTAAAAGCGTGATAAATATAATCAGCACAATACTACGGAAAATATGCCGTTCAGATTTAGGTCCAGTTGGAGGTGTTAATTGCTGTTCTACTTCCGTCATAATCAACCTGAAAATTATTTGACCTTTTAAAGGAGTTTTTAAACTGTATTAAAGCTGCGGACCAATAAAGAAATGCAATCGAATAGGATTGTTATCATTTGAAATACCTGATGCAACATCTAATCGAATTGGGCCAATTGGCGATCTCCAACGAATACCAACACCAATACTATATTCTGTCGGATTGTTAAAATCTTTATCGTAAGCATCACCAAAATCAGAAAAAATTGCTGCTCGCCAGCCATCTTTAAACTGATAGTTATATTCTAGGGAACCAACCCCTAACGCCTGACCACCAATCTTATAACCATCTTCTTCAGGCGATAAACTCTTGTAGTCAAATCCACGTAATGACTGATCCCCACCTGTGAAGAAACGCAAGTTATAAGGTACTTTATTAAAGTCATCAGTGAAAATATAACTTGCATCACCACGACCAACAAACTGATGGTCATCGTTTTCACCTAGTGAATAAATAAATCTCCAACCAGCAGTTAAGATCGCCATGTTTGCATCAGAAAGTAATGATTCAGTTCCCAGTTCAACTTTGTAGGTCTGTTTAAAGCCTTGGGTTGGATTTAAACGTGAATTGGCATTGGTTTTAGATAGTTCATAACCAAACAATAGAGATTCTTGTTCTGAATCCATTCCTGATACTTTAAATGCATCAGGTAACTCATTTACATCAACATCACCTTTTTTCGTGAGTCGATCTAGACGATAACGAACACCCATCGTATGTTGCCAATCACCGAGCGGGTTTTTAATTACACGCTCACCACCCAATACCGCTGATTCAACAAGCAGATTTACATCTGGACCAATATCGTCACGCTCTTCACGCTCATAACCACCGACAAGGTTAAAGTAATCATTCAATGGATGCTTATAAGGAATGCTATAACGACCATCGATTGATTGACGAATTTGTGAAACCTCGATGTTGGCATCAAATGAATGTCCATACTTATTTACAATGGCACGTCGATATTGGCTACGAATACGTGCTCCCGTATCCGTACCATAACCAAGACCAGTTTCTAAACTATTTAAACGATCAGCATTTAATGTCACAACAACAGGGATTTTTTTCTCGATTCGCGTTTGCTCTTCTAGTTTTTGTCTTTCCTCTTCCTCATCATCATCATCATGCGAGAGTGGCATTGCACGTGCAATTGCGTATTGTTGTGACTCACCACCAGAGAACTGTGATTCATCCACAACATCTTGAGTCACTTCGTCAGCAGAAACGACTTTTTGCCGAGCCAAATCAGCTTTCTGTTGGCTACTCATCAGCTGTGATTGCTGAATATTTTGTTGATCAACCAATGCCTGTAAATCGGGTGCTAATTCTAAAGGCGGTTGAATCGGGTCTGGCTTGATCGTATCAACCAAGGTGTAGTTAAAATAACGGGTATTAGTGAGGTTGTTTGCCAATGCATTAACACGCCAGAAAGCATAGTCATCATCTTCTTTCCAAGGAGCTAGGCTATCCAATACTTTTTGTGTTAGTGGCAAAGGCTTACTCGGATCGCTCATCCTATACTCAACTTTTTTAAGCTTATAACGGTCGCCTGTCTCATATTTCAGGTTAATTTCCGCTGTCTTATCTGGTTGAGTAATTTTTACATCGTGTAATCGCCAATAAGCATCAAAGAAACCATTGTCGGTTGCAGCGCTGACGATTTTAGTTTTAGTCTCTTCATATTTACCGTGATTGAAGATATCACCTTCATCTTGCTCAGGAATTAAGCGAAGAACTTGGAGTTGCGGTAAATTCTCACCTGCTCCAGAAAACTCAATATTTTGCTCTTTGATTTTTACTGGTTCATTCGGCGTAACGTTAACTTTAACTTTGCTATCACTCACTTTTTCAAACTTAAATTCCGCGTTGTAATAACCAACTGCTTGCGCTGCTTGATTCGTAAGTGATCTTAACTGTGGTAATGCAACGTTGAAATCTTCAAACGACTCTTGGGTAAAAGTAGAAAGTTTTGCTTTAATATTTGTTGCCAATATTGCTGGCGCACCTGAAACATCTGCTGAAATACGGGGTATTTTCTCAGCATTGAGTAGATTATCAGGATGTAAACGATTCCAAATTCTTTTAAAGAAGCCAACTTTTTCATCTTTCTTGTCATCATTGACTTGCAATTCAGGTAGTGTTCGCCCTAATTCATTTGCCTCAACAACAATCTTGCTGTCTGTTTGGATTTCCTGCATCAATTGATCAATATTCACAGGTGCTTTGGTAATCTCTGTCAATTCCGCCTGCGAAGCATCATTCACCAATACATCGGACGTTTTAGTTGGATTATCACGATAATTTTTCGCATCATTTTTTGCTTCTTCAGCAACACGAAAAATTTCGTCTGCCATATTTTGATCAACTGTGACCGTTGGTAAATCTTCTAAGTTGTCGTCTAACTGAATTGGTTTCAATTCGTTAATTTGATTTACGGATTGTTCTTGCTGTTTTAACGCGTCCAAACTGTCTTGCACATTGATATTCGAACTTGGTAAAGCATTGACCAATTGAGTATTAAACATCGTTGTTTCTTGTACAGTGTCTGAATCGACTGTTGTTGTAGGTTGTTCAATTGTTTCATTTTTCGACAAATCAGAAACCTGCTCTTGAGCACAAGCAACTGATATACAAGAACTAATTAAAAAACTACTACAAATAAGTTTAGGAAAGCCCTGCATTTTAAATATTAAATGCATAGAATGAACCAGTGTTGACTGTTTAAACTTAGCTTTAGATGGCATGTGAAACTCTAAACTTATTTTTAATTTATCTTTTTTTGACGGGTGAAAAGTTCTTCAAATCGTTGATTTTCATCCAATCAAACATTGAAAGTATCATACATGCATTTTGTAGTATTTTTACAGTAAGTCACATTTTTTTATAAAACACAATGAAGTGAACACACGATGAAACAAGATGACCACTTAATGACATCACGTCGGTTTGTTCCGATGTTTTTCACACAATTTTTTGGGGCACTGAATGACAACGTTTATAAACAAGCTTTACTCTTAGTCATTACCTATGGTTGGATTCAGCAACAAAGCGCACCCATTAGTACTTTAAATAATCTTGCTGCACTTCTTTTTATTCTACCTTACTTTTTCTTTTCAGCGACAGCAGGTCAAATCGCTGATAAATATGAAAGATCTCAGCTTATTCGATTTATTAAAATATTAGAAATTGTCATCATGCTCATCGGAACAGCAGGCTTTTTACTTGGTAATTTGTGGCTGTTATTGTTTGCTTTATTTCTTATGGGTACACATTCAACCTGCTTTGGTCCAATTAAGTACGCCATCTTGCCTGAAATTTTAAAACCTCAAGAATTAATGTCTGGTAATGCATTATTTCAGTCGGGTACTTCTATTGCAATTTTACTTGGTATGATTTTAGGTGGTGCTGTCATCGCCTCATCTGAAGGAAACTTACTGTGGATTAGTGTCACAGTTGTCACAATTGCCTGCTTAGGCTATTTATGTAGCCGATTTATTTTACCTCAAAAAGTTGCTGAACCAGACTTAAAGATTGATTGGAACTTTGTCCGTACTAGCTTTCAGACATTAAAATACGTCAAAGGCATTCCTGTTGTTTTCATTATTTTGCTGGGTAATTCTTGGTATTGGTTTTATGGCGCTACGTACCTCACCCAAATTCCTCAACTCACTCAGCAAAACTTACATGCTTCTGAAAATGTGGTGAGCTTATTACTGACCTTTTTCTCTGTAGGAATTGGTGTTGGCTCACTACTATGCAGAAAGATTGGCGGTAGTGATATCAATATCAAGATGGTGCCTTATGGTGCTGTTGGTCTGACTGTATTTGCACTTTATTTAGCTACAAGCCTTGCTTTTGTTCCTGAACGCACGGGTGAGCTTCTCAATCTTGGCGACATTTTTACTCAAGGTTTAGTCTATTATCACGTGATGTTAGCAGTCACTCTACTGGGTATTAGTGGTGGTTTTTATATCGTGCCACTATACGCCATGATGCAGGCTTATTCTCCGCGCTCTCATCGTGCGCGTATTGTGGCCGCAAATAATATTTTAAATGCTGTATTTATGGTTTCATCTGCAATTTTCTCAATTTTAGTCTTAAGCATTTTAAAAATTGATATTAAAATCTTATTTATTATTACGGCTGTTTTAAGTGCATTTTTCTCCATTTGGTTGTTGAGACGACTAAAACCACTTATTGCAAATGTTCCAAACACTTTAGAGGATTAACTTATGCGTCAGTATACAGGTCTAGATAAGCTGATTAACTCATTTGACCAAGCATTACGCAGCTTAGTTCCTGGTGCAACGAGTGCTCAACGCGGTAATCCAGCAGATCATGAACCATCACAACTGTGCGTGAGTGATGCTCGTCATGTTGCAGGTTTAATGCGTGTTAATCATAGCGGCGAAGTCTGTGCTCAAGCGCTTTATCACGGACAAGCATTGACAGCAAAACTCCCTCATGTTCGTGAAGAAATGCAACAAGCAGCCATCGAAGAACAAGACCATCTTGCTTGGTGTGAAGATCGTTTAAAAGAGTTAGACAGCCACACCAGCCTACTTAACCCGATTTGGTATGGTTTGTCTTATGGCATGGGTGCAATTGCAGGAATTGCTGGCGATAAATATAGCTTAGGTTTTGTCGCAGAAACAGAGCGTCAAGTCAGCCAACATTTACAAGATCATATTCAACAATTACCCGAACATGATGAGCGTTCACGTAAAATCTTAGTACAAATGAATGAAGATGAGCTTCATCATCGAGATACAGCACTCAATGCGGGTGGTGTTGATTTACCTGTACCTGTTCGTATCACCATGACAGCCATTTCTAAACTCATGACTAAAACCAGTTACTATTTATAAAAGATAAAGGGCGTTTCAACACAACGCCCTTTTTTATAATCAATCACAGATCATTTAACAATAATCTTACCATGCATGTTTGCTTTTTGATTATGCCAATAACTTTGCGAATATCTATTTTGCTCAGTAAAAATCACATAGGTTATTTTATCTTTTTTGAACTGTAACTGATCCTTGCCCTTTTTAACAAAGAACACTCGTTTGCTATTCACCCATACACGTTTTGCATCATCAATTTTGATGGTTGCTAATTTTGAACCATCAGCTTTTTGAGCAACCCAATCTTTTTGATGAATGCTTTGATTTGATATCATTTGTTGAGGTTGTGGTGTGACGAAACCCGACGTTGCATTTTCTTCTTTGCTTTTATAAATATCACAACCTTGCATTTCACTCACTTGTGTACAACCTGATTGGATTAGTAATTCTCTATATTTGGCATCAATCGCATACGCCGAGTTCATTGCGCTACACGCAAGTAAGCCCAATATCAGATATTTAATTTTCATGCCGTTCCTTTTAAACAATTCATGTGAATATTCAAACACTGGTTAAGCTTTTAGTATGTGTTTCAATTGTTCTATTTATAAAAAAACCTATGGCAGCACCATAGGTTTTAGAATTGGATTAATTCAATCCATGTTCTGCTTTAAATCGTTCAAGGTTCCTTACAGCATCTTGATAACGATATTGAACTCTGCTGCTATTTGAGCGTAAATCGTATAAACGCTTTTTATAGTCATCTCTAAGCTTTGATGATAAATCTTTACGTTCTAATTCTCTCAAATAATAACTGACATCATTTTGTGAGCGATCAAATTCAGAATTTGCTTGGTAGTATTCATTAGCAACTTGATAATATGATCGTAACGCATCACGTTTTTCAACTGGGCAAACTTGATAATTCCCGCGTCCTTCCATCGCTTCATAGAAGATTGATTCAGGACGACAATAATAACTTAAACCTTGCTTATAACCTTTTTCATAAAGCGCTTGATTCGGAACAATATTCGCTTTCTGACACGATGAATAGTATTTATCTAATCTTGACTCTCGTCCTGCAGAACCGTCTTTTTCACCAACACTTGCCCAGTTTGCCGTTTTACATTGATCAACACTCATGGCTGCACAACCAGACAATAAAAGACTTAAAAATGAAATTTGAAAAATAATTTTCATAAAATTATTCCTATTATTATGGCGTTACAAACAATAAAATTACATTGTAATGACAGGATATTGCAGCTCTGAATTATATTCCAGCGCATCATCTTGCCATAATTCAACTAAAGGAATTTTCACATCTACTGCTAATGGTAGCTTCTTTGGATTAAATTGCATATGGTTCAAATCTTTGCCCCATGCAATAACATCGATGTCTAAGCTAATATGATGCGATGGCCGAATACGCCCAGATTCTAATTCTAATTTTTTTAATGCCTCAATCATGTCCTCAACAGACAAGGTACTTGTTAATAAACAAGCGGAGTTCCAATAATCAGCACCTACACCATCACGACATGGAATCTGATAAATAGAAGAAAATTTCACATCACCCAATTGCTTAATTTGAGCATAAGCAAAACTGAAATGATGTTGTTGTTGGACATTACTCGCCAGTGCGAGCGCAAAAATCGTTTCTGTTGCGTTCAAGGCGAATTCCTACTGCAGTTGCTTGAGCAATAATTGCAGGTTTACGAATAGTGATAATAATAGATTCAATCGAAGAAAAAGTCGTAAATAAACTTTCAAGAACCAATTGAGCAGCATGCTCAATTAACTTAGGTTTTGCTTGTTGGATCACTTGTGCAGCTAACTCACAAATTTGAGCATAATTCAGCGTATCTTCCAACTCATCAGACTGAGCAGCCTGACTCAAGTCATTATGAATCGTTAAATCCAACATCAAAGGCTGAATGATTTGGCGTTCCCAATTAAAACAACCAACAACCGTATCAACTTTTAGCCCTTCTATAATAATGGCGTCCATTAACTCAACATCACATAAAATTTCCCCCTTGAAACAAGGGGGATTTAAAAGAATTTTTAGTGCTTCAAGAATGAAGCAGGTTCGATATTGTGAACCATTTTCAAACGTTGGTCAGCATAAATATCGGTATAGGGTGCGAGAACACGCATGAAACGATCAAAATATAACATTTGCTTGAATAATAGCGCAAAGTCGCGCGGGAATTTGATGCCGTGACGTTCACCAACCCCAATCATGTCCATCATAATATCATTGAGATCAGCAGGATTTGAAGTCAAAATCTCTTGAGGATCGGCTAAAAGTACACCACTAAATAAACGCTCGAGATCATCAGCTAAAACTTGGGTATCAATTTTCTGATGCGTCATGCCCATTTTGAGCATATTTTCAGCCATAGCCGTGTAATTGGTATGCTGCAAAGCATCCATGAATGCCATACACGCAGTCCAAACTTCTGGTTTTAATTGACCAACAATACCGAAATCAATAAAACCAATGCGACCATCTTCAAGCAGCATTAGATTCCCTGCATGTAAATCTGCATGGAAACTCTTACATAACATTAAACTACCAAACCATGTATTCATGGCTGTAATCAATACTTGTGTTGGATCTTTTGCATATTTCTTTACAACGTCAAAATCAGTTAAAGACACACCATACAATCGTTGCATCGTTAAAACACGGCGCGTAGAGAATTGGTGATAAACCTTTGGCGCAGTTGCAGCTTGATTACCTGAAACATTTAGGTACTGTACAAAATCATCAAGATTTTGTGCTTCTTCGATAAAATCTACTTCGCGTACCATACGTGTTTTAATTTCATCAACGATTTCAGACAAGGAGGCAAATTTGATTTTAGGAACTGCCTTTTCAAGGAGTTTTGTTGCCCAATGAACTACATTTAAATCTGTGTATAGAATCGTTTCCACACCAGGTTTTTGTACTTTTAATACAACATCTTCACCTGTAACTAATCGAGCAGCATGTACTTGTGCAATTGATGCTGATGCTAAAGGCTTTTCATCAATAAAGCTAAAGATTTCATTTAGATTCTTACCTTCAAATTCTTCAGCTAAAACTTGTTGAATATAACTAAAAGGCAAAGTTGGTGTTTGATCTAAACAACCTTGGAACTCTTCAACATATTCACGAGGGAATAAAGATGGTGTACTTGCGATGAATTGACCAAGTTTAATATAAGTAGAACCCAATGATTCAAAAGTCTCACGCATAAGTTTTGCGTTACTTGGTTTTTCAGTTGCGTATTTTACACCTGCCTGTGCTGCAACCATCACTGTTTCACCGATACGTGCAACAGAACGCAATCCATCGAATAAAATATTTCTTTTCATAATCTTTCATTGCCTCATAGATGGTTTTAGTTTATCAAATTTCACGGCGTTTACCGATTAAGTTGCCTGACAAACCGGACAATTTGCATCTTTTTCAAATTGCAAAATACGCTGTGAAAGATTTAAACCATTCCAAAGCAAAAGTTTCTGTTTAAGTGGCGTTAATCCACGGCCTAAGAACAACAAAGTGTGATGTGCTTGTAATGACGCTATAATGACAGGCGTAGTGGCTAGTACACCTGATTCTGCGCAGCGCAACCCTTCATTTGCATGATTTTCTTTAGGAAATAGACACTCATAGCATGCGGTCTCAGCATCAACCATAAATAACTGCCCTTCGAAACCAATCGCTGAAGCACTAATTAATGGAATTTGATATTTTCGACAAATCGAATTGACCAAGTAACGCGTACTAAAATTATCGCAACCATCTAAAACTACATCTTGATGCTGTACTAAATCATCAGCATTCGTTGGGTCAAAACGTATATTTTGATAGTTCACTTGTATATGCGGATTAATTGTTTGTAGATGCTTGGCCAAAATCTCTGCTTTGTAACGACCTAGATCATTCAATGTAAATGCAATTTGTCTCTGAAGATTACTCATCTCAATGGTATCAGCATCAACAATCGTAATTTTACCCACACCCGCTCGTGCCAAAAGCTCAGCACTTGTACAACCTATGCCACCTGCACCGATAATCAAAACATTAGCGAGTTTGAGTTTTTCTTGTGCTTCAATATCCCAACCATCTAATAAAATCTGACGACTATAAAGATGCATTTCATCATTACTTAGCTCAAATTCGTTTTCTAAATGGTTTGACACAACAATTCTCTAGCCTTTTCTGAACAGATTAGATTCTAAGTGTCGACGCATTTTTATGAAAGTTAAATTGCATAAAATACGAATAAATAGCAAATTCATATTTTTTATTGAAGTGAGTTACTCTCCATTTCTACAAGTCATTTCAGGGAAATAAATGGAGAGTACTTACAGCTAGAAATAATGATTGATTATGATCCTTTACTTTTTTGATCATGCATCACTTCATAGGATTGAGCTCTTAATAAGTCTTCTCTTGTCCCAAATGAACTATTACGTAATTCAGCAATGGATTGTTGTTTACTGGCATCATTTGCATCACTTTTTAAAATTTGATCCCGCGCAGATAAATACTGATTAATTTGCGTTTGCCACACTGCTTCTTCTTGATCAACTTTTTCCAAACGATCAGCTGCTTCAGGCCCAAGTAAACTTTCCCTCATACTTCTTAAATCTTGAGCTGATCCGCCTTTTGCTTGGATTTCTTTCGTAAGTTGCTGCAATTCAGCGAATTGCATCGAAACCCGTACTCCGTCGGCCAACGCTGGAGGTAATTCATCAATCAACTTCGCAAGCTCTGTAGCCTTTTCTTGTGTCGTTAGATTTTTATTGGCATGGATACGCATTTGCTCAAGATTAAATTGATTTAGATTTCTTTCATTACCAAACAAAGCATTAATTTCAGCCGCATTAAAAAACTGTTGTTGCACTTTTGCCATTTGATCTACGACTTTTTGCAAAGCATCAACATTATTAGATTTAAAGCCTGCATTTGGTTTTAAGCTTTGTAGTGCATGCATATAAGCAACATATTGATCAAGTAAATAAATTGCATAGTTTGAAGCGGATTCAGGCAATGTAGCGAGTAAGTATTGTCGTATATCTGCGACAAGCTCTGTTTCAGTTTTTTCACCTAAGCTAGAAAAGAAATAATCGAAACAGCTACGAATACCAACCGTTAAAATGAGTTTCCCATTTGCATCGACCTGAATTGGACAGTCAATCTCTGTACCTTGTAATGATGATGCTAGGGTTGGCAGTTTTCCTTGTTTATTGTTTACAGTTGCACTTTCTAAAACTGTGTTTTCTGGCTGTATTGTCTGCGTATTTATATTTTGGTTTTGAGTTTGAGCTTCTGGTTTAAATACATAGTAAATCAGCAGTAGCAAGAGCAATACACTCGTGATAACACCAAATATAATTGTCTTATGATTTATAAATTTACCGCTCATAATCCCTTGCTCTATTTATAATTAATTGTGTGAACCGTTATATGGTAAAGGGAGTAGAACATACTCCCTTATATTTGAGTAGTTATAGACCTTGATTCTTCAAACGGTTTGCTTGAGTTCGATAAGGAGTGACTGGATTTTGTAGGAAACCAACCAAGCCTAACACCTGATTCACTTCATCCAAATGGTTAAAATTATAATTATCACGAATGACTGTGCCTAAATGATTTGAACAACGCGGCACCAAGCCATCATTCTCACCACGTATGAGTAATGATGTTGCGACTAAAGCATAGTCTAGAGGATCTAATACATTGGTTAACACCCCTGTACCACCCCATGAGTAATAACGAACACCATTGACAAGTTCAGTACCCGAACCACAAGCAGTCGTTGGAACACCTGCTGGGAAACGACTATTGAAATTCGCTGAGCCAGCAGTTGTAAGTGAATTCAGTCCTGCGATTGCATCTTGATCATAATAATGACCAGACCCAATACCCACTAAAGAAAAGAAAGCATCCACTGCGGCTGCAACAACAGGTGCTGCTATCGGCCCTACTGGTGATTGAGTGATGGAATAAACTACATCAGCAACATCAGAACCTTTAGTTGGTCCACCTACAGCAGTTACTGAGGCAACTTTAGTTGGCATAAGGCTCGCTACATAACGAACTGATTGTGAGCCATGACTATGTCCGATCAAATTGACCTTTTGAGCGCCTGTAATTGCCAGAACTTGTTTTGCTTGTAAAAGTAATTGTTCTCCACGTACCTCTGATGAGTTAAATGATGCTTGTTGAGCGACAAACACATTTGCACCATTACCAACCAAGTCCTCTGTAATGCCATTCCAATACTGTAAAGGCCCAACAGCAGAGAAACCTGCCATACCATGTGCTAATAAGATTGGATACTTTGTTTTGGCATAACTAGAGGTAACATAAGTACTACCGCCGACTGAACATGAGTCCACATTACAATTTTGCCATGATGCCTTTGGTGATAAGAAGTCGAATAAACCTGCATGTACTACAGATCCACTGCTCATCAGCATACCCGCCATTAACGTCATAGCGCTTAAATATTTTTTCTTCACGTTTTGCTCCTAGCATTTTTCGTTTTTATTACAGCTATATAGTCCGTGCGATTTGTATGCGGATTCATTCCAAACATACAAATGAACTGCAAAATTATACTCCCTACAAATATTGCGTGAATTTTAGACTAAAACAAACTGCGCCAAATTCATAACAATAGACGCCAAAATTATGCTCGAATCCGAAAATTCCGATGAATGTACATTTTCAAATTCACATTGCTGGATTATTTTCAAAGTCGCAGGATCAGTTTAAAAATGGAATTTAGTTACTATCATGAGTCTTCCTCGTCATCATAAACATCATTTTATAAGTAGCTCTTATGCACATTTACTAAGTGAGGTCGTGGCTCAATGGGATATTTCCGTTGAAACCCTCTTTTGGGGAACTGGTGTAGAAATTGATAAGCTGAATGATCTAAGTTATAAAATTAGTCTCGCTTCTTTTAAAAAAGTCATTGAGCGTACGATCGAGCTGACACAAGAAGAAGGCATCGGATTTTATGCAGGAACACAGATTAAAATCAGTTCTCATGGCTTACTTGGATTTACTGTCGCAATATCCAAAAATGCCTATGACGCAATTCAAACGATTAATCAGTTCGTTAGCTTACAATGTTCGTTTGTAGAATTTGATTTCAAAATCGAACAACATTTAGCCTACTATACGATTATTTATGATCCATCTCTATTGAACTTCACTGATGTTTCAGATACTCGATCATATGAGTTTAGTTGTATTTTTTTCTTAACTGGCTTCGTTCACTTAGTTAGATTTTTCATTCCTGATTTTAAACCAAGCATTGATTTACAATGTAAATATCCGCCCTATTTTTCTCGTTTTAATAAAATTCTGAATACTACTTTTGAAGAAATACGTTACGAACAACCACATACTCGTTTAATAGCACCAACCGAATTTTTAGATCGACCTTTGAGTATGTCTGACCCTCTTACCTCTGAAAAATTTAAATTGCTCTGTCAAAAAGAACTTGATGAGTTAGTTGCGACACAAGATATTCTTCATCGAGTTAAGCGGTTGATTGATGATCCAATAGAAGGATTGCTCAGCATTGATCAAGTGGCTCAAAAGTTGAATTTAACCAAAAGAACATTACAGCGGATGCTACAAGAGAAAGGGATCAGCTTTCAAAGTCTATATGACGACGTGCGTAAACAAAAAGCGCGTAAGTTATTATTAAATCCGTTAATCACGAAAGAAGAAGTTGCAAAAAAACTCGGTTATTCATCCACCTCAAGTTTTAATCGTGCCTACAAACGTTGGGAAAATGAGTAAATCATAACGATCTTTATGCAACAATAGTTGTGTTCAGAAATATTCGGAAAGTGTATGAACACTCAAAATCTATTAGCGGTTGAGTTACCTAAAGCTTATCGTCTTTTAAATCATGGTCCTACGGTGTTAGTTTCAGCTCAACATGAACAAGACACTGATGTTATGGCAGCAGCTTGGGCATGTGCTTTAGAGCTAACACCCGCGAAGGTCACTGTGGTATTGGATAAAAGTACCAAAACTCGCCAGTTGGTTGAACAAAGTGGATACTTTGCACTTCAAGTTCCATGTTTCGCTCAACTTGATATGGTGCATCAGTTGGGCACTATCAGTAAGTTTGATCATCCTGATAAGTTAGCAGACTGCAAAACTGAGCTATTTTATAAAGATGGTCTAGAAGTTCCATTAGTTGATGGCTGCATAGCATGGCTAGTCTGTAAAGTAATCCCTGAACCGCATAATCAACAAAGCCATGATCTATTTATTGGTTCAGTCATTGCGGCTTGGGCAGATTCACGCGTTTTCCATGATGGACACTGGCACTTTGAAGATGCCGATAAGTCTTTAAGAAGTCTGCATTACATTGCTGGTGGAACATTTTATTTAATCGGTGAAGAAGTAAAAGCTCAGCTCTAATTCCAAAGGGAAATGCAGTTCCATTTCCCTTTTATATACCAACACTGAAATAGTATTTCATCTCAAGCAATAGCTTAGTAAAACCATCGATTATGATGGCGAATCAACTTTCATTAACTCAGAATACAATGTATCTAAAAACTGCTTTTGTTGAGCATCATCTTTGAAATATCGTTGATAATTTACGCTACAACTTTCTACATCAGCGATATTATTTTTATTAAACGACCAATCGCGGATATCTTTGACCGTAATTCCTAAGTCATCCTTGCAACTTTGCCACAACTGTGAAAATTTCGTCCGCTGCTTGGGTTCAAGCAGATTGAAATCTGCATATACCGAGTAACCCCGCATTTCTGTATTAAAAAATCGAGAAATTTGAGTGACAGGTACACCTCCCCAAACAATTGTTTTTCCTTCTGGCAAGTGTATGCCTGTAAGTTTATCTTCAGCCAAAAGACGTTCTTGCATCCCTTTTTTGAATGCATATTTTTCATAAACAAGCTTTGTACCAGCGGGTACACGTATATTTTTAACCACTATCGGTTGTTGCGTCGTATAGTATGGATAGTTTGGCCGAGTCATATTACCCGTTGGATTCATATTACCAACGCAGCCTGTTAAAAGTAATGTAAATGCGACTGATAAAGTTTTTATAGATTGCATTAATAAGCTCCAAAACTCGATTATTTTTATTGTGCTACATAAAATCTTTTACCTAACATTAAAATGAAATAATCAAATGGGCAAGTCTAAGCATCGAACCCTAAAATAAAGACCGTTGTAAAATTTTTTTTCACAACGGTCTATCAGCAAAACCTGCTTGTAAAACTTAAACAGAAATCATCATTTTGCTGCCATGCGAATAGCACCATCCAAACGAATCACTTCACCATTTAAGTAAGAATTTTCGGCAATATGTGCAACCAAACGAGCAAACTCTTCAGGACGACCTAAACGAGAAGGATATGGAACCATTTGCCCTAATGCATCTTGTACGTTTTGCGGTAATCCTTTCAACATTGGCGTTTCCATAATACCCGGTGCAATCACCATAATACGAATCGCATGACGTGCTAACTCTCTTGCGATCGGTAAAGTCATCGCAACAACTGCACCTTTTGAAGCTGAATATGCTGCCTGTCCAATCTGACCATCAAAAGCAGCTACAGATGCCGTATTCACAATCACACCACGGTCTTCATCACCTTCAGCTACAGTGTTTTTACTCATAGCGTCAGCAGCAAAGCGAAGCATGTTGAATGTACCAGTCACATTGATCTGTAAAGTTTTAGAGAACATCGCAAGATCATGGACTCCTTCTTTCCCCACAACTTTCGCCGATGGGCCAATGCCCGCACAATTGACTAAACCATGTAGTGCACCATGCTTTTCTACAACATCTTTAAAAAATTGTTCAGCGGCTTGCTCATCCGTTACATCTAATTTTACGAATTCAGCTTGATCGCCTAGTGCTTTAGCTTGTTGTTCTCCAACTTCAGCATTCATGTCCACCAACGTTACCGATGCGCCCTTTTCTACTAGATATTCTGCTGTAGCTGCACCTAAACCTGAGCCACCACCAGTAATGACAAAATGTTTTCCTTGAATTTTCATTTACGTTTCCTATCAAATTAAAGATATAAATTTTTATAAGTCAGAGTAAAGCGAAGTTTTTTCCGATACAATTCCAAAAAGTAGCAAATTTAATGCAACTTTTGAGCATTTAATCTATTTTTTCTCCTGTATTTCATTGTTGTATGAGCAAAAACTTACCTTTAGATATAAATTCGGCCAAAGATACTATTTCTAATGCTTTAATCCGTGAAGCGTTAAGTGTTGCCGCAAGTCGTGGTTTAAATATCGTGAGTATTGCCAATCGTGCAGGTATCTCAGCAGAATTGCTAACCTCGACCAAAGCGCGCGTTCCTGTAACTCAATGCGCACAATTATGGGTAGAACTTGCAGAAACCATGAATGATGAATTCTTGGGAATGGATCAACACCCCATGCGGCGTGGCAGTTATAAGCTCTTGGCTCAACTCGCATTCAATGCTGGAACATTAGAGCAGGCAATAAAAGAAATTCTAAGGTTTCTCAGTCTAATCTTAGATGATATTCATGGTGAACTTGTTCAACAAGGTGACAAAGCCTATTTGATTTTGCACGATCACGAACAGCCTAAACGTATGTTCACCTATTCAACTTTTTTAATGTTAGTTCACAGTTTGATGTGTTGGTTGAGCGATCAACGTATCGCATTTCAAAGTATGGCTTTTCGATGCCATCCACCTGTAGAAATACAAGATTATCGTGTTCGCTTCTGCGAAGACATTCAGTTCAATGCGGAACAGAATAAAATCGAATTTGATGCACATTATCTCAAACATAAAATTAAGAAAGACAAACAGGCATTAAAAGATTTTCTGAGACAGACACCTTATAACCTAATTGTACGTTTTAAAAATGAAAATTCTTTAAGCTTGCAGATTCGTCGTCAATTACTGTTGCAACCGCCTTCACTATGGGCTGAATTAAAAGATATCGCACAACAATTAAATATGTCGACGGCAACGATTCAACGGCGCTTGAAACAAGAAGGTGTTAGCTATCAACAGCTTAAAAATGATATCCGCTGCGATATTGCAATTGAACGCCTAAGTAAAACCAATGATTCCATTCAAAGTATTAGTGATGAGCTGAACTTCCATGATCCAAGTGCATTTCATCGCGCTTTTAAAAAATGGAGTGGTGTAAGCCCAGGTACTTACCGTAAATCATCCCCCAACAAAAAGAGTTTTTTAAGCAATTTGGATTCGTAATAAATGGAGGTTAAAAATGTATCTTCCTGAGGTTTTTGAAGAGAAAGATCATGAAAAGCTTTACCAACTCATTGAAAATTATCCCTTTGCGACATTAGTTAGCCAAAGCACGAATGGATTTGGGGCTAATCATTTACCATTTAAATTGCTCCTTGAACCTGAACATCATAGTGCTATTCTCGTTGCACACATTGCAAGAAATAATCCTCTACACACCCAAATCAGAAATGGAACAGAGGTGCTTGTCATTTTTCAAGGTGAACAAGGCTATATTTCACCGAACTGGTATCCAAGCAAGCAACAACACCATCAACACGTACCGACTTGGAACTATCAAGTGGTTCACGTCAACGGCGCTATTCGCTTTTTAGAAGATGAAAAATCCTTACGCGGTATTCTCGCAAAACTGACTCGAACACATGAGGCGAAACAACCGAAACCTTGGAAAATGTCTGATGCACCAAGCGACTATATCGCTGAAGAACTCAAAGGCATCATTGGAATAGAAATTAAAATCCAGCAAATGACTGGAAAATTTAAACTCAGTCAAAATCGCGATAAAGTTGATGCCGTCGGTGTTGTGGATGGTTTAGAGCAACAAGGTGAAGCTAAATTAGCACAAGCAGTCCAACGATATATTCAAGATTAACCTGATTTCTGTCCTAAGCTAACGCGATCATTTGCACCATAATCTTGAATGGTTTGGATTTGACTAAATCCTTGTTGCTCAAAGATATTACGTACCGCCTGTCCTTGATCATAACCATGTTCAAGCACAATCCAACCGTTTGGCTTTAACCAGTCTTTTCCCTGAGTAATGATGATTTCAATATCTGCTAGCCCATGATTATCTGCAATTAATGCTCGCTCAGGTTCAGACTTGAGCTTTTGCATATGCACATCTTCTGGATCGATATAAGGTGGATTAGATACAATCAAATCAAATGTTTGCGATTCTAAAGCATCAAACCAAGCTCCACAGGCAAAGTTAACTTGCGTTAAACCATGTCGAGTCGCATTTTCTTTTGCAACATCTAAGGTCGGTAGATAAACATCAGTTGCTGTAACCTGCCATTGCGGACGCTCACTTGCCAAAGACAAAGCGATTGCACCAGTTCCTGTACCTAAGTCGACAATATTGGCATTCGTACTGATTGGAAGTTTCAGCACCGTTTCAACCAAAATTTCAGTATCAGGACGCGGAACTAAAGTATCGTGGGTTACTTTTAAATCTAGCGTCCAAAATGGCTGAGAACCCGTAACATAAGCCAATGGCTCACCCTGTTCGATACGCGCAAGCCCATCTAAATAAGCTTGTTCTTGTATTTCAGTCAACTCATGCTCAAGCCTTAACTTTAGCTCCAAAGCACCGATTCCTACAATATGCTCAAGTAGCCATGCTGCTTCTTGGCGTTCGTAGCTATCAATTTCGCCTTTGATTTCTAATGCTTGAGCAATATTCATTAGCCGCCATTTTCCTGTGCAAGCAGAGCTAACTGATCCGCTTGATATTCACGATGCAAGCTATCCAACAATTCTGTTAAATCACCTTCCATAATCGCATCTAATTTATATAAAGTTAGATTGATACGGTGATCCGTCATACGGCCTTGTGGGTAGTTATAAGTACGAATACGTTCAGAACGGTCACCCGAACCTACTAAGTCACGGCGCATTTCTGAAGTTGCTGCATCAGCCGCAGCACGTTTTGCATTTTCTAAACGTGATACGAGTAGTGCCATCGCTTTAGCTTTATTTTTGTGCTGTGAACGTTCTTCTTGACATTCAACCACAACACCTGACGGAATATGGGTAATACGCACCGCTGAATCGGTTTTGTTAATGTGCTGACCACCCGCACCTGATGCACGGTAGGTATCGATACGTAAATCAGCAGGGTTAATATCCACTGTTGTGTCTACATCTACTTCTGGAAGAATCGCAACTGTACATGCAGAGGTATGCACACGACCTTGGGATTCAGTGGCAGGTACGCGTTGTACACGATGTGCACCACTTTCAAATTTCAAACGGCCATATACGCCCTCACCATCTACACGGCAAATCACTTCTTTATAACCGCCATGTTCACCTTCATTTTCAGAAAGCACTTCAATACGCCAACCTTGAGTTTCAGCATATTTACTATACATACGGAATAAGTCACCAGAAAAGATCGCAGCTTCATCACCACCCGTTCCTGCACGAATCTCAAGATATGCAGCATTGGCATCGTTTGGATCTTTAGGAATCATCAATACATTTAATTGATCTTCGAGATCAACCAAAAGCGCCTTATTTTCTTTTATTTCTTCTTCTGCCATATCTTTAAAGTCTGGATCAGACTTCATCATTTCAGCAGTTTCGATGTCTTCTTCAGCTTGACGATATTTAGCCCAAACCTCAGTAATTTCTGTTAAATCATTATGTTCACGTGACAGTTTACGAAAACGTTTATTGTCCGAAATAACTTCTACATCTGCGAGCAATGCAGTCAGCTCTTCATGACGATCACATAATTGATCTAATCTTAAACGGAGTGATGTTTTCATGGGTGGAATATCTCAAAATCTAAAGACTCTATGCAACACAACTGGCGGAAGCACGAGCAAAATCAAAAAATTGCGCATAGTTTACAGATTCTCCTGATTAAATAACATAGAGAAGTTTGCTAACTTACTATTCCACCATCATTTCATCACAAATCACTTGGTTTTATCTGTTCTGAGCAGTTTTATTTATTGAAGCGAAGTGTAAAATTTGAAATAACATATCCAAGTTAGAACATTGCCTACTATTTTTATAATTCTGTATTTTCAAACGAGATTAAATCGTTATCTACTTCGGGTTTTGAATTGATTTATCGCTCTATTTCTCATCGAAAGCAACAAAACACTACAATCCAATCACTAAACCGTAATAATTCAGAAAAGCATCTCCACATTTTCCATCTCAAACTTTGTTACATTTGCTCGCATTACAAAAGATGTCCTATCCAATAGGAACGTGGAGTTAAAAATGAAAGCCAATGCTTGGTTATGTGCGATTTTAGCAAGTACCTCTCTGATGACCGTTGCTCATGCAGATAATGGTACACGTGTAGCAGCAACATCTGCGCTTGGTAGTGTTGTCGGTACTGCAATTGGTAAAGAAGTTGGTGGAAACAGCGGTGCTATGATTGGTTCTGCGATTGGTGGTGCTGGTGGTGCAGCTGCTGCAAGTAGTAAACGTACACGTACCGAAGCTGCTATCGGTGGCGGTTTAGGTGGTGTCGGTGGCTATACAGTTGGTAAAAATCTAGGTGGAACAACGGGTGGTTACATCGGTGCAGCAGCGGGTGCTGCTGGTGGTGCAGCTTTAGGTCGTCAAGTTGGTCAAGATCGTTATTATGACAATCACCAATCTAAAAAATATAAGAAAAAACGTAAACATCGTCATCACTAATTCAAAAGCACCTTCGGGTGCTTTTTTATTATCTAAGCAAGATTTCTGGAGATTCTATAAATTTAGACTTATTTAAAGGTGAGACTAGCATTGGCAAATAAGGATTTAATGCTAAAAATCCTGACTTAAATACTTGGTTGAATCCTTTTCTTGTTCTTCCTAGAATAATCCCCTATTTTTTATATGCCTTTGTGTTTTTACATGAATACCGAATTACTCTCGCCTGCTGGCTCTCTTAAAAATATGCGCTATGCCTTTGCTTATGGAGCAGATGCAGTCTATGCAGGTCAACCTCGTTATAGTTTACGCGTTCGTAATAATGAGTTTGATCATGACAATTTAAAAATCGGTATTGATGAAGCACATGCCTTAGGTAAAAAATTCTATGTTGTTGCCAACATTCAACCACATAACAGTAAGCTGAAAAATTTTATTCGAGATATTGAACCGATTATTGCGATGCAACCTGATGCCTTGATTATGTCTGATCCAGGTTTGATTATGATGGTGCGTGAACATTTCCCTGACGTGCAAATACATCTTTCAGTACAAGCAAACGCGATTAACTGGGCAACAGTAAAGTTTTGGAAAGGCTATGGGCTAAGTCGTGTCATCCTTTCTCGCGAGTTATCACTTGAGGAAATTGAAGAAATCCAAAAACATGTCCCTGAAATCGAATTAGAAGTATTTGTACATGGTGCTTTGTGCATGGCTTATTCAGGTCGCTGTCTTCTATCTGGCTATATGAATAAACGAGATGCCAATCAAGGTGCTTGCACCAATGCATGTCGTTGGGAATATAAAATCCATGATGCAAAAGAAGATGTCAATGGTGATGTCATCCCTGTTCAGCAATTAGACGAACCTACACAATGTTGTTCAAAAGCGGATTCAGAAGACACTACACAAACAGTTTTAGTTCAACGTAATGACGAAGAAATGTTTGCTGCAGAAGAAGATGAACATGGAACTTACTTTATGAACTCAAAAGATCTCCGTGCAGTACAACATGTAGATCGTCTGACGCATATGGGTGTTGCATCTCTTAAAATTGAAGGGAGAACGAAATCCTATTTTTACTGTGCGCGCACAGCACAAATTTATCGTAAAGCAATTGATGATGCTTTATCAGGCAAAGCTTTTGATCAGAGCTTAATGCATCAACTCGAAGGCTTGGCAAATCGAGGTTATACCGAAGGTTTCTTACGTCGACATATTCACAGCGACTATCAGAACTATGAAGATGGTTCATCACATTTTGATTATCAACAATTCTGCGGTGAAGTTTTGGAACGTCACGGCGACTATGTTCGTATTGAAGTTAAAAATCGCTTCCTCGTAGGTGATTCTCTAGAATTGATGACACCGAAAGGCAATTTTTCTTTTGTGCTTGAGCATATGCGTGACCTAAAAGATAATTCAATCGACAATGCTAAAGGCTCAGGTCATATCGTAGAGATTCCACTGCCACAAGATATAGATATTGCTTATGCTTTATTAATTCGCAACCTGCCTCATGCAAAAGAGCAATTACAATCTTCTGCTTTGGCTTATGCAGCGAACTAAGACATGGCACTCATGATCACGACGGCCTGTATCAATTGCGATATGTGCCTCCCAGAATGCCCCAATGAAGCGATTTATGAAGGTGCAAAAGTTTACGAAATCGACCCACAACGTTGCACTGAATGTGTAGGCTTTTATGAATCGCCCACATGCATTGCTGTGTGTCCGATTAACTGTATCAATCCAGACCCAAATTTTTTAGAATCAAAAGACCAACTTCTCATTAAATTTAAAAGCTTAAATTTATATAATAATTAAATAGTTAAAATTAATTTTGTGGTGCTTTCCTTCCATCATGGTTGAAAGTACCGCTTCTTTTTAAGTTCTGATATTTCTCCCTGCTAAATTTCTGTTTAAGCGCTTAACACTGGCATCAAAATTGCTAAATAGTATTACGTTTTTTAAAATTAGTATTACTACGGGTGTTTGCCTATGCATCATTCAGTATTGTCAAAAAGGAAAAAGCTTTTCTTAGGATTTGGGTCTTTTATCATTCCACTTCTTATTTGGAGCTGTGTCAGTTATTTACCTTTTATTTGGCATCCTCAAGTTCAAATCACTGATTCAGGCAGTGTCTCTTACTTACAGGTAGGAACACGTCTTGAGAAAAGTGCTTACTATGCAGAAGCACAACAAGCGGTTGATCAAGCTAAAACACCTCCAACAGGAATTTTAGTCAACCCAATATATTTACCTGCTCCACATGAAGTTGCGATAGCATTATTTACATCATTTACGACACCACCACAGCAAGCAGACGCACCTTGGCTACATCAAAGTCTGTGGCACAGTATCAAAATCGTATTTACTGCATTTTTCATTTCATCGTTGATTGGTGTACCACTCGGAATCTTATGCGGATTTTCCAACACGATTTCCAAGTTAACAGAGCCTTTTGTTGAGTTCTTTCGCTACCTTCCTGCACCTGCTTTTGGCGCACTTGCGGTTGCTATTTTAGGAATTAACGATGCACCTAAAATTGCCATCATTGTGATTGGTACTTTATTTCAACAAATCTTGATTATTGCCAATACCACAAGAATGGTTGATCGCGGCTTAATTGAGGCGGGTTATACCCTTGGAACAAACAAAGTCAAAAGCCTATTTTATGTGGTGATTCCAGCTGCATTGCCAGACATCTATCGAGATCAACGTGTCTTACTCGGTTGGGCTTGGACATATTTAATTGTTTCAGAATTAATTGGTGCAACCTCAGGCATCACTTGGTTTATTACACAACAAGCACGCTATCAAAACTTTGATAACGTCTATGCTGCAATCCTGATTATTGGCGTGATTGGTCTGGTCTGCGATCTAATTTTAATGAAATTAGGTATGCGTCTATTCAAATGGAAAAAAGGAGTATAAATATGACTGAGCATTTTGATTCAAAAGCATATTTCGAAAGTATTTATACTCGTCCTGTAATGCTAGAAACCAAAAATCTGAGCCAAATCTTTAATCATGGCGATGGTGAACGTCTTGTCCTAAATAAAATTGATTTAACCATTCATAAACGAGAATTTATCTGTGTGATCGGCCCATCAGGTTGTGGTAAATCCACCTTGAGTCGTGTTGTCGCAGGATTAGATGATTTCCATAGTGGTGAGGTTTTAGTTGAAGGTCAAAAAATCAAAGGGCCTAGCTCTGAACGTGGCATGGTGTTTCAAGGCTATACCCTTTTCCCATGGAAAACAGTCAAAGAAAACGTCATGTTCGGTCCAATGATGAAAGGCATCAGCCGAACTCGCGCAGAAGAAATGGCACGGGAATGGATTAACATCATTGGTTTAGATAAGTATGAAAATCAATTTCCACATGAGCTTTCAGGTGGCATGAAACAACGTGTTGCGATTGCCAGAGCATTGGTCAATGAACCTAAAATATTATTAATGGATGAACCTTTTGGTGCACTTGATCCTTACACCCGCCAAAAGATGCAAAAACATTTGATGGATTTATGGCAAAACATTGACCTCACTATTATGTTTGTTACCCATGACATGGATGAGGCGATTTTATTGGCCGATCGTATCGTGGCATTAAAAGCCAACCCTGGTGAAGTAAAAGAAGTTATCGAAGTTAATTTGCCTCGACCGCGATCATTCGACTTAATTCACTCAACGGAGTTCAAACAATTGCGTGATCGCGTGAATCAACTTGTACATAGTCAAGAAGAAGAACTTGATCCATCCTTAGAGGATTTACCTAAAATTCCACGCATGACTCAAGTCAGTACACAGAAATAAAAATAGCAATTGGGACGACCCAATTCGCTTCATTTATTGCTGGACGACCAGCCTATGGTGAAGATCATGAACCATGAATATGTCCTGCCACTTATCGACATTTCTCTTCTAAATAGCGATTACTTAGAAGATCGGATGCAAGTCGTTCAAGCACTGGATCGAGCCTGCAAAGAGGTCGGTTTTCTGTATATTCAAGGCGAACAATTTCAGCCTGAACTTTTCGATAAACTCAAAGAAATCGCTGAAAGTTACTTTGCTCAAGATGAAAATCAAAAAATGCAAAACTACATCGGACTTTCAAAAAACCACAGTGGTTATGTTCCGATTGGAGAGGAACAATTCAAAGCCAATGTATATGACTTAAAAGAAGCATATGACATCAATTATGACTATCAGGAAATTGAAAATCGCCGCCCTTTACTCGGTCCTACACAATGGCCTAATGATCCTCAATTTAAAGAACAAGTTTTAGCTTACTACCAACATATCAAAGCAATTGGCCATCAACTTTTTAAAGCATTTGCGCTGGCTTTGGAGTTAGAAGAAGACTATTTTGATGCGCATTTAAAGCATGCACCGAGTCAATTAAGACTGATCCACTATCCTTTCAATCCAAATGCCGAAGATCAGTTTGGGATTGGTGCTCATACAGATTACGAGTGCTTTACTCTGCTTTTTCCAACGGCAGAAGGACTACAGGTATTAGATAAACAAGGTGAATGGATTGATATTCCACTGATTGAAAATACGATGGTGATGAATATCGGAGATATGATGGAAATCTTATCGAATGGTCGTTACCTAGCAACCAAACACCGTGTTAAACGCGTCAAACAAGAACGCTATTCTTTCCCTTTGTTTTTCTCTTGTAATTACGACTATATCATCCAACCCATTATCAAAAATGAAGATCCCCATTATCCACCCATGAAAGGTGGCGAACATTTATTTAATCAAACAGCGCAAACTTTTAGATATCTAAAACAACGCATTGCTTCAGGTGAGCTGGTTTTAGAAAATGCACGACCGCTTTACTCCTTTGGCTTGAATGAACAAGGAGAAGTGTCATGAACCTTGTGCAATTATTAAAGCGATTAAAGCCAACACCCATCGCAGACTTAACCTTACCCCGATATTTATTCGGGAGTTTCAGACGTAAAAGTATCAGTTTCTATAATGGCTTAACGGATGAAAATACGATTGTTTATTGGTTCCAATCAAAATCATTTAGCATTGACCTCCGACTTCCTGACGGCAATCAAACCGCGCTACATGAACGTCAGGGTTGGATTGGCGATACAATATGGGACAGCCAAACAGCATTATTATCTTGGGAAATTCAGCAAAGTTATCAGAATCATATTCAATGGCCTGAACCAGCAAAACTCTATCCGATTGGAAATTCTATCTTAGAGTTTGCACCGTCTAATGCTTATGTCGAAGATTGGCGTCAGCAAGCAAATAGAGGATTATTTTTTGGGTTACGACTATTTCAAATGCAATGTTTAAAAACCGAGCAAATATTTCCTGTTGATGGTGGTCTTGTCATCACAGATAAACATATTGCTTATGCCCAATCACGTTTCCCTCAGATTCAACAGCAGATAAACCAATATGCTACTTTAGCTGAGGTGAATGATCTGAAGAGTGAAATTGAAAGCTATGAAGTTTCGATCGCATTGAATGATTCGAATATTTGCTGGAGTACGAAGTCCAATCAAATTGGTCAAACTATTTTACTTGATCATTTTGAATTATTAGAAGATCAGACCATTACACAATTAAAAATGATTGGTGATGACAAATATCTTCTATATTTTAAACTTGACGTTTATCAGCCTGATTTTGTTTTTGATCATATCTCTGCTTGTTCCGATTCAGGGCAACGATGGTTAGCTCAAGAGCAAAATCATTTACTGAAACATGCAAAAACGACTATTTGAGTGGAGCTTTGGAGGTTTATGTCTTATCTATTTTTAGCTATAGCAATTGTTGCTGAGGTAATCGCAACCTCAGCGCTTAAAGCTTCCCAAGGATTCAGCGTTTTAGTTCCCTCGATCATTACCATTTTAGGTTATACCGTTGCCTTGTTCTTTTTATCCCTTACACTGAAAACGATACCTGTAGGCATTGCGTATGCGATTTGGTCAGGTGCAGGTATTGTGCTTATTTCTGCCGTAGGTTGGATTTTTTTCAAACAACACTTAGACACCGCTGCATTTATTGGTCTAGGCTTAATGATCACAGGAATTATTGTGATTAATGTATTTTCTAAAAGTACTCATATCTAAAAAAGTTATAGAAAACCGTTCTGTGTGAACGGTTTTTTTATGCATATTGTTATTTTAACTCTTCCACAAGTGCTGGATAAATTAATCCATCCGCATCGACTTCTGCTTTATATATGCCATTGCTCACATTGAATTTATTGACATGGTAAGTAGAGCCATAGATTGAATCAAAACCGTCTCCTTTTGCAAATACTTGTTTATTCGCAGCAAGATCAAGTAAATGTGTACCATCAATAAATTGTTCATACTGTGCAGGGTCAACACCTACACGATTTGCCATAATTTTTACCGCATCGGCATGTGTTGCAGGATCTTGAATATATTTTACAGTCTTATCCCAAACTTGAATCAGTTTCTTCCAATCCTCTTTATGAGCAGATAAATGGCTCGCATTCACTGAAAGCGTATCGTAAATCAAACCTGGTTTGTCTTTAGATGTATAAATAATCTTTGAACCAGCCACTGCTTTTAAAGCTTGATTGGCAACAGGCTGCCAAACTGCAATCGCAGAAATATCCTTACTGGTGAATACTTGCGGGAGTTCGTTGGTGACTGAATTAACAAGTTTCACATCTGTTGCAGGAATTTTAGAATCATCTAAAGCTGTTGAAAGGAGTAAGTGATCTACTAAACCTTTTTCCGTTGCAACTGACTTACCTTTTAGATCACTAATTGAGTTAATACCTTCTTTTGCAATAATGACATCATTACCAGCAGAATAATCCGTCACCATGATCATCATGCCCTTGGTTCCACCAGAAGCATTCACTAAATTATCGCCATTTGTAACCAACACTGCGTCTAATTGATTAGCCGCAAAAGCAGAAAGAGACGCTGAATAATCAAACCATTTAAAATCTACATTTAAGCCCGCTTCTTTTAACCAGCCTTTTTCGATTGCTACTTGCCATGCGACAAAGCCCGGCCAATCACTATAGCCAATAGTAATTGGTGTACTTGCATTGCTACTTGTTGAATCAGCAGCTTTATCGGCCGTAGGTACTTTGGCTGAATTATCGCATCCCGTAACAGCCAAACCCAATAATACAGAGATGGATAATGTTGTAATTGCTTGCTTCATAATGTTACCCCATTAGAGAATGTTTTATGACATTCATACGTAAAACCTTTAACTAAAAAATAATGCGTAGCAAACGCACTGTTAATCGTTTTGTTGCAGCGGCGGCATAACTGCATCCATCAGCTCAAGATGGCCTTTAATCACACCTTTTAATGCAGTAAATTGCTGACTAATTTGTTTAAGATCATTACTTTTTCCTTGCAAGAGCATAACCTCTAAGATTTTTTGATCATCTAACTGAATACTCAAAGAACTAATCACTTGCTCAAGGAACTCATGTTGTAAATCAGCGAGTTGCACGCGGATGTTGGCTGTATTGCGCTGATATAACAACGTTAAAGTTCCCACCATGACTGAGTTCTCGGTGGTGTATTGATGAATCAAATGGCGATTGATCATATCTACGATTGCTTGAGAACGACTTTCGTAATGTTCTTCTACGATCTTCTGATCCAAAGCTTCAACGGTCTTTTCAGGCACCGTAATACTGATGCGTGTCAGTTTCGGTTTATCCTTCAGTTTGCTTGAGTTACTTTTTTGCACTTGGTCTTTCTTGTTTGACATATAAACCTGCTCTCACTGCTAAAAGATCAACCAAAACATGCATAACGAGTTTGCAATACTGAATCATGATTCGCTTGGTATCCATCGCTACCTCAGTAATACTAATTTTCTAATTCGTATTATTTAATGCAGTATCTATGCCAGTTTTTATGGGATTATTTACGCTCAAAAGCACTTATCAAGTTTAAAAAATGTGCAAAAAAAAGCCCTATGTTTCATGATAGGGCTTTTCATGCATCATTATATTTTTCAAATATTATGCGGGTGCTAAAGTAAACAAAGCTTGACCTGTTTTGACCGTTTGCGCTTTATCAATCAAGATGGTATCGACTTTCATTTTCGCTGGTGCAATGATTGGAATTTCAATTTTCATCGCCTCTATCACCGCAAGGGTTTCACCCTCCTCAATGATATCGCCAACCGCACATTCAATTTTCCAGACTGAACCTGGCATGTGTGATTCAACAACCATTCCACCTGTAGGTATATTGATTTCAGTATCATCAAGCACAACATCCATGCTTTCAGAAACATATTCAGCCAAACCTGCTTCATGCCATCTACGGCGTTCTGCTTCAAAATTTTCTTGTTGAACCTGCTTAAACTCTTGAATACTTGCCTGATTTTCTTTAAGAAAAGCATTGTATTCCTTAAGATTTAAAACACCATCTTCAATTCTAAGCTTTAAACGTCCCGCTTTAAAATCTTCACGCATCTCCAATAGTTCAGTTTCAGACACTTCATAAAAACGAATTTGATCGAAGAATCTCAGTAACCACGGCTTATCTAATTCAAAATTAGGATTTTGACGATAACGGCTCCAGACTTGCGTGGTACGCCCAACAAATTGATAACCACCCGGTCCTTCCATGCCGTAAACACACATATACGCACCACCGATACCCACAGCATTTTCAGGTGTCCATGTTCTCGCAGGATTATATTTGGTTGTAACTAATCGATGTCTTGGATCAAGTGGCGTTGCAACTGGTGCACCGAGATAAACATCACCCAATCCCATCACTAAATACGAAGTGTTATAGACGACATCCTTAACAGCTTGTTTTGACTCCAAACCATTAATACGGCGAATAAACTCAATATTATCTGGACACCAAGGCGCATCTGGTCGAACGAGTTGCGTATATTTTTCAGTCGCCAGTTGAGTTTGTGAATCCTCCCAAGCCAATGGTAAATACACAGTTCGAGAAGCAACTTGCATATTCTCAATATCAGGCAGTTCGGCTTCAGCAGATTGTAATAATTTCAGTAAATCCGATTGGTCTAAAACACTCGAATGATAGTGAATTTGCAGTGAACGAATCCCCGGCGTGAGATCAATAATACCTTGAATATTTTGCTGTTTTACCCACTGCATTAAAGCGTGAATACGGAATCTTAAATTGAGGTCTAAGACCAGATCCCCATACTCGACCAATAAATAATGATTACCAGCAGGTCGATACGTTACAGTAGGTTTATCTTCACCTTGTGCCAATGTTGCTAAAACAGCATTTTCTAAAGTGATTTCTTCTGCCTGAATGACTGGTGAGAAATTCACATTCGCTGTTGTTTTATGTTGCAATGCTGTTTGATATTGCTGTTCTAGTTGTTGAGCTTGCTGATAACTTACAGGAATAAACTTCACTTTATCCCCTGCTTTTAGCTGCCCCAATTTCCATAGTTCAGCATTAATCACAACGGCTGGGCAAACAAAGCCACCTAAACTCGGACCATCAGGCCCTAAGATAATTGGCATATCACCCGTAAAATCAATCGCTCCAATTGCATAAGCATTATCATGGATATTCGATGGATGTAACCCCGCTTCACCACCATCGATACGCGCCCATTCAGGTTTAGGACCAACTAAGCGAATCCCTGTACGGCTCGAATTAAAGTGAATTTCCCATTCTTGTTCAAAAAACATGGAAATATCATTTTTCGTAAAGAAGTCTGGCGCACCGTGTGGCCCGTACATCACTGCAATTTCCCAACTTGTTCCAAAACTAGGAATTTGAGCCGCATCTAGCAAATGCGTATTTTCTAAACTGCTTTCAAAGATAGGCAACATATCACCGATCAGCAAATTTCTTCCTGCGTGACCACCAAATTGCCCTAAAGTAAACGTCGCTAAACTCCCTAAATAAGCAGGAACATTTAAACCACCTTTAATACCAATATAGCTTCGACAACCTGTGGAAATTCTTCCGCATTTCAAAACTTGTCCTTTGCGCACATTGATGGTTGACCACATTGGAATGATCTGACCATCTAAACTAGCTTCCATATCTCCGCCAGTTAAAACGATTTGGCTATCACAATGAAACTTAAGCGTAGGACCTTGTAAAGTACATTCCAAGCCTGCTGTATTAAAAGGATTATCCAGCAATTGGTTTGCAACATTTAAGCTTAATGCATCCATTGCCCCAGATGGCGGAACACCGACATCCCAGTAGCCCAAACGTCCCGTCACATCTTGTACAGCGGTTTGTATGCCAGATTGTAGAACCTCTATCTTTTGCGTTTTCCATTCAAATGTATTTAAAAAGCGAGTCGTTTGAGTTCCTTGATTGAATACCTCACAACGGATAATTTCTTGTAAATATTCTAAATTAGTTTCAATTCCTACAATTTCAGTCTTGCTTAGGCTATTTTGCATTGCTTGAATTGCATGATCTCGATCATTTGCAGTCACAATAATTTTGGCGATCATCGGATCATAGAATGAAGAAACATTTGATCCCGTTTCAACCCACGTCTCAACACGTGACGATGCATCAAACTTTACGCTAGTTAATAGACCCGCACTTGGCTGGAAATTCTTAATCGGATCTTCTGCATATAAACGGACTTGAATTGAGTGCCCTTTTGATTCGAGTTGTTGCGTTGGTTCTAACCAATCACCACTCGCTAAAGTCACCATCCATTCAACAAGATCAACGCCATAAACCTGTTCAGTTACGCCATGTTCCACTTGAAGTCTCGTATTGACCTCAAGAAAATAGAATTCTTGCGTGTCCGTATCCATCACAAATTCAACTGTACCAGCAGAGCGATACTGTACAGACTGCATCAATTGAATGGCAATTTGTTGAATATATTCACGTTGTTGATGATTTAAATGTGGTGCTGGTGTTTCCTCTATCACCTTTTGATTACGGCGCTGAACCGAACAATCACGCTCACCTAACGCTAGCACTTGACCTTTGCCATCACCAAAAATTTGTACTTCGATATGGCGCGCATTTTGAACAAATTTTTCTAAATATAATCCTGCGTCTTTAAAGTTTGCTTGCGCAAGATAGGAAACTGTCTGGTAAGCATCTCTGAGCTCAACTTCATTCCAAACCAAACGCATCCCAATTCCACCACCACCCGCAGTACTTTTCAGCATCAGGGGATAGCCAATCTGAGTGGCTTGAACAATTGCATCCTGTTCATCAATGAGCAATTGGCTGCCCGGTAATAAAGGAACTTGATTCTGAATTGCCAATTCACGCGCTGTATGCTTTAAGCCAAAATCACGCATTTGTTGCGATGTTGGGCCAATAAATGCAATGCCTTGTTGCTCACATAAATCACAAAATGCAGCGTTTTCAGATAAGAAACCATATCCAGGATGAATCGCTTCTGCACCAGACTCAAGTACTGCCGAAAGGATTTTCTCAATATTTAAATAGCTTTGTTGTGCAGCAGAATCACCAATAAAAATCGCTTCATCTGCCATAGAAACATGTAAAGAATCACGATCTGCTTCTGAATAAACAGCAACCGATTGAATGCCCAATTTACGCAGTGTACGAATTACTCGACAAGCAATAGCGCCGCGATTGGCAATAAGTACTTTTTTAAACATATGCTATTCCCCTCAAGCTTCACGTACGACGAGTTGAATTTTTGTTGGGTTATAGGCATTGCAAGGATTATTTAATTGAGGACAATTAGAAATAAGTACGATTAAATCCATTTCGGCTCTAATTTCCACATATTTACCCGGTGCAGAAACACCATCATCGAACTTTAGGTGTCCATCAGCCGTAACAGGAACATTCATAAAAAAATTAATATTCGGGCCTATATGACGAACATTGAGCTGATGTTTTTTTGCAATAGGATGCTTTGCCAAAGCATACATAAAATTATTACGGCAACTATGCATCGGGTATTTATCATGTGCATAACGAACCGTATTACTTTCACATGAACATGCGCCGCCTAAGGTGTCATGTCGACCACAATTATCATCGACAATCACGGCGATTGGTCGTGCATAATTACTATAAAGCGTTGTACCTTTTTCCAAATACAGTTGTTGATTTTGCGCAAGCGTATCTGTCGCGCTATATCGCTCATCAACATTTTCAGCACTGATAAACAAAGTATCAACGGCTTGATTTCCTTCTAAATCAATAATTCGGAAATACTGACCTTGTTTTACCTCACACATCCAAGCCTCGCCTGCTGGACAAACTTGATCTAAAACTGTTTTTTCAAATCGTTGTAATGCTGTCATTGTCTATTCCCCCCAAACTTAATTTGATAATGCGTAATAACGTTGATTGTTGGCAAAACCACGTTGGTTTTGCGGACACGAGTCTCGGCAAATATCATGCTCAGTTAAGGGATTGGCTTTAAATAAACGAAGCTCTATATCAGAGGGGTTATATTCATCAGATTGATCTAATGGATGTGGTGCAGCAGAAAGAAAGACCAAACAATCCATATCAAATCTCAATTCAATGATTTGATTCAGATTGTTATTTTGCACATAAGACAGTTTTCCACCGTCATCTGGCTTTACTTTCGAAAATAAATTCACGGTTGCCGTTAAATCAGCTTGAGATAAACCGAACTTAGTTAGCTCAATCAATAAACTCTCTAAACCATTTTGATGCATATCATTACGTGCATCTTGGAAGTTTTTTTTACCGAAGTTTTTAGCAATTTGTTCAGCTGTGCTTGGGCCACAAAACACATCATTCCAGCCATGATCGTCTTTCACTATCGATGCCATGACTCGCCCGAGATCAGAGTACAATACATGCTCTGTCGATAAAAATGCCGTATGTTGAGCTTTCAAACTATCAGGCATATTGAAGCGCTCTAATTTCTCATCAGCATTTACACAGAATAATGAAACATTTGCATTCTGATTTAATGCTTCAAGTTGTAAAACAGTGCCTCTTTGGATTCGACCAGACCAATGATGCCCACCCGGTAATGTTTCACTCCAAAGTGTCTTATTGTCGTGATAGACCGATTGACTCATAACAAACCTCTTGTGGATAATTTAAACCTCGTTATGGCAAAATGCCTGACCTCCCGGGCTTTTATCCCTCCGTGTAGTTCTGTCGAACCGTCATCTCTCGGACCAGTCACGCCAATCAGCATCGGAACCCTAGACAACTTTTAGCTATATCTAGATGAAGCAAAAGACATGCCAAATAAGTATTACGTTTTTTATATTTAGTAATACCAAAATGATCAATTTTAGTGAGAATTTGAGCGTTTCATTAAAAATGGGCACCAAGATGATGCTTAATGAGAAAAGTTGATTCTTCTATTTCCATATTTTTAGACATAAAAAAAGCGCCTTACGGCGCTTTTTTAGATATACACATTAGTTTGCATATACTGGGAATTTTGCACAAACAGCTTCAACTTTTGCTTTCACATCAGCGATAACTTTTTCCTCACCTTTGCTGTCGATCACATCAGCGATCCAACCAGCAAGTTCGCGAACTTCCGCTTCACCGAAACCACGTGTTGTAACTGCTGGCGTACCAATACGGATACCAGAAGTGACAAATGGTGAACGTGGATCATTTGGAACCGCGTTTTTGTTTACAGTGATATGTGCAGCACCTAACCAAGCATCAGCATCTTTACCCGTTACGTCTTGCTTAATTAAAGACAATAAGAATAAATGGTTTTCTGTACCACCAGAAACAACATCATAACCACGCGAAATTAATACTTCAGCCATTGCTTGAGCATTTTTCACAACTTGTTGTTGGTAAGTTTTGAATTCATCAGACATCGCCTCTTTGAAGCAAATTGCTTTAGCAGCAATTGCATGCATCAAAGGACCGCCTTGGTTACCAGGGAATACAGCTGATTGAAGTTTTTTCTCGATTTCTTCGTTTGCTTTCGCAAGGATTAAACCAGAACGAGGACCACGAAGTGTTTTATGAGTCGTCGTTGTTGTTACATCAGCAATTTGAACTGGGTTAGGATAAACACCAGCAGCAACCAAGCCTGCAACGTGAGCCATATCAACAAAAAGATAAGCACCTACTTTATCCGCGATGTCACGGAAACGCTGCCAATCAACAACTTGGCTATAAGCAGAGAAACCAGCAACGATCATGCGTGGCTTATGTTCTAAAGCTAAACGTTCTACTTCTTCATAATCGATTTCGCCAGTTTCAGGGTTTAAGCCATACTGAATCGCATTATAAGTTTTACCAGAAAAACTTACTTTAGCACCGTGCGTCAAGTGACCACCGTGAGCTAAGCTCATACCCAAAACTGTATCGCCTGGGTTGAGAAGCGCTAAATAAACAGCAGAGTTTGCTTGTGAACCTGCATGTGGTTGAACGTTTGCATAGTCAGCACCAAACAACGCTTTTGCACGATCAATGGCAAGTTGTTCGATGACATCAACATATTCACAACCGCCGTAATAGCGTTTGCCAGGATAACCTTCTGCATATTTATTCGTAAGTTTTGAGCCTTGAGCTTCCATTACAGCTTTAGAGCAATAGTTTTCAGAAGCAATTAACTCGATGTGAGCTTCTTGGCGTTCACCTTCAGAAGCGATCGCTTGAGCTAATTCTGGATCAAATTCAGCAATAGAGATATTGGCAAACATTAGCGGAGGGTCCTATAAATTAGGGCTTTTAAGCCGTGCTAAAGATTGGTCCGAATTATAGCATGAAGTTTGCTGTTACAGAGCTTGATATTTATTTAATTATTGGTGAATTTTATTCATGCATGGCTATTTATTTCTTTTTTGAGAAACCAATTATTTCTTTTTTATACAATTCTATTTTTTAATTATTGAATCATTAAAGCCCAGTTATCTAAGACAATAGAAAACTGGGCTTCCCCTACCATGAAAATTATTAGTTCATTGGTGGCATAGCTGTTTTCACATCATTCACGATGTTTTGAATATTTAGGGCATAAGCTGTACCGTGATCCCAATCAGCGTTCGTTATATATTGCACCTGAGAACCCTTCAGCGTTGCAGCTGAAACTAGCGCATTTGTCGCAACCATCGGCACAGTTGTATCTTTAGCACCTTGATAGATCGTAACAGGTTGATCTAACTTAACCTGTGCAGGTTGCGAATCGCTCTCCAAGAAAGTTTTCACCAACGGTAATAACATGAAATTTTCTTGTGTCCGCGGGTAGTTTGTTAAATTACCATTTTGACCTGCATAGGTTTGCATCGCAGCAGCAAATTTACCTCCCAGAACATCATAACAATCTGACTCTGCATTGCTCGCAATTAAATCTGTTGGTGATTTAAAGACATTTGAATAGTTAAATGTTGGTTGAAGATTTCTCAAACCAGCTGTAATCAAAGCTGTAAAAGTATCCAATTGTGCATAAACAGGTATTTGCTGAGCAACTGGTGCATCTTTAACAGATAACTCTCCACCATATAAAATCGTACCTAAATTTGATGCTGGAGCGACAGCAACAGTCCCCTTATAGTCCAACTTTGCACGACTTGCATATTGAGCCGCACCTAGCGCTGCTTGACCACCTTGAGAATGACCTACAGCCATCCATTGACGTGATATAACTTTCCCTTGTCCTGCTAAATAAGAACGTGCTGCAACTACCGCATCAGTAATAGAATATGCTTCGCTTTTCACATTTAAGAATGGATGTAATTCTCGTCCGCTTGGCTCACCCAAACCTTCATAGTCTGGTGCAACAACTACATAACCCTCTGCAAGAAATTGACTAATCATTGCTTTAATATATGGATTTGTTTCGTTACGACTGGGTGCGCACTGATCTGCTACACCAGTTGTACCATGTGCCCACGCAACAATTTTCCATCCTCCAGCTGGCATAGGACCACCAGGAACAAATACTAAGCTCGTAGCCGTTGTTACTTTTCCATCCTGTCCTAACATTTTATAAGTCATGACTGAACTTTCAGAAGCAACTGCACTGAAATCCGACTTTACATAAGGGACAGGAATACCAACGACTGGATCAGCAATATTATTTTCAGGTACATCAGGTTTTGAAGAATAATAGTATGTATCACCATCACCACCACATGCTGTAAGCAATAAGCTAGAACTCAGCATAACCGCCGTAAGTAATTTCATCTTCATGAAGTTTTTCCTTAACTCTTTTATTTATTGTTTTCCTTAGGTCTGAATTTCTAAGGCATTAACCTTTATAAGAATTACGCCCAATATTGCTTTGATTCAAGTACTTTTTTCATTTTCATCATTTTTTGACTTTTATTTAGGCAGAAAGCACACTAGAACATATAAAATATCGTTATGCCTTCCCTTAGTGATTGTCTTATGTAAATTTCTTGTAAGATAATAAAATTCTAAATTCAACTCGAGCCATTTTTTATGCAAGCCATTATTTTAGATACAGAAACACATACATTAAATGGTTTGCCTATTGAAATTGCTTACGCGCCCATTGAAATTCAAGCTGGCAAATTAAGTTTAGATAAGTCACAAATCTTTGACCAACTCTACCAAGTTGGACAACCGATCTCATTTGCTGCAATGGCGGTACATCACATTTTAGAATCTGATTTAATCGATCAGCCCTTTTATAATGAATTTCAACTTCCACCAGAAACTCAATATATTATTGGCCATAACGTTGATTATGATATTGCTGCTATTGCTAGATGTGGGGTAGATACTTCAGCTCTAAAACCTATTTGTACTTTGGCTTTGGCTCGTCGCGTATGGGAAAATGCAGAAGCTCATAACATTTCGGCTTTGATTTATTTAATTTCAAAAGGCAGTGACAAAGCGCGGGAAATGTTAAAAGGTGCACATCGTGCGGATGCTGACATTATTTTAACGGCCAATATTTTGATGCATATCATTCATCAATTAGATATCCAAAATATAGAAGAACTCTATATTGCTTCAGAAGAAGCGCGTGTTCCTAAAAGTATTACTTTTGGAAAACATAAAGGTACAGCTATTCAAGACCTCCCTGCCGATTACATTCAATGGCTTTTACGCCAAGAAGATCTTGATCCCTATTTACGTAAAGCTCTTGAAGCAAAATTGATTAAATAACCCCTGCTCATAGAACATTTGGAACTGTTTTCCAAACAATCTATTCAAGACAATGATATTTAATAATTTGTTAACATTATTGTCATTTTTTAACCTTATCTTAATCTCCATCTAAATCTTGGTTGGGGGAGATTAAGAAATGTCACATTTTTTCAAAACAGAACTCGGGCAAAGTGCCTTGCAACAACGCAATATTGCTTTGACAGCACGTCAACGCCGTTTATTACTTTTGATAGACCATGATGATTTCAAAGATCTTGATAAAGACTACAAAGAAAGAATTGCACCCTCTGAGTTAGTAAAACAACTCATTGACATGGGACTTTTAGCTGAGCAAGAGACTCGTTCAAATAAAGTTGAAGCTAAAGAAAACGACTCATTCATACAAGAAGAAATTGTCAAAGCTGAAAATACTGAGGCCATTCATAAAGAACAGACAAAAGAAATTTCAGAAGTTAAAACACCTGCTTCTGAAACCATTGAATTAGAAAAATTACCTTTTATCGAAATTCAGCAAGTTATGATTCAAACACTAACAACGTTTTGTGGACTAATGGCACGTCCGCTAATACAAAAAATTCAGTCCATAAAAACCGTACAGCAATTAAAAGCATGTCAAATGCAGTGGATTACTTCTTTGCAAGAATCTCGTATTCCACCCGCACAACTGAATCAGACTCTTAAACTCATTAATTATTCAGTTCAGCATTTATGATTGAGATATTGTTAAACATCTCGATAAGTTGAGAATAAAATTGATGTTTTAATAAACAAGAAGCATCTTTGTTTCATGCTATATATTTACCTGCATGTATTTTTTGCCTATGATGTGGCACGCATGCGCTCATAGCTCAACTGGATAGAGTACAGGTCTCCGAAGCCTGTGGCGTGGGTTCGAGTCCCGCTGAGCGCACCATTTTATGGTCTAATTCAGTATCTACATAGATATACAATACAATAAATTAATATAAATCAATATTTTAATTAATATAAAAGTTAATAACTGTCTCTATTGATCTACCAAAATCCATGTTTCTTTACGGTAATTTATACGGTAAACTCGTTTTACCGTATAAACTAATACCGCAAAAATGCCAAAAGTTGTTGTACCACTTACAGATACCAAAATAAAAAAGACCAAAGCTGATCCTGAAAACATACAAAAGCTATCTGATGGAAAAGGCTTATTTTTAATGATTACCAAGAATGGAGAAAAATTCTGGCGTTTTGACTATGCTCGTCCTTATACAAAGAAACGTAACTCTATAAGCTTCGGTAATTACCCTATCATTGGTTTGGCAGAAGCAAGGCAACGACGTGATGACGCTCGTACATTACTTGCTCAGAACATTGATCCTCAAGTAGAGAAATTAAGAATTGAGAATGAGATTCTAAATGCAAATAAGAATATATTCTCAATTGTAGCTCTAGAATGGGCAACAAAGCAGAATTTTGCTGAAGCTACAGTTAAAGGACAACAACGTTTATTTGAAGTGATTTTCAAACATATTGGCAGGATTCCTATCCATGAACTAAAGCCAATGGATATTTTAAATATTTGTCGTATTTACGAAAAAGAAGGCAAACATGAAACAGCAAAGAAGGTAAAAACTAAATGTGGTCAAATTTTCCGTTACGCTGTCTCATTAGGCTTATGTGAACGCGATGTAACACAAGATTTAAGAGGGGTTTTAACTACACCTGAGACTAAACATATGGCAGCAATCATAGATCCAGATGAGTTTGCTAAACTTCTAAATGATCTAGATCATTATGATGGTTCAGTTATCACGCAATATGCTTTGCGTATTGCTCCTCTAGTCTTTGTTCGCCCAGGCGAATTACGCCATGCGAAATGGGCTGATATTGACTTAGGAAAAGGTCGTTGGGAATACACGCCACCTAAAACCAAGAAAAAAACAGGTGTATCACATATCGTTCCATTATCGACTCAAGTCGTTCAAATGCTGAAAGAGCTTGCCAAAATAACTCAGGCAAACAGCGAATACGTTTTCCCCTCTCTTACCACATGGCAACGCCCGATGTCTGAAAATACAGTTAATCAGGCTTTACGTCGCTTAGGCTATACATCAGAGGAAGCATGTGGGCACGGTTTTCGAGCTTCTGCTAGAACTATTTTAGAAGAAGTACTTGAATACCCTGTTGAATGGATTGAGCAACAACTAGCTCATAAAGTCAGAGATATGCATGGAACAGCTTACAATCGTACTAAGCACTTAGACAAACGTACTGAAATGATGCAAGCTTGGGCGGATTATTGTGAAAATATTAAACTGCTTCATTCAACTCTTTAAAGAAGTATCCATCTACTTTCGTATTAAGTTAAACTAACATCCATAAGATTAAAATTACTTAACCATCAATCTATTAAAGAAATTTGATAAACTATACTTCACTACAACAAGGTAAGTAAATGCTTCAACTAGACTAGAGATAATATTCATCACAGCGTAGATAATTTAGAAAAAAGAAAAATTACTTTCTAGTAGTTTTTCCCTTATTAATTGATAAGATAGCTAAAAAATTTCGGTAGATAAATTATGAAAATTAACTCCATCGAACTAACAGATGTAGGTGGAATACCCCATCTAAATTTGGAATTTTTGAATACACAGATGAACATTATTTGTGGTGAAAATGGTGTAGGCAAGACAACCTTATTGGATAGTATTGGACATATTTTTACAAATCAATATTCACATATTCTCAAAAAAAACATTAATTCGAATAGGGCTACAATTAATGGGAATGTAACCGATGATAGAGGGAATAAACTTAACCCTATATTACTTTTTAATCAATCCAGACCAGATCAAGGGAGTCCTATGAATGGATTAGGACATTTATCCTTTAAATTAATATCCTTAAAGGTTGATCGTACATTTTCTTATCAAAAGTTAGATGCTATAACTAAAGATCAGACTAAACAAGAAGATCATGCTTCCCATCAATCAATTAATGGAATTGATTATAGAGATATTAAAAGTTGGTTTTTACATAGGCATTTATACTCAGCTCATCCAGAAGCATTAAAAAAAGAGCAATTAGAAAATTTTGCACTTGCAAAAAGATGTTTTTCTATTCTAAATCCAGCTTTTAATTTTAGTAGGGTTGATGCAAATGATAATGAAATCATGTTAAATACTCCGAGTGGAGAGATCTATTATGAGTATTTATCATCGGGTTTTAAATCTACAATATCGATTGTATTTGGAATAATAAAAGAAATTGAGTTGCGATTTAAATCACCATATATGCTAGCACATGAATTTGATGGAATTATTTTAGTTGATGAAATTGAATTACATCTTCATCCAGAATGGCAAGGTAGAATTTGTTCTGTTTTAAAAGAAGTTTTTCCAAGAGCGCAATTTTTTATTTCCACACATAGCCCACATGTTGTACAAACTGCTTTACGTGGTGAAGTTATCGCCTTGGAGCGCAATGAAACTGGCGTGTCAAAACGCGAATTGCCAACATCTGAATATGGCTATCAAGGTTGGACTATTGAGGAAATTCTAGAAGATATAATGGGAATGCCAGATCTTCGAACACAGAAATATAATGAGATTAAAAAAAGATTTGAAGATGCTTTGGATGAGATGAATAAAGTTGAAGCACAAAATGCATATAATGAATTGAATAAGATGTTACATCCTGATTATCCATTACGTCCTGTTTTCCAAATGCAGCTTGACAGTCTTGGGGAATAATCCATGATTAAGCTGGAAAGAAAAGAGAAGCCTGAATACTTAAGTAATGAAAAAGTAGCTGAACTAACTGAACGATTTAAGATAAACAAAAAAGATACTGTTTGGAAACATACTGACATCCATAGTGCCCTGCTTTTATCTAGTTCATCTAAATGTGCATTTTGTGAAGCACAATTACAAACTGGTACAGCTTACATGGAAATTGAGCATTTTAAAGATAAGGATACATACCCAGAGCATGTAGTTGATTGGGAAAACCTTTTACCATCTTGTAAGCGTTGCAATACTACGAAAGGAACTCATGATGTAGTTACTGAACCAATTATTAATCCTTTTGATACCGATCCCAAAGAACATTTAACTCAAGCTGTATGTAGGATTTATTTTAAGACACAACTTGGAGAGTCAACGAGGGATGTATTAAATCTTAATGATGATCGTTTATTGCGCCTCCGATTTGAGACTTGGAACTATGTTATCAATCAGGTTGAAAGTATCTATTATGATATGGAGAGAAAAACTACTTTAAATAGACGAGAAAGGAATAAACTTGCAAATTTATTAACTTCTTGCCAATCTGATCGTGCATTTTCGGGATTTGCATCTACAGCATTGCATCAATCGGTTGAATATACAAAGATTATTGCGTTACTAAAAAACCATAACCTGTGGGATGATCATTTAGAGTTATTGCACACTAGCTCATTAAACCTTATCCTAGATTGTCGCACATAAACTAAAGTCCGGAATGGGGCTTTTATGATCTAGGCGGTATAACTATTATATCACTACACCACAGATTGTTATTAACAGCTTAAACGATGACTTAGAAAACAAATTTTGCATTCTATTAGGTTCATGTACTAGTTCAATCCTAGTCTGACAGTCAGCATTTTTCAATGTATCTATCAGGCTAAATTGAGGTAAGCAACTTTCGCAAATCAACAACTGCTTGTTTTTTCGTAAGATCAAGTACAGACTTAGGAAAAAGTATCATATAGCTCTTTGCTTCTGTTGGTTGACCTGCTAATTGAGGGTGTAAAGACTTTTTGCATAATTCAGAAGTTTCAGGAATTCTTTGCCTTAAAATATCTAGCAGCATACCCTCTAAACATAAAGGCTCAGATAGTAAAATAATAATATTATTTCTCTTAGCTAAACTAATATCTTGCTGCTTTATAGCAACGTCACTATCCATAAAAATGTATTTTTTATCATAGGCAGCATGACTGGTCTTTTTAATTGCTGTCTTAATTACATCGTGAGGTGAACCACCATCTGCTGAATTAATCGTAACTTTTTGACCAGAATCCCGATGGTCATAAAGACTTTTCATGTGATCTAAAAAGGCTTTATCGTGCGCTCCCTCTGCAACAATGATGAGTGTTGTTTTTTTAATGTGACGAGTTCTAGCCATAATGCATAACCTCACACATTTGGAACAGCATCAAATGCGCCAGCCATGTACTTCGCATATAAATTATCATCTGCCCTGACACCAACTACATCATCTAAACGCCAAGCTTCTGATTCTTGATTTTCTTTCTGCACAAGATAAATTTGATGCTTCTGAAGTATGTTAAATACCTCAGGTGTGTGACAGCTAAAAATAAGTTGTGCTTGATAAGGATTTGTTTGTTCAAATTTAAATAAATCAATTAAATGAGGTAAAAGATGTGGATGCAAGTCGTTATCAATTTCATCAATAATTGCTAAACCACCTTTCTGTAAAATTGGCAAAATTATACTTAACAAAATAAAAGCAGAGCGAGTGCCATTAGATTCATTAATGAACCAGAATTTTAATTCTTCATTGCCATATTGATGTATTGCTACTGGCATTAAAACTTCTTTAGCTTGTTGATCTAAATCAAATGAAACAACCTGCTCAAATTTTAACTTTGAAATTCCAATATCGAACTTACACAGTAAATTTTCTACTTGATTTTTAAGAATTTCATTATCATTAAACAACTCAGCAGCTTCAATTAAAGCCTCGCTAGAGTGTTCCTCTCGTCCCGTTGGATGAACATTAAAAGCAAAACTGCTAAAGAAATGAACAACTTTTTTAGCTACCGGACTGTCTAACAAGTTAGCATAAGCAATCAAAGAAACATTTGTATTAGCATCATCAGCTAATGAGGGTGAAAGGAAATGACGGTGTTTATAACTTACAATTTCTTCATCATTTATTCTCTCAAAAATATAACTAAAACTACGACTAGTTTTCTGATACAAAGCTTCCCGATAAACTTTCTTTGTTGTAACACTTAACTCGTAACGATACTCGTCATATAAATCATCCTCGTTTTTTAATAAAAATCCAACTTCAAAATTTGATATCTTTTCTTCAGTACCTTTGAATGGAGAAAATAAAATAGCATCATTAGATTCTAGTCGTTTCGCAGAACGTGCAATAAACCAACTTAAAAAAGGTAAAACTTTTAAAAACTGAGTCTTACCAGAGCCATTTGCTCCCAAAACCCCAGTTACTTTATTTAACCGAAACTTATCATAGGTAGTTTTCAAATTAATATCATATAAAGACTCAGCTGGCTGTTTGCCAACTTTAAAAGACCACTCTCCCTCTCCTGCAAAGGAGAAGAAATTATTAAAACGAATATAGAGCAGCATAGAAACGCCTATTCAACAAAATTTTGTTAAGTTCTTTACAATATAGCACATAGAGTATACTTTCCTAGCTCAATTAACTACTGCAATCAATTTATCACCCAAATACAACACATTTTTTATCAAAAAAATAAGGAGGCTCTCGCCTCCCACTTATTTTCGACTAGCTAACTTAGTCTCAATCCATTGATTGATTTCTAAAGCTGACCAAGCGACACGATTGACAGATAACTTTATCGGTTTAGGAAAAGTCACATCATAGCGTGGCGATTTCTGATTCATCATTAAATATATAGTTGGTCGACTTAACCCCGTAATTTCACAAACTTGTGAGATTTTAAGCAATTGATTCATCTGAAAAGTTTGACCTGTGAACGCATTCATGATGTTTTTCTCCCAATCAATGATGCGAGCGCAATTTCGCTCAAATAATAGAGCTCGCTGTAAGAAAAAACGTCCTGCTTCCACCCAATCAATTCAAAGCCTGAACTGACTGCTGCAACCCTTTCTGAATATCCTGAACATGAGTCAAATCATGGGACTGCTGATGCTGTTCTGATTTAGATTCATCCGTGTAAAACTCCTCAACAATATCCAGACCCTCTTCACTTCCCACTTCAAAGCTGGCATTACTGTAACTCTGCCGTGCTACATGATATAAAGCCTCCTGATAAAACCCTGCTGCCTTACTCTATTCATCCATCAGCTTGGCTGAAGTAATTGATTCCTGCAAATTCACACCATCACGTAAAGTTAAGTGCACATACTAGATTGGGATACGGTAGCTTTAGTTGATAATTACGCCTCAGTAAGAAAAATCGCAATAAATAGTTGGTATAAGATTAAACCACCAAAAGTAATATGAATAAGTTTAGCTTATTAAATTTAGTTCATAATTATTATAGGAAATAAAAGTTGTAGGGTAGCTAACTACCCTACGACACTTAAATATTAATAGATGATGGACTGATTCATTGTTAAATCTGCTATAGACAATGAGTCAGCTTGGTTAGTAAAAATTAGAAGATCTTTCGAAAGTTCGGTTGGCTGATTACGAGCACTCAATGTATTAGTTTTTGCATTAGCATCATAAATAATCTCGATATAATCGGAAAGATTAGAGCTGTTTGCATGATTATCTAATATTTGAGACAAATCAATTTGATCTTCTGTCATATCAAAATCAGTCACAAAGTCGACAGGAGTTTCACCTGAAGCATTGAGCAACAATTCAAGAATATCATTGCCCTCATTTAGGACAAATAATTCACTCACAGCTGCATCACTGCTCAGAATATTGTTACCTGAATCACCCATTACAATACTGGTGACTTCGTCCTCAGCATTAACAGGACGGTCCACACCAAACACCTGATAAATCTGCTGTGAGGAAATACTGCCCCCTGTTTCGAAATTAAAAGATTCGACCTCATGCGCACCACCAAGGAAGAAGTCTTTTACCGTAATCTTGTCACTATTACTACCATTCACCTTAAGGATCAGGTCATCGCCTGATTTAGTTAAATAGTTACCCACCTGACTAAAGGCAATATCATTGCCAAAAAGCACCTGATCTGTACCCAGCTTTTCATCAATGACCATCACACCTGAACTATAGTTATAGATCGTGTTAAAGGCATCTGAATCTATATTTTCAGGTGGAATGTTTGCTGGCGCACTTTGCTGTGGCATGGTGATTCCAAATGCCCCAAAAATCTGCTCAGCAGTAATTTGTCCTCCAGTCTCAAACTGGAATGTCTCAACCAAATACTCACCAGCCAAGAAGAAATTTTTTACTGTGACTTTATTGGTGTTACTACCGTTCACTTTCAAAATCAGGTCATCACCTGATTTAGTCAAATAACTTCCCACCTGATTAAAAGTAATACCATTTTTAAAGATGACTTTATCATTGCCTGATTGTTCTGTGATAGTTAACGCACCAGAAGTGTAATTATAAGTCGTATCTCCAACAACTTCACTTGATCCTTGATTACCTGAACCACCAGTAGATGGAAGAGTGAGACCAAATGCATCAAAGATTTGCTGTGCAGTAAGCGCTCCACCCGTCTCAAACTCAAAGTTCTCAACTAAAGAATTTCCTGCGAGAAAGAAGTTCTTTACTGTGACTTTATTAGTATTACTACCATTGATCTTAAGAACTAAATCATCACCCGATTTACTCAGATAATTTCCAACTTGACTAAAAGTAATCCCATTTTTAAAGATGACTTTGTCAGTGCCAGATTGTTCATTGATCGTCAATTCTCCGGCTGTATAACTATAAATAGTATCCCCGACAGGATTAGCTGGTTGAGTACCACCACCAGTTGTTGGAATGGTTAAGCCAAATGCACCAAAAATTTGTTCCGCTGTCAGTTGGCCACCTGTTTCAAAGTCAATCGTTTCAACTAAATTGTTACCCGCAAGAAAGTAGTTTTTCAATGTAACTTGATTAGCTGAGCTGCCATTTACTTTCAAGATGAGATCATTCCCAGATTTCATTAGCCCAGATCCAACCTGATTGAAGGTAATTCCATTACTAAAACGTAATACGTCTATACCACCAACTTCTTGTAGAACATCTTTCCCCCCTGTGTAGAAGAAAATATTATCCTCATCACCACCAATCAATGAATCATTTCCCAATGTGTCATAAATTGCCCCAGGAATAGGTGTATTTGCAGATGGCTGAATATTTATATTCACGCCGACCCCTGTACCTACCCCATAGAGGTCAGTCCCCCACAAATAGAAATTTAATTGCCCAACATCAACTCCTTCAGGTGGACTGACAGTAATAGTTAAAGTCAGTGGGTCAAAGATGATCCATTCAGGAATATCTTGATAGTCACCACTGGCATCTTGAGTTTGTAGAGTCAGTTTAAAGCTGAGTTGGTCATCCGCATCTGGATCGGTAATAATATTACTAAAAGTATACTGGAGGACTTCTTCAATTTTTACATTTAGAGTTGAAGGATACTGTTGAATAACAGGTGCTTGGTTATTCTCAGCTCGAAGTAGAAGTGAGTCAATTTCACTTGTTGTCCATATCTCCCCTGAATCAAATACGATTTGATCAAATTTATTGCTAAATGTAGTATTTTCACTATCTTGATAATCAGCTAAGTTATAATTTGACAACCATATTTTATCAGTACTATTTCTAAATCCAATTAGAACACTTTCACCGAATTTTTGAGCATATAAGCTATTAGCCTCATGACCCTCAATTTTCAAAATATTTACAGCAGATAACTCATCCTCGAAACTAAAAGTATCCGTTCCTCCGCCCTTTTTGTAGATATAAGTATCATCTCCAGCAAGACCGTTAATAAAATTATCTTGCTCATTTCCTGTAATGATATTATCTAACTCGTTACCAAAAGCTACTTTGGCATCACCTTTTAAGATTACATTTTCTACATTAGATTGTAGGTTATGGTAATTCCCTGTATCGAACCAGTTTCCATTTGAATCTTGCGAATAAAATCTTTTATCATCCCATTGCTCAATAGTATCTATGCCACCACTATCACCAAAAACATAGCCAGCAGGGTTTAAAATACCTTCTACAACTTGATCACCTCGAATTAAAGTCGTAGTTCCATCAGAATTTGTTATGAGCTTGTCGTACTGGTTCACAACATAATAGTCGTCACCAGCGCCACCACTCATGATATCGGCACCACCTTTGCCATCTAGATAGTTATTTCCAGAATTTCCATAAAGCCCATTTTCTTTAGCATCACCGATAGCATTAAAGTCTCCACTTCCTTTTAAATGAATTTCCTCAAGATTAGTCCCCTCAAGATCAAAATTATTCTCGATGAAAATAGCATCATAACCCTCATCTTCATTTTCAATGATTGTGTCGGTTCCATTAACATCATAAGAGTCATCCCCTAATCCACCGATCAATATATTGGCTCCCTCATCACCTTGAAGCCAGTCTCTACCATTGCCACCAATAATTAGGTCATCACCCGCACCACCAAATAAAGTATCGTCGCCTTCACCACCATGTATTTCATCATTACCTGCTAAACCAAATATAAAATCATCGCCAAACCCGCCTTGTATATGATCTATTTCGTTCCCACCATGAAGTCGATCATCCCCTAAGCCGCCATCAATTAAATTTTGTGCGACTAGATTTCCACGAACTTCATCATTTCCATCGTAAGCATTAATAATATTTAGTCGATTATTTAATGTACCAACAATAACCTCACTGTTATCACTACCTTCAAAGGTAACTCTAGACATCAGATCACTATTGTTCCATATCGCTTGATCAGCAAACTGTATCTTTAAAGCTGAATTTTGAGAGTTCAGAATATAGTTTTTTAATACAATTGTGTCAGTTAAGCCATATTGAATAATGAGATCACTATCTTGGAAAGTAATATTGGAAATATCTGAAGTATATATATTTTGAAAAACTACTTTATTTTCTTCTAAAGAATAGTCAAGTTCATGAATCTCATCAATACCATCACCTAACTCAAAGTGATATGTATCGTTGCCACTGCCTCCATACAGTCGATCACTACCTTTTTTCCCAATTAATGTATCATTCCCATCAAAACCATAAATTTGGTTTCCTAAATCATTACCTGTAAGTAGATCTACACCTCTCCAGCCATTAATATATAACTCATCTGAAGAATCACTAATGTTTTGAAGGGGAGATTCAAGTATTGTAGTTAAAGAAAAAACTTGATCCTTGAACCTAAAAGAAATATTTTTTATTGAAGTAGAATCCAATGCCCCTAGCAGGGTTACTTCATCAGTTCCATATTTAATTACTAAATTATGACCTTGTTGAAAGAATGTAGCTTCAGTAGAAATAACATCAGTAAACGCAATTTTATCAGTACCAGTAGAGAGATTTTCATAATTGACAAAATCTTTACCTGCACCTTTAAATAGAATATAGGTATTGTTACCTTCACCACCATTTAAAAAGTCATTATTTTTTCCCGAAACTATAATATCATTACCACTGTCACCATTAACAGTTATACCAATATCGGTATCAATAATTACAATATCATCTCCACTTCCCGCATCGAAGATCGTATTTGCTGAATTACCAATTACACTAAAATCATTTCCATTCGTTCCATTAGTTGAAGGAGTATCTACATCAGCAAAAACTTGATCGATTAATAACTTTAAAGCTGGATCATTTGAAAAATCATCTCTCCACTGCTGGAGCAAAACAAAACCTTTCTCCCAACCAGCAATATCTAAAAAATTTCCATTAATTTCTAATAAATCTTTCAAATCTTCAATAGCGGCTAAAGGTGATAAGATAATTTTCTGCGAAAAAATTTGTTCTAAGTTAGAAAAATCAAAATAGACTTCATCCTCCTCTAACCCTAAGTACATATCTACAGAATCTAAATAAGGCTTTAGAATAGTTTGATTCAACAAGTCAGAAAATATAGATTCCTTAACAAAATCATAAATTTGCTCGACGCTAGATATTTGATCAGCAAGATATTGATTTAATTGGGTTGTAGGTTCCCTACCTAAAAATGCATCAACGAATCTAACCTTCGCTGTAAGATTAGCATCTGCAATTTCTGGTGGAGGTGGTGGTGTAGTTAAATAGGTTGGAACAGGATCACCTCTCCGTACATAAATTACATTTTCTGAGTTTGATGATTGATACCACTCTACATTTATTAACCGGATAATTTCAATAGGATCATTTGAATAAGCAGGATCAGACTTAGCCCAAGATTTAACTAAGCTGTCGAGTAACTCTTTTTGCTGAGATCTTGTAGTAGCATTAACATATTGTGATAATAAATTTTTAAATTCTGTAGATTGCATAGCAACCTGATGCAGATCTTGCAGTCGACCATAACCTTTTAATTGAGGGAGAACAGAGACATCTTGTGTAACCTCAACTTGGCTAGTAAATTTACTATAGATATCCTGATTTTCGAAATTAACATCAGCCATTTTCCCAAGGGAGCCATCTGCTTTAGTATATGAACCTGTTTCAGCTAAATAACCACCTTCTACTTGCTCATTTTTTATTTCATTAATATTTACGTTTAGACTCTGTATACCCACGTCATTTAAAGAAAAAAGCTCTGAAGCTTGACTGACACCATCTCCATTTATGTCTTTCCAAATTTTTAACTCATTAAAACTTGCGTCATTACTATCAACTTTTCCATCCCCATTACTATCTAAATCAGACAATGCTGCAAAACCATTTTTGGCATTTGTACCATTCGCTAATTTTGTACTGTCGCCAAATAGTTCAGCACCTGAGTTTATGGTTCCATCACTGTTTATATCTCTAACTAGAAGACCATCTTCAGGTGAAACCCACCCCGTAGCTGTTTTAATCCCATCATTATCCCCATCAAAAACAGCTCCTTGAAATTTATTTGCTGCAATTGTTCCTATCTCGCCATCCCCATTCAAATCTAGGATTAAAGGATCATAGTATTCAATACGATAATCCCTAGATGGGGGATTTCCATTGTTTGGATTTGATGAATTAGGATCAGGAAATAGAGGATCAAGCCATTGGGGATTCTCTTGTATTAAATCAATTATTTCATTCCAACCCTCCCCTGCATACCAAACAGCTCCAGCAACAGCTAATCCAGTAAGAATTACAGGCGATCCAGCAGCAATAGCGGTTGCGCCGACAGCACCAGCTGCTATACCCATAGCAGTTTGAAGTGCAGCGACACCAATATCTTGAGCAACATTTTCATATTCACCTGCCATTGCATGTTTTCCTGCTTGCAATGCTGTGGTCATATTCCCTAACTTTGCATATGCTGGTACTTCAGCAGCACCAACAGCTGCCCTTAGCGTATCCCTTGCTGTATCAAAACCATCAGCTATATTTCCTACTGCATCTGGAAAATCATTGTTCTGATCTGTCATTTTTATTTAATCCTATGTAGATAATGTTTGATCTCAAATGCCCAAACTATTAATATTGTAAAACTTAGAAAAACAGCATAAAAAAAAAGCGAATATATAATCGTAGTAAAAGTTCCAGACCCATATATCCAGTAATATTTTGGTGAATCTGATGCTGAAGTAAAAAACATTTTTATAAATAGCAAAAAATATATAAAACAAAGAAACCAAGACATATTTTTGAGATATACTCCTGTTTCTTTTTCTTTCTGCTTGAAACTAACAAAATTTATTGCTTTTAACATCCGATTATGAAGCTCTCTAGAAACCCCTATAAATCTATACTTTATAAAAATATATAGACTCATAAAAATTGTCATAAATAAAAATGTATCTGTTAAAATTTTAGCTTTTTCATCCAAAAATGAAGTTTGAGACTTTATACTGATTCCAGAGTAATCATCGTATGGGATAAAGACTGATATAGATATCATAAAAGGAACAAATATCAGAAAAAAATATTTTTGTTTAAAAGGAGACAACTCTTTTAGCAAATCTAAAGCATACTTATCATTACCCATTAAAAACTCCTAGGCACGAGGTACTAATAAAATCCCTTTTTTTAAAGGTTACTCAATTTTCTACTTTTAAATTCGTTCAATCTTCGACAATGCTACCTATTTATTCTCTGTCTAAAAAAATAGCAAAAATTGAGATATAAAATTTATGTAGGTTTTTCATCTTTTAGTATTACTTTATTTTTTTTATTAATCTATACAGACAAGTATATTTATTTTGACAAATTAAACAAATTCAATATATAATGTGATTCTCATCACTTTAAAATTACAAAAAAAAGAGAGTCGAAACTCTCTTTATCTTTGTACCATTTTAGATTCAATCCATTGATTTATTTCCCTCACTGACCAACAAATGCGATTTTGTGTCATTTTAATTTTCTTTGGAAAAGTAGGATCGTAGTATGGAGATTTTTCATTCATTATTTCATAAACAGTGGAACGATTAAGACCTGTATACTCTACAACTTGTTTAATGCTAATAAGTTTATGCATCTGAAAAGTTTGACCTGTGAACGCATTCATGATGTTTTTCTCCCAATCAATGATGCGAGCGCAATTTCGCTCAAATAATAGAGATCGCTGTAAGAAAAAACGTCCTGCTTCCACCCAATCAATTCAAAGCCTGAACTGACTGCTGCAACCCTTTCTGAATATCCTGAACATGAGTCAAATCAGGATTTTGTTGAGACTGTTCTGCTTTAGATTCATCGTTATAAAACTCCTCAACAATATCCAGCCCCTCTTCACCACCAACCTCAAAACTGGCATTTCCATAACCCTGCCGTGCCACATGATCCAACGCCTCCTGATAAAACCCTGCTGCCTTGCTCTGCTCATCAATCTGTTTGGCTGAAGTAATGGCTTCACTTAAGTTCACACCATCACGTAAGGTCAAGTCCACATAATAGATCGGAGTACGATAACTTTGAGTTGTGCTTTTACCTCTTAAGGTTAATTGCAATGGCAAACACGAAAGCAAATCACCTGATGCTGCATGATAGTAACGAAGTCGAGCGGCCAAAGTACGAATACTATTAAAGCCTGTGGTTCTAAAGATGAAGGTGCCAAACTCATCTGATTCATCTAGGTTGACGTAGAGCCGTCCATAAGGCTTGCACAGCCCACCTTGTGCCAGTGGGCATAGATCAGGTGATGGGCATGGATGTTGCTCAATACCATTCTGTCCGAGTCGCTGGCAGGTTTCGCCATTGCCTGAACAGATTAAACGTCCAGTCTGGCGGTCAAATAGACTGTACTCTGCCCGTAGGTTCAATTCAGGATCATTGAAGATCATACGGACAGGAATGCTTCTTAGCTTTTGGTTTTGATTCGGCGCTTTTGCTCGAAGCTGTTCATCCAGTGGATGTTTGACCCAGCCATCCTTATTTTGGATTTGGCTAGTAATGGTAAATTGGTCATCCTTTTCAGGCAGACGTTTACCGTTCTTTTCGACAATCTTGCCGATACTGATACGACCCAACACTGGTGGAGTGATTGCTAAACCTTTAATCATGGTGATGTCCTCTATATAGATGTTGAAATGGCGTTTAAATTTGGATAAATAAATTTTGGGCATAAAAAAACCCATACTTGTTTGGGGTATGGGATCATGGTAGTTGGATAATGAATTGTGGATGTCAGTAATATCCGTTTTATCCACCATTCGGATAAATCTGAAATCTTCGTGTGCCTGCTTTGGTCTGTGGAAATTGCTGTAGATATTCAGGGTGCTGTTTAAGCAAGGATTTACTGTCTAGACTGATGGAGTCCTGTGATTTCTTCCATGTCACTGAACCACCTGTAAATACCGCTCGCTCTGCTTCTTTCATCATCATTTGTAGTTGATGTTTGAGTTCATCAAAATACTGCTGATGTTGTTCAACCTTATGTCGCTCTTCTAACAATTGGTTAAATAAATAGTTGGCTTGTTCATTTTGAGTCAGGTCTTCTACCAATAATGGAATCTGTTCAGGATAAAGTTGTTGCAAAGCTTTAGCTGTTGAATCAGAGGCATCGACACTGGGCGGAATACCTGTTTCAACACATTGCCAAAAGTGACGTTCTGCATTGATGATGTGCTGGATCACCGTTTCATTACGTGTGACCTTATAGATTTTAGTTTCATGTCCACAGATCAAGGCACAGATATGCGCTGCCTGTTTGCCTGTCACCGCCAATTGATGCTGTACCTGACACAGCACATACAGCGGTACGCCATCTCGCCACAGTTTTGCTCCATATTCCCCTACGGTTTTACATTCAAGAATTTGCACCTCTTCATTACCTACCACGGCATAATCCAAATTGGCGAGCATAAAATGCTTGTCTTCATCAGGATGTTGTAGCACTGCATTGACTCGACGAACTTTATGATTGGTGTGCATGCTGTAGTACTCAGCGACTAAAGGTTCGAGTTGTTTACCCCAATACAAGGGCGCATAGCCTGCACTTTCATCCTCGATGTTTTGTTGCATTCGCCCTGTTTTGATCATCCATAGTTCCAGCATCGACATATACGGATTCAGTCCACAGGCGGTTGCGGCATCACTGCTACCAATACCCTGCTTTCGAACTTCAAGCCATTGCTGGTAATTCATCTGCTTGGTATTGGCGAGACGTTTCGCCACAGCGGTTTTGGTTTTTCGTGGTTGCGTATTCGATCGGTCTCGTTTGGTTCGGGTTCCTACCTCAACCTGTTGAGTCAATGAGTTCTGGATGGGTAGATTCAGGTTTGGTGAATACGGCTGTAATGGTGGATGATTTAAAGTGTTTTGAATTTGAGTATGGCTATTCATTAGAAATATTCCTGTATCGGTAAAAGTGTAAAAGCTGAATTTTGGGCATAAAAAAAGCAGCATCTGAGAGTGCGGCTAAAGATGTTGCTGTGCTTGTACGGTGTTACCGTATGCTTAGGCTAATGTAGAAGGTTTAACTGAAACTGAATTTAGGCAACCATTCGAAGTGCTTGTTCTAAGCCACGTTGCTTAATGGCTGCCCCTGCTCCAAACCATGCAGAATCGAGTCGGTGATCGGTACTCATGGCTCGGCGTTCATGATCGGTGAATTCGGTGATCGAACAGAGTAATCCATAAACGGTATCTTTGGCTGAACTCAGTTCTGCCCCACGCCCATGTCCGTTAAACATGGTCATGACTTTTGACATGGCACGTCCATTCTGTTCAGTTTTATTGTCTGATCGGGATGAGTTGGCTTGATTCGTCGTCGCTGCATTGCGGTAGAACTGAATGATGCTTTCATCCTGTTCGACACTGCTTAAATTAGTATTGTTAAATACTGCGTCAAAGTAGGCAGCAGCTTCCTGCTGAGTCACCTTACGCTGGCTCAGTTGCTTCATTTCATACATGTGTTCATCCCATGCACGGACTGAAATACCAAGTTGATGTTTGACTTTATCGGCATCGAATTTGGTACTGTGAGGGACTTTGACAATACCTGTATTGGTATTCTGTCCTTTGAGGGCAATCGCCAAAGTGTTATTACATACCACTCGGATACTGGTAAATTGGGCTGTCGTGGCAAGCGTGCCATCACAAGCGGTTGCCAATAAAATATAGCCATTACTGACATCCTTACCTTTTAAGGCGGAAGTTTGCCCTGTTCGTGCCAGTGCCCAGAATTTCTTACCGCCCTTGAGCACGCCTGCGGTTTCCAGTTCAAAGCCTGATTGTTCAGTCAGATCCCGATAAAATTCTAAAATCTCTTTGGGCTGAACTTCCTGAAATCTTTGGCTGACCACAGATAAAGGAGCATGGGTATCTGAACGATACAGTACTCGCTGTTCCTCAAAAGGCATGATGATGCTCTGCCCCCGATGATTCTGAGCCATGTAACTGACATCCGAGGATTCAATCCGCCAATCCATGCCTGCCTGCTGTGCCCAGACCTCAATCGGTTGGTTTGGGGTAAGTTGATTACCTAAGCCATGCCAAGGGGTTTGTCCAGTGAATGCCATTGTTTCAACTAAATGTGCCATAAGAATAATTCCTGTATCAATTTTAAATGGGTAAAAGGGTTTGGTTTGTGAATTTTGATAAATGCTTAATTGCGTAAATTTGGGCTAAAGCTGCGGTCACAGTTGTTGCAGTAATACTGCCTGCGAGAAATGGGTTGTTGCTGTTCATCTTCAGTGATCAACATCCAGATACCACCGATCAGCACTCCAACGAGTGCGCCTGCAATCGGAGGAATATTCAGACTTTTGGAAACACTGACACCTAATGTGGCAAGTGCCATTGGTGACATCACACTATTGGAGATAGAGTTATTTGTTGAGGTACTGGGTAAATGTTGGGTTGATTCAAGCATTACCGTCTCTCTAGACTGGCAATAAGGACATGGCAAACTCATCTGAATAATTCCTGTAATAAAAAATGAGCGAAATAAAAAAAACCTGCTGAGGGAAGCAGGCAAAATGATTGCGATGTAACTGAAGCATGTATTGGTGCGGTCTCAAATGGAGACGTACCGTTCTCATTTAGATGCTATGTATTTGTATTTTTTTAGAATGCGTTTTTTATCATCAGTTTTAGGTGATTTTTGAATGATGCTTAAACAGATCAATTGACCTGTTTTTTAGCAACGATTATGATGCAAGGGCTGACCTACATTGTCAGTCGGTTTTGACAGACCGCAGATCCAGCACGATATATGAAAGTAATTTTGTATGTTGTGGGAACCCTCGCGTCCCCCTTTTTTCTATGGTAGGGCGAGAGGGGGACGCCTCGTGCGTGCTGGTTCCTTGGATCCCAGTCTGTCAACCCCCTTTCGTTCTGCCACCATAATCAATTGACAGTGATTCGGCAGAACTTCTTGTAATTCCAAGGAGTCAACCATAATGCAATTTACTGTGCTTTATTCACCTGCACTTTCTCCGCCTCTTCGGCATTTCATTCCAATTCATTTATCACATGCTTTCACTGTGCCCTGATTGATTCAAGGCATTAATTAACTACTGCATCCTTTTTGGTCAGTGGTGTTTTGTGCTGGATAAAAATCATGGAACGTGCTGTACCGCTTATTCGGATTGTCCTTATTGTGCTCTGTAACAGCCTAGCTAGAGCCTATGACAGCCAAGCAGAATGTATTTGAAATTACAGTCAATTTCATAATTCATTTTAAAAAAATTTAAAAATATTGGATGGGGAAATAATAGGATGAAATACGTTTCAATTGCGCTGCTCACCAGCCTTGCGTTGGTCGGCTGCTCAAAACCACAACAAGATGATGTACAGAAAGAAGAGCTTTCTCAAAAGATCGAAAAAATGTCATTGAATGATGCTGCCCCTGGACAGGCTGTTTCTTCTCCTTTGATTATCGCTCGAAATCAAATTACACCTCCGCTAACAAAGACTGGAGAAAACTTTCAGGAACTCATCAAAGACGAGGGTTATTTTTCCTTTTATCCGCCGTATAAAACCATCTCTGGATTACAGATGTTTGCTGAAAATTCGGATGTGGCTGACTATTGTGCAAATTGCGTACATTTCCAGTCTGTTCTCAATGATTTAAGAAATGTGCTGGCTTTAAAAAACAATCAGGTTTTAGTGATCGGTCATCCAGGTCAACAGTTTCCTGCATTCACATTTGCTTTAGGTGACGACTATTCCATACGTGCAGCGCATGATACAGCCATCAATTATATAAGATCGACAATGCAGGTCATTCCACCAAAAAAAGATCAATTTGAAAGTACCGAACAATATCAACAACGTATTCAGACACTTCAAAAAGAATTGGATACAAAAAATACCCATCTAAATTATGACTTGAAGCTTTTAGAACTCAGTTTAAATGCGACTTCTTCACAAAGTCAGTTCATGCCGAGCAGCTATACACCCAATGATCGACCAAGTGGTTCGATTGATAACTTTGTTTATTACGATGCTGACTCGAAACAATTACATTTTGAGAATATGAATTTCTCATCTGATCTTATTGTGAATTTCACTGCCCCATCTACGCCTGAGTTAGCACAAAATATCATTATGGCTGGTGGACAAAAGTATGTCGGTTATATTTTCAACTTCAATAACCATAAATTGGAATTAGATAGCTTAGTCATTTATCAAACCAATATTACTCAAGCTGATTCTGCAAATGAGCCGATCGCAATCCTTGAACCGAGTACCATGTCCTTTCAACGCAAACATTTCAACGGCATAGAAAATGCTCGATTAAAGCAATTTGATGTGTCGCTGAAAAAGCCAATTCCTTTTGATTTTAGCTTGGAAAACTACACGCCGATCGAAAAGGTATTTAAAAAGATCGATGAGTAATTCCCACTTTTATAAAAAGTAAAAAATTGATTGACCAAACCATTAAATACACAGAGTTGGGCTTTCGCCCAACCCTGTAGATCACAATATTCAATTAAATATAGGCATGTGTAATGAATTTTATTCCATCTATTGTTTTATCCAGTGTGTTGCTACTGACTTTAACCGCATGTAATTCAGGCAATGATGCACCAAAGCCCAAAGATGCCCAAACTCAAACAACTGAAAATAGTACTGCTGAAACAACTGAAATAGCCCCTCAATCCGAAGATGATTTTCCAGCCGTGGATAAATCATTTCTGGAAGATGAGCCATATAATGCTGAGGAAGTGGCTGAACCCACTGTTCAGGAACAGTTTGAAGTCCGTGTTCGTCGTGAAGAATCACAATACTCCATGACAGGCTATAGCGATTTGTTAAACATCATGTCCTTGAACGATGCTCCAACCACCATTACAGGTGTGTTAATCAACCGTGGCAATTGTAGAAGTAAAGGTACTTACGATTACCAGAATATGCGCTATGGTTCGGTAGCAAAAGTTTACTTAGGCTGTTCGGCTGAATATGTCCGTGAAGTGACCATCACGACCAGCAGTGGCTTGACCTATACCTATAATTTCTAGGCATTCGTCCATTCATGCTTCAGTGGATTAGTGGTCTAAGCGCATTGTTTTTCTTAGACCATTATTCGATGACAACTCGCTTGATTTTTCTGAACAAAATTAATTCAGCTTTAAAGGGATGCGTTCACAGTCAAAAGTTTTGCGACGAGTTCGCATCACCCTTAAATAATGATTTTTACTATTCGCATTGAAATCACTCTTGAGCAATTGCAAGGTACGTTGAATCTGCCTGTCATCCTGACAATTCACGAACCAGCCTTTCTTGGCTTGCTCCTCAATGTGGGCTTCACCATAACCATTACTGAGTTCTTCCCACTTCGCTGCCAATTTATTGGCATGGTCAGATAAAGTCGTGTCCTGTGCCTGTCCTGCATAAATGAAGTAGATCTGGAGGTAGTAACCCCGATCAGGATGATGTTTCATTTTCCAAATCACTGAATGGATGCAACGGAATAAATTGATCTCCCTTGCCCTAACCTCTCTCAACAAGGCATAGACATAACATTCAAATTCGTGAAATGCTAATGACGATACATCTTCCCTGATACCCAACCGCATTGGAAAGATCATTAAGCAGTCCTTGTTTTGTACTAAATCCAAGAAGAAACGTTCAACCTTTTTCATTTCAGATTTATTCTGCTTCTGATCGTATTGATGACCATGCTGTATCAATTCAGATTTTGACTGAATATCGGCAATCATCAACTGAATGACATGATCAGGTAGGTCTTTAATATTTTCATACAGCTTAAATTTATTGGCTTGAAACAAGGCTCGTTCAATCTGCTTAAAAATAATGATGGAATCAACATAGTCATAACCAGCAATAAAAAAACGTCTAGACTTGATGATTAAAGGAACAATTTGTTGCTTGAATTGTTCACAACTGATTTGGTCATCCACCACATCCTTGATAAATTTTTCAATTTCACAAAAGGTTTGAGCTTCGTTGTAGGTCGTCATGAGAAAACACATCCTAGGTTATTTGTTCATATCACTAGGATTGCCGTAGTTTTTTAATCGTTGTTTGATTTAAATCCACATCGCTGCAAGGTTTGGGCAACACCTCTACGCCAATGCACTTCAAATTGACCTGTCCCGAAACTACGCATATACGGTATCTTTGCTCGTAGATGCTGTGCATACTTTTCAGGATTGACCAGATACATAGCAGCATTCAAGGCATTCGTTACTTCCACGGGGTTATCGCATCGAATAGGTCCTACCCCTAAGCGATCATTCCGCATAAAGTTCTGCTTATATTCCGTAGTATTACAATTAAAATGCACACCGATATTACCCGTAATATTGTTCCACATTTGCCAAACTTGATCAGCGAGATACCAGTCATTCTGACGTTTGGATGGATCATAAATCAGCAATAAGTGGCAATGGTAGCCTTTATCTACGCCTTGCTCTAATGCCCATGCATATCCTTGTAACCCCATGAAACAACCATCTTGATTGGCTATACGATTTCTCAAAATACTCATATGCTGTTGAACATTCTCGATACCAATATAAACCTGTTGCTCTTTGAGATAACCCAAATCGACACGTACAAATAACAGTTCAGAATAATGTGTCATGAGTTTAGTCAGATACTGATACAGTGACCTTCGATTCTGCTCTTCTTGCTGAATAAAACGAGCATGCTCATTCCAATAATCATTTCGATATCGGCCAAGTACAGAGTATAGGGTTTGAACCTGTTGAATATTAAAATTCAAGATATGTGTTGCAGATTGACCATTTAGAAAATGATCAATCCAATACTTACACTGAATAAAATATTGGATGGATTTCGTGTAGTGAATCTGTGCTGAATAGAAGTACTGAAAGGCTTCATATAATGTACTGAGTGTTTGTTTGAATTGTTGTTCACCCATCTGTTCAAAACAGACATCGTAAACAAAGTCTTCAATCGCAGTACAAACACTGGATTCATTCCAAATAACTGTAGTCAAATTCATGTCGTGATACTCATCATGTTAGGATTCATATCACTGACTGATCTGTAATTTATTAATTATGTCGCATATTTATGAGCAAATAATCATTTAAGATATTGATAAGTATATAATAACTTTAATAACCTGCTAAGAGTGATGAACCATTCGACAATAGTTTGAGATGCTGACCTTACCTTTACCCAATGAAAATACTGAATCAGGATAAGCTAAAGTTAGTTTTTAGCACTTTTTTCAATATTTACCTTTGACCCCTTGATTAATACCTTCCTAATAGGGACTACTGGTCTTGGTTGGAAAATCTCATTGTAGGCTAAATATTTGATGACTGTTTGTTTGAACAGGTTTTGCTTTTTTCTGTTCTTAGCATCAAATATTACGAATTTTGAATTAAATTCTGGTTGAGATAAAAATATCTCAATCGACTTCGAACTATTGATAATATCTTGAGGCTCACAATTAATTTTAGTTTGTATGTGTTTATAAAGAAATCTATCCCAATACTCTACTATAGATTCCCCTATTTTATCGGATTGCTTAATTTTTGTTCTGGGAAAGAAAAATAATACATCAGCAAATATCCTATTTTCATAACCGATATTCCAGCTTCCTAAATATCCTACGCCCATCGAAAGCGGCTTGGATCGTTTAGCAAAACGTACAAAACTGGTAAAAAGCTTGGAAAACTCCTCTTGAAGTAAGCCACTCCTGTATTTTTCCAATCTAAATTGCACCCTATACACCACTAGATCTTGCGTAAACAGATGATCGATATAATCAGTTGCTGTTACATAACGTCTCGCACAGACTTTGTGCTGAACAATATTTGCCTCAACTTTATTAAAATTTTGAGAAACTTGATTGGTCCGTATCTGAAGCCTACCATCATGAAAAGTTTGCACTTGATATCTTTTTTTCAATGCTAGACTTTTAATATTTAACTCATCGATTTTTTGTAAATCTAAATTAAACTTACCACCATCTTGTATTTTTGAAAAAAATGATCTGATTTGTATCGCAGTACTTGTAAGGAATAGGCTCGCCATACCATCAGATGAGTAGTCGAATAATCTCTTAATTTTTTCTTGCTCATCAAGTAGACTGAAATATTGTTGGCAGGATCTAGTGATCGAATAAGTCAGCTCATCCGTAGTTAACGGATTAAACTCATTCCATTGACGTGGAAAATCAAAAAGACCTCCATTAGAAACCAATAAGTTTTCAATAAAAATCTCTAGGCGTAACCCAACCTCAGCCAAGTCTGTAAATCTTGTATCCGATTTTGCGTATTCCTTATAAACAATTTCGGTAACTTTTATTCGTTCAATTGCATCCCGACTAAGATTTTGATACTGCCAGATTTTCTGAGGATTCTTACCTTCAATAAGTTTTTGCCAAAATTCAATGTGCTGACGATATGCTTCATGAGGATCAAGATGCTCAGACCGATCTTGCTTCCAAAAGATACCATTGATTGACAAAGATTCATTTTGGCTATCTTTATAGTCCAGCTTTATAATTCTATCGATATAAGCATAGTAACCCAAAATCCAAGTTTTGAACTGCTGGATAAGTTCTTGTTGATGGGATGAAATTTTTGAGAAATCCTGCTTAGTGATTTTCTTGGATTCTGCTAACCAGTCGCTAATCTCTACGCCTGTTTCAAACTTATCTTGTATAATTTTTTCTTTTAGTTGCTCGATTTTAGCCTTTGTGCTTAGCTTTCCTTTCCCATCAAAGAATAAGATGCAATGTAAATTCAAACCATGCTGATGATCATTTTCATATTTAAAAAACCCATGTAAAAAATCAGGGAAGTCATTCAAATAATGATGAATTTTACCCGTATACCCCCAATTAATACGTCTAAAATCTTCATCAAAGTTTTCGTAATTATCTGTATGATTGTTTTTAAGTCGAATATCTAGACATAAAATTCTTATATTTTGATGATATGCAATGATTTCATCAAAGCAACTACATAGCCTATATAACTCACTTACACATATTTTATCATCAGCAACTCCATTCCAAGAAATGCTTCTTTTACTCCCCTTAATCCAATTAATTAGTTTTCTTATTTGTCTAGGAGAGAAATTTTGCTTAGGCGATTTATCCAAAAAATACGAGCTTTCACTACCTTTTATTTTTACTAAAAACTTAAATAGCCCAGAGGGAAGAATATCCTGACCTAACTTATAACCCAATCTTGGAATGAACATTGGCAAGATCTTAAGCTGATCAAAATATTGATAAGCATCCTTACCAAAATCACCATCCTCATTTCTATGATTCAGTTCGAATTCTTTTAATACCGAACTTTTTTCACCTAAAACATCCTCTATGAATTTGGAGTAATTTTCCAAGACCTCAACAGACTCCTTAAAAAAGGTCGTTCTATCCTGCTCTTCTTGTGACAATTCTGCATATGAGTGATGGGTCCGCAGTCTGAATAGCTTAAACACATCCATTTTATTGATATACATATTAAATTCAGAAAAAATAACAATAAACTATTGAATATACAATTATTAAAAATAAAAAACAATGAATTAGAATCCTATTAATCACATCATATCATCTCAAAAAATATATATTTTATTCTTACTAATTACACTTATGTCTAGTTTTTCCTTGAGTTTAAAATTCAGCAAAAAGACAATAGCACTGAACTAAAGAAAGTTTGGATTGACAGATCAAGGAATGCGGGAATTAGGCTTATAATTAGTTTTCAGTTTGACTTTTGAAACAAATCGAAGAAAAGTTCAATTCATCTTTAAGCATTAGTTACTCCAAAGATAACCAGTCCATTTAAAAATTATTTTTTGTTATAATGATTTAAATCAAGCTAATAATTATTTACCAAATTAAGGCTCCGAGAAAAGACTAGTGGATGATCATATTATTTTTACGGTAAATAATGCGGTAACAGACCATTACCGCATAAATAATTATCAAATAATTCAAATAAATAAAATTATAGTTCGAGTCCCGCTGAGCGCACCATCTTCTTATTTTACTCAATCCAATTAATGATAAAAATTATTACTTAGATCAAAAAATCCGCCTAGCAACCCAAACCTGTTTTAAGTTATTAATTTTTATGGCAATCCAAATTTAGCGAAATTGTGATACCAAAATTATTTATGAATTAATATAAAAAATTCAGCTTCCGATTAAAAATGCTTTTTGCTTAATCACATTCTTATAAAAATAACGCCAAAATGTTCATATATAATTTATCAACAATCTACCTAAGCATTTACTTTTAGATCACATGTCTAGTTTTATTTTTGACTAACCCATAAAAAAACAATAAAATCAATTAATTAATAGCACATACTCTTTTTGAAGTATTTTGATTCATTAAAAACTTATCTAGTTGATTTTAGGAGTTTTGTTTCTACTTAACTCTAGGTTTGTCATCGTTTAGATGATTTAGAAATAGATCAAGCCATGTTCTTAATTGCTTTTTCTGTTTGTCATCGTTTAGATGATTTAGAAATGCTGCTTGAGCATTTGCCCCTGCCATAGTGTGTTTGTCATCGTTTAGATGATTTAGAAAAACTATACAACCGCAGCAGGGCGCTATCAGTTGTTTGTCATCGTTTAGATGATTTAGAAATTTTTGCCAACATGTCCCACATCCCCCTTAGAGTTTGTCATCGTTTAGATGATTTAGTAAGAAATGAGTGTGATTCCATCTGTAGCCGCAGGGTTTGTCATCGTTTAGATGATTTAGAAAGTCATGAAATACAAAGTTGTATTGTCTGAAATGTTTGTCATCGTTTAGATGATTTAGAAATTGACAGGTATCACTGGCTTGGGTGTAAACCCGTTTGTCATCGTTTTGATGATTTATCTGTCTTGTCCAATATCAAATTTTTTAGCTAAGCACTTTTAAAACAAGGAGTTAGCTTTTAGCAATATTATTAAGTAACTCTGGCTCTAGCATAAAAAAATCTTTCCCAAAATTTTCTAAAGGAACTTCCGAAACATTAATTTGATATTCAATATCACCATTCAAAAAACTTTGTGATTTCTGTATAGAACGCTCCCAGCCAAACCTCTTTCCGCATTGCATCAGTAAATACTGATAGACCTTTACATTATTAATTTTTAATAAGAATGTGTTATCAGATAATTGGTGTATCGAGACATTTTCAGAATATTGCACATCAATCATGATCTACCCCCTAGAATGAATAATAAATGTTCAATATTTATCATTATAGATAATTGATGTGATTTCAATTAATTTTCCATAATTATTAATAAGTTAAACCACATTTAAAACATAAATAACCACACAAGTCTCGATCTGGCAAAAAATGTCACACTGTTGATTATTAATAATTGCTTAGGCTAAATATCTAAACTTTTCTTTCAAAGTGCTTGCCACAGATGACTATCCAGATTTGGTCAACTAAGATAAATAAAATAGATAGTTTGCCTATCTCTGTAATCGTTCTGTTTTTAACACGCCATAAACCTATTTTTCTACTTGGTTTATTTTTTTATATCACTCAAAATACCCATCATATTTAACAACGTGAGACGTTCATGACTGATGCTTTGGTATTGAGTGATTTGTCCAAAACTTATCGTAATGGTTTTCAGGCGTTAAAAGGTATCGATCTAACTGTACCTGAAGGTGAGTTTTATGCCTTATTGGGGCCCAATGGTGCAGGAAAATCGACTACGATTAGTATCATCAGTTCTTTAACTAAAAAAACATCTGGTTCAGTTGAGATTTTTGGTCATAATTTAGATACCCACCCCTCTCATGCAAAACAATGTCTTGGTGTTGTTCCTCAGGAATTTAACTTTGGTCAATTCGAAAAAACATTTGATATTTTAGTGACCCAAGCGGGATATTACGGGATTTCTAAAAAGTTAGCAGAACAACGTGCTGAACTATATTTAGAAAAATTAGGTTTATGGGATAAGCGTAATATCCAATCACGTATGTTATCTGGTGGTATGAAACGCCGCCTAATGATCGCACGTGCAATGATGCATGAACCAAAACTTCTTATTCTTGATGAGCCTACCGCTGGTGTAGATATTGAGTTACGCCGTTCAATGTGGGATTTCCTCATCGAAATGAATGAAAAAGGGACATCCATTATTCTCACAACGCATTATTTAGAAGAAGCTGAAATGCTATGTCGCCGTATTGCGATCATTGATCGTGGTGTCATCAAAGAAGACACTACCATGAAAGGCTTCCTCAATCAGCTCAATGAGGAAACATTTATATTTGACTTAGCAGAGCCGATTACATCTATCAATTTCAACATTATTGGTTTTAAATTTAATCTCATCGACCCAGTGACATTAGAAGTTACAATGGATAAGGCTCATAGCATGAATGACTTATTCTTATTACTTCAATCACAAAATATCCAAGTTAGCAGTATGCGTAATAAGTCGAACCGTTTAGAAGAATTGTTCGTAAAAATGGTTGAGAAAAATCTTGCTGGAGCAGATCAATGAACTTCAATCAATTAAAAACAGCACTGTGGACTTTGGTTGTTAAAGAAATTCGTCGCTTTATGCGAATCTGGCCTCAAACATTACTTCCACCAGCGATCACGATGAGTTTGTACTTCGTGATCTTTGGTAATTTAGTTGGTTCTCGCATCGGTGAAATGGGTGGCTTTAGCTACATGCAATTCATTGTACCTGGCTTAATTATGATGGCGGTGATTACCAATAGTTATGCTAACGTTTCTTCCAGCTTCTTTAGTGCAAAATTCCAAAAGAGCATTGAAGAGTTGATCATGAGCCCCGTACCATTGCATTTAATTCTTTGGGGTTATGTTATAGGTGGTGTTTGTCGAGGTGTGTTGGTTGGCTTAATCGTAACCATCATGAGCCTATTCTTTACTCATTTAGAAATTTACAACCTCTTTGTGACTATATATACAGTCATTATTACTTCATTATTATTTTCGCTTGGTGGCTTTATTAATGCTGTTTATGCGAAATCGTTTGATGATATTTCGATTATCCCGACATTCGTATTGACACCACTTACCTATTTAGGTGGAGTTTTTTATGCCATCAGTGCTTTAAGCCCTTTTTGGCAAAATGTCTCTTTAGTTAATCCAATTGTGTATATGGTCAATGCCTTCCGTTTCGGCATTCTAGGTCACAGTGACGTGAATGTTGCATTCTCTCTAGGTGTTGTGACCCTTTGTTGCGTTGTCCTCTATGCAATTGCATATCATTTATTAGCTCGTGGTTCAGGAATGCGTGAATGAGTGTTGAACATTCTTTATTGGGGAAAGACACCCAATACCCTACTCAATATCAGCCAGAGGTTTTATTTCCAATCGCCCGTGCAGAATCGCGCAAGCAATATGCACATATTGAGGGTATCACCCAAGGTAAAGACTGGTGGCATGTTTTTGAAATTTCATGGCTCAATCAACTTGGACTACCTCAAGTTGCGATTGGTCGGATCACACTGCCTGCAAGTTCGCCCAACTTAATCGAATCTAAATCACTTAAGCTGTATTTTAACAGTTTAAACTTCACACAATTCGAGTCAAAGCAAATATTCATCGAAACAGTTGAACGTGATTTATCAAATGCTGCCGGTGCTCAAATCAAATTAGATTTATTTCAAGTCGATGATTTAGAAATTTCTAAACCTAAAGGTATTTGTATTGATGATTTGATTCCTGAGCGTTTATCTGAGCATCCAGATTCAACATTATTACAACTTGATCAAACAACAGATGATCATGTTGAAATTGAGCTATATTCACATCTGTTAAGAAGTAACTGTCCAGTCACTGGTCAACCCGACTGGGGGACTGTTTTTATTCGTTTTCAAGGTAAAAAACCTTGTTATCGCAGCATTTTAGCTTATATTATCTCGTACCGTCAGCATAATGGTTTCCACGAACAATGCGTTGAACAAATATTCTCTGATATTTGGCAACTTTTGAAACCTGAAAAGCTTATGGTCTATGCAACTTATACTCGACGTGGTGGTTTAGATATTAATCCTTGTCGAGTATCTGATTTGTCATGGATGCCCGAGCCAATTCGCTTGGCGCGACAATAAAACGAATAAATTTGATATAGAGGACGTTCTTCAATGACCAGTTATTTCGGTATTCTTCCGTCAGCAAGTTTGAGTCAGGATATTCAACTTGCGCAAGCAAATCGTGATAGTAAAGAGCCACAATACCCTTTACGTGACAAAATTTCTCTTCAACTTACAGATGAGTTAATTGACACGATGCTCGTTCATTTGGTGCAACAATTTCCACCAAGCGAAAAACGAGATACGACTGAAGGACTTGCGATTAAAATTCGTGGCATTGTTGAAACTTTGATGAAACAGCTTTTAGGCAAAGCATCAAATGAGCAAGTTTTAGAATCATTAGCATTCATGGAAAAAAGCTTGTTCGTTGACAATGAAGGTCAGCAACGTATCGGTGCAGTTCTTCCTGATAGCCTTGTAGCAGACATGAAGAAAAGTTTTGCGGAAGTTGCAGCTGGAAATGGCAAAGAACAACGTGAAGCTTTAACAAAGCAGTTTAAAGCTTTTGCTGATGCTTTAATTCAACACTTTATGACAGACTTCAATAAAACATTGGGTCTCGGCATGGTAAAACGTGGTGTAGCAAGCGTTGCAACAAGTGGTGTTGAAACAGCTGTTCATATTGTGATTAAGAAATTAATTCCAAGCCTCAGCCAAGCTGAACTTGATGTATTCACCAAGCACTTTGATCAGTTATTGGTTCAAAAATAAGCTGTGATTTATAAAAAGGCGGTCATTGTAAAATGGTCGCCTTTTTTGTACCAATTTTTATAAGAATAAAGTCGATATAAATGTCACAATTTCTAAATTTGCATTGTCTAAATCAGCGTTTATGTTAGCATTCGCGAAGCGTTGATTGACTAGATTTAGAATCGCATGGCACCAAGTTCACAATACAAATTTTTACGTCAAGCCCCTCGTGATGGTTTAAGTACAGCCTCCCAGCCTTCCCGATGGCAACAGCTACATATTGATCCTTGGCTTTGTCTATTTTTGATTCTAAATGCAATGCTTGGTTTGACTGTTTTATACAGTGCTTCCGCCCAAGACGTTGGACTAGTCACTAAACAAGCAATTAGTTTCGCTATTGGCTTTGTCGTGATGTTCAGCTTGGCTCAGATCCCCCCAAAAGTTTATCAGGCATTTTCCCCCTACTTTTATATCTTTGGGGTTTTATCATTATTGGCTGTGATGATATTTGGTGAAGTCCGCATGGGCGCTCAACGTTGGATTGATATTCCTGGTTTTGGTAGTGTGCAACCCAGTGAATTCATGAAAATCGGTATGCCAATGATGATTGCATGGTTTCTTTCACGTAAAGCATTACCACCGAGCTTTTCTCAGGTCATCCTTTCTTTAATGCTGATTGTTGTTCCGTTTTTATTAATCGCTGAACAACCTGACTTAGGAACTTCATTACTTGTACTTGCAAGTGGAATCTTTGTCCTGTTTTTAAGTGGACTTTCATGGAAATTGATCGCTGCTGCCGCGGGCGCTGCAGGCATAATTATTCCGATCGCTTGGGAATTTTTACTACATGATTATCAACGTCAACGTGTTTTAACGCTTTTTAACCCTGAGGCGGATGCACTAGGTACAGGTTGGAATATTATCCAATCGAAAACCGCTATTGGTTCAGGTGGTTTTTCAGGCAAAGGTTTCTTAGAAGGTACGCAATCACATCTTCACTTCTTACCAGAAGGACATACCGACTTTATTATTGCAGCTTATTCTGAAGAGTTTGGCTTGATTGGTGTTACCCTACTTATTCTGCTTTATTGTGCGATTATTATTAGAACTTTCCAAATCGGTTTACAAAGCTTCCATAACTATGGTCGCTTAGTTGCGGGTGCATTTGGTTTGTCGTTTTTTGTTTATGTATTTGTAAATGCAGGTATGGTCAGTGGTATTTTACCTGTTGTAGGTGTGCCTTTACCCTTTATGAGCTATGGCGGTACTGCAATCATCACACTGATGTCTACTTTTGGACTGGTTATGTCTATTCATACACACCGATAATGAGGAACTTAAAAAACATATGTTTCATCAAACTTTCAATAAAACTTTTAAATTTTTGACTTTAGGTGCCAGCTTATTTTTGAGCAGTAATTGGGCACAAGCAAACGAGTTTTATACTAATCCGAATTATCCAGCTTTTAAACAAAAAGCGATGACAACATATGGCTTGAGTAGTGAGCAAGTTGATGCAGCAATGAGTGGTGCTCGCAACTTACCTAATATTTTAAATATTATGACTCGCCCAGGTGAAAGTAAACCTTGGTATGAATATCGCTCTATGTTTTTAGTTGAAGGTACAATTCAACGTGGTGCTCGCTTTAAAGGTCAGTATGAAGATGCGCTCAATCGCGCAGAACAGCAATTTGGTGTCCCTAAAGCAGTCATATTGGGTATTTTAGGTGTAGAAACTGGATACGGTGCAAATAAAGGCTCTTTCATTACTCGAGATGCACTTGCAACACTTGCTTTTGGCTACCCACGCCGTGCTGAGTATTTTGGTGATGAATTAGCTGCGCTTATCTCTTGGACTTATAAAGAAGGCTATCCAACAAATAGTATTGTAGGTTCATACGCTGGTGCGATTGGCTATCCACAGTTTATGCCTAGTAATATTCAGAAGCTTGGTGTCGACTATGATGGAAATGGTCATATTGATCTAAGAAACTCTGCTGTTGATGCAATTGGTTCTATTGCAAACTATTTAGCTCAACATGGTTGGCAACGTGATCGACCAATTGGCTTTCAAGCACGCTACTTAGGCAATAACCCAGATAGTATAATTGCAAAGGATTTAACTCAACCAACTCCTTACGGAGAGTTGAAAAGATTAGGTATTGCGCCTATTGATCCACTTGTAAAAATTGATGATTTAGATTTGGTAAATGTCATCCAACTGCAAGATCAATTTGGTCCAATTTACTATATTACTTATCCTAATTTCCAAGTGATAACGACCTACAACAAAAGCCGTATGTATGCAACTGCAGTATGGTTATTAGGCACAGAAGTAGCTAGTCGATAGACTAGCTTTTTCACAACATTCTGAAAAGTCAATAAATTTTTAATTAAAAAAGTTTAAACAATCAGCAAAATTCATATTTTGTTACAATATTGGTTTTTTTTTAACCATAAACTGTAAGTTTTTGCCCTTTTTGTAACTATTTATCGTTAAAGACTAGACACACTTCGTAAGCGCTGAATATTATCGCCACAAGTTAAAGTAATTGCAAAAGTGAATAATTAGACATGTGCACTATATTTCAAGGTGGTTTTATTGAAATAGAAAAGCATGATCTCTAGGAGTTTATACAATGCAGTTTTCGCTAAAATATATTCTAGCGCTGACGGCAGGCTTAAGTTTAAGCCCGTTACATGCAGAAATGGTACAATCTTCATCATTAACTAATGATGTAGAAGGTTCTAACCTAGCTGCACGCGTTTTAAGCAAAGATTCTCAAAATTTTAATTCTCGTTTCTCTAACGTTAATAGTCTTTCAATCACTGAGAGTTCAGGTGACAAAGTCCGTCGCCAGACGATTGCTGCAAAGATCGATATCCCTGAAGAAGAGCCTTCAGTGATTGAAAAACTGAATACTGTTGCTTCAAACACCGTTCGTAAATTTACCCAAAATGGCGTTGCATCTTGGTATGGCCGTCAATTCCATGGTCGTAAAACTGCAAGTGGTGAAACATTCGATATGAATGCAATGACTGCTGCACACCGTAGCCTTCCTTTAAACTGTTACATCCGCGTAACAAATAAAGACAATGGTAAAAGCGTAGTTGTGAAAGTAAATGATCGCGGTCCATTCCATGGCAATCGTGTGTTAGATCTATCTTACGCTGCTGCGAAGCAACTAGGTATGTCTAGTGCAGGAACAGGCAATGTAAGTATTGAACGTGTTGATGGTCCAAACTCTTAATTTATAAGTTTAGATACTCAACCAATAAAAGCCACTTATAAAAGTGGCTTTTATGTTTTCCAGCGTCTTGTTTTATTTTTGACCGCTATTAAATTCTTCGGTATATTGGTGACATAACACATTGTCATTATTGCAAGGAGTGCGTGCTGTGAAATCAATAGATGAATGGTTTGATGAGTATAGCGATAGTCACCAAAATCAAACCAATAAGAAAATTCACTGGGTATGCGTCCCTGCTATTCTATTTTCAATAATTGGCATTCTTTCCCATTTTAGTATGCTACTTACCGCATTATTGCTTGTACTTACTTTAGTATTCTATGCTCGTTTAGATATCGTTTTAGCTGTTGCTATGGCAGCTTTACTTGCTGTAATGGCTTGGTTGATTGTGATTTTACCTGTAGGCGTTGGATTTTATATCGGCGTTTTTGTGATTGCTTGGATTGGACAATTTTATGGTCACAAAGTTGAAGGAAAGAAACCTTCATTCTTTAAAGACCTCCAGTTCCTCCTGATCGGCCCCGTATGGTGTATGGATGCTTATTTAGCTAAAATCCTACCTAAATGGAAATCTCGTCAAAAATTGGCGCTTACAAGCTAATTTAGCGCATATTTAAAAAATTAAAATTTAGGGAAGGTATTATTGATATACCTTTCCTTTATATTTCAGCCATCCATCAGTATGTTTTCCGCGTGGATCATGATGAGTCCAATGAATCACACCACCTTTTTCGCTATATTCATATTCACCGTAGAACTCAACGATATCTCCTTTTTTAAGCCCCTCTATTCTTGGCGCTAAATCAATATTGTGCGCAATCAGAACGGTTAAACCATTCTCTAGCTTAAGAATCATTTTTTGATGTCTTGAACCTTCATTATCATCAGCCAAGATTGCTTTTACTTCACCTCTGGATTGAGCTTGAATATTGCTGCGTTGCTGCTGATAAGCTTGCATGATCTTTTGCTGATCATCTATGCTAAGTTGTTGCGCAGAATCCTGAAGATCAGAATTATTTAATGCGTTTTGTTTTAAATCTATACCGAAATATGTGGCAATAAGTAGAACTATAATTGCAACGATTACTAAATTATTTTTTTGAGTTTTCATATCAACCTTTTTTATCCAAAACAAATAGCAAAATGCCAATCATATAGATTGGCATTTTAATCTTACAATGTCTGTATCGCTTAGAATAGTCGATTCATACCATTCAAAGCAGCCACACGATATGCCTCAGCCATGGTTGGGTAGTTAAATGTGGTTTCTACAAAATATTTTAAGGTATTGTTTGGGCTATGCATAACGACCTGACCAATGTGAATAATCTCAGCCGCATTGTTACCAAAGCAGTGAATACCTAACACCTCTAATGTATCGCGGTGGAATAAGATTTTTAATTCGCCAACAGTATCCCCCGTAATTTGCGCACGCGCTAAATGACGGAAAGATGCCTGACCTACTTCATATGGTACTTTTTCTTCAGTTAGCTCTTGTTCAGTTTTACCGATCGAAGAAATTTCTGGAATGGTATAAATTCCAGTCGGCACATCTTTGATTGGTTTAACATTCTTTTCGCCAACCATGTTAGCACCAGCACAGCGCCCTTGGTCATATGCTGCTGAAGCAAGTGATGGCCAACCGATTACATCACCTGCAGCAAAAATATTTTCTGCTTCAGTTTGATATTGATCATTTACCGTTAATTGACCACGGCTGTTCGGCACTAAACCAACATTTTCCAAACCTAGACCATCGGTATTTCCTGAACGACCATTACACCATAGGATCGCATCCGCTTTGATTTTCTTACCACTTAATAAATGCAGAACGACATGATCATCAAAAGTTTCAAGTCGATCAATTTGCTCATTATGGCGAATCAATACACCTTGTTCACGTAAGTGATAAGAAAGCGCATCTGCGATTTCATCATCTAAATAACTTAATAATTTTTGCTGAGTATTGATCAAATCAACTTTGTGATCTAAACCGATAAAAATTGACGCGTATTCACAACCAATAACGCCTGCACCATAAATGATGATTTTTTGAATTGCGAAATCCAAATCAAGGATCTTGTCCGAATCAAAAACACGTGGATGCGTAAAATCTAAACCTTGAGGTTGATAAGGGCGACTTCCTGTTGCGATCACAATTTGCTTGCAAATGATCGTGTCTTTGATTCCATCTGGTCCAAAGATCAAAACAGTATTTTTATCTTGGATGTATGCACGACCGTGAAATACATCAATTTTGTTGCGATCATAGAAACGAGTATGCGTATCTACTTGTTGTTGAATCACCTTATGAGCATTACGTAATACTTGTTTCATAGTGAATTGTTTCCATTCACCTACTTTTTGAAACATTGGATCACGTTGATAACGGATAATACTTGATACTGTTTGACGCAATGCCTTACTTGGGATTGTACCTACGTGTGCACAGTTACCACCGAGTTGATCACGAACATCAACAATTGCAACACGTCTACCTGCTTTAGCTAGCTTCATTGCCGCGCCTTCACCAGCTGGGCCAGAACCGAGAACTACTGCATCAAATTTAACAATGTTCCCACCAACGACCTCTTTCTTACGTGGCATTCAAAGCTCCTTTAATTTCTAACCGTTTATTGCTTAATATATGATAACTAATATGCAGCGGGTTGATGTATTTCTCAACCATATATTTTTATATATTCACATTTTCAAAATGAATACCTGTTTTCAACCTAAAAACCTATAAATTTGACTATAATATTCCAGTATTTCAAGTCAAAGGTTGTGGAAAATATATGTCTGAACACCGTAAACCTGAACAGGGTATAAAACTTCGTGGCGCAGAAAAAGTCGCAAGAATTCCTGTTAAAGTTATTCCTACGGTTGAAGTACCTCGTAAACCAGACTGGATTCGCGTCAAAATGACTGCACCTGAAGAGGTTCAGCGTATAAAAACAACTCTACGTTCGCAAAAACTCCATACTGTTTGTGAAGAAGCTGCCTGCCCTAACCTACCTGAGTGTTTTGGTGGTGGTACTGCGACTTTTATGATTATGGGCGATATTTGTACTCGCCGTTGTCCGTTCTGTGATGTTGCACATGGTCGACCAAATGCTCTCGATCCTGATGAGCCACGTCACATGGCAGAAACCATTTCTAATCTAGGTCTTAAATACGCAGTGATTACCTCTGTAGACCGTGATGATTTGCTAGATGGTGGTGCTCAACATTTTGTTGACTGTATTAAAGAAGCTCGTGAGTTAAGCCCAAAAACATTATTAGAAATTTTGGTTCCTGATTTCCGTGGTCGTATGGATATTGCCTTACGTATCATGACTGAATGCCCACCAGACGTTTTCAATCATAATATTGAAACTGTTCCTCGTCTGTATAAGGCAATGCGTCCAGGTTCAGACTATCAGCACTCTTTAAATCTATTAAAAATGTTTAAAGAATACTGCCCTGATGTCCCAACTAAATGTGGTTTGATGGTCGGCATTGGTGAAACTGAAGAAGAAGTTATTGCATTACTCGATGATCTTCGTGCGCACGATGTAGATTACGTGACCATTGGTCAATATCTACAACCATCGAAGCAACATGCTCCAATTGACCGTTTTGTGACACCAGAAGAGTTTGAGCGCTATGCTGAACATGGTCGTAAACTCGGTTTCCGTAACATTTGGTCTGCGCCAATGGTTCGCTCAAGTTACTTTGCTGATCGTCAATATCACGGCGAACCAGTTCCAGCAGTACGTCGTAAAGTTGACCCAGCTAAAAAGATCGCAGTTCAAACTGTAGAAGCCTAAGCTTTGATCCTAATAAAAAAGAGAACACAAGTGTTCTCTTTTTATTTCCAAAAATTTACATTAATTATAAATTCAATGTTTCTTAGCGCCTGTGAATTCGGCGTGAATAATTACAACATAGAACTCAAATACAGAAAAATCACATAAAAACATTGTTTTACTTATTGCTCCCCCACGAATAACCTATTTACAAGAAAAAAGATCATTGAAAATAAAAAGCTAGAAAATTTTCAGTTTTTTTATTCAAAACTTTTTACTGAGCATAAAACAACACAAGAAGCGAAAACTTTAATTGCGTTATTGGATCAGTTAACGCTTTCTTAGCAAACAATATCAGGATGAAAATAATGAATAAACAACTTGCTACACTGACCGTAACCGCACTCACGAGTCTGGCACTATTCGGCTGTAACAGTGACTCAAACAATGATACTGAATCATCAAGCTCCAATACTGGTGATACCTTAATTCTCACCAGCAACGGTATGATTAGTTCAGTTGACCGTATGATGCCAAATAAAATCGTATCCAACATGAAAGTTAAAGGTCTTCAATCAGGAGATGAACTTGTAGGTATAGATTACAGACCTAAAAATAGTATGCTCTATGCAGTAGGATTATTAGGAAATATCTATACCCTTAACCCATCAACGGGTGTTGCTACTTTTGTAAAAAAACTAGTTGCTGATCCAAATGATACGACTGACGGAAATGCGCCTTTTAGTAAAATTATGGGTGATGCCAATTTAATTACAGTGAACTTCAACCCAGTCGCGGATCGACTACGGGTCATGACCAACACAGGACAAAACTTACGAATAAATGTTGATACTGGTGCCACAATTACAGATGGTACTCTTAGTTTAACGGGTAGTAGCCCAGCAGTCATTGCAGGAGCATACACCAATGCATTTGACGGTACTGGCTCAACTAAGCTCTATAGTATTGACCAAAACTCTGATCGAATTTATCTACAAAATGCCAATGCAGGCACACTTGGTATATCTACCATGCTGGGTGACGATGTAAATACAAATGGTGGCGGTGGCTTCGACATTGATCCAGTCAATAATGTTGGATTTGCAGCATTAAAACTCAACACTGGGAATTATAAATTTTATCAACTTAATCTTGCCAATGTCGGAACAAGCAATGCTGCTATTTTCACAACGGGTGATTTAGCAACAAGCTTTAACTCAATGGGTGTTCGAGGTATTGCACTAAAACGGGCCAACGATGCAATGGCACAAGGGTTTGGTCTTACTCAAAATAATAAATTAGTAAGTTTTGCTTTAAATAACCCAAATATGGTGACAGAAAAAAATATTACAGGTCTGTTAGTTGATGAGAAATTTATCGGGATTGATTATCGCCTTAGAACGATGACAGATCATTCAGGAAAATTGTATGGTCTGACCAATAAAGCCAATATTTATACAATTAATACAGATTCAGGTGTTAGCACCTTGGTTTCTTCTCTAAAAGCAGCAATGGGAAGTAGCTATACAACTTTAGATGGTACAAGCTTCGCTGTAGACTTTAATCCAGCGGCTGATCGTTTACGTGTGATAAGCAATACTGGGCAGAATTTAAGAATCAATGTTGATACTGGAGACACCATTAAAGATGGTGATTTAAATGGTGTAATGAACGCCAAAGTTACGGCGGCAGCTTATACCAATAGCTTCAAGACTTCAGTGACAGGCTTAGGCACAGAATTGTTTGATTTAGATCAGATGAGTCAAATGCTTCTTAAACAAAGCCCACCAAACGACGGTACACTAAATAGTATTGGTAATCTTGGTATTAACCTTGGAACTGATAATGGTTTTGATATTGCGGGCGGTGACAATGGTTACGCTCTTGCAACGGTTTCAGGTAGTACAGGTCCATCTATTCTCTATCGAATTGATTTGAATAGCGACACCACTATTACCACTCCACGAGCAAGATTTGCATTGAGTGCCGATGGTATGCCAAGCTCATCGGCCTCTACAATTGGTAATAGCACAACTCCTCCACTCATTGATTTAGCGATTCTTTTAAAATAAGACATAAAAAAACACCACATGATTACATGTGGTGTTTTTTATTTATAAATGCTTAAGCAATATGCTTTTGTACTACGATTGAACCAACCGAATAACCCGCACCAAATGATGAAATCACAGCATATTCACCATTGTTGACTTGCTCACCTGTACGGTGCATTGCAATGATTACACCAGCAGAAGAAGTATTAGCAAACTCATCTAAAATAATTGGTGCACGATCTAAATCAGCATCTTTACCAACCACCAATTTTAAAATCAGTTCATTCATATTGGCATTGGCTTGATGCAACCAGAAACGTTTCACTTGTTCAGGTGTTAATTCTAATTTCTCTAATTGCGCAGTAATAATTTTTGCAACTAGCGGACAAACTTCTTTAAATACCTTACGTCCATCTTGACGGAACAATTTATCGTCAACCACTGCATCTTCACTACGGTTTAAGAAACCAAAGTTATTGCGAATGTTATTTGAGAATTGGGTAAATAAATGAATATCTAAGATTTCATAACCTGATTTTGTTTCAGTTTCTTCAATAATCGAAGCTGTCGCAACATCACCAAAAATAAAGTGAGCATCACGAGTACGATAATCTAAGTGACCTGATGTAATTTCGACATTTAGTAATAAAACACGGCGAGCACCACATTTCACAGCATCATAAGCTTGCTTTAAACCAAATGTTGCAGCAGAACATGCTACATTCATATCGTAAGCATAACCCTGAATACCAAGTGCAGACTGAATTTCAATCGCAACAGCTGGATAGGCACGTTGCATATTTGAACAAGCCAAAATAACTACATCAATATCTTCCGCTGTTACGCCTGCATTTTCCATTGCTTGTTTCGCGGCGATAACACCCCACTCTGCTTGCAGGGAAAGTTCTTCATTGCTACGTTCTTGTAAATGTGGACGCAAACGCTTTGGATCCAGAATACCTGTTTTTTCTACGACATAACGGCTTTTGATGCCTGATGCTTTTTCAATAAATTCAGGACTTGAACCACGTAGAGCTTCTAGCTCGCCTGCTTCAATTTTATCTGCATTTTCTTGATTATATTGTTCTACATAAGCATTTAAACTTTCTACCAATTCTTCATTGGAAATAGATTCGGTCGGGTGAAATAGACCTGTACCTGTTATACGGATGCCCATGTAAAACTCCTGTAAAGAATGGTTCTAGCTTTCATCATTGCTCAGTTTAACCGATTGCTAAACGATCCCATAGTTTTTGTAATCTATTTGGCGAAATTGGCATCTTTGTTTTCATCGGTTGAGAAAATAAAGAAATACGAAGCTCTTCCAACATCAAATACAATTCTTTGATTTTAGGATCATTTTTAAATTTAAACACTTTGTCCATCCAAGGATCGACATCATCAATTGCAGCAAGGTCACGTTGTAGATTATTTGGCAAACGATCTAAACGCAATAGCAGTGCTTTCAAATAACGCGGGTATTCCTGCCAAATTTCAGTAGGTCGCGTATAAACAAAGTTAGCTAAAGACATTAAATCAAGTTGGTCCTCAATGTCATCTACACTCCGACCAAAGATAGTTTGATCTAGCACAAGTAATTCTCGACGAATTTGCTGCCACTGTGTAAAGATCTCGGTGAGATCACTTAATGCTTGCTGTCCATTGGCTAAAAATTGCTTTTTAGTATCTTGCAACAGCTTTTCAAACTCATCTGCATTTTTAGGAAGCACTGTAATCGACAGCTGTAAAGTTGCATAAACCAACATTTGTTCGAGCTTTGCGCGTTCACCTAATGGTGAGTATGCGAGTGCCAATGGTTTAGAAATTTGCTTTTTCAACTGACGGATCAGATCTCCCAATTGCATATGAATTAGGCGAATAATCCCCTCTCGATGTTGTTTAATCGCTTCTTCTTGATCATTGAATGTTTGAACCACCACGCCAGATTCATCTTTGCTCTCAAGTTCAGCAAATGATTTAGTTGGAACTAAAGCTTGATACTGCTTAACAACAACCCCTGTGACCTTTTGTGACGCCTCAAAAATAAAACTTTCAGGGAATGTTTGAAATTCACCTTGTTGCTGTTTGACTGGCCGATGTGTTTCAACTCGGCAACGTGCTTTTAATTCATCTAAATCACGCCCTTGTGCAATCAGCTTGCCTTTTTCATCAACCACCTTAATAAAAGGCACAAGATATTGGTCAATACGCTCAAATGAAAAATCTTTTTCTGTAATCTGCTCACCACGTAAAGCAAAAGCTAGATAAGTGAATAAATGCTCACGTAAATGCGTTGCATCTATACCTTTGATTAATTTTCTAGCTGTGTCTGGAATAGGCACGAGATTGCGACGCTTATCTTTTGGTAATGCTTTGAGCAATGCTTCGATTAAATCTTGTCTCCAGCCGGGTATACCCCACGACCACGGTTTCTCATCAACTTGTGGTAGTGCTTGCACTGGAATCTTAACCGTTGCTCCATCTTCATCATGGCTTGGATCGAAGCGATAGCTTGCAGCCAAACGCAGCTGACCATTATGTAGATAATCAGGAAATTGTTGTGTTGTTGGTCGATCATTGAGCCACAGCGCATCATCTTCAACGAAAAGATAACGTGGCTCTTTAGATTCAACTGTAGCACGCCAATCTTCAAAGCTATGACGACTCGCAACATCAGTGGGCACTTTGGCGGCATAAAATTGGTAAATGGTTTCCTCATCTACCACCAAATCACGGCGACGTAATTTATCTTCAACTCGCTCAACTTCTTCTAGCTTGAGCAAGTTATGTTTTAAAAACGGTGGCGTTATTCCTAGATTCCCAGTCGTGAGTGCATCGCGCAAAAAGATTTCGTGCGCTGCTGGTTGATCTACTTTTTCAAAATTGATTAAACGCTTCGGTTCAATAATCAGACCAAATAATGAAATCTGCGCATAAGCATTGACCACGCCTGTTTTCTTCGACCAATGCGGTTCAAAGTAGTGATATTTCAATAAGTCACGTGCAGCTAATAAAATCCATTCAGGATCAATTTTTGCCAAGGTTCGCAGATAAACTTGCGACGTTTCCACCATCTCAAATGCCATGATCCAAGAGGTATTGGTTTTATGTAAGGTACTGGCTGGAAAGACTTTAGCTTTTTGCTGGCGTACTGCCATAAAAGTATTACGTTCATCGGTTTTATTGGCGATGAATGAAAGCAAACCTGTTAATAATGCACGATGCAGATTTTCATAATTTGCACCTTTTTCATTAAAACTCAACTTCAAACTTTCAGCGAGCTCAACGAGTTGTTGATGTGTTTGTTTCCACTCACGCAAACGCAACCAGCTCAAAAAGTGCTGACGTGCAAACTGACGACGCTTATTCTCAGATTGCGTATCTGGGCTAGTTTGCAGCGTATTCCAAAGTTTTAAATAGAATAAAAAGTCTGAATCAGCTTCTTTAAATAGTGCATGCTTTTGATCTGCTTGCATTTGCTTATCAGCTGGGCGCTCCCGCGGATCTTGAATCGCTAAAGCACTCACAATAATCAAAGCTTCTTTGAGTACACCAAAGTGCGCACCACCAATAATCATACGGGCTAAACGAGGATCAATCGGCATGCGTGCCATCATTTGTCCTACTTTTGTTAGTTCGTTTTTACGATCATTCAGTGCACCTAACTCGATCAGTAATTTACGACCATCATTGACTAAACGAAAATCTGGTGGCTCAATAAAATCAAAGTCTTCTAAGCTACCCAAGCCTAAACTTTGCATCTGCAAAATCACTGATGCTAAATTTGTTCGCTTAATCTCAGGTTCAGTAAACTCTGGTCGACTCATAAAGTCTTCTTCGCTATACAAGCGAATACACACACCTGCTGCAATACGACCACAACGACCTTTTCGTTGATTAGCTGCGGCTTGAGAAATGGCTTCAATTGGTAAACGCTGCACACGCGAACGATAGTTATAGCGAGAAATACGGGCAAAACCGCTATCAATCACATAACGAATATTCGGTACAGTTAAAGCGGTCTCTGCTACGTTCGTCGCAATGATGATACGTCGACCTTTACCACCTGGATTAAAAATCTTTTGTTGTTCAGCAAGTGCTAGACGAGCATACAAAGGTAGTACTTCGGTATGTCTTGGCCCATACTTTTGCAAGGTTTCTTGTAGCTCTCTGATCTCTTGTTCCGTACTGGCAAAAATCAAGATATCAGCATGCTCAGGATGACCTTTTCCTTCTGCGTCAGCAAAACATTCTTCTACTGCTTGAACCACTGCTCGGGGTAGGTTTTCTTCAAAATCATCGAACTCATCATCATCACTACCCACGATGCTGAGTTCTGAAATCGGACGATATCGTACTTCTACAGGAAAACTACGCCCTTCAACTTCAAAAATAGGCGCGTCATTAAAATACTGACTAAAGCGATTAACATCTAAAGTCGCCGAAGTCACAATCACTTTCAAATCTGGGCGCTTAGGTAAAAGCTGTTTGAGATAACCCATTATAAAGTCAATATTGAGTGAGCGTTCGTGTGCCTCATCAATAATGATTGTGTCGTATTTAGACAGAAAGCGGTCATTGGTTAACTCTGCTAACAAGATACCATCCGTCATTAATCGGACAATAGAATCTTGTGAGCCTTGTTCATTGAAACGAACCTTAAAACCAATCGACTCACCTAGCTTTTCACCGACTTCTTCCGCAATACGTTGCGAAACACTACGTGCAGCCAAACGTCGTGGTTGAGTATGCCCGATCATTCCAGTTAAGCCACGGCCAGCCAACATGGCAATTTGTGGAAGCTGTGTGGTTTTACCCGAACCCGTTTCACCTGCGACAATAATGACTTGATGCTGATGAATCGCCTCAATTAAGCGATCTGCATATTGCGTCACAGGTAAGTCTTGATTCAGTTTAATTTTAGGCAATCGTGCTAAACGCTGCTTAACTTTATGGTTCGACTTTTCAAAGAATTTTTCGATTTCAGCTGTTTCTGTTTTCTTATCTTTACGCAGTCTATTTAAACGGTGACGGTCACGTGCCATAACCAATTGATCTACATTTAAATGACTCTGCACTGAACAGCTTTCCTGAAAAATAAAATAATCGGCTATTTTACGCCTTAAACCCTTGCTATGCAAAGCAAGTACAGCAATTGAATTAAATCAATCACCCTTTTTATGGCTTGGGTGTACGACCGAAACGATCTCGGAAACGTTTGATGTACCTTTTAAATGGCCAAGCAAACTGCTTCACAAAGCTGTTTGGAATCTTATAGCCAACCGTTCCATAAACACTTGCCAAATGATTTGGCATATACACACTTTTAAAAATGACATCATAAAGCGGAATAAATGCAGCATAATTTTTATCAATCGCAGGTTTTTCTGAAGAATGATGCCAGTGATGAAACTCAGGTGTCGCAATCAACCAACGTAAATAAGGAAAACGAAAACGCACATTTGAGTGAATAAATATTGCATGGAATGAAATAAAAATTAGATAAGCAAATACCGCAGAGGTATGAAAACCAAGCAGGAAAATGGGTAAAGTCGCAATAAAGCGCGTCATTAATACTTCAACGATATGTAACCGTGATGATGCAAGCCAATCCATATATTCAGTTGAATGATGAATTGCATGAAAACGCCATAAAAAGTTAACTTCATGCATTGCCCGATGCAACCAATACACGACGAAATCAACAACAATCAATAATTCAATGAATTGCAACCAAATCGGCTGTGCTTGTACATAAGGCACGATAGGATTATTCGGTAGATGGGTAATCCAATACTGAATTGGCATCACTGTAAGAAAGGTAAATAATTGAATCCCAATATGACTAAACATGAAATATTTCATATCCGTCACCCAGCCTACTCTTAAAATCTTCTGCTCTGGATTCTTGGCAAAAAAACCTTCTAATGGAATAAATACCACTGCCAAAATCACTAAAGTAAGAACGAAATAATCAATCCCAGCGTAAAAAGGTAAATTAGGTAGTGTCGGTGCTTTAATTAGACCACAGCCTAATATTGCGGCGAATAGTGCAAAACAAATACCATAAAAACCATAACGATTTTGACGAATAATTGAGCTAAATGCCCCAAAACCTACACTCAGAACAATACCTAGCATTAAACTAAAATAAAAAACTTTGTAGTGTTGAACGTAAACTGGACGTAATTCAGGCATCGTCAATACTGTCGGAAACAGAAAACAAAGTGCTCCAAATAGGCTTAATAGGCCGAGTGACATTGAAATAAAAGCACTAATTTTTCCAAGTCCAGCATTCAGCGCTAAGTTTTCGAATTTTGCTCTTAATTGATCAGTCATGTTTGGTATAAATTCACTATTTATGCGAGATATATGTATTCGCTCATCACCTTATTATTTCACTGATGATAGGGTGTGTTGACACTTTTAGCTTAAAAAAATAGCGAAGTAGTAAAATCAAATCGCCAAACCCAATTTTACTATTCGCTATGCCTCGTACCATGCTGACAGATCAACACTGGCAAAAGTTGAAAGTTATTCTGCGTAAT